>Ga0315280_10008042_pt1 | contig 13942 bp, 13 predicted proteins | sample YL17G06_40_MG_FD_203697 | JGI IMG/M metagenome (GOLD analysis project Ga0315280, IMG submission 203697) | Sediment microbial communities from Yellowstone Lake, YNP, Wyoming, USA - YL17G06_40 | ecosystem: Environmental > Aquatic > Freshwater > Lake > Sediment | place: USA: Wyoming | collected...
CCCCATAATTGCTACTAGCTCGCCCTTCTCAATCGTCAGACTTATGTCCCTCAGCACCGTCAACTCCCTCTCGCCCATGGGATAGACTTTGGTTATTTCCTGTAACCTAATCATCGCAACATTCGATTCATACCTGGTACAATTCCGCCTGAAGGAGGCTGTTGTTGCTGCGTCGCTGGTGTTGTTGTGGTAGTAGGCCCTTGTGAAACAGCCACCTGCTCGCCTTCACTGAGCCCGCTAGTTACCTCAGTGTACTGCCAATCGCTGATGCCGGTCTGTACCACGCGCTCTTCGGTGACACCTGGCGGCAATACCACCTGGACATAGAGCTTCCCTCCTTGGCTGGTTATCGCTTTGTTGGGCACCAGCAGCACATTGTTTCTCTCATCCAGCCAGATACTCACAGTAACGGTTAGTCCTTCTCTGAGTTGAAAATCCTCAGGCATCGTTGCTAGTATCTGCCCTTGTTGTGGGCGTTGTTGTCTTTGACTCATCATTTCTTCCGCCTGCGCCTGAGTAATTTGACCTGCTTCAATAGCTTGTTTGAGACGCTCAGGTATCTCTCCAGCAGAAACCGGTGGCGTTGCCTGCAACTGCTCCCCCATTGACGTTTCCAGTGAATTAATTTCCACCTGTACCTGATAGTTGACCACGTTTGACTGAACAGTGGCAACCGGTGAAATGTGAGCCACTTTAGCTGGAAGCGCAATCGTCGGTATAGCCGCCACCGTTACAGTAGCCGGTGCCCCAACATTGACCTGATAGATTTCCATCTCGTTCACCAGTACTTCCACTTTAAATTTTTTCGGGTCAATAAGCCGTATAGCCACAGTACTCTCGCTTACTTGGTCACCAACTATTATATTTACCTCGGCGACCAGCCCAGCGAAGGGGGCAGTAATGGTGGAACTTTTTAGCTTTTTTTCCGCCTCCTGCAGGCTGATTTTGGCATTTTGAAGCTGCAATTCCTTTATTTCGATATCCAAGGGGTCAGGTGCTGATAGAATCTCGGTCCCGCTGGAACTGGTTTTTGGTTCCAGGGCTCTCTCTAGATTGAGCTGTGCTGATTTCACATTTACTTGTGCCTGACTCAAGCTCTGCTCTAAGGCTAAAGTATCTATTTTAGCTAGCACCTCGCCCTCTTCCACGTAATCTCCAATTCCTACCAGCACTTCCAGCACCGTGCCTGATGAGCCAAAGGTCAGGTTAGCCTCATGCGACGTTTTCAAATTGCCACTAGCCGTGATATCTATCTTAATATCCCCGCGTTTCACCGTGACTATCTGCTTTGCTGTCACTGACAATTGGGCAGCTTTAGAAGCACAACTAAGCGAGAGAATACAAGCAATGACTAGCAATAGGGCCGTTGCGCTTACCTTAAGCATTTTCATAGTATCACCTCTGCTGTTTTCACGGTGCTGAGTCATAGTTTAAAGATACCTTCAACTATAGTCTAACCAGAAATTGTTAGGATTTTATTAAGACCCAAAAAGCATGGGAAAACGCTCCGACTTAATAACATTTTAACATTTTGGGGCTATCTTAATATTTGGCCTGTGGGGTTCTTTTTGCCTTAAACTGAGCTCCTCCAGATAGAAAATGTAAATGAAGCACGGGAAGCTGGTACTCTGCTTGGTAGGTTTGCTGTTGCTGGCGATGCTAGTCAATGTAGCTCTGTCACCGCTGGCTCAGGCACAGTCAACGGCAATCCTCAAGTGGGCTGAGGCCTATACACCAGGAAAAAGGGGAGAGGTTATCGTCACTCCTTCAGAGGTCAGCAGAATCGCCGCCGGGCGAGGCGATGTTCTATATGCCATAGATAGCGTGTACAGCAAGGTTTACCGCTCGGATAACGGTGGCCTGACCTGGACCGAGATAACTCGCGGCTTGCAGAATGCTGGCGCTTTGTTGCCAGCGAGCGAGATTGCCGTGGCTCCGGATAAGCCACAGAATGTGGCCGTGGTCACCAACGGCGGGAAAAAGGTCTACTTATCTACCGATAGTGGTGTTAGCTGGAGTGATACCAGTGTGCCCAGCCTCAGCGGTGATATTCAATGCATTACCATATCCAGAGCGTATTCCGTAGCTGCTGGCCTGGCAAACGATATCGCCATTGGCACTAAAGATGGAACTGGTAATGGTAATGTTTACGTATTAAAAACACCTGGCTTTGGCGGCTGGGTAGGCCAGAGCTTCAGCGGAGATGTGATGGCACTCAAATTCTCGCCTACCTATGATGCTGATAATACCGTAGTAATTGTCTATTCTAATAATATTATTGGAACTTACCTCAATGCTGGCAAGCGCGACATAGGTGGCAACACTACTGACTGGGCTGCGATCTATGGTGGCTTGCCGCCAGAAGTTACCACTGGAGCCAGTGGCTCCTCGCCTAAAGCAAATGAAATCATAGCCGCTGATTTGGAGCTTCCATCCGACTTCTCCGGGCAGACATCAAGCCTGAGACGCATCTATGTGAGCACTGATGCTTCAAGTGGCAGCACGGGTATATTTCGCATTGACGACACAACCGTCTATCAGCTGATGAACACCACTGGTCTCTTTGCTACTAGACGGATCTCCAGCATCGCTTATTTTGGGACCTATGACGATGGTAAGCTTTTGGCCGGAGCGGTTAACCCCGTTCCACCCCCGCCTCCTGTTCAGGCTGTTCAGGTGTGGCGGTCTCCTGACCCCCGTGACGTAACTCCCTCCTGGTATTCAGCCAGTCAGCCACCCTCGGGGCCAGGCAATGCCCAGGTGGCCTGGAGCTACCAGGGCCGCATGGCCTTCTGTGGCACCGGCCAGAGCCCCGAAATTCCCCTCGACGAAAGTGCCTTCTCCCGGAGCGTTGACAACGGCGATACCTGGGAGCAGACTAGCCTTGTAGACACCGTTATCAATATCTCGGACATAGCCCCGGCACCTGATTCCAAGAGCCTGTTTCTGGCCACGTACAGCGAATCTGGCATAGAGGGTGTGTGGCGGAGCGCTGGAGAGCCACTGGGTAACTTCTGGGGGCGTGTGCTCACAATGGACACCGTTTCCAACAGGATTATTTTGAGGTTAAGCCCCGATTACATCACAGACTACACTATCTATGCCATCGAGTTAGGTGGCTACAAGATGGCGGTATCGCACAACAGGGGCAACTCATGGCAGCAGCGCTATGTTCCAGGCCCGGTGATTGATTTGGCGGTGGAGGACAAAGATACTATCTATGTTGCTTTGCCGGGTGGCTATATCCGCAAGAACACCAATGCCGGTGCCGCCTGGCTAAGCCCACCGGTGAGCTGTTTTCCTGACAGTGCTGCTGAAATCAACATGTTGACCGTAGTTGATAAGGGACACATTCTTGTGGGCAGCCGGGATAGCCGGGTAGCCTACTCTGCTGATGGCGGCAGCAACTTTATTGAAATCACCCAGGCTATTGGCAACAGCTACATGGTTGTCGGCGATGTCCAGGTGGTAGCTGATGCTAAATATAGCGAAAACGAAATCATCTATGCTGCTACCAATATAGCTGACGATGGCATCTGGCGTTGGGTGATTGGGCATTCGACCGAATGGGAGCAAATTGACGAGTCGGTTACCAGGCTTGGCATGGGACAACGCATCAGCGGCCTCATTACCGGTGACGAAGGAACGCTCTATGCGCTCAGGTCAGAACCGGTCGATGGAGCCGGCGCAGGCGGTATGACCCGTTCACTGAATCCTTGGCACCTACCCACTACACAAGTCGAGTTTGATATTGTAAACGCTACATTGCCCGTGGGCGCTACTTTCGACCCCCTTCTGATTTTCCCCAATACCTTACCCCACCTCAAGTTGGCAGGTAATGCTTTGCAGAATGAACTCTGGTCCGTTGACACTGCTAACGATATCATATACAGGTTTCAAGACAACTTGTGCAAGATTGGGCCATTTACCATTGCTTCTGGTGAAATCGGCTGCGACCCCGTGTCCGGACGTGCCCAGGAAGTCAACCTGTGCTGGGAGCAGCTCTCCCTGGCTGACGCTTATGACATCGAGGTCGCCAAAGACAGAGACTTCAGTATAAGGATAATCGACTGGGTGACTGAGGATGCCGTTACTGGCTTTCTGATACCGGCGTCCGTCACCGCACCATGCGCCTACTTCCCGGCTGGCAGTGCTGCCGCCGGAGGCTCAGAGCTAGCTGTTGCGGGCAACCTGGAATGCGGACATACCTATTACTGGCGGGTAAGAGTTCGCCATGCAGCCACCACAGAGGTAATCAGGAGTCCATGGTCCGAGATTCGTAGTTTCACCGTCAAGACTGGTCTCCCCGTCAGGGCTGAATATTATGGGCCCAGGCTGCTGTCACCTGACAACGGCTGCATAGGCTGCCCAGTGGAACCAGCTTCCTTCTCCTGGTCTCCGTTCAAAGAGACCACGAAGTACAGGTTTGTCCTGGCTAAGGACGCTGTGATGACCCAGGTCGTTGCCCAGGCGACGGTAGCTACCACCGCCTATGAGTACAAGGGCACGCTGGACTATAGCACCAACTACTTCTGGCGCGTGATGGCCCTCGAACCTGCGCCCGGCGACTGGAGCGCTACCTTCGCCTTCCAGACCGAACCGGCACCGGCACCTCCGCCACTACCGGCTGAGCCTCCAGCAACGGCGCTGTGGGTTTGGATAATCATTACCAGTGGTCTACTAGTGGACATATGTCTATTTGTACTCCTTCTTCGGCGGATAACTTAGTGCAGTCTCTGACAAGTCAAGCACAAAACTGGATTGCCTAGTGTCTAGCCACTGCCTGTGGGACTCTGTTAATAGGAGAGTCATACCTACGTCCTCTCTATGATATGTCCACTTGCTGCAAAACCACAAAAGGCCGTGTGTTCTGGCGAGATAGTCGAGCACCATTCTAAAGGGGGTTACTCAGCTGGAAAGAGTGGTGCTGATGGTCCGCCGCTTCTTCTGTAGTTTTGTGGTTCTAATCTAGTCGGAGTTGCCACCTTGGACTCAACAATTCAGGTAAATGGTGGGCCATTGTGGACTCGAACCACAGACCCCGGTCTTATCAGGACCGTGCTCTAACCAACTGAGCTAATGGCCCCACCGAAGAAGTATAACTTTTGCCACGAGCGAGTGTCAAGGCTATGACGAGACTTTGGAATCAATTATCGTTATTCGGCGGCTCTTCGGGCTTCTGCGTATTTGACCAAAGCGTACATGGCACGAGCACATTGCTCAGGAGTGTCATAGACAGGTATCCCGGCTTCCTTCAGGATGTTGATGGTGGGGTCGTCAGTACGGCGAAAGCGTAAGGTAATTATAGGCTTGTTATATTTCTTAGGTAGCACGGCGAACAGTTTAGCAGCTTGAAATGCAGCCTTGATTGTAGCAGACAGGGGCTTGTCGGCATCCGCTGAGGTGGGCTTGAGTCCCCAAACCATGGGATTGATAAGTACGTTGGTTATCACACCGTCGATGTAATCCAAACTGAGGAGTTTTTCTATTACTTTTGTCTCATCAAGGGCGGTGCGGTAGCTGCCAGCGAAATCAACCGGATTTCTAGCTGGTGGGGCGTGGGGTGGTAAGAGCTTCTTCAAGCTGCTTACTGTCTCTTCGTCGAACTCGGGAACTTCAAGTCCTAGAGAGGCACAGGCATCGGTAGCTACAACGCCTTGGCCACCGCTTCCCATAATGGCCACCCTTTTGCCTCTGGGTAAAGGTTGTTCTACAAGCGCTTCAGCCATCTCGAAGGAGTGTATGGCTTCGCTGGCCATTATGAGACCTGCCTGCCGGCACATCCCTTCAAACACGTCTTCAGAACCAGCGAGAGACGCAGTATGGGATAGTGTGGCTCTGGCACCGGCACCCGTGCTACCGCCTTTATAAATCACGATTGGTTTCCTCTTTATCACTTCCTTGGCGAGCTCGAAGAATCTCTTGCCATCCTTAAAGCCCTCCATGTAGAAGATGATGGTCTTTGTCCCCTCATCTTCGGCTAGGTATTCCAAGTATTCAGAAGCAGTGATGTTTGCCTGGTTTCCGATGCTTATGAATTTGCTCAGTCCATACCCTTTGGCGTTGGCTATTTCGGATAGGTATCCGCCGAAGGTTCCGCTCTGGGAAACGAAGGCAATGGCTCCTGGTTTAGGTGTTTGGTGAAAACACAGATTGAGATTTCCGACAGCGCTCCATATTCCCATGCAATTGGGTCCCACAAACCGTATTCTCCCTGCTCTAGCTATCCTCACGACCTCGTTTTCAAGTGCTTTTCCCTCACTGCCAGCCTCGGCAAATCCACCGGGGATTAGGATTGCTCCCTTCACTCTTTTCTTTATACATTCTCGCATCAACTCAGGGGTAGCAGGGGCAGGAGCTGTCACCACTGCAAGGTCAACTTGGTCTGGGATATCCAGGACACTTTGATAAGATCGGAGACCGAGAATTTCATCTTTATTTGGATTCACGGGATATATGGCTCCACTAAATCCTGTCTTTAGTGGCCTGTCCACCATTATGTAGCCCCATTTGCCGGGTTTATCGGAGGCGCCTAATATGGCAATCGATTTAGGCTTGAAGATGGGGTCGAATTGCTCTACGATACTGTTCAATTGTTTAGCTCCTTATTTGCAATAGCAGTGCTTAAATCTGACGTAGCTTATTATTATACTCGATTTGCTACTATCGCTGCTCCTCCTGTTTTGTTGACTTTGCGACTCTCGTGAGTTTATTATACAGGACGGCTATATCTAGAAGGGGGACAAATAATGGCAAGAGAGATCGTTGCGAGCCCAATGCCGGGGATAATAAAAAGCGTTGATGTCGCTGTGGGTGACAAAGTCAACGAAGGTGACACTTTGTGCATACTGGAGGCTATGAAGATGGAGAACCCCATAGTGGCTCCGGCAAGTGGCAAAATCAGCGAAGTAAGTGTCTCCGGTGGCCAGTCAGTGAAGCGCGGGGACATGTTGATCGTAATAGAGACTTGAGACATTGTATGAGGTAGGGAAATGGATATGAAATCGGGTCTAGAAGAACTTCATAGGCGCAGGCAGAAGGCGCTCCGGATGGGGGGCAAAGCCAAAATAGATAGGCAGCACAGGCGTGGTCACTTGACTGCTCGGGAGAGGATAGATAAGTTGCTCGACCCGGGGACTTTCTTAGAGATTGGCATCTTAAATCAGTCCGACGTTTTTGGCATGGAGGATGAAACGCCTGCCGATGGGAATATAACTGGTTTTGGAAGAATAGATAATAGAACGGTGGCCGTCTGTGCTGCTGACCGCACAGTGCTGGCGGGTGCTGAAGGTAGGGTGGGGACTTTCAACAAGGAACAACGGATAACAAGAATAGCTCTTGAAAAGGGATACCCTATTATTAATCTGGGCGATGGTGGTGGAGCTCGCATGCCTGACATTATGGGTTCGGACGGTCTCAGCTCTATGACCTTTCCCATCGAGGGGCTTAGATACCCCAGAAAGGTGCCATTTCTAGCTACCATTATGGGTGATTGTTTTGGTGGCCCATCATGGATGGCAGCCAAGGCGGACTTTGTGGTTATGGTCAAGGGCACCTGTATGGCCGTTTCTGGGCCCAGGGTACTTGAGATTGCAATCGGGGAGAAGGTCACTCCTGAGGAGCTTGGCGGCTGGGAATTGCATGCTGAAGTCACCGGGCAGGTGGATGCCTTCGCTGAGGATGATGGGCATTGTCTCCGCATCGTCAGGGAGTTTCTAAGTTACATGCCTTCACATTGTGATGAGGAACCACCATACGTCCCTACCAATGACCCCCCTAATAGGAAGCTGGATGAGGTGATGGATATTTTGCCTGACGATCCCAACAGGTCTTACGATATGCACAAGATCATTAAGTCTATAGTCGACGATGGCAAGTATTTCCCTCTCAAACCTTATTATGACCCGAGCCTAATTATCTGCCTGGCTCGGATGAATGGCAGGACTGTAGGGATTATAGCCAACCAACCTTTGTTCTTTGCTGGGGCGGGAGGAGCAGGAGCCTGTGAAAAAGCTGCCAGCTTCATTGTGTTATGTGATTCCTTCAATATACCTCTCATTTTTCTCCATGACACCCCCGGCTTTTTTGTGGGTAAGGAGGCTGAAAGGCGAAAGATGCCGGGCAAGATTATAGTATGGATGGAGGCACTGGCTCTGTCCACCGTACCCAAAATATCCATAGTAGTCCGCAAAAGCTATGGTATGGCCTATTCTAACATGGCGGGTACTAATTGTGGTGCAGACTTCCTTGTTGCCTGGCCCACTGCTGACATTAGCTTCATGATGCCTCAGACCGGTGTAAACGTGGTGTATCACCCTGTGATACAGGCAGCCAAGGATCCGCGGGCGGAGAGGGAGAGATTGGTTAAGCAGTGGGAATATCAAAGCGCTCCCTGGAGGGCTGCAGCTAAGCATCTGCTTGATGATGTAATAGACCCGCGGGACACGAGAGGGTTTATTATCACATCGCTGGATATACTACGCAGTAACGGTCGGGGTTTTATGAGCAAGAAACGCCTACAAGCCTGGCCTACCGTACTGTAAACAGATTAACTTCCTAGCTGGTTTCAATAGTGACATTGTATTCCGGCATTGAGCTACCGATAAAGCATGGTGAGATTTCGTTCTAATCAAGTAGCTCATTGAGGCCGGTGTAGCTATCGGTCTGCCGCCGAAGCTGGTAATCAAGTGCCCCTATGGTCACCTCGGCTGTAGAAAACACAGTTGCTTTGGCAAGGTGACCGCCGGAGCAGATATCCTGTCCTGAAAGTTGAATGTGTATGTGGATGATGGGTGTGTCATCCTTCAGGGCTATTGAGCCCTGAGCACAGACAATTTCCAACGGACCACGATAATCCACGCTGTCATATTTTCCTGGGAGCGCTTTTAGGAAGTTGAGTTGGGCATTCTCCACCGAGCCGATGATGCTGATGACTAAACCTGAGAAAATTTCATGCTCATGACAATAACGTGCTATTTCGTTAAGCAATTCTTGCCCTGGTTTGACCCTGAATACATGTATCTTCTTGAACAATAGGTTACCTCCTCTTTATTGTCTCTTCACTTTCTTAGTTTATCATAGCCTCAGCCTGGTCTTCCTCCACATTCTGTCTTTTTGCTGACATGGTGTGGTGCCTAATTGTGGTGAGGTTTTAGTCAGGTGGCTCGTTGGGTTAAAGTTATTCAGGCCGTGTGCTATACTTATCGAGTATAAGGACCAGAGTAGAAAAAGTGAGGCAGTGATGGGACTCAGACTCTATAAAGAACCGAGGCTGAATAACCCGGTTTTAATAGCCTGTTGGCCAGGAATTGGGAACATCGGAATCATAGCGGTCGACATTCTAAGAAGGATGGTGGGCGCAGAGGATCTCGGCGAGATAGAATCGTGGGACTTTTTCTACCCGCGAAGGGTTTTAATCAGAGATGGTGAATTGAAGGATTTAGAGTTTCCGAGTAACAAATTCTATTTTAAGAGAACTGAGAAAAAGGATTTGGTGTTCTTTGTTGGAGAGGAACAGCCTACTGATGGAACGAGGGCTTATGCTGAAGGAACAAAAGCTTACAGAATGGCTAATCTTGTTTTAGATATGGCGCTGAAGTTTGGGTGCCGGAAAGTTTATACTTCAGGAGCAGCTGTTGCTCCCATCCATCACACCGCTAGGTCGAGAGTCTGGGTTGTGCCTAATAGGGAGGACTTAATTGATGAGGTAAAAAGCTACGAGAATACAGTGTTAATGTCAGACATAGAAGGCAGGGATGGGCAAGGCAACATTACTGGATTAAATGGGTTACTGCTAGGCGTTGCCAAAAGGAGAGGCCTGGAGGCTATCTGTGTGATGGGTGAGATACCAATTTATATTCATGGTTTCCCCATTCCCTACCCCAAAGGGTCGAAGGCGGTGCTCGAAGTGTTGAGCACTGCCTTGGGGATTGAAGTTCCGATGGATGAAATTAACGCTCTTGTTCAGCAAAGCGAGAGAGAGATTGAGAGTGTGTATGAAAGGCTTCCTTCAGAGATAAGAGAACAACTGGATAAATTGAAATATGTGGCTTATGCCAGGCCTAGTGAGTCAGAACCTATAACGGAAGAGGACAAGAAGAGAATCCTGCAAGAAATCGACAGGCTGTTTAAAAAAGAACCTGGGAGAGACTAGTTTTGAGCGAAGGACAGCCATTTAAACTCTTTATTAAGCCTAAGTTAGAGAGTTCGTCCTTGGTGGTAGCCTGGAATCAGGATGCCGGGAGAGTCGGGGCAAAAGTTGCTGACTACCTAAACAAGGAGCTGGCGGGCAGGGAGTTAGCCGAAATCGAGCCCGAGGGCTTTTTCTCGTTGACCGGAGTCTCAGTAGAAGATGATATAGCCCAATTTCCGGAAAGTAAATTCTACTGGTGTCGGGGGAAAAGCCTGGTGATTTTTAAGAGCGACATACCCAGGTATGAGTGGTACGAGTTCCTGAGCTTGGTCTTAGACGTAGCCGAGAAATATTGTAAGGTGAAGGAAATATACACTGTTGGTGGCATGGTTTCTCCAGGTGCTCATACCACACCACGATTGTTGCTATCCGTGGCCAATTCGACAGAGATGAAGAGGATGTTAAGACAGTATGACCTCATCAGCGATATGGATTATGAAACCCAGGATGGTCAAAGACCAACCTTCAGCTCTTTTCTCCTCTGGGCTGCAAAGAGGAGGAATATTGCCGGGGCAAGTCTTTGGGTACCGGTGCCTTTCTATTTATTGGCAGTTGAAGATCCGGGAGCCTGCAAGAAAGTTACGGAATTTTTCGATAGGCGATTCGAGTTGAATATTAATTTCGCCGACATGGATGATGAGATTACGAAACAGGATAGGAAAATAGCTCAGATAAGAAGCCAGCTTCCTGAGCTTGATGGCTACATCAACAAGCTGGAAAACGACCTCGGCCTGACTGTGAAGGAAAGTGAAAAACTGGTTAAGGAGATGGAAGAATGGTTGAGGGGAGGACATTGAAGCTGAGCATCGCAATGGTTTCGATAGTATGAGGGCAAGCTCTATTTTGCTTTTTTGGCGATAGTGACTAAAGCTCCAGGACCGCCGTGTACTCCCAGTGCAGGCCCTAGTCTTGATATCCGTGGTATCACATTGGGAAAGAGGGAACGCGCATAGTCGGCAAGTATTCGGGCATCGTCAAGTGTAGTGCTATAGACTATGGCCAAGTCCTCTATGTGTGGTGGTGATGCTATGAACTCGCGTAGTCGGTCTATCCCTTTCACTCGGGTGCGTGTCAGTCCGGCTGGGCGGATTTCGCCATCATGCAGAGTGATTAAGGGCTTTACGTTGAGCATCGATTCTATTGCAAAGATTGTATTTCCGAGGCGTCCACCTTTGACTGCATATCTTAGAGTGTCCAGAAGCGCCAAAGCACGCAGTTGGCTAATAGTCTCAAGGGCTTTGTTTACCACCTGTTTTAAGCTGTGTCCGGCTTTGGCGGCATTAGCTGCGGCTATAGCGACGAGACCTTGCCACATTGTTACGCCTCGAGAGTCAATGACTTCTATCTGACATCCTTTCTTTTCAGCGATCTCCTTACCCACCAGAGCAGAATCGTACATGGCGCTATGCTTGCTGGTAACATGTACAGAGACAATCTCGTTGGTTTCTTTGGCTATCTCCTCATAGGCTTTGGCGAAATCCCCCGGTGATGATGCTGCAGTAGAAGGGTGAATCGGGTTGGTTACCAGTTTGTGATAGAATTGGTCGCAGTCAATATCGACTCCGTCACGATAGACTTCGTCGCCAAAATGGACGTATGCTGGCACTACAGTAATGCCTAACTTTTTAGCTTCCTCTTGTGTAATATCTGAGCAACTGTCAGTAACAACTTTAATTGTCATAAATTAACGCCTTCCTAAAAACTATAGCTCGCGCGAGATTAGCCCTAAAGTATACTGCGTGGATGCGGCTGTGTAAAGTGATTGACTACCAGCGGGTAGTTTCGAGGCTAAGTCTTCTGATGGGTATGTTTGACTTCTTGAGCTTATGACTGGCGGCTTGAAGTATAGGCTTTGGCAGGTTAAAATGGATGTTGGCGTTTAAGTATAAAGTCTGAAGATTCAGAGCATGGGTTTAGTTTAGCATAGAAGGTGGTAATAGATGCAACAATTTTTTTTCTGCCCTACATGCGGTGCACAAAATGTCATCGGCCAAGAATTCTGCCAAGCATGCGGGCAGACTTTCCAATACAACTGCCCCTTCTGCGGTGCCATTGTTGACTCTACATTTATAAATTGTCCGGGGTGCCGTGAAAGTCTCTATTGGCCAACGCCGCAGAAGGTAAAGCCTTTCCCAAAGCAGCCAGTAGCCTATCAAGAGCGAGGGGAAGGTGGAGAAGAGGAGGCGAAAGCAAAGCAGAAGAAATCTGACCCGTGGCTTACGGGATGTCTTGGATTGGTAATCATTGCATTCTTGGTGTTGGGTGCCTATTTTATTTATGATAATTTCATTAAGAAATCGTCACCTGCTCCTCAATTACCACCTTCCTCAGATAATGAAACAGGTCTCAAGCCAATGCAATCTCCAGAATTCGAGCCCCTGCAGAATGTAAGCACAGTCGCCTATCAGAAGAATGAGGCGCAAAAGTGGTTATAGCTCTTCTGTTCTTGTCAGCTTAACTTGCAGCGTAGTTCGGAGAGTGAGAATAAACAAATGATAATCGGGTTGATGGCAGATACGCATGATAGACTCGATGCCATTGAAGCAGCATTGACTTTTTCAATCGTCAAGGGGTTAATGATGTCTTGCATGCAGGTGACTTAGTATCCCCACTTGTGGCGCCTAAGTTTTAAAAGTTGAAAGCGAAGCTTCACTATGTCTGGGGCAACAACGAGGGCGACCGTGAGTTTATCAGAGTGAGATTTGGAGAGATTGGAATCGCACCCTTAGGGGACTTTGCTTTGCTCGAGCTAGATGGGAAGAAAATTGCATTTCTTCATGGCACACACGAGCATGTTGTCGTTTCACTTGTAAAGTGCGGGCTTTTTGATGCGGTTGTCCGAGGGCATAATCACAAGGCGGAGATTATTGAGGGCAAAACGCTTTTGGTGAATCCGGGAGAGGTCTATGGCTACCTCAGTGGTCGCCGAACGGTTGCGCTACTCGGCTTAGACAAAATGTATGTTGAGATAGCGTAACTATAGTAGGAGGATTTATGATACAGCAAATGCTAAATTTCTTTGTCTATTTCTTCTCCACCCCCAGTGTCTTGGGCATTGGTCTGGCAGTAGTTTTCGGTGCAATCTGGCTTGCTTGCTACCGACCGCCGTTGATTACTAAGCCGTGGCTCTGGGCAGTTCTTGCTGCTGGTGCTATCCTTGCACCCATTGCTATTGCTGTTACGGCATTTCCGCTCGGGTTTGGAATTTCGTGGGTGTATGGCTCCCTCTGGAGCCAGGAAACTCTGGCGCAATGGGCTTTGCTTGCAAGCCTGCCGTCGATGTACCTTTTTGGTCTGGTTCGAGAGGGGTTTAAGCTGTTACCGGTGGTTGCTTACTGGTGGCGTAAAGGCAGAGACATCGAACCTAAGCTGGGGCTTGCAGCCGGCGCTGTATCCGGGGCTGGATTTGGCATCCTTGAGGCGCAGTGGACGCTCAATTACATTATTTCTTCTGGTTGGAGTTGGGAGACTGTCCAAATTCAAGGGATTGTAGCGCTTGCTGGATTTTGGGAAAGTTTTTTTGTCATAGGTGTTCATGTAGCTTCTTGTGCATTGGCTGGTTGGGGATTAGCCAGAGGTTGGGGGTGGAAGTTCTACCTCCTGGCCGCTTTCGTGTATCTCTTTCCAAACTATAGCTATATTCTATTGAGCAAAGATCTTATTACTGGCGCGCAAGCAGAGTTTCTTATCGCTGCTTGGGCGTTGATAGCAACAGGAGTGGCTCTTTGGCTTCGTGAGAGGAAATCAAAG
>Ga0315280_10008044_pt1 | contig 13941 bp, 6 predicted proteins | sample YL17G06_40_MG_FD_203697 | JGI IMG/M metagenome (GOLD analysis project Ga0315280, IMG submission 203697) | Sediment microbial communities from Yellowstone Lake, YNP, Wyoming, USA - YL17G06_40 | ecosystem: Environmental > Aquatic > Freshwater > Lake > Sediment | place: USA: Wyoming | collected...
ACGATGGCTCCACTTTGACAGCCGTTTCGGTTAAGGCGGAGGAGTTTGAAAAAAATGGTACCTTTATTGTCGCGGCTAAAAGTATGATCAGCAGAATAACCCTTGATAGTTTATTGCCTGGTAAGCGCAAGCATGTAACTGTCCTTTGTTGTTTATTGTAGTTTGTGAAGTTTGTTTTATGGATTCTGTGTAGTTTCTATTAGTGATGCTTAATTTAATGGTTTAGGTTTTTGAAAATGTGGAATGTTGAATTTTATGGCGTCCATGTTTTGCCGTAGACTCTGGTGACCATGACGACATCGAATATGTTGATTTTGCCCCATGGTGCTGCAAGGTCGGCTAAGGAGTTCCAGCGAGCATCAGCGGGTGTGGCGTCGTAGGCTATGGCTACAATGACGACGTCGTATACGTCTACCTTTCGGTCGCCGTTCAAGTCGCCGATAAGTGTATGTTTGATCTCTATTTTGTGGGCGCTATGAGAATATGTGAAGTATAGGAAGTAGTGGGTTGCATTTTCCGTTCTAGTATGGTATATTGCATTGCCGTCAAATAGTACGATGAAAGTGTTGCTTGTTGTTAGATTTAACAAAGCTTTCGGTATGGTGATATTGGTGAAGCCGAGAATGTCTGGGGGTCCTGTTGCGTCGAAGCTGATAATCTTTTGGGTATCGTTGTATGCGAAGTTGGTTATTGCGGAGCTGCTGGTTGTGGTTATGTAGTATTCAACTCCTTCCACCTCAACTATGTGAGTGAGTATTTCAACCAGTAATATTGTGACGGAACCGTCTAGAACAGCGTGGTCGATTGGTTCGGCATTATAATTTGAGAGCTCAGTATTTTGTAAGCTGAGAGGCGAGGGACCTGTTGCTTCGATGGAGGATTTGAATGTTATTGTGAATAGGGTTCCGCTACCGTTGGCGCCAGATGGCACGCTCATGAGCGCTAAGGCATATCGTACTCGTCCTTCTGCATCGTTTACTTCGCTTATAATTGTGATTGTGGACCCGACGGATTTGAGGAATGATCCTTCAGCCACGCTTAGGGCATCTAGGATGGTTGTGTTGTAATAGAGGCTTATGTCGAATGCGTATAGGTCTGTAACGTTTTCCACTGAGACGTTGATGGTGAAGGAGACGCCTTGTGATTTCCGGAATATTGTTGGCTCTACATATAATATTGTTGCTATAGGCGGAAGCGCATGTAATATTATTGTGCCGTGTTCTGTAGTGTGAAGTATTGGGTCGCCTCCTTTAGCTGCAAGGTCTGTAGAGTAGAGTTCCAGTGTTATGTTCGCGGTTGGTTCAGGTTGCATAGGGTGATATTTAACCCTAAACGTCATGGTAAAGACTGTGCCAGTACCATTGAATGTGGGCGCAGGAGCGAGGCAGGAGTAGGCGATCCAATAGGTTCCGTTGGACGTATTAACTTCGTCGGCAAGTGGCAATATCGGGTTCCAGAGAACGCCGTCAAGATAAGTGTTTCTGGGCACGCGTACAGATCGACTTACATAGTCGAGATATGTTGTGTTCCACCTAAATTTTAGGTCGAAACCGTAGAGGTTCTCTACGTCTATTATCTTTACAGCTACTGTGAACTCTTTTCCTGTTGCTTTTGTGTAATACTCTGTGAGTGGCGGGTCTACCTTGACGGTTGTTGATTGGCTGGTAACAGGGTTGATGAACGCGCCTAAACTTAAGAGCAATATTGAAACGATGAAAATTACTATGATTTTACTCTTATTCATTTTTGTAGATTCTCCTTTCTACTCAATACTAAGATAATTGAAATTCGTTGATATAAAGTGAATGAACTTCAAGTGAGTAAATCTTTTCTATCGTTTTCACGGCGCGTGTGTCGCTTTAAGCGCGGTTTACGTTTCTTTGTATCCGTAGCGTGATGTGGCAATTACAATGTCGTATATGTTTATTTCTCCATTGCCGTCTATGTCGCAGTTGGGGTTGAAGCGGGCTTCGCCTCTTTTAGCACCGTAGACTGAGGCTAGTCTTACTATGTCGTAGATGTCTATGTCCCGGTCGCCGTCAGTATCTCCTGGAACCGTAATCATGACTGCCCCATCATATACGAGAGTGTTGTCATCTGTGTTGGTTTCGCCTGGAACAAGTGAAGCATGGGCGCTGATGATGTAGACACCTTTAGTCCAGCCTGAGGTATTCCATGTGAAGGAAATTGTTAAGGAGTTTAAGCCTGTTAACGTAATATTTGTAAATGTGCCGATGGTTGTGTCATTTACATATATACTGACATCGAAAGTTGTTTCATCAGATCCTTGGTTTTCTATGGTTACGTCTATGTATACGGTATATCCTTCTCCAACAACTGTTTTGGAGGGTGTGAGTTTTGTTATTGCTATGTTGGGCCATAACTTGATGGAGAGTGTTCCCCATATGAAAGTGTTGTCCGCTGTGTCTATTTCTTCTGGGACGATGCTGGCAACGGCTTTTATGGTGTAGTTGCCGTGCGGTATGTCTGTTGTGTTCCAGTTGTATGTTTTGGTTTCTTGGTTGTCTGGCGAAATTTCTATTGTGAGGTTTAGCATGGTGTTATTGTCATAGTAGAGTGTGAGGTTGAATGTTTCGGTTATTGTTCCTTCGTTTTTGTAAGTTACTGTTATGTTTACTATCTGTCCGACATACACTTTATTAGCTGATAGTGTGACGTTGAGGATGGCTATGTCGCGTATCTGCTCGTATATTTGTACACTACCGGCGATGCATGTGTTGTCGTCCGTCTCGGTTTCGCCGATGACTGGATGAGCTATAACGGTAATTGTGTATGTGCCCGGGGTTACCCCCATTGTTTCCCATATAAATGTTAGGGTGGTTTGCGTGTTTGGGATTAGGTTTGTGACGGTTTTTGTTTCCATAATTGTTGTATCGTAGTATGCGGAGACATTGAATGTTTCGGTTATTGTTCCCTTGTTTTTGATGACTACGGTAATATTGAGTGTTTGACCTGCATATACTTCCGTCTTAGAAGGTATGGCGCTAATAATTGCTATGTTGTGGGCTGGAGGGTTCATAAGTGGGTATCTGTCTCGGTTGTTTTCGTCGATTATGTATGGTGTGTCTCCTATTCCGTCTCCGTTGCTGTCCGTTCCTGCATAGTCGCTCCAGTAGTTGCCGCCTGAAGGATAACCATTATCCCAAAGATTTGTTGATTCGAGGTTTGTGGCTTGCTCGACGTTGTTGAAGTTGTTGTGGTAGATTTTGTTGTTAGAGGAGTAGAAAAGTTCGATTCCTCGTTGCTGATTATCTGTGATGTTGTTGTCTCTGATGGTGTTATTAGTGGAGTAGAATAGCCAGGTGCCATACTGATTGTTTGCTATAATGTTGCTTGATAATGCATTATTGGAAGAGTTATACAGTTCGATGCCTACCCAGTTGTTCTTTATGTTGTTGTTTTCTATTGATGATTTTTGCGTGTAGGCAAGTAGTATGCCTTGACCGTTATTTGCTGTTGTTAGGTTTTTGACAGTTATCTCCGTAGAGTTTACGAGTGCAACATAGCCCCCTTCTGGTGGAACTTGACCTTTGTGCTTGTTGATCCAGTAGTAGATGGGTTTGCTATTGACGTAGTTTGTAACATCTATGTGTTGGATGAAATGTGATAGTGTCAAGCCCCAAACGCCCAAATTATATTGATTAAGGGTTAAGCTGTTGTTTGACAATGTGTTGTTAGAAGAGGTTTCCATCCAAACTCCATACTGATTGTTTGTCACGGTGTTGCCCGACAAAACGTTATTGGAGGAGTCTGTTAGCCAAATGCCGTACCAGTTGTTTACTATAATGTTGTTTGAGATGGTGCATAGGCTAAAGCCGTCTATGAGAATGCCGCTGTTCGGCCAATCGCTACCGCTGTTCTTTATTGTGAAGTTGGTGATGACGACGTTGCTTGTTGTTACACTAACAACGGTTCCAGTTCCTTTCGCATCTATAATGGTTGTGCTAGGGTTTCCTCCGATGAGTGAAACTGCTTTGTTGACAACGACGTTTTCGTTGTATGTTCCAGCCGACACTTGTATAGTGTCACCTGGGCTTGCTGCGTTGATGGCTGCTTGAATAGTGGGATAATTTTGTGGAACCCTTATTGTTCCGGGATCTGACAGAGCTTGTTGAGTGTTCAATGTCAATGTGCCTATTAGAAGGAGTGTGAGCATTACTACAGTTGCTACTTTTTTCTCTAATTTTATTGTATGTTTTGAAGTGGCTTTGCTTATTCTTTGTATTTTTAGCTCAATGGGGTCTGTCAATTTTTTTTATCTCCGCATTGAAGTGGCTTTGCTTATTCTTTGTATCCGTAGCGTGATGTGGCTATTACTACGTCGTATATGTTTATTTCTCCGTCGCCGTTTATATCACAGTTTGGGATATATCGGGGCTCTCCGATTTTGGTGCCGTAGACTGAGGCTATTCTGACTACGTCGTAGATGTCTATGTCTCGGTCGCCGTCAACGTCGCCTGGAACAGTAACCTTGACCATGCCGTTTGTGAGTGAGTTGTCGCTTGTATCGATTTCGCCAGCAACTGGTTGGGCGTAGGCGCTTAGGGTGTAGACACCTTTAGTCCAGCCTGAAGTGTTCCAGCTGAAGGTTACTGTTGCGAAGCCTAGGCTCGGGAGGGTGGTTGTTTTTGTCTGGATTAGGGATGTGTTAGCGTAGATGGATAAGTTGAAAGTTTCGCTGAAGCTTCCTTGGTTTTTTATGATGATGTCGATGGATGCTGAGTATTTTTGGCCTATTACGGTTTTGGATGGTATGATGTCTGTTATGGCTATGTCGTGGACTTCTATTGGTTTCATGAGTGGGTATCTGTCTTGGTTGTTTTCGTCGATGATGTATGGTGTGTCGCCTATGCCATCAGCGTTGCTATCTACGCCTGTGTAGTCGCTCCAGTAGTTTCCGCCTGAAGGGTAGCCGTTATCCCAAGTGTTTGTTGAGTATTGTGTGTAAACGTTGTTTTCGTTGTCTATGAAGTTGTTGTGATGGATGAGGTTATTGTTGGAGTTGTATGGTGAGATTCCGTCTTTGTTGTTTGTTATCGTGTTGTTTGTTATGATGTTGCTGTTTGAGTATTGCATTGTGATGCCGTCGTAATTGTATATTGCAATGTTGGCTCTTAGGATGGTGCTGTTTGAATTCCAGAGGTAGATGCCTGCATAGTTGTTTGAGGTTTTGAGGTTTGTCACGTTTGAGTTTGTGGTGCTTGCGAGGAGTATGCCTTGGCGGTTTTTGGTTATTTCAAGGTCTTTTATGGTGATTTTTGTTGAGTTTACGAGTTCTAGGTATCCTGTGTTGGGGTATGTGGTGGGGTTTATAGTGATGTCTTTTTTGTTAATTAGATAGCGAATTATTTTTCCTTCGGCGAGGTTTGATGTGTCTATGCTTTGGATGAAGTCTGAGAGGGATAGTCCGTCGACTCCGAAGTTGTATATGTTTGTTGTGAGGGTGTTTTGCGTTAGGGTGCAGCTGCCTGATTGGATGAGCATTAGGCCGTTGTCGTTGTTTGTTATGGTGTTGCTTTGGAGTGTGCAGCTTGGTGATTCGTGTAGGTAGATGCCTTCACGGTTGTATCTTATGGTGTTGTAGCTTATGGTGTTGCTTGGGGAATAGTATAGTGCGATGCCGCCTATGGTGTTGTTTGTTATGGTGTTGCTGGTTATTGTGTTGGTGGTTGAGTCGAAAAGGTAGATGCCGTAGGCGAAGCCTTTTATTTTTAGGTTTTTGATGGTTACGCCGGTTATGCTGGATAGGTTGAATCCCATGGATGTTCCGTCTGCTTGCAGGTTGTAGTTGTTTCCGTCTATTGTTATGCTGTTTTTTTGTACGATGATTGAGTAGTTGTAGATGTTTGCGGTGAATGTGTAGGTGTTTCCGGCACGTGTGATTGGGGCTGTTGGGGGGTCTATTGATCCGTCTGGTTTTATGTATATTTTTCCGACGGTGCTTGAGGCGGTTTTAATGTGGAATATTAAGGTTAACATGCCTATGAGGAGGAGTGTAAACATTATGCTAGCAATTTTTTTGTTTTTCAGTTTTGTCCTCTCCTTTCCGGTGAGTTCTGTATCTATAATTAATTGTGTGGTTTTTCACTTTTAAACCTACCTTGATATGTTTTGAAAAAACAAAAAGGGGGTTTGCCCACGAAGGAAACGTGGGTTTTTTATGGGTCTTCTTCTTCGAGTTCGTCGATCCAGTCCTTGTAGTCGGTGTCCCATGATCGGTCGTAGGCTTTCTTTACGGCGTGTTGTGAGTGGTTGAAGGCGTGTTTGAAGTGTTGGATAGCTTGTGAGTATTTTCCTTCAGCGATACATTGTATGGCTTTGGCTAGTTCTCGGTTTATTTTTATGAGTTCTGCTTCGGCTTTTGTTGTGTCTTTTCCTAGCGCTTTTGCTGCTGCGATGGCTTTGAGGGCTAATACTTTTTCTGCTAGGGCCTCTGCCCAGCATTTGTTGACTAGTTTCATTCTGATGGTTTCGAGTTCGCTTATTATCCATGTGGCGTCGTCTGCTGGTATTTTGCCTTTCTTAACCCAGTTTTCTACTTGGTGTATTACGCGTTTGATTTTCATTACTGCGTGGCGTAGGTCTTCGAAGCCTTTTTGTCTGTCGTTGAAGCCGTGTCTTTCTCTGTCTAGTTGTTTCATTCCTCTGGTGATGTCTTTTTCGATGGCGTTGAGTGCGTGCATGAAGTAGTCGTATTCTCTCTTGCCGATTTTGCCGGCGGCTCGGAGAGCGTTTAGGTATGCTCTGAGGTCTTCGATTTCTTCTCTTGCGTGTCCGAGGTAGTCTTTGTAGTGGGCGGTGGCTGTGTGAGGTGCATCCATGTGTACTTTGATGACGTTATCGAGGAACACATCAAAGAAGCTATCAACATCCCAGTAGGCGAACAGGTATTTGACGTCTGGTTCTAGTGGAGCTGTTAGCGTAACCCACGTGCATGGGTCGTACCAGCCTTCGCCCGGAATGGTTGCGATGCCTTCTGGGTCTGTCTTTACAGTTAAGTAATATTGTACTGTGTAGTGGGCTGTGGCTAAGTGAGGCGCATCCATGTGGACATCTATTGGATTGCCTATTTGAGCTGTTCCGTCGACGTCCCAGTAGCTGAACACGTAGCGGACGCCACCTATGCCTGCCTCGCTTGGAAGATATGTAGGCGCTGTCAATTTAACCCAAGTGCATTCGTCATACCAATCGGCGCCTGGTATCTCTGTTGGCACTACATCTAAGTAGTACTGAACCTTCCAGTTGGCTACAGCGGTCTTGGGTCCATTCATGTGGATTGGGTCTGAAGGTGAGGTTGAGCCTGAAGCGTCACCGCTCCAGCCAGTGAAGACATATTGAACGCCTGGTGGTCCAGACACTATAAGAGGCGTTACTGTGGCTTGTGCATATGTGCATTCGTCGTACCAGCCTTCTCCGCCAGTAGTACCATATAGTGAAACCACAGTTAGATAGTGTTGGGTCTTCCATTCGGCTACGGCAGTTTTCGGTCCGTCCATATGGATTGCATCGCTTGCGGCATAGTTTGTTCCTGTTGCGTCGACAGTCCATTTAACAAATAAGTATCGGGTTCCATCATCTGTAACTATGCCTGTGTCTAAGCCTGCATATGCATATGTGCATTCGTCGTACCAGCCTTCTCCACTTGGAGTGCCGTGGTCTGAAGATACTATTAAGTAGTATTGTGTCTTGTAGTTGGCTGTGACTGTTTCACCTGTGCTTGGAACAGTGTAATCGTGTTCTTTGGCTCCGCCGTCGCTCCAGCCTGTCCAAACATACTGTGTGCCCAGTGGATCTGTTGGATCAGGAACTGGAGAAAGCGCCTTAAGTTTGTAGGTGGAGCCTATTGTCCAAGTGAATGTTTCGATTGTTGTAATTGGGACATCGTTAACTTCGACGAAGCCTGCGCCAGTTAGTGGGCTTGAAGCTATCGTTATATCTACAGTTGGTGGTGGTACGTGATAAGATACTTCGAGCCATGGTCTTTGGTTCCCTGTTCCTTCACGGCTTGTGAAGTCCATGTGCAGATCTGAACCTGATTCAACTTTGTGCTTGAGCACTACGCTGAGTATTTCGTCCCTACCAAATTCAGATGTAGCATAGCTTGTAAGGTCCCATTTAAACCAATCACCGCTGTCTAGGGCTCCATCACACACAAAGGTTCCGAAACCAGGCTGATTGCTCCACTTGATTTCTGTTTCTGTCCAACCATCGGTTGTCTCGTAGGCTGATGGAATATTAGGATCTGCTGTCCTGTACATGTGCAATGTCGCCGAATCTATTATGGCATCAGATGGCAAGCCAGAGAGATCAAATTTGAGGTAGGTTCTCCTCAGATTAGTAACTTCATGCTTCTTCTCATCCCACACAACCTTGACATGCAGAGTATCATCGTTGCCATAATTTTTATTCGGATTATTGCTTTCAACCCAAGAGTCAGCACTGGGAGCGATTTGATGCCAAACATAGAACGTAGCAGTATCTTTATCAACCCATTTACTGTGTCCAGCATCCCATTCTAGTATCTTGGCGTACCATGTTCCAAACTCTGCGTCCGCAGCCAACGAGTACGAGTCAGTTAGAGAAGTTACACCAGTAGTCACACTTGACTCAGTTTTTAGAACTGCGTCATAATACCACTGGATTTTATAGGATTTATGACTGTCCAAGACTGTTGCTTTCGCATAGACCATATCTCCTCGATAGAAGACCGTTTCCGCGACTGTGCAGCCAGCATCTTTATAGGTGTTTATGGCTATGGGGGGTTCATAGAATGTTGTTGTCGCCATGTCTGTCCCATCTGTAGCAGTTACAGTGTATGTTCCGAACATGCCGTCTAAAACATATTGAGCCGTGAAACCGCCAAACTCATCCGTCCACGCATAAATTGTGGCCACACTTGAATCCGGAGCCACAATCGTAATCGTAACCTCCACATTCGGCAAGAAACCGCTACCAAAAATAGTCACTGTTTCGTTATAAGTATAATGTTGCTTATCCGTCCAAATCCTCGCGCCTTCCGCACTCGCTAGAAATGGAACAAACACCATCGAAAGTATCAGCAAAGCAATGACTAGCGTACTAAATAATTTTTTCATTTTTCCTTTCTCCTTATATGTATTGCAACGGTTCTATTTTGGGTTAAACGCCTATTAAAGCCTAATGGACTTCAAGTGAGTAAAAGATTTCTATCCAGCTAAACCAAAATCCTGACAGCCCCCACGCTTAACAAGCCTCAAAAATCCAACACCAATACCAATCACCAATCCACTAACAGCATCACCTAAGCATCAGCAATCAAAAAGAACAAACTAACTTTATTTTCTTTTGCGCTTTATAAGAATTAACACTGCACCAAACAGGGCGATTAGCATCGTATAGACTGTTATGTGCGATACAAAGGTTTGTTTGGTTAGCGAGATTGAGTAGCCTCCCACTGGTTTTGCCGGTAGGGCAAAAACAGCTTTTAATGTGTGATCTTTGTTCATAGTGACCGTGTAAGGGTTAACCGAGCCTACGTTCACGCCGTCTAGCTCCCAATGGTCAAAGATGTAGCCAGAATTTGGAGTTGCTGTAACTGGGACTGGGGTGCCAGCTGTATGGGTGGAGGTTCCGGGTGACGGGTTTGTTGTTCCACCTGTGTTTGCTGTGATTGTAAGCGTGTATGTTATTATTGGGGTGTAGTGGGCTGTGGCTGTGTGAGGACCATCCATTGGCACAGAGATTGGGTTACCTGACTTTTGTGTTCCGTCAACATCCCAGTAGTTGAAATTATATCCTGTAACTGTTTGAGCCGTTAGAGTTACACTTGTTGCGGGATCATACCACCAGCCATTCGGGGGGCCTGATTCACCTGTTGGGTTTCTTGTTGGTTGGGGACTCAAGCCAGCAGGGTCGGTAAGCGCCGTCAGAAGATATTGAGTCTTGTAGGCGCCACTTACCGTGAGAGGACCGGTTACCGTCTGCGGTGAAAGTGGAGTAACACCGGTGAAAACGTATCTTACGCCAGGAGCCCCAGGCACAATGCCTTGGTATTCGTATGTAATTTGAGAACCAGCCTTAACCCAGACAGTGAAAGGAACAGTCCCAGTTGGGTCAGTGTCAGCAGTATACGTGACACTGGGCGCTACGCCAGATCCTGTCTGCGTGAAAGACACTAAGTATTGGGTCTTGTAGTTAGCTGTGATGTCTTTAGGCGAATTCATTGTTACAGGCTTTGATGGTTCCAAGCCTGATGCGTCGCCTGTCCATTGAGTGAACACGAATCTTTTTGAACCATCAACTATTGGACTGTCGACGTTGAGCAGAATTAAACCGCCTTCCTCAAACCAGCCCGTATAAGGCGCAGCATCAGTCGCTGTTCCCAGAATAGTTGTGCCATTATAGACTTTAGTGGTATATGTGCCAAGTCCGCTTGTTCTAACAGTTAGTTGATACTCAGTCTTCCAACTTGCCATCGCCGTTTTAGGCGCATCCATAATTATCGGGTCTGACGGCGAAGTAGCGCCTGTAGCGTCCCCACCCCATTGGGTGAAAACATATCGAACTCCCGCAGGTCCCGGCACGATAAGCGGGGTCACCGTGGCATAAGCCGTGGAGTCCATATCATACCAGCCTTCTCCGCCCGGCGTGCCATATGGCGAAACCACAGTTAAGTAAAACTGCGTCTTATAATAACCTGTGACCGCCCCACCATCAGCAGGAACAATTATCGTCCCACCCTGCTCCGTTGACAAGCCAGACGTACTTGTCCAAACGTATCGTTTACCGTTTACAACAAAGTGCGAGTAATATGCGAATGTATGCTCAGAACCGATGACCCACGTAAAGTCCTTCGGAAGATCAACAACAGTATAATTCACACCATCAACTTTTAGCACAGGCTCAGTGAAATCTGTGCCTACACCAACCTGGCTGAAAGTTACCTTGGCTGTTGACGGAGGCGTGTATGGAGTCACTGTGAAGTAGCGGTCCACATAATGACCTTCATGGCTGCCAGCACCATTATCAGCTTGTCTCACGTGAAGTTTCCACGTGCCAGTTGGAGCGTCAGAAGGCAGAGCGTAGCTTCCCGTCAGCGTAGTTACGCCTGTTGTCCAAGCGCCTACATAGATGCTCGATCCGTGCCCATCAGGTGGGTCAAGCCTGAATTTATAATATTTGCTTGTCAAAAGCCCTATAGCCTTGAAATATACAGTGTCGCCCTGGGCAAAAGAGGTTTGCATGACTGTGTATGTCGAATCAGTTGTCCAAACAATCATACCGACTGCAACCGTATCTGTTTTCTTCAACGTAGCGGGCGTTTCATACAGCCTCACAGTCCATGTGCCCAAAACCTTCGGGAGCGCAATGTCCAAGACAAAATAGTCTATAAACGAACTTACTCCAGTATATGTTGGGCTTGTCCTCCGCACCACACCATCAGGATCAGCATACGTCACATAATAACTCTTACTTGTAGCCAAACCAGACGCTGTCGCCTTTATGTTAGCACAGTCGCTATCTGACCACGTAGCATTCACAGTAGGAGGCTCTAAGAATGTTGTTGTCGCCGTGTTAGTTCCATCTGTCGCAGTCACAGTATATGTTCCCTCCTGCCCATCCAAAACATACTGAGCCGTAAAAGCGCCGAGTTCATCTGTCCACGCATAGACCCTGCCAACACTTGAATCCGGAGCCACAATCGTAATCGTAACCTCCACATTCGGCAAGAAACCGCTACCAAAAATAGTCACAGTTTCATGTGAAACATACTCTTCCTTATCCGTCCAAATCCTCGCCCCTTCCCCACTCACTAAAGGTGCAAAACACATAATCGAAAAAATTATCAAAACAATAACTAACGTACTCGATAGTTTTTTCATTCTCCCTTCCCCTTACTACGTACTGAACAGCACTGATATTTAATTGCCAAACATCTATTAAAACTTAGTGAACCCAACGTGAGTAAAATATTTCTATATACTTGAACAAAAATTAAGTAGAATGAACATCAAGTGAGTAAAATATTTCTATGGAGACAACCTAATGCAATCGTCTAGGCGGAGCAAAAATCATACTTTGAAGGAAACTCTTCCTTCTCCTTTCTCCCCAAGCAATGAAAGCCTAGACAAACAAAACCTAACTAACATAGCAACACACGTGCTTGCATGTCCACAATACAACCACAGGTCTTCCCATGTCGTTTTAGGCATATTCTTGGAGTCAGAGCTCAACAAGGAAAATCAACGAACTTGAAGAGTGATATAATTTTCTTGTATTCTTTGTCAATAGAAAGCGACCAAAACCTTTAAGGTAAGAGTCCCATCCTCCTAAGAAAATCGTTGATTCTCTCATATTCATTAATACATTCAAAACCTTTTTCACTCACAAAAAATTTCCCATTTTGTTCACGAACGATGTCAAGTTGAATAAGCTTATTCAAACATTTTTGAAATCTGTCATAGGGCAAATTAGCCGTATGTGCAACCCTTGTAAGACTCGGCTTGCCGTTCTTTAATTCCTCACATAAAATCCAAAGGATATTAAAGTAAATTTGAATTCTACTACGCTTTTCTACTTCCGGCGCACGCGCTAAAGGTATCGCTTCTAGCTTATTTTTCATTTTTTTCCCTTTAATTTTGCAAAACGCCTAGTGATTGATCACAGGTCCGCAAATACTTTATCTTCAATAGCCTATTTATATTTTACGATATTTTGTTCTATAGCATTTTAGATTCGCATACAAAGTGATACAAATGTATCAAATGATTCATAATCTAAAATATCGCATATAGCGCACGGCGTTTTGACGAATTAAGGAGGATTAGAATGTAGTCACTCTACAAGTTTGCAGTTTTTTATCGCGCTTTCCAGTAGTCTATAAAGCCTCCGCAAAGGCCCATAAATCATCCTCATCTATTTTGCCATCGCGTTTAAGTCGCAAAGTGGGTCTTTTACATATATTTTGTAGTAGTCAATGAATGCTCCACAGAAGTGCCAAAGGCCATGCTCTTCAACGTCGAATGATAAAAGAACCGTCGCAAACAAGCTACCACTACTAAAGCGACGAATGTCACTCTGAACGACTCTTAACAGTCAGTGGAAGCTGGAAAACTTATAACAGAAGGACTCGAATACTTATGCCACCATGATGAAATAACGCCGTTTAGGAAGCCCGAGCCAAGATGAAAACAATGGAAAGCAGAACAATAATGACCTTTCATGAAAAGTATGGGCAGTACGATTTAGGCGAAAACCATCCATTTAGAGGAGACAGGTTTGCAAATGCAATGAAATTCTTCGAAAGCCAAGGCTTATTCAAGCTTTCTCAAATTACTCTTGTCGCTCCCCAACCAGCATCAAGGCAAGACCTGCTAAGAGTTCACAGCGAAAGTTATGTTGATTTGATTTTTCGCTTGGAAACGGAAAGAAGATCGTATGATGTTGAGACACCTGTTTCTCCTGAAATCCTTGAGGCAGCGATGCTCATTGTCGGTGGTGCAATTCGATGCGGTGAGGCTGTGTTTAGGGGAGAAGCAAAGCGCGCAGTTTCCATAGGTGGTGGTTATCATCATGCTGGAAGAGATTATGGAGGCGGATTCTGCCTATTCAATGACATAGCCATTTTAATTGAGCATTTAAGAACTAACTATGGTGTTAAACGGTTTTTAATATTGGATTATGATGTTCACTTTGGAAATGGCACGAGTGACATTTACTATCGAGACCCCAATGTGCTGTATATTTCGTTGCATCAAGACCCACGCACAATTTATCCGGGGACAGGGTTTGTTTGGCAAACTGGAGAAGACGCTGGAGAAGGCTTTAACGTTAACGTGCCTCTGCCGCCTGGAACAAGCGACAGCACATATCTTCACGCCTTAAACGAGATTTTTGTTCCTTTGGCCGAGGAGTTTAAGCCTGAAATCATTATCGCAAACG
>Ga0315280_10008045_pt1 | contig 13939 bp, 12 predicted proteins | sample YL17G06_40_MG_FD_203697 | JGI IMG/M metagenome (GOLD analysis project Ga0315280, IMG submission 203697) | Sediment microbial communities from Yellowstone Lake, YNP, Wyoming, USA - YL17G06_40 | ecosystem: Environmental > Aquatic > Freshwater > Lake > Sediment | place: USA: Wyoming | collected...
TACTGTTTCTATTTTTGATGCGGCTACTCGATAACCCTTGTGTTTAATTATGTCCCCAGATCTGTCTAAGAAAAAAAGCCAGCCATCACTGTTTATGGAGACAATGTCCCTAGTCCTATACCATAGCCTACTGTCCAAGTTTACAAAACAATCAGCACTCTCTTCAGGCTTGTTCCAATAAGATGTTACCATATGCTCAGAGGAAACCAACAATTCTCCAGGTTTGTCGGGAGGAACGGCATCCAAAGTATCGGGGTCCACAAGCTTTACTCTCTGGAAAGGAACTATTTGGCCTGCAGCCCCCTTGGGAAACGGTTGTCCGGTGGTCGTTAATGAAACGGCCCCACATGTTTCTGTTGTCCCATATCCCTGATATAGAGGTTTTCCAAATTGTCTTTGCCACTTATCAGCCACCTCTAATGGCAACATATCCCCTGCGCTTATGCAATATCTAAGTGAGTCTAAATCATATTGGTCCAGCCTGTCATGCTCCAGAATCATTCTGTACATAGCAGGGACACCGAACAAGGTTGTTGTCTCATATCTTTCTATATGATCGAGCATCCCATCCAAGTTAAACCGAGGCAACAATATCAAAGTATCTCCTTGGAAAAGTGCCCCTAATCCTTGTACATGACCAAAGATATGATAAAGAGGAGCCCCCTGCATGACAACATCTTCACCTGGTGGAATTAAAGCTACACTCGGGCTCCTTTGTCCATTTGCGTTTTCTACAAGGTTAATTTTAGATATTGGTACTCCCTTGGGGAATCCAGTCGTGCCACCTGTGTAAAGCAAAACGGCAGTTTCTTCGCTCTCAGACTTGAAGGGTGGTAGAGAAGAAACATTCGTTTCCAATAAACTTTTAAAAGTAAAAATATTTTGGCCCAATTTAAACTTTCCTTTGGGCGCCCTATCAAAGATTCTGACAACTGTCCTTTTCCACCATGGAATAAGCTCTACGATATTCGTTACAATTATTCTTTTTAGGCCGGTCTTTGGAAGTGCTTGAGTAACATAGCCAAAGTTGGTATCCAAGCACAATATACTCTCAGCCCTACTATCAGTAGCAATATATATGAGGTCGTGTGGGGTATAGGCAGGCGTGATTGGAACAGCTACGGCACCAATTCTTTGTAAAGCCAACCAGGCAATGACCCATTGGGGAGTATTGGTTAAATAAATAATAACCTTATCACCTTTTCTTATATCTAACCCATATAGTCCAGTAGCAAACCTTTCAACTAAATTCTTTAACTGCGAATATGTGTATTTCTCCCCTAAAAAAATTAGAGCCGGTTTCCCTAAATATTTTTTAGCTGTGTTCTCAAAAGCTTCGTATGTTGAACCATAAGCTAACTGTTCCATTCGGTTTAAACCCTCTAATTATTACACGCCAAAGTAAGCAGATTTCACCTCTGGATTATCCATCAATTCTTGTCCTGTGCCAGAAAGAATAAGTAAGCCGTTTTCCATCACATAACCTCGATCAATAATCGGAAACAGAGGCCTAGCAAATTGTTCAGCTACCATAATTGTAAATCCCTTACGCCGAAGGTCTTTCATGGAAATAGCTAAATCTGCCTGCAATGCCGGACTCAATCCTAATAGGGGTTCATCCATGAGTAATAGCTTCGGGTTTACTACAAGGGCCATACCGATAGCGAGCATTTGTTGCTCCCCTCCGCTTAACAAACCCGCTTTCCGTCTCTTCAAATTACTTAACGGAGGAAAAACGGAGAAAACGAATTCAATAGCTTTATTGACTTCCTGCCTCTTACGCAAATATCCGGCTATCTTCAAATTCTCTAACACATCGCTATCACGGAAAATAGGATGTCTTTCCCGACTTAAGACAATTCCTTTCTTAACCCTGTAGCTAGGCTTAGCATTCGAAATGTCCTCTCCCTCAAATTTCAATACACCGAGTACTGTAATTCTCTCACCGCCTCTTCTCTCCTCCTTCTTCTTCATCTCAAGTTCCAGGCCAGAAATGGTATTCATCAGAGTTGTTTTCCCTGCACTATTGGAGCCAAAAATCCCTACTATCTCACCTCTATGAACCTCTAAACTCAGGTTATTCAAAGCAAGAGCGTTTTCATAAAATACCATGAGATTTCTTATCTCCAGCACTTCACTCGACCTCACTTCCAAGATAAGCTTTTTTAACCTCTCCGCTAGCCATCACTTCCTTAGGGGGACCATCTGCAATCTTACTACCAAAATTTAGAACAATTACTCGACGGACAACTCTAAAAAGCTCCCTTAATCTGTGTTCAATAATAACCAACGTCTTCCCTTCCTCACTTATTTTCTCAATAATGGGCAGGGTACTAGCCACTTCCGACATGCTCATTCCAGAAAAGAGTTCATCAAAAATGATCAAATCAGGCCTGAGAGCTAAGCACTGAGCCAATTCAAGTCGTTTCACATATCCATGAGGAAGGCTACCTGCTACCTTATAGGGTACCGGCGACTCTCTTTCAAACCCTACATCTTCCAAGAGGTCGAGGGCCACATCGTCTCTCTCCCCATATTTTCCTCCCTCTAGCCTCTTTACCCTTGGAGAATACAAAGGTATGATAAGGTTTTTAAAGGCAGGCAATTTATAAAAGGGCCTTGGCATTTGAAAGCTACGCGCAATCCCCAAATTGGCAATCTTGTAAGGCATAAGACCTGTAATATTCTTCTCATTAAAAAGAACTTCACCTGAATCAGGTTTTATAAAACTAGTTATTAGATTTACCAAAGTAGTCTTTCCAGAACCATTAGGACCTATAATCCCTAAAGAGCCTCCCTGCTCCAGCTCGAAACTGACATTAGTTATGGCCTTTACTCCACCGAAATTCTTATTGAGATTAATGACTTTTAAAATGGGATCTCCGGTACTCATTTTCCCACCTCAACTGACGCTAACCGCTCATACTGATGATACTTCCTCTGCAGGTAATCGAAGATACCTTCTGGCAGAACAACCACAAAGGCTAAAAGAATTAAGGAATAAAACACTACTCTTAACGTCCCGAAGGCTCGAAGGATCTCAGCAAGAGGAACTAAGATAAAAGTACCTAAAACAGCACCAGCGAAGGTACCTGATCCACCGACAATTACACATGTTAATGGTAAAATAGAATAATCTAAACCGAGGCCAGACGTCCCTGCAAATTGATAGTAATGGGTCAGAAAAGCACCTGCAAAGGCTCCAACTGCACCCGCAATAAAAACCACTTGGGTTTTATACCAATAAATGTTAATTCCCCTGGCCATAACTGCCCGATCATTATCCCTAATTCCTCTCAACACAATCCCATAATCCGTGTTGATTAACCTACGGAAACCAAAAAGACAAAATAGTAGAGCTATGGCAGGAACATATAACTCAATCCAAATACTATGGAAGGGAGTGAGAGCGACTATCCCCTCTTCACCTCCCAATATTTTGCCTGCCTCAATAATTCTCATAAACAAAATCGGCAGAGCCAAAGTAATTAGGGAAAAATATATTCCCCTCAGCCTCACCACAGGCAAGAGTAAAATAGCACAGAAGGCTCCTCCACCTAATGTAGCTATGGGAATAGTAAAAAGTGGAGACCAATTAAAACTTTTGTTCAAAAAGCCTGCAAAGTAAGCCCCTGTGCCAAAAAAGAAAGCTTGTCCTAATGAAACAAGTCCTACAGACATCAGCAAATCCCAGCTTAGGGAAAGGAGCGAAATGATACAGGTAATGACCAAAACTTTCTCCCAATATATTCCGACGTTTTCTTTTAATAGAGGAATTAAAAGTATACCAACAATTGGGATTATTCTTGGTAACACGAGGTACAACGTCTCTCTATGGGAAGATATAACGAATATGTCATCTGATCTTGCCTTAATCCCCCGATCAAGCCTTTCCTTTCTATAACTCACCACCACTTTAAACCCTCTCTTCCAATTCTTTTGACTTGCCAAACAGACCTGATGGTTTTATTACCAAGACTCCAACTATAGCGACCAAATATACCACTGTCATCCACAATGGAGTATAGTATGAAGCTACAATAACCTGTGAATACCCCAGAATTAGGCTCCCAACAACAATCCCAATCGTGCTTTCTAGCCCCCCTACAATTGCCACTGCAAGCGCAGTAAGCAAAACATCATATCCTACGCTTGGAGCAATGATTCCAAGGGGAAGAATACTTATAGCAGCCACTGCCACTAAAGCTGATCCAAGGGCTAGGCTAATCATAGCTGTCCAGTCAGAGTCTATACCTAAAGACATAGCAGTGAACTCATCCTGAGCTATTCCTCTTAATGCTAGCCCAAGCTTGGTATAATGGACGAAAAACCACAAGAAGAGCAGTAAAGCCAAACCGATGAAGACAATTGCAATCCTTTGATAGTCAAGAAACAATCCTGCTATTTCCATGCTGCCCTTTATAAAAACAGGGAGACTAAACTCATAGGTATGAAATCCCATCCACTTGAAGAACTCTAGTATTGCAACTCCTATGGCAAAGGTTGCAACTACTTCCGATAGTATTATTCCCCTAATTCGCAATAGGACTACCCAGTACATGATGGCACCCAGAGCACCTACTGTAACCACCGAAATCAATATTACTAAAGGATAAGGCAGTCCCAAAAATCTGAAAAGCATCCATGCTGTATAACCAGAGAGCAAATAGAAAGCACCGTGTGCGAAGTTAGCAACTCCACTAATGCCGAAGGTGAGGCTAAAGCCTATGGCTATAAGGACTAAAACGACGCTATTAACCAATCCATTTATAAGTATAGTCGGGATCATGATTCATCAACCTTAATTAAAATTAAAGGGAGAGCGAATGGCTCGAACACACCGCTCTCCCAGAGAACTATCATTATGCTCATTTAATGTAACTCGGAAGGTCTATCTTACCTTCTGCAATTGGGAGTGGAAAGACAGGAACTCGTGTTCCCGGCTTTTTCCATTGAAAGAGACAGCCGACGGCTGCTTCCTTTGGATCAAGCCCATATACAACCTGATGATTTTTGTTGAATCTTATCCTTCCAATGGCACCATTGATGTCTGTTTTTTCAAGAGCACTAACAATGGAGTTTCCATCAAGAGTCCCAGCACGTCTGATAGCATCAGCCAGAATGTAGACTGCATCATATCCCGAAGCTGGACCATGTCCGACAAGTTTTCGCCTTAGATCCTCACCCCATTTCTTGCCGTAAGCTTTGTTGTACTCCCCCGACTTAGGGACTGTTTTTACAGGAATTTGCCCTATTGAATAGCAAAGATTTACCAACCCCTCGACTTGGCCTTCAAACACGCCCCATGCATTTTCTTGGGTTGCGGGACCTACATAACCAACCAAAATGGCTGGGGTCCTGGCTGATCTCGCCTGTTTTAGTAGAATGCTAGATTCGGCAGTATAGTATATTGGGAATATTATTTGAGCCTTGAGACCCTTAGCCTTTGCCAGAGTCGTCGAAAAATCACTAGAACCCGTAGGATAAGCATCATAACCCACAACCTCCCAACCGTTCTCTTTGCACCATTTTTGAACGGCCTGAGCAGTCTGTTGGAATGCTAAAATGTCTTGAACCGTAAATAATATCCTGTTAAAGCCAAACTCCTTATTCAAAAATTTTAGCAACTCTGTGTAATACAATATGGATGTGGGAACATTAAGGCATATTCGAAAAATATTTCGATACTTCTCAGGATCTTTTTGCATTCTTTCTTCAAACGACCCCGTCAGGCTAATGGTTTCCAAGTAGGGTAGCTTATACTTTGCAATCATATCCATTTGTGCGAGAAATGACTCGGAACGATAAGCACCCACGACAATAGCATGAGGTTTCTTCTCTAAGACAAGTTTTTCAACTCCAGCTAAAATGTCGTGAATAGGAATCCCGGGTCTTTCCTCTGCAGTGTCTAAAGAGATAATCTTAAAGGAGCGTTTTACCCCACCTACTAATACCCCACCTTTTGCGTTTATTTCCTCGACAGCCAGTTCCGCAGACCTGAAAGAATCTATAGACTCCGGCTGTTTCAAGGCAGTAGGTACACCGATAACAATAGGTTCTGCCGCTACTGAAATCCGAACAAAGCCAACCATTAACCCTATTCCTAGAAACATAATCATTATCAATAGTGACACCCTTTTCATATTTCACCTCCTGATTAAAAGACTTCGCCAAACTACTATATCTAAACCCAATATATCATTTCCCGTTGCCGTCAGTTCATCACCCCCTTCCATTACTCCCAATATCAAGAGAAAAAGATCAAACATTTTTTAGGTGCTAAGGATAATAAAATTACTATGATAGATTTCCTTTTTGTTTTTTTCGCGGTGGTATGTGAATAGCTTGAGACCTGACGTCCAAAGTGGCTTCAAAAATTGCTTCACTTAATGTTGGGTGAGCATGGACAATGGATGTCAGATCGTCTATTGTTCCCTCCAAGGTCATCACCGCCGATGCTTCTGAAATCAATTCTGTAGCATGAGGGCCAAAAATGTGAACACCAAGGATTTCGCCACTACTAGGGTCCGCCAAAACCTTAATCATTCCCACCTGGTCACCCAATATCAACGCTCTGCTGTTAAATTTAAAATGAAAACGCCCAACCTCTATGCCGCCATAATGGTTTTGTGCCTCCTTTTCGATCAGACCCACTGAAGCAATCTCCGGTAACGTATAAACGCATCGTGGAATCTTGGTGTAATCTACCGAAGCACTTCCCCCCATTGCGTTTTCTGCTGCAACATTTCCTTCAGTATAAGCCACATGTGCTAGTAGGAGACCCCCCACTACATCTCCAACAGCATAAATACCAGGAACCGATGTTTCTAACCGGTCATTCACCTCTATGCCCTTATTACTATACCGTATTCCGCAGTTTTTCAGCACCGATTCTTCGATGAGGGGGACACGCCCAGTTGCAACCAAGACCTTTTCAACGATTCTTTCCAAGAATCGACCGGAGATTCTATGACTTGATTTCAGGGAAACTTTGACTTGGTCTTTTCCGGAAGGTTCAATTTGATCTATTTCAGTGTCAGTAAAAACTTCTAATCCACTTTGAGTTAAGTGGTCAGTTAAAAGCTTTGAAATCTCTTCGTCCTCATTTGGAAGAATATGAGATAACTTTTCTATCAAGATCACCTTGGTACCCAGCTTGGAATATATGGTGGCAAATTCAAGCCCAATATAACCTCCCCCTACAACTAAAAGCGATTTAGGTATGCTTTCCATAGACAAGATTTGGTCACTCCCCATGACTCCTTCGAGATCCATACCTGGTATGGTCAACGGAAAAGGTTTAGAGCCCATCGCCAAGATTATCTTGTCCCCATGGATAACATTTTTTTTCACTCCTGGCCTTTCAACTTCAATTTCACTATCAGAAGTTAATCGACCGACACCTCTTAAAATATCGATACCATATTGTTGGAATAAACGCTCTAGGCCGCCCACCAAGGTTTTCACCGTGCTATTCTTATGAGCCATCATTCTTTTAATATCGATATCAGGCTTACTCATTTGTATGCCATAGCTATGCGCCTTTTGAAAATCATTTAGAAATGCCACGGCTTGAATAAGAACCTTAGTCGGGATGCATCCTCGGTTCAGGCAGGTTCCACCCAATTGATCTTTTTCAACCAAAGTAACCCTACCTCCAAGTTGAGCTGCCCGAATCGCGGCTCTATATCCACCGGGTCCGCCCCCTAATATCAGAATGTGTGGTTCCCTTTTAGCCAAAAGACTCGATTCTCCCTTTCCATGCTGCCTGGTTACACAGCGCATAATAGGCTGGGGTTTGCAAGGACCTTCCTCATGCGGTTAATAAATTGACTTCCTACTGCTCCATCAATAACCTGATGGTTCATTGTTAAACTGTAAGCCATTGACCACCCTGCAACAATTTGATCATTGATTACCATTGCTACTTGTCGTATTAGGCCAATTCCTAAAAGCGCCACCTGCGGAGGATTAATGATTGGAGTTCCATACATTGTTCCGTAACTACCAAAGTTAGATATTGTAAAAGTCCCCCCACTCACGTCATCGGCATTTAGTTTATGATTCCGCGTGCGATCAATCAAATCTTTTAAAAGATAGTGGATTTCCAAAATCGTTTTCTTATCGGCCTCGTGTATGACAGGAACTATTAATCCTTCATCGAGAGACACAGCCATTCCTATGTTTATCTGATTCCATATGTGGATTTCTTCACCGTGAATGCTTGAATTCATAATAGGCATATCCCTAAGGATAACAGCAACTATTTTAATCAAAATGTCATTAAGAGAGATTGGTGCCCCGATGAAACCCTCTTGCTCTAAAAGTTTTTGACGAAATTTAATAGCCTCAGTTACATCTATCTCCCCCATATCTGAAAATTGGGCCATTTGTTGAAGGCTTCCATATAATCTATCCGCTATCACCTTGCGTACACCGCGAAGTGGAATTATTTCTTTTATCATTTTCTCCGATGATGGAGGGGGCACTATCTCCTTCTTCTGGACGGTCGGTGGGGTTGTTACTTTTCGATCTTGAACCGCTCGGAGGATATCACGTTTTATGATTCTTCCACCAGGACCAGTTCCTTGAATGATCTCAAGATCAACATCGTACTCCCTGGACAATTTTCGTGCCAACGGAGAAATGCGGATCTCTCGCCGGGAGTGCTTAATTGACGGAGAAATGCTGGAGGTTGAAATTGCTGCTACTAATTGGTCAGGAGAAGGGCTCTCAGTTTTAGGTTTTATCAGGCCTTCCGCCTTTTCCTTGACCATCAAAGATTGAAGTTCTTCTTGAGATTCGCACAAGATGCCAATCGCAACAGCAACTGGGACTTCCTCATCCACACTTATCAAAATATGCAAGTACCCCGCCCCTGGGGATTCAATTTCATAAGTAATCTTATCCGTTTCAACGACAACAACAACTTCTTTTTCTTCTACCCATTCTCCCTCTTTTTTCTTCCACTCTACAATTCTCCCCGCTGTCATTTCAGCGCCCAATTTTGGCATGATCACATCTTTTGACATAGCTGCTTACCTTTACCCAATAATTAAGCCTAATTCCTACAACAAATGAGATAAATCTGATTGATTCAACCCACTTTAGGTTAAAATCTCTTTTACCGCCTCTATAATCTCGTTTTTTCCAGGGACCAACTTATCTTCTAAAGGTCCAAAGGGGATCGGCATAAATGGAAATGTCAGACGCTTGACGGGAGCGTCCAGAAAATCTAAGGCTTCCTCAGCAACAATTGCTGATATTTCGGCCCCAATTCCACATGGTTTAGTTCCCTCGTGCACGATGACAAGCCGGCTTGTTTTCTTTACCGAATTCAAAATTGTATCCTTATCTAAAGGACTTAGCGTTCGGGGATCGATGACTTCCAAGTCAATGTCACCCTTGGCCAATTCTTCTGCTGCCTCAAGAGCGGCGTGAACTAATTTACCCGTAGCCACCACTGTCAAATCGTCACCTGATCGTTTGACATCAGCTACTCCCAAAGGTATTGTGAACTCTTCTTCTGGAACATTCCCTTTAATGCGCAATAGGTCCTTATGTTCCAAAAATATAACTGGATTATCGTCTCGAATAGCTGATTTCAAAAGCCCCTTAGCATCATAAGGAGTGGATGGCATAACAACTTTTAGACCTGGAATATGCACAAACCAAGATTCCAAGCTTTGGGAGTGATGCCCCCCTGCACGTAAACCTGTGCCGAATAGTGTACGAATGACCAGGGGAAGGCTTACCTTTCCTCCGTATAAGTATCGCAATTTTGCTGCCTGATTGCATATCTGTTCCATAGCAATAGTGATGAAATCCATGAACATGATTTCCACCACAGGCCGGTACCCGGCTGCGGCAGCCCCCACCGCTAAACCAATAATAGCCTCCTCACTAAGTGGAGTATCTTTAACCCTCCACTCCCCAAACTTTTCATACAACCCCTTTGTTAGCGCGAACGGGCCGCCAGGTTTCCCCACATCTTCTCCGGCCACGAAAACCCTTTCATTACGTTCCATCTCTTCTTTTAATGCTTCATTGATAGCCCATCTAAAATTCAAACTTTTCATATGTATCCTTCTTTGAAAATGTCCCCATATCCGCAACTATGCGTAAACATCTTCCATAATCTCTTCCAGGCTAGGAAAAGGACTTTCAAAGGCAAATTGAATTGCCTTTTCTATAATGTTTTTGGCTTCTCTTTCAACCTCACTAATTTTTTTGGTATCAATAACATTCGCCTTTTTTAGGCTATTCTGATAAAAAATAAGAGAATCTCTCTTTAGCCAATTATCAAGCTCCTCTTTAGGACGGTATTCGCAGGGGTCACCCTCAAAATGTCCTCGCCAGCGATAACTTTTAGTTTCAATTAAACTGGGGCCCTTCCCTTTCCTAGCTCGTTCGACGGCCTCAATCATCGCCTCATACACCGCAATAGGATCACATCCGTCTACCGCTACTCCAGGAATTCCATATGCTTCAGCCCTCTTGAAAATATCCTTGATCTTCATCTGAATTGTTATATTTGAAAACTCTGCGTAGAGATTATTTTCACATACAAAGACGATTGGGAGATTCATGACTGCAGCCATATTAATGGCCTCATGGAAAGAACCTCGGCTTGTAGCGCCATCTCCGAAACAGCAGGCCACCACCCGTTTTTCCCCTTCCAGATTTGCTGCATAGGCAAGTCCAACGCCAATAGGTATAGAACTTCCTATAACTCCTCCAGCACCAATGATGCCCAACCCGGGTTCAGCTATGTGTCCTTCTCCGCTTCGCCCCTTGCAGCAACCAGTATTCTTGCCAAAAATTTCTGCGGTCAACTCATTCAAATTTATCCCTTTTGCAATAAGTGATGAACGGGAACGAAAATAAGGGACGAGATAATCTTCCTTGTTTAGGCTCTCACCGATTGCAACACCGGTGCCCTCTTGCCCTAAACCGGAATGAATCCAACCGGATATCTTGCCCTGGCTGAATAACTCGATAAGCTTTTCTTCATAACGTCGACTAAGCACCAAATTCCGATACATGTTCATGAGAACTTTTCTACTTAGATCGATTTTCATTCTCAACCCCTACCTAGAGTATCTATTCCGATTGTTTCCCGTAGAAAAATGCTTCAAAGACCTATATGTCGGCTAATCACTCTGCGCATGATTTCCGTAGTTCCTTCTCCAATCTGACTCAACCGAGCATCACAAAAAAATCTCGAAACTGGATACTCTCTGCAAAAACCATAACCGCCATGGATATGCAAGGCTGAAGAAGTTACATGATCCGCCACCTGTGAGGCGTAAAGTTTAGCCATGTGAGCTTCCTTGGCACACTCTTCTCCATGCTCCCACATCGACGCTGCCCGATAGGAATACCAACGGGCAACATCAATTTCTGTTGCCATATCGGCCAGCATGAAAGCGATTGACTGGAACTTACCGATTGGTTGACCAAAAGCTTCTCGGTCTTTTGCATATTGTAGGGCTGCCTCAAAAGCCCCTTGCGCAGTTCCTATGCATAGAAAGGCCCAGACAATCCGGGACACATGAAGGGTTTTCATCAGGTTTATGAATCCGCGGTCTTCTTCCCCTAATAGATTGGTACAGGGAATTAAACAGTCTTGGAAAAAAAGTTCAGTGGCCTCAGAGGTTCGCCAGCCTATTTTTTTTATCTTCTTGCCTATTCCAAAACCGGGCGTTCCGCGATCGACAAGGATAACACTAATTCCTTTTACCCTTTTCTCCGGACTGGTCTTGCAAGCAACACAATAGACATTGGAAATACCCCCGTTCGTAATGAATGCCTTTGCCCCGTTGATGACATAATGATCTTTATTTCTTCTGGCAACAGTCTTAATGCCTCCGACATCCGATCCAGCATCAGGCTCCGTCAATGCAAAACAACACTTTATCTCACCCCTAACCCCAGGAACCAGGTATTTCTGTTTTTGCTCTTCTGTTCCCATGTTAAATATAGGTATCATGCCCAAGGTCATATGATGCAGGATAGTTCCAGCTATGCCTCCATCAACCCGAGACAACTCCTCTGCTACAATGCTTGTACCCATGCAGTCTGGACCACTCCCTCCGTACTCTTCTGATATCATCAAACCTAATAAACCTAGTTTAGCAATCTTTTGAAAAATTATTTCAGGGTGTTCTTCTCTTTCGCTATACTCTTCCACCAAAGGAAGAATTTCTTTTTCTCCAAACTTGCGCACAGTGTCCTTTAACATCTCTTGTTCTTTTGTCAATGTGAAATCCATGACTATCCTCTCTTCCCGTTATAAATCCCTATCCTGCAGTATATGGATCTGCTTAAGTCTCTTTTTCTGCTTGAACTTTAAATTGATATTGGCTGCAAATCGTTATTAACAATGCCATTAAATACAGCTTCCAAGATACATCGTCTCATCTCTTTAATGTTAATCCTCGCTCCTAAATCCCACCGCCTTAACACCCACGTGTTAATAAGCATTATGACCATATTGGCTAGCATCCTTGCGTTAGTTCCCTTAAAAACCCCCTTTTTTATTCCTTCTGCAATAACCTTTTCGTACTGCTCAACATGGCGCCTTTCATTCTTAAGAGAGGTCTGTAGCAATTCTTTGCTCCATGCATGAGATTCTTGGTAGATGATTAAAATCATATCCTGATACTTATCAACCATATCTAATTCAGAATTAATTAATCTTCTTAGTTTTTCTAAAGGATCACAGGTTTCGTCTTGATTTGTAGATATAACCTCTATAACTGCTTGAGTAGCCCTTTCCTGTATAATGTAAAGGATATCTTCTTTAGTGCTGATATAATCATATAAATTACCCAGCGTTATTCCTGTTTCTTTACTAATTTCTCTCAAGGTTGTCGAATGATAGCCTTTTTGTGGAAACAGCTTCATAGCCGCTTTAAAAATTTGCTGACGTCTCTTCTTTACTAAAGATTCATTCTTGATATTTGTTGGGATTTGTTTGACTGCGATTTTTTTCATTTTACGTTTTCACTAGAAACAGAAAAGAACGGACGTCCGTTTTTTTTACTCTGTAGCATAAGAATTTTTTCTTGTCAAGTATTTTTTTTATGCTTATTTTTTGATGCGCCTGCCGTAAAACCCATTTCATCATCCGCCACCTGTCCCATCGTCATCTCCCCATGTCAGGAAATCGCAAGGGTAGGCTTGCCGCTGACATAAAACTGGGCCAGCGAGTCGGCGCAGCTGCCCTCTCTGATAAAAAAGAATTGTTTAGTTCCCTCTTTTGCTTTATGGATCTGCGACGTTTTTAGAGATTCCAGGCGGCACGAGCCCCTTCTTCTGTGGCCTCGATGATTCGGCGAGGCTGAAGGGCATCCCCGATGATAAAATGACGGATTTTTTTAGCCTGTAAGATTTCTTTGAGTTTATCGTTGGGTTTAAGTCCAACCGCTATGATGACTTGGTCGACTGGGGAAAGAACCTGTTCTCTGCCCTCAATAAGAACCGTTACAGAAGATTCTTCGATTTTCTTTACAGTTGTGTTGAAAAGAAGCCGGCACCCGGCTTCCTTGAGCCGTTTGTGTAGCATATAGCCGTGTGAGGTAATTTTGAGAACTGGCGAACGTTTAAGGACTTCAACCAAGGTGACCTGTGTTCCTTTTTGGCACAAGTAATCGGCTGTTTCCATGCCAATCAACCCGCCGCCAATCACTACTGCATGTTTTCCGGGTGGAACCGCTCCCCCAAGAACCTGCCAGGCAGTAGAGGCAAGGGGAAGGTCTATCCCGGGAATATCAGGTTTGATCTGTCCTCCTCCTGTGGCCAAAATCACCGCCTCCGGATTTCCTTCGGAAATCAAACTTTCAGTCACCTCAGTCCCTGTCCGCACGATGACTCCCATCTTTTTAGCCTGGGCGGTAAGCCAAGAGGCCCAAACTCCATATTGGTCTTTAAAGGG
>Ga0315280_10008046_pt1 | contig 13937 bp, 13 predicted proteins | sample YL17G06_40_MG_FD_203697 | JGI IMG/M metagenome (GOLD analysis project Ga0315280, IMG submission 203697) | Sediment microbial communities from Yellowstone Lake, YNP, Wyoming, USA - YL17G06_40 | ecosystem: Environmental > Aquatic > Freshwater > Lake > Sediment | place: USA: Wyoming | collected...
AACAATAGGTATTTCTCGATTAACTATCGGCAGAATCACTTTTTTGCCTATATGATCCTTATATCTCTCATCACTCAGATGGACAGCGATACCTGTGTCGCCAAGCATCGTCTCTGGTCTTGTTGTCGCGACGACTATCGCACCATTTCCGTCTGCGTAGGGATAGCTTATGTAATACAGGCTGGTGTTTAGCTCTTTATAGTCAACCTCAAGATTTGATAAGGTTGTTAGGCATCCAGGACACCAGTTGACGATATACCTGCTCCGATATATAAGCCCTCGATTATAAAGCCTGACAAAAGTTTCTGCAACTGCTTTTGAAAGACCCTCGTCCATCGTGAATCTTTCACGTTCCCAATCGCAGGAACAGCCAAGTCTTTTCAGTCCTTTGATTATCTCACCATGTATGTAGTATTTCCATTCCCACATCTTTTCAATAAACTTTTCTCTGCCTAACTGAAACCTATCCAACCCCTGTTGCCGGAGTTGTTTATCCACGACGGCATTTGCAGAGATACCGGAGTGGTCGGTGCCGGGCATCCATAGAGTATTATATCCCTGCATACGTTTCCAGCGGATTAAAACATCCTGAATCGTCATGGGAACAGCGTGACCTATATGTAACGGACCCGTAATATTCGGAGGTGGAATGACTATTGTGTAGGGTGGTTTATCGGAAACGTCATCAGCGTGGAAGTATCCCTTTTCCATCCAGAACGAGTACCATTTTTGCTCTACGTCTTTAGGTTCATAAGTTTTTGGAATATCAGTCATTCGTAAAATCCTCCTATTTTGCGTTGACGAATTCTATCTCTTTCAACAACGGTAAATTTATCTAAAAACTCAATCTCTCCTAGATGATGTGGGAAATTTTCATTTGCTAGGAATCGCATATAATGCTTCCTCTTTCAAACAGTCTATTACAAAAGCGAAAACAGCACGAAGGCTTTTCTGCGTAAGTCTCGGATAATTCTCTAATACTTGTTGCTCTGTCCACCCTACCTCAAAAAGTCCAAGTAAAAATTCGACAGATAGCCTTGTCCCTTTAACGACAGGCTTTCCAACCAAAATGTTTGGATCGGAATGTATGTAATCTCTCCAATCTATGTTTTCCATCGAAGTCTCTCCTCTTTTTTCCTTTCTAGTTCTTTTTCCTCTTGTTTCAGTTGCATAAATAGTTCGGTTGAGATTCCGCTTCCTTTCAGCAGACCTCTAATTGACTTAACAGAACTTCCCACTGGTTTTAGCAATATACCTTCTTTAATTTCAATAATTTCAAGCTCTTTACCTTTAAGTTTCTTTGCTATTTTTTCAGGAAGATTTAATTGTTCAGATTTTACAACAATAGTTTCCATTTTTAATCTCTCTTTCTTTTTTTAGGCACCGTAATAAGTTTAAGTATGGAAAAGAAAAAAATCCTGAAGAACCAGAAATTTTGGCTCATGACAATTTTTCGTGAAACGAGATCCGTAAGTGGTTAAATCCCCCTAACCCCCTTTTCCAAAGGGGGAATTTGGAAATTTTGCTTTTCACAATATCTTTACATGAGCCAAGATTTTTTAGAATTTATCTTCCTTCTGCGATCTTATGGATCAAATCAAGGTAATACTGATAGTTTTCAAGTGAAACATCCTGTGGTACAGCATGGTCGCATGTAGGAATAAATCCTCCTGTCTCTATGAGGAACGGAACCTTAGACATCACCTCGTTTTCGATGGTTTTTTTATCTTTTGCCAATGCACGCTTATCAATAGCACCTATCAACCCAAGGCTTTTGCCATATTTTTTGCGAAGTGCTACCGGGTCTGTATCAGATGCAACTTCCAAAGGCCAGATACACGTAATGCCACCGTCAAGCCATATCGGAATGAGATCATCAACATTTCCATCGGAGTCCAGCAGGATAATGTCAACTCCATAGCGTCTCAGGAGGTCAGTTATATGCTTATAATGCTTCAATGCCAATTTGCGATATAAAACAGGTGAGACCAGCGGTCCGCTTTTGTATGCCATATCCTCCCAGAACTCCGCAAAATCAGGGCGTACTTCTATAAGTGCCTTTTCGATTGTCTGCGATACGTATTCGGTTCGGTATTCAAAAATCTCCTCAACAAGCTCTGGCTGATCATAAAAAGCGATGGAAAGCCCTTCCATTCCCATAAGGCTACGAGCAAAACCATAGTATCCACCGACCTGTAAACATGTAGGCGCACTTTCTGCTTGCAATCTTAAAACATTTTCTTTCAGTTCAGCACCTACTCGCCCGGGAGTAGAGGGATCAAGCCGTTTTTTGATTTCAAGAAAATCCTCCCGATTCTGCACCGGAAATCGAATAAACTGTCTCGTTGAATTACCTCTCCTTGACCAGCGAGAAATAACTCCATCTCCGCCTTGCTCAGTTATAACATTATTTTCGTCAGAGATGACCTTATATTCAAAGCCCGGTATAAACCCTAGATTTACTGGCATAGTTCCACGAAAGTATACACCAAAGCTACGGTCAAAACCGAAGTAGTCTCTCAGGGATTCTTCTGTTAATGGATTAATTACCGATTCTGGCATACCTTCAGAAACCCATCTTTGAAAAGTCTCACCCCAGAACGCACATTCCCAATAAGGTATACGATCCGGTTGCCCAAAACGCATTGTTGTAAGAAAGCGCTCTCTATCGTTCAAAATTGCTTCCTTTCATGTTAAATGTGTCTCCATGTAATGCTTGATTGAATTAATTCTTTATCTTAAATGAAAGGAATCAAATCCCCTCTGACTCCCCTTTAGCTAAAGGGGAGAATAATTCCCCTTTGAAAAAGGAGGGGAAGGGGGGATTTAAAAAGCCTTCTATTATCATTAAACATTAATTCGGTGAACCAGTAATACTAAGGTATCTCAGATTATTTATCTTTTATGTTACCCCATGTATTCGCAAGTTTGCCCGATGCTTCTACAGACATACTGAACCTTTGGAGTCCATTTATCGTTTCTTTGACGTCATTCTCTGTTAGAGTAGTATTGAAAATAGCAACTTCATCAATCATGCCGATGAAATATCCTACGTCATCACCCATAAGAGCACCACTCCATTTACCGAACTCCACCGGATTTTTGGTTGGCTGGACTTGTCCCGGCCTGCTAATATTTCCGATTAGTGCGCCATCAACGTATAACTTCACCTGATCGCTGTCATAGGTTGCGGAAATATGTATCCATGTTTCAAGCTCAGGTACAGATGCACTCAATCGTGGTTCCCAGGCGTTGCCAACCTTGATGAATGCAGACATTTTATTGCCTTCTTGAGGCGGATCTATTCTAAGCAGGTATTCATTATCTTTGGCAATGATTTGACGCCAATTACCAATATCTCTGGCGAAAAACCAAGCCTGCATGGTGAATTTCTCCCCGACTCTCAGGCTTTGTGCATCAGGCACAGTTACAAAGTCTTTACCACTGAATTCCAGAGCGTTTCCGAATTTTCCCGCTATCCTTTGCGCTCCTGTTATCTTACCATCATATCTATTTCCAGATGAGTCTTTGGCTAAGTTACCTTCTGATTCATCAAAAAGCCATAAACCGACGATCTTGCTTTGATCTATTGCTCCCGAAGCGATATTTGCTGACATAACAATAGCGACCAGAGCTAGAAAGATGTTGAAAAATACTTGCTTTACTTTCATCATTTTCTCCTCCTTGTATTGTTTGAATTTGTAAGTTCAGGGATTGTAATCTATATCGGAATCATACGGTATCTCCGCAGGAGACACTGCCCGTTTTTCATCAATTGCGCGATATGAAGCAAATACTGTCCGTATTACCTGATCCAGATTATCACGTCCGTTGGTGATTGGCACAAGGTCCTTATCAACACATTCAAGAAAGTGTGCCATCGAATTGCCAAAGGCATCAGGGAACCATACTCCTTTAATTTCTGGATGTATATCTTTAACCTCTGGTTCTGTTAAATGGACATTCATGTCTTGACTGTGACCAAAGATGGTGCCTTTTGTGCCTTGAATACGAATTTCCTCTATTGAGTGATTACGTCTTCCTACTTCACCACGCCAGACCCAGTTTGTTACGAGAAGGCATTTTACACCGTTTTCAAACTCCAGCATGAGAACTCCAAGATTCTCACCGTCTTCTATTTTGCCGCCTTCACGTTCTGCCATAGCAAAAACACTGCTGATATTACCAAACCATTTGTGAACCAATGCGATATGATGTACCATCATCGCTGGAATAAGATGCCTTTCGGGGAAATTAGGGACAAATCCTGTGGCTTCGATACTTGAATAATATATATCTCCCATGAATTCAGGTTTCATGTATGGTTCGATAGCCAAAAACCCCGGCACAAAACATGAGTTCTGATTTACCATCAGTTTAACACCGTAACGTTTGCATACCTCAACAAAAGCCACTGCGTGTTTCATGCTCATAGCGAAAGGTTTTTGACATAATATGTGCTTACCTGCTTTTGCAGATGCTTCAATAACAGGAAGCCTTTGCCATGGTTGGAGTGCAATATCTATCACCTGTATTTCAGGAATTTGAAGCAGTTTATTGAAATCAGTGAAATAATCTTTGATTCCGAATTTTTCCGCAGTGGTTTTTACCTTATTTTCATCAATGTCACATGCGGCAACCACGTTAAATCCACGATTTTTATAAGCAGTTAAATGTATCTGAGCAATACCACCTGTACCAATAATACCAATCGGAATACTTTTAATATCCATGTTCTTAATTATCCCTTTCACTGCTACTGGTGAACCGAATAGATTATTTGGTTTAATCAGTTTGTAGTAGTGCAATTCATTGCACGTTAAAAGACGATGAATCGTCTTACTACAAACCCCAAAAACTTAATCGGTCAAATACTACATTCTAACGGATTTCTGGGCAACAAAAGTTCCGTGATCCTCAATGCCCGGCTGGAGATACCATCGCTCAAAGAAATCTTTTAGAGAACCGTTATAAATTGCCCGTTTAATATTCATCCACGTAAGCTGATCACCTACTGCATAGTAAATGTAAGTCTTTCCATTAAACTCAACTATCTCTGGATCGGAAGCGTTGATAGCATCGTCAATCTCTGTGGGACGGAGGACAGGATTTGCACTGCTCAGTTCCCATCGTTTCAGGTCTTTTGATCTGGTGACGTAGGTTTCATAGTAATGTCGTGGGCTTCTGTTTTCAAGATACAGGACGTAATAATAACCGTTGACGTATCGAATACAAGGGCAGGCTGTATACCTATTTGTCCCAAAAATGGCATCAGGAATTTTTTGCCAGTTTTCTAAATCCTTTGATACGGCAAACTTTATTGTGAATGCAGGGTACTTTGGATCATCGGATTCGTAAGCCATGACGAAACCGTCAGGACTACCGCATACAGATGTGTTAAATAGATGCTCATTATCCTGCTCAAGTACTAATTTTGTCTCCCAATTCTTGAGATCGGATGATTTGAAAAGGGTGACGTTGTTCCACGTACCATTTTCGTAGAGTGAAGCAAAGGCGTAGAAAACGCCGTCCTTCACGTGAGCGCAGGCAAGCCCGTATCCTTCGGCGAACTTTGCAAGCACTTCACCTGTCTCTGCATCTGTAAGCTCAAGGTAATAATCTTGAGCAGTACCACCGCCTGCGGGCCTGACACAAGCCATGTTACAAAGGCGCCCCTTCCATACTATTCCCGATAGCTCGCACATATCCTTGCGGATCATTTCACCATTCTCGGTTAATTCAAGCTCACGTTTGGGTTGTTGAGGTATGATAGTTTGAAACACATCAACGGGCCATTGCTGTAAACGATAAAATCCTTTTGGAACGTCCTGCTGGAACTGTACGTAAGCCTGAGCGGCACCTTTGGTTGTGTAACCAATATCCACCTCGCTGTCTTTGTCTACCGTCACGCCAAAGACCTTGTATCCCATCACTGTAGAATCTTCAAGGTCAACGTGAAGGTATTTACCGTTCTGAACACTCTGGATCACCCCGTTAGTTGGAGTGCCGACTGGTTGTGAAAAGTTCAGGACAATGAGACGACAACGATTCACTTTTATGCGCATGTAGGTATGAAAACCGTAATTGCCTCCTTTAAGCGCACACTGAGGGCTGACCATTGTGCAATCTTCAAAGATCACGTCTGGCATATCGGGCATGGAGGGATTTTCGACCCTTACGTAAGCACCGGCGGTATCACCCCACCAGTCCAATGCCCACAATACGCATTGCCTAAAAGTTATGGGTTCATCAGGTCGTGAAAGGCAACTGGCGACACCTCCGCCGAAAGCACGCCCTAGGCTAATGCAGTCCTCTACAATAACAGTGAATGGCTCAGTCTGGTCTACAAGGTCCCACATCAATCCACCATCACCGCCTGTAACGTAAAGACCTCGAAGAAGCCATCTGTCCCAACCATTTGCAGAGAAAGATGGCTCAGTGTGTTCAGCCGACCAGTTGTGTTTATAAGCCCTTATGGGACCGTACCAGTCATAGCTTTTGAACCCTCTGGATGGGTCACCTGAATCAATGACGACGTTACCTGTTGTGCCTGAACCATAACATCCATCTACATCACCGATTAACTCATTATATGCGCCGTCTGCTCCCTTGAAGGCAGGTGCAAGCATACTTTCCATGTAAGTGTCTGGACGTATGATGATTCTGTGACTGCCCCTATCGTCTGATACAGCATCAAGGGCTTTTTGTATAGTCGTGAACGCCTTAGACCACGAAGACCCGTCTGAATTATCACCTAGTTTAGAGACGCAGAGTGCTTTAAATTGACGAGAACTGTTAATACACATATCTGTCAACCTTCCTTCCAGCTTTGTAATCATGAAAATATAATAGCGGAAGTCCGAAGCCTTCTACTACAGCAATTTAGAATGTAGCGTATGGCTTTAGACTTCCGAAGTATATCAAAAGAAACCACTTTTTTCAATTATAAATTTTCTGATTCACCATCAGTTTCAACATTCATGTTTGTGTCTTTGTATTTTTAGAAAAATGTTGCAGACAAGAATCTTATGCTTGCTTTGATGGCATTTAACTTGACTTCAGGTCTACACGTATATACAATAATACCATTTCTGTTATTTATTTGTGCATAACTATTATACAGGACACGCATCAGCGTGTCCCTACGATTAATTCTAATGCACAATCTATAAATACACGGAGGTTTTAATGAAACTGCCAGTTGGAAAACTCAGTCCTGAACTGCTTGAATCTTTGCTTTCAAGCTATCGCATCCTTGACCCAAAGGTGATAGTAGGACCAAAGGTTGGAGAGGATGCTACTGTAATTGATACGGGTGGTGATAGTTACCTCGTTGCAAAGACAGACCCCATAACTTTTGCGACTGATGATATAGGATGGTATCTCGTGTGCATCAGCGGGAACGACATCGCAACTATGGGCGCTACTCCTCAATGGCTTTTAGTAACCGTCCTGCTGCCCGAAAACAAAACATCGGAATCTTTGGTAAAAGATATTTTCTCACAAATAATCTCAGCATGTGAACATTTCAATATCACTTTATGCGGTGGACATACGGAGATCACTTATGGACTGGATCGTCCTATTGTTGTGGGACAGATGCTTGGACAGGTTGAAAAAGACAAACTCGTGACAAGTTCAGGTGCAAAAATCGGTGATGATGTACTTCTCACCAAAGGTATTGCCATTGAAGCCATTTCCTTAATTGCTCGTGAGCGTGAAGATGTGCTTTTGTCTCGTGGCTATTCGCAAAAATACGTCAAACGATCCAAGCAATATCTGAAAGACCCCGGCATATCTGTATTGAAGGATGCCACAATAGCCTGTAACGTAGGCGGGGTACATGCTATGCACGATCCAACTGAGGGCGGGCTTGCAACAGGTCTGCACGAGATCGCAAGATGCTCAAAGGTAGGAATGATCATCTGGAAGGATCAGATCAATCTGTTTCCAGAATGTGAGACTTTATGTCGTGAATTTAGTTTAGACCCTCTGGGTGTAATAGCTTCTGGCGCATTAATCATAATTGCTGATTCATCACAAAGTGAAAATATCACCAACGCACTCATTCAAAATAGTATACCATGCTCAAAGATCGGTCAGGTCATAGAAAAAGACTTGATCATTAAAGACGGTTTTAAAGAGTATCCATTACCAACATTTGAAGCTGACGAAATAACGAAAATATTTAAATGAGGCATGTCTATTGAACACACCCCCTAACCCCTCTCAAGAGGGGAGTTATTTGACATTAAGCTTTTCAAATCCCCTCTAATTCCCCTTTTCTAAGAAGGGATTAAAGGGGGTTAGATGTTTATTGCTATTGAAAGCATCTCATGACAGTTCTGGTAGAACGTTGCCATAAGTCCAGCGGGCATTGACAGGATCAATCTTCGGTGGTTCTGGAACTTCACCGGGGGTTAGTCCATTAGCCAGATCAATCAGGGTATTGACTATTTTGTCGCCTGCGCCAACCTCCAGATTGCTGTAAGCTGTCAGGCGCGTTTCGTAACCTCCACCATGTTCTCCCATTGCTTCTTCTGTTGGAACGTAACCCACGCAGTCATTGGCAAGCTCTACTGGGAACGTGAATGGGAACATGCTTTTTGCCTTTAGGCTTAAACCGTATTGACAGAAGAATTCTGAGGGATTCGCAAGAAATACTGACGGACCAACCTGTATCGCCTGCACTTCCACATCTACAACTGGTTCTTTTTGTATTAAAGCATCAAGCATTATAACTTCTTTGGCAAACGTCCATTCAGTTGAGTCAACCTGTGACGGATCACGTTCAACTATCTCTAATGCACGTTCTAATCTTGCATCACCGGGTTTTCGGCGTGGTATATGCAATACCTTTACCTGTGCGTTTACAGGTATTAATTCCCCTGGTTCAGCAGTTACAAGCACTTTGATGGCTTCTGCGCCAACTCTCGTTCCAACGTACCGCGCGGCACGCTCTCCAAAATCAATATTGTAAGGACTTAGATTATCAACCTGAGTAATATCACCACAAGCGCCGTTGAGGAATACTACGATCGCTTGCTCACCCATGACACTGCGAATGGTTTGCTCAAGGTAGTATATCCAGTCAGCAGATGTGCTTCCCGGTCCGGTTGTGCCATGACATGCGAAGTTTACCACACAACCTATTAGCTTACCTTCAGCGTTCCATGCCCCGATAACACCGACTTCCGGGTCTGTTGGCCCCGCAGGTTTTTCAATATCGGGATTGCACTTCCCCGGATGCGTGCAGGTGATACCGTTTTTCATTAAAAAGCGTCTGTTAAAGGCGACTTTATCCTCACGACCCGATCCGATTCCGCATTTTGCATCAACACGTTTTTCGTCAGCTTCAACGACTGCGGAAACAAGCTCTCGTTCTACGGTTTCCATGTATTTTGGGTCAGCGCATGAGCTTACTTCGTAAGCGAGATGCTGAACGAGTGGTGATGCGTGGTTAAACTGTCCGGGGAGAACCATACTCAGTGGACCGGCTGAATGTGAGTGTGATGCGCCGACGAGAACTGAATTAGGTGATATGCTACAGGCTTTCTCTATCCCTTTTCGGGCATTCTGGACAAGTATTTTAGGCACCGCTAACGTATCAATCCCTACAAATGCGACACGGTTCTGTCCATCATCGAACACCGAAGCACGTATCTTGCACGGATCATGGACATTTCCATTATGAAAGGCTTTACCATACCCGCCGGGTCTTTCCATGCCCGGTTCAGGAGTTATATCGCGTTCTGTGAAACCGACTTTCATTATTATATCCCCCCTACGGAGTGCGCAAGCCATGCTTGCGTAAGTGCTGAAGCATGGCTTCAGCACTCCAAAATTATATCAGTGGAAGTTTTACAGGCTGTTTTGTTTCATAGCATTTCAATGCGGCGAAAGCAACCTCGTGCGTTAGTATAGCATCATCCAGATTCGAGTGAGATTCTTTGTCAGCAAGTATGCACTCGACAAAGTGATCCATCTCCCCCTGGAAAGGATGGTGAGTTACGTTCGCTGTATCAGGCAGGATCGTAGGAATCTCGACCCAGTTTGTCTGCCCGGGGAATTTGTGAGACCAGACACGGTTGTTCTTTATCGTGCCTTTATTGCCGAAAATTTCAATCGGGAACGTATACGGCATAATAGAATCGAAGTTGACCGATACCTTACCCATCACACCGTTGTCGAATTTGATAAGAGCTACCTCAAGGCCATCATATTCTAATACAGGTGCATTCTTCCGCCATACGTTTGCGTAATAATCATACTCAGTATCCGATCCTTTTCTCCACCCGCCTGAGTAGGTAAAAACTTCTATCGGTTTTGCAGATTCATATTCACCCTTTGCGGCAAACCATCGTGTTGCATCAATGGCATGGCATCCACCTACCAGAAATGCGCTAACGCCTGTATCTTTCCTTCTCGCCATCTCAAAACCCGACCACCAGCTTGCGATATTGCTCTGGTAATCCGTCTCGACGTAATATAAATCCCCAAGAGCATTATCCGCTATCATCCGTTTGATTGTCAGGAACAATGGATTCCATCTAAGGACAAAACTCACAACGGTCTTAACTTTCGCTTTGTGGACAGCATCCTTCATCGCTTTCATTTCTTTAAGGCTGTTGGCGATAGGCTTCTCAATGACTATGTGTTTCCCGGCTTCTGCTGCCGCTATTGTATGTTCTGCGTGAAGGTGCTGAGGTGTGCATATAGACACTATATCAACGCCTTCGTGTTTCAAAGCCTTATCGTAGTCGGTGTAAAGGCTTATGTCTTTCAGACCCGCTTCATCTGCACGCAGTTTACAGCCTTCCAGCCTTCGACTGCTTATGGCGACAACCTCAGTGTGTGGGTTAGTTTGAAAAGCCTTAATGTGTTGAGTAGAAACCCATCCCGCTCCCAGAATCAAGACTCCAAGCTTTTTCTCAGGCATTTCGTCCTCCTTTTTAGATGAACAAAGTCATATTGGAGTGATCAGCGTCCTCAAAAAACGCCGCCACGCCGCCCTCCTCGATCCCATCTATCAGTTCCTCTCTGTGAATTCCCATAATACCCATAGTCATGGAACATGCAATCAATTAATGCTCCTTATGTTTTAGATATTATAATAACGCCTATTATTCAAGTTAATTACATACATTAACATTTTTTGACATTATGAAATTCCCTTTGTTTTATAAGAAACATTATTGGTCTAAGGCACTATTTTAATTGGGGTTCCAGTAGTTACCAGATCATAAAGCTCCTCTACGTCCTCCTTGTGCATCCTGACGCACCCATGGCTTTCTGCTTTTCCGATGGAGTCTGAAAATATAGTTCCATGTACTCCAAAAGAAGGTTTGAAGCCTATCCAGCGAGTTCCAAGCTCATTTCTTGGGTCACCGCCAGGTACTTCACCTAAACCGCCTGTCTGTGAATCAGAAAACCACGTCGGATTAACCATTTTCTCTATTACGTTGTAACTTCCAGAGGGAGTAGGTGTTTCTTTTTTCCCAACGCATACGTAGTAACGTTTAATGATACTATCTCCCGATTTGAGAAAAAGCTTACATTTTGTCAGATCAATCAATACGTTTAAACCGCTTCCATCAAGTATTTTTAAAGTTTGTCCGATATTCATGGAATGGCTTTTCAGATCACTAAGCCTGATTATCAGTTCAGGAGTGGTGTGGAAATTGCGCGCAATCGTTACCAGAGTATCACCTTTTTTAACGGCATAAGTTTTTGTGTTATCTTTGAGAAATTTATTGAGATTTATGCTACCAAGCCTTTGTTCTGCTTCTTTGATAAATTCTGAATCTGGATACCTGTCAACCACGTTTTGAAAGCTGGTGATGGCTTCTGATTCCTGACCTTTCATCTCATAGATTCTACCTAGCCCTAACATTGCACCTGCAGTTATTGGTACATCAAGATAATTTTTAACGATGGCAGTATATTTTTCCTCTGCCTGATCGTATTGTTTATCGTTTTCGTATCCATAACCACGATAATAATACGCTTCTGCAATTTTTTTACTTTTGGGATATTTTTTTATAATTTTTCCCCATAAATCCATTGCTCCAGCGCTATCTCCCAGCTTTTGTTTTGACATTGCCAGATAATAGTAAGCATCCGATGCCTTTTTACTTCTGGGATGCTTTTTGATGAATGTTTCAAGAAGATTTACCGCTTCCTGATATTTTCCATCATTATAGCTTTTTTCACAGGCAGTGAATTGCTCTGTTAATGCCCGTTTTTGTATTGGAAAAACGAAAGCAAATAAAGCTATAAAAACAATAATTATTAAAATCACCCCAACCATAAAAAAACTCAATGTTCTTATACTCATATATCCTCACCTTAATAAAAGCTATTTAGATAATTACTATATTGCACTATTGCTTGACCAAATTAGTTTTTGTAGTTTGTAGTAATGCAATTCATTGCATTTAAGGCGATAAATCGCCTTACTACGAACGTAAGGAATTAATTTGGTGAACCACTACTACAAACACAAATAGGCTATTTTTTGGCTAAAATATCAACAACCATCTGAATATCAGCTTCTTCCTGTTCACCGCTAACCATATCCCTAAGAGTAACGATACCTTTATCTAACTCATCTTCACCTATCATAGCGACGTATTTTGCTCCCATCTTATTAGCGGTTTTCATCTGGTTTTTGAGATTTTTACCTTCCACACCAGCTTCAGCAGCGATCCCCTTCTGTCTGAGTAAATATACGATCTCAAATGCTATCGAAGAAGCCTGTTCGCAGAGAGAAGCTATGAATACTTTAATATTTGGTGGATCAGGAAATGCGACGTTCTGTGCTTCCATAGTAGCTATAAGCCTGTTCTGACCGCTTCCGAATCCAAGTGCAGGTGCAGGCTTACCTCCCATTTGCTCTATCAGATTATCGTATCTACCGCCGCCGGCTATTGCATCCTGAGAACCGAGTCCTCTAGCTGTAACCTCAAACACCGTCTTGGTGTAATAATCCAATCCCCTGACGAGAAATGGGTCTAGCTCATGCGGCAATCCGAGCATATCCAAAGCCTGAACAACGGTGTCAAGATGATTCTGGCAATTATCGCAAAGGTGATCCAGCATCACAGGTCCACGAGCAAATATGGCACGACAAGTTTCAACTTTACAGTCCAGCATACGCAGTGGATTACGCTCAAAGCGATCCCTGCAAGTTTCACACAATGAATCAAAATGCTCTAAGGCGTAAGCTTTCAATGCCTCATTATACAATGGCTTACATTCCGCACAGCCAACGCTGTTGAGATGTAATTGCAAATCCTGTATGCCCAGCTTTGATACGAAATACAAATACATAGATATGAGTTCTGCATCAGCGTAAGGACTGGAAGCACCAAGTATCTCTGCCCCTATCTGCTGATGTTGCCTGAACCTTCCCGCCTGCGGGCGCTCATACCTGAACATTGGCCCGATATAGTATAGCTTACATACTGGCACATCAACGAATAGATTGTTTTCCAGATAAGATCGCACTATTGGCGGCGTACCTTCGGGTCTGAGCGTAAGGCTGCGCCCGCCTTTATCGTTGAAGGTATACATCTCTTTCTGTACTATGTCGGTAGTCTCACCTGTGCCTTTGATAAAAAGCTCGGTATGCTCAAATATGGGAGTGCGTATCTCTCTGAATCCAAAAGTCTCAAATACTGATCTGGCAACGGATTCAACGTATTGCCATTTATAAACCTCGTCAGGTGTAACGTCTTTAGTTCCTCTTACTGCTTTAATTTGCTCTGCCAATTTTGTAATCTCCAATATAAAGTTTTGCAAGCTTTGCTATATATATGGTTGTAGTAATAAATTATGGTTCTTTGGTATTTAACGGGGAAACTTGTATTTATAATGGATTCCCGTTTTCACGGGAATGACACAAACACAATCATTGTCATTCCAGCGAAAGCTGG
>Ga0315280_10008047_pt1 | contig 13935 bp, 8 predicted proteins | sample YL17G06_40_MG_FD_203697 | JGI IMG/M metagenome (GOLD analysis project Ga0315280, IMG submission 203697) | Sediment microbial communities from Yellowstone Lake, YNP, Wyoming, USA - YL17G06_40 | ecosystem: Environmental > Aquatic > Freshwater > Lake > Sediment | place: USA: Wyoming | collected...
GCTTCGGGTCAGAGGCGATTGTAGCGATAAGGCTCCCTTTTGCCACATAAGCTATCTGCAGAGCCGTTGTGCCGAAGTTGCGAAACCTTGTACGCCGGATAATTTCGCAAGCCCAAGGCGGCACCTCGTTACCAAAATGGCTGTCCAGCCCAACGCTTGCGAATTTATCCATATTTTCTTTGCCGGCTGTGATTCGTCTGCCGTTCAGTTGTGCCTCGCCGCCTTTGACGGCTGTGAACATCGAGTCCGTAGCCGGCTCAAAAATCACCCCCACAATAGGGCTGCCCTCATTCAGCACCGCAATGCTGACGGCAAAACAAGGCAAGCCGTGTGCAAAATTGTTTGTTCCATCTATAGGGTCGATGGCCCACCATAGGGATTGACCTGTTCGCGGCGATTGCTTGAACATCCTGCCCTGCTGGCCTTCTTCGGCGATAAAGCCGTGGTCGGGGTAGTTTTCTTTGATTCGCTCAATTATTATCTTCTGGCACCGGGCATCGGTTTGGGTTACCAGCTCGCTGGCGTTCTTTACTGAGGCCTTGACAAAGTCGATTTCTTCCATCGCCCGTTGCCCGGCCAGGCGTGCCGCCACAATGGCGGTTTCCAGCATCATGCTCAAGTCTTTCTGCTCTAATACCATATCTTCCGACCCCTTACTTACCTTGACAGAACTACACTGTTGTCATATTCTAACCTCGTCATGCAAGATAGCCAACAATCAGATAAAGGGAAATTTTTCTGCCGTGCATCTCCCCGACAACGGCTTTTAGCCGCCGCAGTATTCCTGGCACTGGCGGCCTCGTTTGGATTGTTATGGCTGGCTGCGACAAATAGAATAGATATAAGCCGATGGCTTAATCCCTGCGGAATGAAACAGAGATGGGGCCTGCCGTGCCCAACTTGTGGAATGACCACTTCGGCACTTGCCTTTGCTCAGGGCAAAATCTTCCAGTCTCTTTATATCCAGCCTGCTGCCGCTTTACTGTGCAGTGTCCTGGTTGTCGCAGCATTTTTAGCTTTTATTATCGCTGTTTCGGGGGTATATTTCAGCTTTTTGGTGTGGTTCTTTACTAAAGTTAAGGCCCGATATGTGATTGCGGCTCTGTTAGTTATAATCGCCGCCGGCTGGATGGTAACATTGGCCCGGGCACTGGCACCAGAAATTAGCTGGTAAATGTAGGAAAAAGACTGTGCGCAAGAGGTAGTTGACATGTCTGAGACCGAGATGTCCATTTCAGAACTCCACACAAAGTGGCGCAAAGAGAAGTCTTTTTACGAAGTCAGGGAAGTTGGCACAGGTGTGGAGATATTTGTTAAAGACGTATTAAAATCACCGGATGTCTTTGGGTTAAAAGTCGGGCTCAATTCGACAAGACCAGAGAACAGAAAATACGAATTCCTGGAAAAGAAAACATCTAAAGGTTCACGCCAACCTGATATCACTATTTTTATAACGCCGGAAATTATTATCCCGGTAGAAGTAGAAAGGTATGGAAACATAAATGCAGGAAAGGGGCAATTATTGCAGTACCAAATTGACCTGGAGAAAAAGTACGGCATTTTGACAGACGGCTACATGTGGAGGTTTTACATCAATAACGTCTATACGGAATACACTCAGGAGACGCTCTTTGACAGAACGGACGTATTTCTTGAGTTCTGGCGGGAATACATAAAAGAAGAGAAATACTACCTGTCATTTTTTGAAGAACTCGGACAGCTATCTCTGCTCCAAAAGATAGAGGAACTGCATGTTGATGAAAATCGGCAAATATTTTTCGAGGACATTACTGAACTTATCAAGAGCTTCAAGAACAAACTCAACATAGAAGGATACTTAAAGGATGTGCCCACAAAAGAGAGGGCGAAGACGGCGGTTGAGATTACTTACGCCTACATAATTCAGTTCATCCTGTACAAAACCCTCGTTGACAACGAATTCGATGAGTTTCCAAGTGAGTATAAGACTTTAACAGAGGCGATACATGGCCATTTGAAGGAAAACAGGTTTAAGGACATATTGGGCTGCATCGACAGGATTTCCGCCGGGATATCAAAAAATATCTACCGGCCATTTTCGCAAGAGCAGAATTTTATAGCCGATAGACTCCTGGAACTTTACCGTGAGCCGCAAAACGAACTTCACGATGTTTCACCATGGCTTGATATTTTTGTTTTTATAAAGAAGTATAATTTTGCCGAGGTACGAAATGAAATCTTCGGATATATCTACGAGAATTACCTGAAAGCTTTATACGAGGACGAGAAAAAAGGCCAATACTATACAGACCCTGCTGTTGTAAACTTTATGCTCGAACAAATTGGCTACACTCCGGAGAATCTCAAAAAGAGCATCTCTACCGTCGAAAACAATATCTCTCTTGTCGACCCTGCCTGTGGCAGCGGTACGTTTCTTTACTCTGCAGTTGATACCCTCATAAGGACTATTGGCCCTGATTCAGAACAGCGAGCCAAGAAGGTCGAAGAACTGGTAAATAAAGATATATTTGGTCTTGATATCGCTGAATTTCCGCTTTATCTGGCGGAGATGAATATTTTAATGAGGATGCTGCCTCTGATAATCAATGAAAAATACAACAATCCTGTAGAGAAAAAAATCAAAGTTTTCAAGACGAAGGACAGCATATCAGAATTCATGGATACGGCTTTGCGTAACACTATTAACGATATCGACATCGCCTCGGAGAAAAGTAGAGGACAAGGGTATTTCGACTTTACAGCAGAATTAGACCTTGATTATTCGAGTTATATGCGAGACAGAGATGATCTAAAAGAAATGAAAGAAAGCCTTGAGCAGCGACCTCGTTGTCCTAGAAGACGATTCGATTTTGTGATTGGTAATCCTCCGTACATTTCTTACAATGAATGTTCTAAACAAAATATTCTGATCTTCAAGTTGATGAGGGAAGGACACGCCAAACTGACAGACATTTATGGAGTTAATTTACATAGTATTCCACACAAAAAGAAAAAATACTCTCCCAAACCAAACCTTTATACATTCTTCATCGCTCTTGGTTTAGCTTTATTAAAAGATAACTGCAAACTTTGCTATATTATTCCTCAAACTGTTCTAGTCAACAACGACTTTGACGTTATAAGATATCACTTGGCTAAATTTACAACGATAGAAAAAATCATAACATTCAAGCAAAAGATGTTTATCGGTAGAGGTCTAACACAAAGTAGGCCAGTTATTACATCAAGCTTGATACTAGTTCTCTCCAAGAAAAGTCCCGATCCACTTCATAACGTTGAAATTGTTAACTACAAGAATCACAAAGATACCATACGAGATACATTGGAAAATATCTCACAGGAAAGAGAAATAACCAAATACAAGATACCACAAATGCAACTTGTTCAAAACGTTAGCAACTGGAACTTTATTAAAAAGAATAAGTTATTTATCAACCTATATGAATATTATCAAAAGAACAGCGAGAATATTTCGATATACTATGTTCATATTCTGGCGAAGGATCGATTCAAAAGTAGCTTCTACTTTGACGGGAGCGTAAATATTCCTAAAAAGGATATAACGTACTCTGGCCTTAAAAGCACTGAGAATTATTACGCAATACCCTCCTTGAAAAGCAGGGGCTACGTTATTAAGACACGAGGATGGTACCCTAAGAACAAAAAAATAAAAATTGCAGAGGGCAGCCAAGGATTAGTAATTGCTCAGCCTCGATATAAGGTATTGTGGAAGTATATAAACCATGATAAATTCTATTTTGTTGAGGGAAAGGACATTCTTCCTATTTACCAGCAATATAGCATAGCCTCTGATAATAAAGAAGAAGTTTACTACCTTTTCTCACTACTAAACTCTAAAGTTGTTTCATTGCTACTTGATAGCTTATTGAAGGTAGAACAAGAAGATAAATTATCATTCCTGTTGGGATTGACATCTATCAAGGAATTCGTCCGTGTTCCCAAAATTACACAAAACAATCAGATCGTTAAGAATGAAATAATCAAAAGAACGGAAGAAATGTTGGCGTTGGAGGAGGTAAAACTTGCCGATTTAGTTGATTTCTCAAATGTTATTATGCAGAAGTTTGATGCCGTATTGGTAAAGAGAAACAGTCTTGTTCTATGCAAGGATAAAAAAGAAACAAAACTCGATATCAAAACTAACAAAGCGCTTGTTGAAAAAACTATCGCCGATAAATACAGTAGTGAGGAGTTAGGATTTGAAGGCAAAAGGATAACGCTTTCAGAATTAAAATCACTGCCTGTGATTGATTTTGAGAGGCAAGCAGAGTTGAAGGACTATATTGACGATTTGGTCTTTGCGTTATATTTTAACATTCCCCTGACAAAAGTGGGGTTGAAATATCATTCCGAAATCAAAAAGGTCTGCCAAAAAAACAGGTTCTACAAATTAGTGAACGTATCCTCTTAACAGACAGCCAAAAGGGGTTTCAAAAAAGCAATAAGAAAATAGTTTTCGGAGTTATGCGATGATTAAAGTTCTTATCTCGGACAAACTTGCCAAGGAAGGCATAGACTTACTTAATTCTATGGACGGTGTGCAGCCAGTTGTAAAGATTGGCATAAGCGAGGACGAGCTGGCTAAAATTATCGGCGAATATGATGGCTTAATTATCCGCAGCGAAACGAAGGTTACGGCCAAGGTCCTGACCAATCCAGGCAAACTGAAAGCCATAGCCAGGGCGGGCGTCGGCGTGGATAATGTTGATGTGCCGCAGGCCACCAGAAAGGGAATCCTTGTTATGAACACGCCGGGCGGCAACACGCTCAGCGCCGCTGAGCATACAATGGGCTTGATACTTGCAATGAGCCGAAACGTCGTTCCCGCCTGCAACAGCTTAAAGTCCGGCGCCTGGGACAGAAAAAAATATATGGGCAACCAGCTAAGCAATAAGGTCCTCGGCGTGATAGGTCTGGGCAGAATCGGTATGGCGGTGGCAAAAATGGCAAAGGGGTTCAATATGAAAATACTCGGCTATGACCCATTTGCCGCACCGACCGAGGCGGAAAAACTCGGCGTTGAAGTAACCGACCAGCTCGAAAGAATCTTCAAGGAATCCGATTATATCACCATCCACGCACCGAAAAATGAGCAGACTATAAATATGATTGACGCCCCGCGGATTGCTATGATGAAGCGCTCCGTCCGATTAGTCAACTGCGCACGCGGCGGAATTATTAATGAAGATGCGCTCTACAACGCCCTCGCCGAAAAGCGTATTGCCGGCGCTGCTCTCGATGTTTTTTCTGCGGAGCCACCCACAAATATGCGTTTCAAAGAACTTGAAAATTGTATCGTTACGCCGCACTTGGGCGCCAGCACCGAGGAGGCACAAATCGAGGTTGCCGTGGAGGCCGCTCAGATTCTTGTTGACGCCATCAAAGGCGGCCCTGTCAGGAACGCCGTTAATGCTCCGTTCACCACCGCTGTTATGCCGCCGATTGTAAGTGAGTATGCTGAACTTGCTCGGCGGATAGGTACGCTTGTCAGCACCATTGCCCCGGGCCATATTAAGAGTATTGATGTCCAGTATCGCGGTTCCATCGCAGAAATGGCAGTCGAACTGGTTACTTTTCATTTTGCGATGGGGCTTTTGCAGAAGCATTTCGATATGCCTCTGAATGCGGTCAATGTTTCTGTCCTCGCTAAAGAACGCGGCATAAGCATAAGCGAAACCAGGAACACCGAAGCCAAAGACGTCGCCGCCAGCTTCAGTGCCAAAGTTACCACCGACAAAATTACGCGCACGGTGACCGGCTCGGTATTCGGGGGGAAGCTATTGCGGATTATTGAAATCGACGGCTTCAATATAGAGATGACCCCGCAGGGAACGGTCGTAGTCATCTTTAACGACGATAAGCCCGGTGTCATCGGTGCAGTTGGAACCGTCTGCGGCAAACACAATATCAATATCTGCACAATGGGCGTTGGCCAGAAGCCGGCAGTGCGAAAAGCTGTTCTTGCCGTTAGTCTTGACAAGGAACCCGACATTCAGACTATCGAAGAGCTCAGCAAGCTTGACTTTGTAAATGAAATCTACGTCTGCAACCTGGATTGATGCTTGATTCTCGATGCTCGATACTCGAGTCACAAGTCACGAGGTTAACGTATGGCCGAGAAGTTAATAATAAGTATTAGCGGCCTAAGGGGCGTCGTCGGTGAAAAACTCACCGCTTTTATTGCCGCTGAGTATGGCTGCGCCTTCGGCACGTTTCTAAAAAATAGACACGCTTCCCAACCACACTTATCAGTGTGCATCGGCAGAGATTCTCGACCGAGCGGCGAGATGCTAAAATCAGCCGTAGCAGCGGGACTGTGCTCCATCGGAATTGACGTAATTGATTTAGGCATTGTGTCCACACCCGGCGTGAGCATTATGGTAAGGCACCTGGGCTGCGTCGGTGGAGTGGTTATCACTGCCTCTCATAATCCCGTCCAATATAACGGCATAAAATTATTGCTCGACAACGGTGTGGCTCCACCATCTGATATTGCGGGGCAGGTTAAACAATTTTTTTTCGATAAACATTTTGTGTTTGTCGGTCCGGACCGTAACGGCAAGGTAACTTTTAATGACCAAACCGATGCTGTGCACATTGCCAGAGTTCTGGCAATTGTTGACAGAAAGACCATTGCCGCAAAAAAATTCAAAGTCGTTCTGGATAGTGTCAATGGGGCAGGCGGACGGGTCGTTAAGAAAATGCTGGCTGAACTTGGCTGTGAGGTTTTGGCCATAAACGATGAACCGACGGGCTTATTTGCTCATCCTCCGGAGCCGCTTGCCGAGAATTTGAAAGACCTCTGCGAGGTAGTAAAGGCGAAAACCGCCGACCTCGGCTTTGGTCTCGACCCGGATGCCGACAGATTGGCAATCGTTGACGAAAACGGAACCTACATCGGCGAGGAATACACACTTGCCCTGGCGGCAAAGTATGTCTTCAGCAAAAAAAACGGCACGGCGGCAACAAATCTTTCCACATCAAGAATGATTGACGACATTGCCCAAAAGGCCGGCGGTCAGGTTATCCGCACCGCTGTCGGCGAGGCCAATGTCGCGGCGGCAATGCTCGAACACAATTGCATCATCGGTGGGGAGGGCAACGGCGGTGTGATTGATTTGCGAGTTAGCCCCGTCCGCGATAGTCTTGTTGGGATGGCTTTTGTCCTGCAATTGATGGCTGAGACCGGCAAAACAGTAAGCCAGTTGGTCAGTGACATCGGCGGTTATTATATGATTAAGGACAAATTTGCCGTTGAGCAATCACAGGTGCAGCAAATTTTAGAATCTGCAAAAAATGAATTCGCTTATGCGCTAGTTAGTAACATCGATGGCTATCGATTCGCTTTTGACGATGGTTGGCTGCACATCAGAGCCAGTAATACCGAGCCCATTGTGCGGGTTATCGTTGAGGCAAAAGACCGAGCCACCGCTCAAGAATATATCAAGATAATACAAACAAAAGCATTTGTACACTAATGAACAACGACAAACAAAAAATCGCCAGCAAGCAGATAAAATCGGTCACAAATATCAGCATTGGGACGAATATTATTCTCACGGCTGCCAAGGTCATTGTTGGTTTGCTGGCCGGCTCAATGGCGGTGGTGGCCGACGGGATTCATTCGCTTTCCGATTTTGTTACCGACCTGGCGGTTCTTTTCGGCGTTCACCTCGGCTCCAAAGAAGCTGACTTGACACATCCTTACGGGCACGGCCGGATGGAAACGTTTTCGGCTGCTTTTGTGGCAGTGGCGCTGGCTATCGTTGGCCTGGGGATGATTTATTATGCCGCTCTGGACATTGCCAAAGGAAATGTAATAGTTCCCAACACCGCTATGGTGATTGTCACGGTGGTTTCTATTGTCTCCAAAGAGTGGCTCTATCAGATAACAAAAAGGGTCGCCATTAAATCCCACAGCGCTGCGGCTTATGCCAACGCATGGCATCATCGCAGTGACGCTTTTAGTTCGGTGGCGGTTCTAATAGGTATCATATCTTTGAAATTTGGTTTTAGTTTCGGCGACCAGGTTGCCGCCATTGCTGTGGGCTTAATGATTATCTGGGTAGGGGCGAGCGTGATAAGCGATACACTGCAGGAACTGACGGAAGGCGCCGTTGACCAGGATACAATTAGACAGGTAGAAAGCATAATTAGCGCCAACCCTTCAATACGGCAGTGGCATCAGTTGCGTACTCGCACGGTTGGCAGGGAGATGTTTCTTGACGTGCACATTCTTGTAGATGCGAATTTGGATATAGCCGCTGCTCATGAAATATCGGAGGGTTTGGAAAACGCCCTGCAGGCGGAGATAACCCGCCCCGTCAATGTCGTTGTTCATATCGAGCCGGACCTGCCCGCCGAACGTCTGGCGGGCCCGCCGTAGGCGGGTTCGATTGAACCGGCTTTCAGCCGGTCACCCTGCCTGCCGGCTCAGAGAAAATAGGAGAGTTTACCCCTGAACGTTTTTATCAGGGGGCTGGTTATTATGAGTTTTGAGAATTTTTTCAATCCGAAGTCTGTTGCTATAGTCGGTGCCTCGCGTCAGAAAGGCAAGGTCGGCTACGAAATCCTGTCAAATATGATTGAAGCAGGATACAAGGGCAAAATATATCCGGTCAATCCAAATGCTGACGAAATTGACGGGGTAAAGTGTTTCCCCGACCTGCAATCCATCGGCCAAATCCCCGACCTTGTGATTATAGTCGTTCCGGCTAATGTCGTTGGAGCGGTTATGCAGCAATGTGCAGACGCAGGCGTAAAGTCGGTGGTCATTATAACCGCCGGCTTCAGAGAAGTTGGCAACGAAGGCAGACAGCTCGAAGAGCAGGTTATTCAAATTGCAAGACAGGCCGGCATCAGGGTCATCGGCCCCAATTGCCTCGGCGTGATAGTCCCGGCAAATAACTTAAATGCCAGCTTTGCCGGGGACCTCCCCGTGGCGGGTGCGATAGGGTATCTTTCACAATCGGGAGCGCTATTGGCGGCTATTCTTGATATGGCCAACGCAAACGGCATCGGCTTTAGCAAGCTCGTTAGTATTGGCAATAAAGCGGATGTAGATGAATTGGATATAATAAAAGCTCTGGCTTCCGACCCCGACACCAAAGTTATTGCCGGCTATCTTGAGAGTATTACCGATGGAAATGCTTTTGTAAACCAGGCGGAGCAAATCTCACACGATAAACCTATCTTGCTGATGAAGTCCGGCGGAACAGAAGCCGGTGCAAAGGCCGCCTCCTCTCACACCGGCAGTCTGGCGGGAAGCGAGATTGCTTACGAATGTATGTTCGAGCGGGCGGGAGTGGTCCGCTGTGATTCCATAAATCAGCAGTTTGATTATGCCCAGGCCTTTGCCAATCAGCCGCTTCCCCCCGTTTCTGTCTTCGACAGAAGACACGGCGGTCTGCGCGTTGCTGTCATCACGAACGCCGGCGGAGCGGGAATTATGGCTGCCGACGCCATCGAGCGGCAGGGTCTTACTCTTGCAAAGTTAGCTGATAAGACAACGAACAAATTGGCCTCCGTCCTGCCGGCAGCTGCGAATCTGTATAATCCCGTTGACATTTTAGGCGATGCGCTTGCCGACCGTTATGAGTTTGCGCTGGGTGCTATTCTCGATGACCCCAATGTTGATACCGTCCTGGTACTGCTGACGCCGCAGGCAATGACCGACGCCACCGCTACTGCCGAGGCGGTTGTGAAAATTGCCCCCGCGTCTTTCTGTCGGAAGGCAGGAGCGGGGGCGAAACCTGTTCTCGCTTGTTTTCTTGGTGCAAACAAGGTCAAAGAAGGTGTGAGAATCTTACGCGAGGGTAAGATCCCGCAGTATGATTCTCCGGAAAGTGCCGTCGCAACAATCAAAGCGATGGGTGATTATGTAAGATGGCGCTCAAGACCAAAACGGGTGGTGAAACTATTTCCTGTTAACCGCCGCAAGGTCGAAAACATTATCGAAAGGCACCTCCGACAGGGTGTTCGAGAAATCGGCGAGACCGAATCGAAGGAAATACTCGAAGCATACGGATTCGTAACGCCGAAAGGTTCTATCGCCACCACAGCCGACCAGGCGGTCAACATAGCCGGGCAGCTCGGCTATCCTGTTGTGTTGAAGATTTGGTCGCCGGATATACTGCATAAGTCGGATGTCGGCGGCGTTAAGCTTGGTCTAAACAGCGACCAGGAGGTAAGAGACGCCTTCGACCTGATGATGTATCGAGTGCCCCAAAAGCGTCCGGATGCGAAAATACTCGGCGTCTTTGTTCAGGAGATGTGCAGGAAGGGAAGAGAGGTCATACTCGGAATGAATCGCGACCCGCATTTCGGTCCATTGATGATGTTCGGGATGGGTGGGATAATGGTGGAGGTCCTTAAAGATGTGGCTTTTTACCTGGCGCCGTTGACAGCCGAAGAGGCCAAACAAATGCTTATGAGCACAAGGACGTATCATATTCTCAAGGGGGTCCGCGGCCAGGAAGGTGTTGACATAGAAAAAATCGCTGAAGGATTGCAGCGGCTCTCACAATTAGTTACGGAATTTCCTCAGATTCAGCAGATGGATATAAACCCTTATGTCGTTGGTCCTGAAGGCACAACGCCAATTGCCGTCGATGCAAGAATGACTTTGCAGGAGTAATATGCAGGAATTTGACTGGAAAGAAAAATACAAGGACAAAATAGGCAACGCTGCGGCGGCAATGAATCTGATTAAGTCCGGCGATAGCGTATTCATCGGAACCGGCTGCGCCCAGCCCCAGCATTTGGTCAATGCCTTAGTTGAGCAGTCCACGCGAATTTTCGACGTTCATATCATTCACCTGCTGACGATGGGGACGGCGCCATACGCCGATGAGAAGCTCCGCGAAAAATTCAAAATGAACACCTTCTTTATTGCCGACAACGTCCGCCACGCCCTGGCAAAGGGTATCGCAGACTACACGCCGATATTTTTGTCCGAGATACCATACGAATTTGAAAGCGGAAGGATTCCCATAGATGCGGCCTTAATCAGCGTAACGCCGCCCGATGTGAACGGCCTGTGCAGTCTCGGCGTCTCTGTGGACATTGTTAAATCTGCTGCTGCAAATGCCAAATATGTTATAGCGCAGGTCAACAGCCGAATGCCCCGGACATTCGGAGACAGCTTCATTCACGTCAACGCCATTGATATGCTGGTCCCTTATGATGAAGACATAATCACAATTCCCATACCTGAACCGGATGAAACACTGCGGCGTATCGGCCAGAATATCGCCCGGCTCGTCGAGGACGGCAGCACTATTGAGTGCGGCATAGGACGCATCCCCCAGGCCCTTGCCGAATCGCTCAAGGACAAAAAAGACCTCGGCGTTCACACCGAAATGTTCAGCGACTGGATTATCGACCTCATCGAGTGTGGTGCAATCACCTGTGCGAAAAAGTCCATCAACCGCAGCAAAATAGTCGCAAGTTTCTGTATGGGAAGCAAACGCCTCTACGATTACATTAACAACAATCCCTTCTTTGAATTTTATCCTACTGAGTATGTCAACGACACCAGTATCATCAGCCAGCACGAGAAAATGGTAGGGATTAACGTCGGACTGGAGATTGACCTGACGGGCCAGGTTTGCTCGGACTCATTGGGCTACAAGTTCTACAGCGGTATCGGCGGGCAGGTTGATTTTATTCGCGGCTCTGCCCGAAGCAGGGGAGGCAAACCCATAATCGCTATGCCTTCTACCGCTCGGAACGGCGAGGTTAGCAGGATTGTGCCGCACCTGACCGAAGGCGCAGGGGTTGTCACTACCCGCGGAGACGTTCACTACGTAGTTACCGAGTATGGGGTCGCATACCTGCACGGCAAGAGCATCAGAGAAAGGGTCCTGGACTTAATCAACATCGCCCATCCAAAATTCAGAAAAGAGCTGTTTCAGGCCGCAAAGGCCCAGAACTACATCTACCAGGACCAGATAGAATTGCTCTGGGAGCAGGTCAGCTACCCCGAGGAATTAGAGCACGTAGATAGTCTCAAAGACGGCACGGAGATATTTTTCAGGCCCATCAAGCCCACCGATGAGCCGGCGCTTTCGGAAATGCTGTATTCATTGAGCGAAGAATCCGTCCGGACTCGCTATATGACCCGCACTGTGGCATTTCCACACCGTGACATCCAGCAGTTGACCAACATTGATTACAAAAATGACCTGGCCATCGTCGGCGTCGTCCCCGGCGTTTCCGGCGAGGAAATCGTCGCCATTGCCCAGTATTTCCTCGACCCGAAAACTCAGGCCGCCGAAGTCGCCTTTCTCGTCCAGGATGAATGGCAGCAGAAGGGGATGGGGACTTTCCTGCTGGATTACATTACCAAAATCGCCAAACAACGCGGCGTAAAACGCTTCTACGCAAAGGTCTTGCCGAATAATAGACCAATGCTTGCTGTTTTCCACAACTCCGGCTATAAGGTGAATACCGAGTTTGACGGCGATGTCTATAGCATTATGTATGATTTGACAAAACAAGAATAATAAAACAACCTTTGGTAACCGGCTTCAGCGGGTGCTTACTAACGTATTATTATCGCGGCGTACCTAAACTCAGCCTATCTTTCTTTTTGGATTCAACAGCTACTATATCAATGTCACAGTACACCTCGATTGCTGTATCCGGGCACATAATAGCACATAAGGCACAACCGAAACAATCAATAATGTTAACTACTTCTGCAGGAAAGTAACCGTTTTTGTTGGAGTGTTTAGATATTGCAATGATATTTTTGGGACATGCTTCTACACATAGGCCGCAGCCTTTACACTTTTCGGTATAAATCTTTATCTTGCCGCTCACTTTAGTATTTATACTTGTCTTTACTACATCGTCATGGCTTGAATTACAATCCACCCGCCTGGGCACAACCCGTAACACTTCGTACAATAAGCACAATTATCTGCAAGTTCAGGAAGAACAGCTACCTCGCGATTTATTCCTCTGCCTTTGAAGTAAACCGCGTTTAACTTTCCGACCTCTGCACAATACTGGACGCACAAGCCGCACAGACAACATTCGGTATGCTCAGGAACAAAGCGAGATTTTTCCACTTCAAACTCTTTTGCCAGGGCCGGTACCGTTGGCCACAGCAGTTCGACAATCATCTTGCGAATTTTTCTTATCTTTTCGGAATTGGTTTTTACAACAAGGTTCCTTTCAACAGGATAAACACAGGAAGCAACCAATTTTGCCCTTTTATTCTTCGATATCTCCACCATACATAAGCGACAGACGCCGGATGGTTTGAGCTCGTTGTGTTGGCAAAGAGTCGGAATGTAAATACCATTTTCACGGGCAACTTCAAGAATTGTTGCACCTTCTTTTGCATGGACTTTCTTACCGTCAATTTCTAACGATATTGTTCCCATTATTTGTTTCCTTTTCTGTCGTTTAAGTTGTTGCTTGCGCGATCTCAGAAATAGGCTTAGGTGAAATTATCACCACAGCTTTTGCTTTTTCGGGACAGACCTTCGCACAACTTCCACATTTAATACAATTGTCCTGTTCGATAATATATACTTTATCTTTGGTTTTAGAAATGGCGTTGGTTGGACAATTCTTTGCGCATAGTCCACATCCGATACAATCGTCCGCGTTAATATAATAATTGATAAGCTCCTTACAAACGCCTGCGGGACAACGGTTTTCTTTGATGTGTGCTTCGTACTCATCCCTGAAATGTCTGATTGTGCTTAGAACAGGATTTGAAGCTGTTTGACCAAGGGCACACAAAGATGCCTCCTGGATAAACTCCGATAGTTCCTCCAAAAGCTCAATGTCGCCTTCCTTGCCTTTTCCATTTGTTATATTATCCAGGATTCTAAGCATCTGTCTGAGTCCTTCACGACATGGGACACACTTTCCACACGATTCATGAGCAAGAAAGTC
>Ga0315280_10008048_pt1 | contig 13935 bp, 12 predicted proteins | sample YL17G06_40_MG_FD_203697 | JGI IMG/M metagenome (GOLD analysis project Ga0315280, IMG submission 203697) | Sediment microbial communities from Yellowstone Lake, YNP, Wyoming, USA - YL17G06_40 | ecosystem: Environmental > Aquatic > Freshwater > Lake > Sediment | place: USA: Wyoming | collected...
GGATATGTGGCTGAAAAATGAAATGAAGGATTGGGTAGAGGACATTTTCAGGTCAAAAAGCTTTAGAGAACGTAAGTATTTCCGTCCTGACGTTGTTATGAATTATTGGCACTTGTTTTGCAATGGCAAACTCAATGCTGGAAATGCTATCTGGCGGTGGTTGTGTGTGGAATTATGGCTGCGGAAGTTTATGGACTAAGAAAAAATGAAACCTTGTATAGTTTGGGATTCTATTTTGAGCTTGGTTAAAGCTTCCAAAGGTGATATATCTCAGATCGTCAATATGACAACTGCGCTTGCTGAACAAAAAGTGAACGTATCATTGGTTGCTCTAAATGCAGGCAGTCTGCGTATTGATGGAGCCAGGGTTATACAGTCTCCAAAGTTGTGGTATATCCGTCAGCGAACACGAACACTCGGCAGGTTATTCCCGGAATTATACGGTCATGGTGGTACATTTAATGCCCGCCATATTGCCAGATTCGTAGCGTCTGTCCTTGATCCGAACGAGAAATATGATCTCTATCACGTTCGGACAAGGTCTCTGGCAATTGAGCTAAAGCGTTTGCAACCGAATAAATCCCTAGTTTATACTGCGATACCCACGTTTCTTCATACTCAATTGCCAAAAGACAAGGCTTTGGATCAGAAAGCAATTGATCTAGCAGATGAATTGATCGCTCTAACAGAAGGCTGGAAGCAATATATACTGGATACGTTTGATGTGCGTGGACGAGAAATCAATGTCATCCCCGTTTGTGTAAGAGGGCTCAAGAGCATCACAAAAAAAGACGAATCCCTAGATTCACTTTTTGATGGTCGGAAAGTAATCGGTTATTTTGGCAGATTACAGAAAAATTATGGCATTGACACCCTTATAGAAACCATTCCCGAAGTCAAAAAGCACGTAGATAACCTTTCGGTTATCATTGCTGGTGGTTCTGTATATAGTCATGGAGATGAACTTAAAGCTCTGGTGCAAAGATTAGGAATTCAAGATTGTGTGCATTTTCTTGGTGAAATCCCAAGAAACTTGGTACCACAGTATCTTGAAAGATGCAATGTATTAGTTAGTCTACGGTATCATGAAGATAGTTATAAGCTCGGTTTTGACGTGTCTATTCCCATAAAATGCGTAGAATATATTATGCACGGTAAACCAGTTATTGCAATCAGGGATGGTGGTATGGAACAATTATTAGGTAAAGATTATCCTTATCTGGTTGATCACGGAAATAAAACTCAAATCGTTGATAGCCTTGTCAAACTTTTAACTGATGATGAGGAAGCCAGAAAGATTGGCATAAAAAATATGCTTACCTCTCCCAGTTATACGTACGAACAAGTGGCAAGCCAACTCATAAACGTATATAATAAGTTCACCAATAATTAGTAAAATATTAAGAGGTATCAAGTGTCCAGAATTCTGATAGTAACAAGATGGTATCCATCTAAAGAAAACCTCACACATGGCTTATTCGTAAAAGAATTCGTTAAAGCTACTGCACTATATAATGATGTCATTGTGCTTTATGGCGAATTAACCTCAAAGGGGAACCCCAGATGGCCTTATGAAATAAGCGACAAGATTGAAGATGGAATCAGGACAGTTAGATTCATCTATAAACGCCAGTTTATGAAATTACACAGGATAATAAATCTTATAGCTTCTACGCACTGCCTTATAAACATTATGAGAGAGGATAAAAAGGTAGATATTATACATCTTCACGTGTATCTTGCAAGTCTGCCGGCTGTTATATTTGCAAAATTATACCGTATTCCATTGGTTATAACAGAGCATTATACAGGATTTGTGCGACAGATATTGACATTTTCCGAACGAATTCTTGCTAGAATTATTATGAGAAGTGCTACAATCATATTACCCGTTAGTAATTATCTGAAAAAGTATATACAACCTTATGCTCCCCAAGCCAGATTTGAGGTTGTTTCCAATATAGTTGACAGCAGTATGTTTAAGTCAACAAACGCTGTTATAAAGGACAAGGACGAACAGAAACTGATATTGACGGTAGGTCGTCTTGATCCTGCTAAAGGTACCTCATATCTCCTCGAAGCTTTGAGTCTACTCAAGACAATACGAAAGGACTTTTTTCTTAATATAATAGGTAATGGCAGTATCAGGAAAGAGCTTGAACAAAAGGCAAAATCTTTAGAGTTAGATGATTTTGTTCAGTTTCATGGTATAAAGCTGAAATCTCAAGTGGCAGGATTCATGTCTAAGTGTGATTTCTTCGTTCTTCCCAGTCTGTTTGAGACTTTCGGGTGCGTTATTATAGAAGCAATGGCTTGTGGTAAGCCAGTCGTAGCAACTAACATTGGTGGACCGGATGAAATAGTAACGCAACAAACGGGAATACTTGTAAAATCAGCAAATGCTGAATCGCTCAAAAATGGTCTTGAATATATGCTGGATAACTACCACAAATATTCAGCAACTGATATTTCAAGATACGCTGGTGAAGCCTTTAGTCTCGAACATATAGGGCAAAAATTGAATCAAATATACAACGACATACTTGCTAAGAGATTGTATAAAAGATGACGTGTTCAAAGAAAAAAAAGCTAGTTATTATACATCCTTCTCCTTATCCAGTGAAGCTTCCATTGTTTGATACAGTCTGCGCGGAAACTGATGCGATTATCCTTTTTTCGTCCAAAGATTCATTAGATCATCCTGAATGGAATATGGACCAAATACTGAATCAGTTTCGATTCCGATATAAGGTGCTTCCGGGTTTTCGGTTAGGAAGGATTGATATTCGACCTTTTGCTCTATTTTCCCTGATTTATTATAATCCTGATGTTGTTGTTGCCACTGAATTTAATTTGCAAACAATTTTTGCATTAATATACGCAAAGTTGTTTAACCGTAAGATACTTATACAATCAAACGCTACGAGTTTTACTGGTGCAACTTTTCCTAGAAGGAGACGTTTTCGAGAGTGGCTTGTTCATTGCTGTGATGGATTTATTGCTAACTCATCAGAAACCAAGAAATACCTTTGTGAGCTTGGTGCTGATTCTGATAAAGTCTTCGTATCATTACAGACTATTGATATTTTTAAATGGAAACGCTCAAGCGAAGGTTGGAAAGATTCTAAGGATAAACTCAAACATGAGTTGAACCTGAAAAGTAAAGTCATACTTTATGTTGGTAGATTAGAAACGATAAAAGGTATTCAGTTTCTGTTCGAGGCATATCAATATATCAATAAGGAACTCAAAGACACCAGCGTTTTAATTGTAGGCAGCGGTTCCTATGAATCTAATTTAAAGGAGTATTGTAGACAAAAAGGTCTACTTGACAATGTGATATTTGCTGGATATAAACAACCGGATGAATTATTAAGGTATTATGCTCTAGCAGATATACTTGTCTTTCCTACCTTATGGGATCAGTTTGGATTGGTTGTAATTGAAGCCCTTGCAAGTGGTCTCCCTGTGATTTGTTCGCAATTTGCGGGTTCGGCAGAAGATTTGATTAAAGAAGGTAGTAACGGATTTATAATAGATCCTCATGATACAAAGAAAATGGCAGATTTACTTTCTAAAGTTCTGACGGACAATGATCTACTACGAAAATTAAAACTTGGTGCCTTAGAATCAATCAAGGATTTTACCATCGAGAAAAGCGCAGAAAACTTTCTTCGGGCGATTAATGTATGATTTCGTTTTACAGATTATTTGCATATTTTGAATTTTAATTCCAAAGAGAAAAGTTATGGCAGTATTGGTTATTTTTACATTATTAGTAGTGGGATATTCAATTTTCTTCTTTGCTGATAGGAAGAAAGCTCTTTTAACATTGTTCCTTATCAAACTTCCTTTTGATCAGGTAGCTTGGAAGTATTCAATTCCAGTCGGTCTCACTCAGCTTAGGGTTTCAGAAGCATTTACAGTTTTTATAACGCTGTTACTGTTAGCGACCTTTTTACTAGATAAGACCAGAGACCCTAATCGAAAGGGTTTCTTCAGGCATATACCATCAATGATACTGATTCCTATGATTATATTCATGATAGTTTATTTTGTGTATATTTTTCGTGGTTGGTGGGTTGGATCATTACAACTTTTTTTCAAGCTGATAACTGGCATTGTAGTTGGTACGTATGTTGCTAAAACACTTAAGACTGAGGAAGAAATAAACTGGCTTCTAAGGTGTATGTTGTTTAGTACTGTTATCATTTCCATTTTAAGCATGCCGGCTATATATTCCGGCGGAGAACTCCATGTTTACGCTCCTTCATCAGAGAATAAATTTGTAGGAACACAAATTGGCGGTGGAGTTGGAAAATACTATGCGGCGGACAGTTTTGCACATGCTTTTATAGTGAATATTCCAGCAATATTATTTGCATCTGCTGTTTTAAAATCAAAATGGGAAAAGATTTTATGTCTTTCCGTATCTGTGTTTGCTATATTGGCTGTTTTTGCTGCTGCAATACGCGCCGGATGGATTTCTCTTTCACTAATTTTAATATTTTGGATGATTGTAAGGAGACAATGGAAGCTAATTCTTATATCTGTGTTTTGTGTATTTATAGTAGGAACAGCACAATTTTTCTCTAATCCACTTCAAAGAGCATATCAAAAGATAGCTCTTGAAGCTAATAGCTTAGAAAAGGGTGAATTGCCTCCTGAATACGCTTTTGGCGGACGACCATTAATATGGAAGACCTATATTGGATACTACATGAATGCATCTCTATTAGACAAGATTATTGGAAATGATAATATTTTATACATGGGTTTAGCGAAGACAACTCACGATACACATAATGACTTTCTTACCATAACTCTAAAAATGGGAATTATAGGCCTAAGTGCTACTTTGTTTTTATATATCTGGACGAGTGTTTGTCTCTTAAAAGCGAATTTTAGTATAAGAGAACCTTACAGTTGGAACCTTGCCCTCTCTGCAATTCTGTCTTTACTCAGTATGATGGTTCCAGCATTCACCAGAACAGGCCTGATGAATCCAAATTATCAATGGGTGTTCTGGACATTGGCTATGATAACTTTGAAGAGGTATATACTATCAAAGAGCATTCTGCCTCAAAGTGAAAGTTCATTGAGTATTGATGAGAATTCTGAGAGTATAGTATCGGAAATAACTTAAATGGCAAGACGAATGTTATAGTATACTCATCATTATTATAAAGAGGAGTTTTTATATGAAAGGCATAGTTCTTGCTGGAGGAAAGGGAACGAGGCTTTATCCTTTAACAAAAGTTACTAATAAACATTTGCTTCCGATTGGCAAAGAACCGATGATCTTTAATCCGATCAAACAGCTTGCTTCTGCCGGAATAAAAGAAATCCTGATTGTAACCAGTACAGAACACATGGGTGACATAGTAAACCTTCTCGGAAGCGGAATAGAGTTTGGAGTTGATTTCACTTATAAGGTACAGGAAACCGCCGGTGGAATTGCTGATGCTCTAAGGCTTGGGGAGAATTTTGCGAACAAGGAGAGAATAGTCGTTGTTCTTGGTGATAATATAGCTGTTAGATCAATAAAGCCTTACGTTGACAACTTCAGGAAGCAAAAAAGTGGTGCAAGGGTTTTGTTAAAAGAAGTTACAGATCCGACGAGATATGGCATTGCCGCATTGGATGAGGAGAAGATCGTTGAAATAAATGAAAAGCCCGGAGCTCCAAAGACAAACTTTGCAGTTATTGGTTATTATATGTACGACGAGAAAGTCTTTGAGTTTATAAAACGCCAGAAGCTTTCAGAAAGAGGAGAATACGAAATCACCGATATTAATAATGAATACATAAAGATTGGTGAAATGGAATACGACATACTTGAAGGTGATTGGACGGATGCGGGAACTTTTGAGTCGTTGCAAATTGCGAATCAGATGCTTCTGAATTGTGATAATGAAATAAAATAATGAGACTTTAGAGGTGGCAAGAAATGTCTGATACAAACATTTCTGTGGTTATTCCTGTATACAATAGCGAGGATTGTCTGAGTGAACTCATTAAGAGATTGACAGAAACTCTGGATAATCTAGGCAAGACTTATGAGATCGTTCTGGTGAATGATTGCAGCCCTGATAATAGCTGGAGTAAGATTGTTGAGTTATGCAAAGTCTACGATAAGCTGAAAGGGATTAACCTGAGAAGAAACTTTGGCCAGGATTGTGCAATAATGGCAGGATTGAATAATTCATCTGGTGAATACGTGATCATAATGGATGACGACCTTCAGCATGACCCAAAGGATATACCAATCTTGCTTGATGGACTGAAAAAAGGGTACGATGTATGTTATGCGCTTTTTGAGTCCAAGAAGCAGTCGTTGTTCAAGAATCTCGGCAGTTGGTTTAATGGCAAAGTTGCGGAGATAGTTATTAATAAACCCAAAGAAGTATATCTCTCTCCATATAAAGCCATAAAGCGAGGAGTTATTGACGAAATAATAAAGTATGATGGGCCATATCCCTATGTAGACGGACTGATATTTCGGGTAACGAGAAACATAACTCAGGTTAATGCTAAACATCATGAACGTTACTCTGGAAAAGGAAACTATAATCTGATAAAATCTATAAGAGTGTGGTTAAGGCTTGCAACGAACTTTTCGGTGTTTCCATTACGGATTGCTACTGTTTTTGGCTTTGTCGCTTCTACAATTGGTTTTCTTCTGGCATTGTTTTTTATCATCCAGCGTATTTTAGATAGGCAGTTACCCTCGGGATGGGCTTCTCTGATTGTTGCCGTACTGTTTCTAGGAGGTATACAATTGTTGGCAATAGGAACTATTGGCGAGTATATTGGTCGTCTGTTTTTATATTACGGCAAGAAACCTCAGTTTGTTGTCAGAGAGATAGTTGGAGAAATACGGAAAGGTACTATAAACACATAGCTCGCTATGATTAAGATAATTGGGAGGAAATATGCCATCAGCATTGAAAGAGATAGGGATCAAGAAGGCATTTAAGTTTTTCTATACTACCTTGTTAATGATACTATATAAATTTATGATATTCCCTCAAATGCGAACGATTTTCCTTCGCCTATGTGGAGCTAAGATTGGCAAACATACTATTATTAGCTCTGATGTTAAATTTATTAACCTATATAGAACAGGATTCAAAGGACTTACGATTGGTAATTATTGTTTTATAGCAGATGAAGCAATGTTTGATCTTGCCGACAAGATCACTTTAGGAGATTACGTTACTGTTGGCTGGCGTTCGCTAATTATTACACACTTAAATGTTGGATACAAGGCTCATCCGCTTCAGAAATGCTTTCCGCCCATTGCTAAACCTGTGTTTTTAGACTATGGTTCATTTGTTGGAGCAAATGTAACTATCCTTTCGGGAGTAACAATTGGAAAATGCGTATTTGTTGCAGCAGGAAGTGTTGTTACTGAAGATGTGGCAGAATATAGTTTAGTTGCTGGAGTACCAGCACGAGTGATTAGAAAGATAGATTCTGAATTCTTGAATATATGAAAACTGCAAATACTACTATATACGACAAAGAAGACAGTTTTGATAAAAATAACTTTGAGTTCCTCTTTGAAATGGAACAACGTCATTTTTGGCATGTTGGCAGACGAGAGATTATATACGACTTGTTACAGCAAGCCTATAATAATAGATTATCTGAAATCTCAATGATAGAGATCGGGTGTGGAAACGGCAGTGTTCTGCAATACTTGAAGAATAAAGGGGTAAACATAGAAGGCGGAGACCTTTTCTTTGAGGCACTCCAATTCTGTCAAAGGCGTGTCAATGTTCCGCTGTACCAATTAAACGTCCTTAATATGCCATTTGCTGACGAAAGATATGATGTTGTGGGACTATTTGATGTAATCGAGCATATTGTAGATGATGATCGTGTGCTAAAAGAAATACATAGAATCTGCAAACCCGGTGGTAGGATTATTCTGACTGTGCCAGCAAATAAGCGATTATGGAGTTACTTTGATGTAATATCTTATCATAAAAGGCGATACAGTAAAAAAGAGCTTTATCAAAAAATCGTATCCGCAGGATTTGTTGTTGAAAAAATATCGTTTTTTGTTTTCTTTTTGTTTCCGGTACTTTTTGCATATCGAATACTTAAAAACCGTATTTTTGAGTCATCCAATGACGAAGAATTGTCTTCTAATGCCGAGTTCAGTACTATTCCTATAATAAACGAGATTTTTCTTGGCTTATTAAGATTTGAGAAATTGCTCATTAAAAGTTTAAGTCTACCATTTGGCACATCACTTGTAGCTATAGCAAGGAAGGTATAAATTGGGGATTAACTTATGACGCATAAAAATCAAAACGATTGGATGAGTTCCATAAAGAAAGATTCAAAGCGTTTCCCAATCTTTACTATGGATTGGTTGATTTAGTTGAGGTATGGTCATAATTCAGACAAATGGGGAGAACACATAGGTTCTCCCCTACCATCTGTAATGTCAATATTTGTAGGGACAGACCTACGTGTCTGTCCCATAGTGATTATATTTGGTTATTTCGTAATTATGACCAAGCCTCATTTAGTTAGTCCTGTTTATCTCGATAGAAAATACAAAAAACTTCTAAACTCAATATCTGATAAAGTGCTACCTTAATTGCGAACCATGCCAGAACCTCAATTTGTTATTATCGAAATAATCAATGGATTCAAGTAATGAAAACTAGCTTTATATATAGAAACCCTTACATATATAATTTATTAATGCGACTTTTATATAGGAAGAACTATAAAGCGCGATTTAAATCTGTTAGTGAAGAGATACCCAAAGGTGCAGAAGTCCTGGATGTATGTTGTGGAGATTGCAAATTATATACGTTAGCTTTGAAAGGCAAAGTTTCTTATGTGGGAGTTGACATCAATCCTAGTTTTATTGAAAACGCCAGGAAATTATCTATTAAAGTGCTATCATTGGACGTCAGAAATGATGCTCTTCCTTATTCAGATTATGTGGTTATGCAAGCAAGTTTATACCAATTTATCCCACAACATAAACAGATTGTAGATAAACTACTATCTAGTGCTTCAAGGAAAGTAATAATCTGTGAACCCGTAAGAAATTTATCTGACTCAAATAACCCTGTGATTTCATTTATCGCTCGTTATTTAGCTAACCCTGGTACAGGACATAAATTAGATCGGTTTACAGAAGAAACTTTTTGTAGTTTTTTCAGGGATAACTATAATGAGATAATAGAGAAATTTAAATTTATTCCTGGTAAGAGAGAGTTAATGGTTATCTTAAATGCTGGAAAGGAATAATAAAATGAAAGATGTATCGTATAAAAAGATGACTAAAATAGGCTGGTTAAACTCATTCAACGAAAAAATCAAAACACTTCCATTTATTTCTGCAAGACTGTCTTTTCTGGTTATCTTATTATTTACGATTGTTTACTTTGTTTTGGTTCTATTGACCATCAATCCTATATACACAACTGATGACGATATCGCTATTCTTGCTGATATTAAGTCTGGTTTTCTCACCAATTATATGTCTCGTATTTTCGGAATGATTCTCTCATTCTTTTACATTAATCTATCTGATTCTATACCATGGTATGGCTTAATCTACTATATATCAATTGGTGTTTCTTTGTTAGTGTTATTACGTTTACTGCTAGTGGAAAGATCCGCTAAGAATCTTGCAATTTTTGTAGTGATAATTACATTTTATACAAGATTTATACAAAGTGCGGGATACAACAGTGGAGCCATAATCACCGGTGGGATAGCGACTCTTGGTATTTTTAACGCATTTAACCGTGATAAAGTCCATTGGTATACTGCTATAGGATATGGGTTAATGTTTTGCCTTTGCTTTCTCTGGCGGATTCATTGTTTACCATTTATTGTGGTCTTTCTATTTCCCATTTTGATAATAAAAATCCTGGCAAAAAAAAATCGCAAATATTTCATCAGTTTTGCTCTATTCATTTTGCCATGTATTATTTTATGTGTATGCGAAGCATTTTTCTTTTATTATCAGGTGACACCTGAACAGAAAAATTTTGACAAGTTTATTCGCTATGGCGGGATTCATGGATGGGATCTATATGATTTGAATAAAGAAAACCACGCACTACTCAAGGATTTAGGATGGACACAAAATGATTTTTTATTATATTATAACTGGCTTTACTTTGATGAGAATAAATACACTTCAGAAAAAGCAGAGCAATTGGTAAAACACCCGGAACTCATTAAACCAACGAAATTTGGTCTTCTTAATTACGTTCGGTATATTGTTGACTCAGGGAAGTGGATTATCAATCGGTATCGTATCATGATATTTATTACCCTCTGGTTACTTAGCTTAATAATACTGTACCGTGGTATCAACCGGATTCTGCTATCATCTTTTCTTATTGTTTACACAACGATAGCCGCAATTATTCTTAAAGCCTATATGCACTATCCTGATAGGTGGGCGATACCCATGTTTTTCTTAATTGTGTGTTTCCTGTCTTATTTGTTGCTTGGGAATGGTGCAGTGAGATCGGTAAACTATTTTACAAGATGGGGTAAAATGCCATTATTGATAATAACATTAGGAATGATCCTTATAACTTCCATAAATATCAAAATATTAGTTTCTTGTGAGAAATATTACAATCGTGAAAGGCAAGAAAGGTATGATGTCATCGAGAGAATCAAATCAATGGGTTCTAGTAGTGTTTTCCTACCACAGCCAGTCTTTTATAATTTATTAAACTACGATAATCCTTTAAAGGAACATAAGGAAGAGGTATTCCTAATACCTACAGGATGGACAAACTTTTCACCACGATTTTATGCTGCTATACAGAGAATAGGTTTGAAACATGGTTATGAGATCTTCCCATATTTCGTGAGTTCGAATAATTCCTTTGTGATTTGTAATGAAGATATGGTTGCTCCTCTGTCTTGTTTTATTAAAGAAAACTATGGAATCGAAACGAGATTCAGACTTGTTATTAGTTTGCAAGATGAATGGACTGATAACGTGTATAAAATCGAAAGAAAAATCAAAGGGAATACTTTGAATTAAACTGAGGTTATTTACACTGGATTGATTTATGAAACATGATGATCAGAATGATTGGATGAATTCGATTAAAGCAAGATTCAAATCGTTTCCAAATTTCTATTATTGGTTAGTAGCCGTGTTTAATCCTGTTCGCATGGATAGAAAGTATAAAAGACTTTTAAAATCGCTGGCTGAAGATAGTGTTGTAGTTAATCTAGGTTCTGGTACACATAGGTTATCACAGTCAATCATAAATGTAGATATAAGTCCATATAAAAACGTTGATGTTGTTGCGGATATTTACGCGCTTCCATTTCCAGATAACTCTATAGATGGGATTATAAATATTTCTGTATTGGAGCATATTTCAAATGCCAACGCCGCAATAAATGAGATACGGAGGGTTTTAAAGCCCGGAGGATTGATATTTTCTGTTATTCCATTTATTGAGGGTTATCATGCTTCACCATACGATTACATTAGATGGACAAGATCAGGAGTCGAGATACTTTTCACTGGTTTTGATATTATAGAGATTGGAATATTTGGTGGACCTACTTCATCCTTCCTATGGATACTGCAGGAGTGGTTGGCGACTCTTTTGTCTTTTAATATTTCATATCTATATAGATTCTTACTCATCCTATTTATGCTTCTGACTTTTCCTTTGAAGTTCCTTGATTATATTTTAAGCAGATATAAAAGCGCACAAAATATTGCATCAGATTTCTATTTCTTTGGCAAAAAGGCATGAATTTAACTACGGCAAATATGGATGTAAGTCTGCTTTTGATCATGAATTTATAAAGAATTTTTCCAAGATAATATAGGAATGAAACAAGATTTATATTGAAACTAATTGGGGTCTTTAATGAAAGCTAAGATGCATCTGCGTTATCTCTCAGTCCACCCATCCATACCGATACTTTTGTTTGCTATTGTCTTTTTTACTATTATCTTGTTATGGATCCATCCAATGTATGCAACATGGGATGACATTTCTATACTTTACGACATAAAATCCGGATTTGCTGTTAGTTGGATGTCTCATATTCTGGGAGGGTTACTTTCATCACTCTATATGAATGTATCAGATATGGTGCCTTGGTATGGTATATTTCTTTACATCTCGCTGGGAATTGCCTTGTTTATACTATTGCGATCTCTGTATATGAGTGGTATAAAGCGCATAGAATACTTTGCGATTTATGCTCTGGTTATTGCTTTATATATGAATTTTATTCAAAAACCAGGTTACACAGACATCGCTATTGTCGCTGGAGTGATTGGTGTTCTTGGCTTTTTCAATGTACTTTATCAGAATAAGGTTAGCTGGCGTAATGCTATAGGATATGGTTTGCTGTTATGCCTATGTTTCTTATGGCGAATCCACGCTCTATTGTTTGTCGCAGTCTTTCTGTTTCCAATTTTGCTGATAAGAATACGTAAGTATTGGGTTTATTGCATTTTATTTGCATTGCCATGTGTTCTTTTATATACAACAGATACCATGATTAGTCGCTCTCAAGCTACACCAGAACAGAAATACTTTGATGACTTTACATTTTATTCCACTAAACTCGTTGATTCATCATTATACTCATTTAATAAAGATAACGAGAGATTATTACAGAATGTAGGATGGACAAAGAATGATTTATTTATGTGGGATAGCTGGTTATATCCGGATGAAAGAAAATATAACCTGGAAAAAATGAAGCAGATACTAAATAGCTCAGAACTTGTCAAAAAGCCAATCCCAATTTTTCATCCTCGTGTATTTTATGAATCAACCGTATATATTGTGTCTAGTTACTGGAAATGGCTGATAATAATGGCATTCCAATTCGCTGTAATTGTTTTGTATTGCAGTCGGAAGCAAATAATATTTTGTCTTTCTTTATTCTTATACGTGATGGTAGGGGGGATACTGCTTAATGCAACCATAAGATACCCTAACCGATTAGCTGTTCCAATGTTCTTTGGGCTTCTTTGTTTGTTTACTTTTGTACTATTCAACAGTAATTCGTCAGACTCTATTTTTCATCATCAAAGATGGCGGAAAATGCGAATTCTGGCTGTGTCTGCTGGAGTAATTTTCCTTATCGCAGGACAAGCTAGTTCTACAATAAGAAACAATATCGCCAATAAATATGATGAAAATATTGTAAACGTTACCATCAAAGAGATTGAGCATGTAAAGGACAGTCCTGTTTTATTGTCTCAAGCGGGTTTTTGGGGAATACTTACTTACCGGAGTCCGTTAAAAGAATATGATAAGGAACAATTTACGATCATCCCTACTGCCTGGCCGATTTTTTCACCCAGATTTTATGCTGTTTTGCAGGAAATTGGTTTAAGACAGGGTTCTGAGGTGTTCCCATACCTCATTCGATCAGAGAATGCGTTTTTTATCTGTAATGAGGATATGAAAGAATCTATATCTACTTTCATTAAAGAAAATTATAATATCGAAATTGAATTTAAGATCATTACTAAGTTTATCAGTCCACGAGTTTATACCCAAGATTTCGGCATGTATAGAATACAAGAAAAAATAAAGCAGGAGTAATAATGTTAAAATCTATAGTAATTGCTTTAATCGCAACAGCTATTCTTCTTCTATTCATTGTCAGTGCATTCATGTCAGAAATATTACGTACTGTAATAGTATGGTTGGAGCCAAAATTACATATAATCTTGCTTAGCTTGGCTATTGCAATAGCGATCTGTGCTGCAACCCTAAAGCAGTTAAACAAAACCGAGTCCAGCAAGAATACAGAGAAACACAATAAGAGAATTAAATTTTTTCTGGGATCAATATCAAAGGTTAAACATTGGTTTGATAGAATCAGTTGTGCATGTAAAATAGAAAGATACAGGCAGAAACTTAGGCTTGTTTTTGC
>Ga0315280_10008049_pt1 | contig 13933 bp, 9 predicted proteins | sample YL17G06_40_MG_FD_203697 | JGI IMG/M metagenome (GOLD analysis project Ga0315280, IMG submission 203697) | Sediment microbial communities from Yellowstone Lake, YNP, Wyoming, USA - YL17G06_40 | ecosystem: Environmental > Aquatic > Freshwater > Lake > Sediment | place: USA: Wyoming | collected...
ACTGGATGATCGGCTCGGATTTCGGGTCTTTAAGCCATGTCCAGAGAGTCATGCGGAATCGTGATAGAAGATCAGACAGGTTCGGTTCAGCGTTTATAAATGCCCCAGGGCCACCCGCGAAGCGGATGAACTTCCGCCCGCGTTATCCCGCTTTTCAGTGCCGGGTCGGAGTTCTTAAGATCGCGGTCAGCCTGATCCTGTGCGGTCAGGTCTTTCGACCTGGCCGCTTGCTGATCCCGGTGGCGGCAGGTAGAAACACCTGCCGCAGTAGAGATTTGACGGGCTAACTGGCATCCCCAATTGCAGCAATAATCATCTCGGTTGTCGGAGCGCCGGAAAACCCTTTTCCGGATGGATAAAGCCTTCAGCCACTTCCAGCTTGATTAAACGGAATAGGAAACACATCCCGACCATTAATTAGGATAGTAGGTGAGCCATATCGCTTCAACTCGGCCGGTGCGCTCTCTGACTCCAAATCATACTCGATCCATGATGGCGAAATACCTAAGGTGCGCAGGGATTCACCAAGATTCACGCGCGCCGTTTCCACGCCGGCGCAGCCGCATCTATAGAGAAGTTCAATCCTAAGCATTTTAGATTTTTTCCTCTCAGTCAACGTCCCTTCTCAATTCTCGCCCACTCATCCTTCAGCGACACTGTGCGGTTGAAAATCAGCCGATCCACCGTCGCATCCGCATCCACGCAGAAGTAGCCCAGCCGTTCGAACTGGAAGATGGCGCCGGAGGGCGCGCCTTTTAATGATGGCTCGAGTTTGCAGGCGGTCAGAATCTGCAATGAGTTGGGATTGATGTTGGCTTTCCAATTCTCTCCTTCGTCCACGTCGCCGGGATCGGCTTTGGTGAAAAGATGGTCGTAGAGGCGCACCTCAGCGTCTATGGCGTGTTCGGCTGAAACCCAATGGACGGTGGCTTTAACCTTGCGCGACGTGTCGTGCAGCGAATTGGGATCGTAGCTGCAGCGCAGCTCCGTCAGCTTGCCGCTTGCATCCTTGACGACGCGCTCGCATTTGATGATGTAGCCGTAGCGCAGGCGCACTTCGCGCCCCGGCGCCAGCCGGAAATACTTGGGCGGCGGCTCTTCGCGGAAATCATCCTGTTCGATATAGAGCTCGCGGGGAAAGGGGATCTTGCGCGTCCCGGCGGAGGGATCTTCGGGATTGTTCACGGCCTCGAGCTCTTCGACCTGTTCCGCGGGATAATTCTCAATGACCACCTTCAGCGGCCGCAGGACGGCCAGACGCCGCGGAGCTCGCTTATTCAGGTCTTCGCGCAGGCAGTGCTCCAACAGGGCGATGTCCACCAGGCTCTCGCGCTTGGAGACGCCAATGCGGTCGCAGAAAACGCAGATGGCTTCAGGGGTGTAGCCACGCCGCCGCAGGCCGGACAGCGTGGGCATCCGGGGGTCATCCCAGCCGCGCACGTGGCCTTCGCGCACCAGTTCCAAGAGCCTGCGCTTGCTCATGACCGTGTAGGTCAAATTCAGCCGCGCGAATTCGATTTGCTGCGGGTGATGGACGCCTAATTGTTCCAGAAACCAGTCATAGAGCGGGCGGTGGTCTTCGAATTCCAGGGTGCAGATCGAATGCGTAATCCCTTCGATGGAATCGCTCTGGCCGTGCGCCCAATCGTACATCGGATAGATGCACCACTGCTCGCCGGTGCGCGGGTGGGTCGCGTGCAGGATGCGGTACATAACCGGATCGCGCAGGTTCAGGTTGGGCGAAGCCATGTCTATCTTCGCCCTCAAAGTGCGCGACCCGTCGGGGAATTCCCCCTGGCGCATGCGCTCGAAGAGATCCAGATTCTCTTCAATGGAACGGTTACGGTAAGGGCTCTCGACGCCTGCTTTGGTCAGCGTTCCGCGCGTATCGCGGATCTCATCGGCGGACAAATCGCAGACGTAGGCCTTCCCCTGCTTGATCAGTTCCACCGCCCATTGGTAAAGCTGGTCGAAGTAATCCGAGGCGTAGAAGAGACGCTCGCCCCAGTCGAAGCCCAGCCAGCGCACGTCGCGGATGACGGCGTCAATGTATTCTTGCTCTTCCTTGACCGGGTTGGTGTCGTCGAAGCGCAGATTGCATAGCCCGCCGAAATCCTGCGCCAGGCCGAAGTTTAAGCAGATGCTCTTGGCGTGGCCGATGTGCAGGTAGCCGTTGGGTTCGGGCGGAAAGCGCGTGTGCACCCGCCCGGCGTTCTTGCCCTGCTGCAAGTCGTCGGTGATGATCTCTTCGATAAAGTTTCGTGGGATTTCGTTCGGCATGGGCTATTCTTTTGGGGTGCGCAAGTTCGCTTGCGCTTTCTTTGCAGTGCGAAGGCTTGCCTTCGCTTTTTAAAGCGGCGACGAGCCGCCGCACTCCATCTATCATCATCCAGTAGGTGCCGGTGGCGGCGCCGGCGGCACATACTTGAAACCCTGTGCTTCCGTCAGTTCCACCTTGATCCCCCCGAACGACCCCGCGAGCAGGTTGTAAATGGCCGCCCCGATGACCGTCAGGATGGACCAGAAGACCGCCATGAAGATGGCCAGGAAGATGGCCACCAGGAAGATGCTCGCGCCGGTTAATTTGCCCACGGCGCTCAGGGCCTGGTCATCCATGAAGGAGCTGAACACGGCCATAATCTGGGTCAGGATCAACGCATAGAACAGCCCGATCAGGAAGCCGATGATCAGGTAGATCAGAAAGCTGATCTTGAAGATGCTCAGCAGATCGAAACGACGCACCTCGTAGTTCATCATCCCTCCAGAGGAAAAGGGCGGGCATGGAAGCCCGCCCCATGATTGCAGATATTGACCCTGTTTTACGGCGTTTTGGATAGCGCATCGAGCTCGCCCACCAGCGCCGAGAAGTATTTGACGAAGGATTCGATGGGCGCAGGAGTGGTCATGTCCACGCCGGCGTCCTTGAGTAGTTCCACCGGGTGCTTGGAGCTGCCGCTGCCCAGAAAGGCCAGGTAACGGTCACGCGCGCCCTTCTTGGTCTTGTCTCCCTTGGCTTCCGCCAGAATGTCGTTGGCCAGGGCAATGGCGGCAGCGTAGCTCGTGGCATAAGAGTAGACGTAATAAGCGCGGTAAAAGTGCGGAATGTACATCCACTCCTTGCCGGAAAGGTCGGTGTATTCGTAGACCGGACCCTGGAACTCTTTGAGCAGATTCAGATAGAGATCGCTCAGAGCTTCGTCTGTAATGGGCTCGCTGTTTTCGCCCATCTTGTTCACTTCCCGCTCCCAGGCGGCAAACATGGTCTGGCGATAGAAGGTGTCCCGCGAGCCGCTGAGAATGTTTTCCAGCAGCGCCATCAACTTCTGCTTGGCGTTCTTCTTGGCTTCGCCGCGGGCGCTCTTGTAGGCCTTGCGGGCATCATCCAGCAGCTTGGTGTTCATAATGGCTTCGTTGGTGGTGGAAGCGACCTCGGCGTTGAAAATGGCGTAATCCTTATTGGGGAAAGCCTGGGTCTTTTCAGAATAGTAGCTGTGCATGGAGTGACCCACCTCGTGGGCGACCGTGCTGACGTCTTCCAGGCTCAGGCCCTTGTCGAAGTCGAAGTTGTAGAGCATGAAGGGATGCACGCCGTAGCAGCCGCCGGAATAGGCGCCGCCTCGCTTGTTCCGGTTGGTATAGACGTCCACCCAACCGCTGCCAGGGTTCAGGCCATTGCCAATATCAGCGACGTATTTGGGGCCCAGAGGCTTCAAGGCGTCGGTCACCATGGCGACCGCCTGCTCCCAGGTATAGCGGTCTTCCGGCAGGTCAACGACGCCGGCGTAATAGTCCCAATGGCGCAGGGTATCTACGCCCAGCAGGCGCTTGCGCACTTCATTGTATTTGTGCAGCGGGGCCGTGTTCTTGCGCGTCGTCTCGACCAGATTGGTGTAGACCGGTTCGGGGATGAAGTTATTGAACAGGGCCGCCTGCAGGGTATTGTCGTACTTGCGCGCGCGAGCTAAATAGACATTCTTCATCACGTTACCATTCATCAGCGCAGCCATAGTGGTGCCGAAGTTCTTGTAGCCGGTGAACAGCGTGATGAAGAAGTCGCGGCGAACGCGGCGATCCGGATGCGTTCTCCAGGCCACCCAGGCCGCATCGTTGACCTCAACGGAATCGCCCTTCTCATCCAGCACATATCCCCAGCGCATGTCCACATCGGTCAGCTTGCCGTAAACTTCGCCGGGAACGCCGACCACATTGCCCGATAGCGCCAAGATCCGCTCTTCCGGTTCGGAAAGGACATGCTCCTGCTTGAGATACAGGTCATCGTAGGATTTGCGGTAGGGCTCCAGTTCGGGATTTGCCGCGATGTACTGGTGCATGGTCTCCTGCGGAATCTGAAGAATCTCAGGGTCAACCCAGGCCAGTTTCTGCCCGAAGTCCACCGCCAGCATCTGGCACTGCTGCTCACGTCCCGACCACTCCTCTTTCGAAAGATCCACGTCAGCGTTGTAGTTCACGTAAGTCCAGATGCGTTCGAACTTCTTCGAGGCTTCCTCAGAAATCTTGTTGAACTCGATCAGGCTCTGAGCCGGATCGGTGGCTTGGTCCCCCGCAAAGGCGCCCTTGAAAGCCGCCAGCTTGTCGAGATCGCCCTTCAGGGAATCGAAATCTTTCTGCCAGGCGTCGAGCGAGGCGTAGATGTCTTCAGGCTTCCACTTGTAGTTGTCCGGGATGGCGCTGCGCTCTTTGATCCCCTGAGCGCAGAGCATCGTCGCCGCTAAAAGAACCAGGGCGACGGTCAAAATCAGAGTTCTTGCTTTCATTACGCTTCCTTCTTATGGTTTTAGATAGCAATTAAATTCAATGGCAATTTCCCAATAATATACGCCATTTGGAAGATTTTGTCAAGGGATATTTCGGCTCTCAGCGCTCGGCCTTGCGTAGCCGCAGGCGGTCCCATTTCGCTTGGCCATGTTCCAAATCTGCGCTTGCATCCCTCCCAAGATCATATTATATTTCGGCGTCATATCCGCCAAAATAGGGAGAAGAAGATGAAACGTCTGGTTCATCTACTCGCCGGCTCGGTTCTGAGTCTGGCGGGGCTGAGCGGCACACTCATGGCTCAAGAACTCCAGCGCGACGCTTTCCAAGAAATGCTCTTCCGGCTGAGTTTAGACGAATCCGATCTGGGCTTTCGACCCCGGGGGTATTGGACGCGCTACCCCGATCCGCAGAACATCCCCTATAAACTGCTGGCCTTCGACGGGCTGATGGCCGAACCGCAGCGCATTTACGATTTCGTGCGCATGATGGCGCTCTCGGTCGAAGACTATCTGCATCCCGACTACCTGGCTTCCAACGATCGCGGTAACAGCAAAGGATTGCTCAAGGTGGCCTACTACTGCGGCGTGCGCAACGCCACCGCGCAATTTCGCGATTACAGCTCTTCCTTGTGGGCCGAGCTTTCCGAACAGGAACCGCTGCTGAATGCCATCCGAGCCATTTACCAGGAGACCGGCCGGGTATACCGTTTTAATGCCATGAACACGGCATCCGATTTCCCCTTGATCGAGAAGGATCTGCGAAAGGCCATCGCGCCCATCCATCCGGAAGTGCAGAAAGCCGTGGCGAGAACCGTCTGGCATCTGCTCTCGGCCTATCACTGGCGCCAGACCGCCATGCGCAACGTGGACTACGAAGACGCCATGAACTGCTGGCGCATCCGCCATCTGGGGGAAACGCAATTTGACGGATTGGAATACTTCCCCCAACTGGAGGACTGCGCACAAAACCTCGATTTCAATTCGCTTTACTATGCCGGTCTCAAGATGCTGGAATCGGCTGAGATGTTAGCCGATACGCTGCTGGCTCTGAAATCAACAATGAGGATTGATTGGCGCAAGCAGAACATGAACGTCGAGACGCCCATCGGGCGCCTTGTGCTGGCGGGAAACGGCAAGGATGAACACGAGTATTCGGATGCCCTGCTGGTGGTGGACATGGGCGGCGATGATATTTACCGCGGCGCGATCGGTTCTACAGCGTCGCTGGAAATCCCCATTTCCCTGGCCATTGATCTGGAAGGCGACGACCAATACATCAACGAAGACGAATACCTGCCGTCTCAAGGAGCAGGGGTTTTCGGCTGTGGAGTGCTTCTGGACATGTCGGGAAAGGACAAGTATATCTCCAGAAGGCTGTCTCAGGGGGCGGCGATGCTGGGGATGGGCGTCCTGGCCGACATGGAGGGGGACGACGAATACGATCTCTGGACGGATGGCCAGGGCGCGGCCTACTTCGGCGTGGGCGTAGCCATTGACAATAAGGGCAATGACAGCTACAAGCTCTGGGGCGATGGGCAAGGCTACGGCGGCGTAGGCGGCGTGGGAACGCTGATCAACCGCACCGGCAACGACCATTACCGGTGCGAACCGCTGGCCGAAAAGGCCTTCCGGCCAGATTATCATTCGAAAGATGGCAAGTTCAATTACTCGTACGCTCAGGGCTGCGGCATCGGGCGGCGAGGGGACATCACCGATGGCCATTCCTGGGCGGGAGGCATGGGAACGCTGATAGACTTGAGAGGGGATGACATCTATGAATCGGCGCAGTGGTCGCTGGGCTGCGGTTACTGGTACGGCATGGGCTTCCTCTGGGATGGAGCTGGAAACGATCAGTACAAGGCCACCGGCTGGACCATGGCCGCGGGAGCTCATTTCTGCATTGGCGCTCTGATTGACGAAGGCGGTGACGACCAGTTCACCATCTGGGAAGCGCAGTCGCAGGGGCTGGGCTTCGGCCATGATTACACCGTCACCCTCTTCCTGAATCGCGGCGGCGATGATGTTTACAAAGTAACCGGCGATGCCCTGGGCTTCGCCATCAACATGTCGCAGGTCTTCTTCTTCGATACCGGCGGAAATGACACCTACATCACCGGCGGTAGGGGGCACACCTTCGGCTGGAACAACTACGACCAGAACAACCCTCCCATTATCGGCACCTATCCCACCATCTACTCCGATCAAATCTGCCTCTTCGCCGACCTGGCCGGGCAGGATACCTACACAATCAGGAATCTTGAAACGGGCAAGGACAGCGTGGACAGCCGTATGAGGGATGGCTTTGAAGTGTTCATTCCGACGCCGGCGGTCAGGGATACTCTGGCCTTGAAGCGCTATTACGGCCTGGGAGTGGATTTCAAGGATTGGAAAGGGCCAGAAATTGAATATTTCCGGGATAAAATGGCGAAGAGGCACAAGGAATTCAAGTAGCGCGGATGAGCAAAGCGTAACCCGCCGCTGCGCAAAAAACGCGGCAGCCAAAAGACCTGCCGCGGCTGGCATGAGTATGTATCCGACAGGCCTTATCCCAGCATGACCATAAACACTCCCCCCACCCCCAGGGTGATGCCAATTGCACGCTGCAGGTTGATGACTTCCTTTAGCAGAATCGCGGCGAAGATGAAGACGAAGAGATTGCTGGTTTGATTTAGCGTCGCAGCGATGGAGGCCTGCGCGTATTTCATGCCGGCCAGCCACAGGAGCAGAGAGCAGTAAGAGCCCAGAAAGGAGCCAATCAGGATATACTTCCAGCCGCGCGACAAGCCTCGAAAAGCCAGGATGCGCTTGCGATCCGAGCGCCAGAGCAGTGCTGCCGCCAGCACCAGGCAACCACCGACAAATCGCACTTGCGCTGTCCAGAGGAGCGGCAAGTGGCTAAGCAACGGCTTGATCAGAACGATGCTCAAGGCCACCGTCGCCATCGCCAGCACCCCCCAGAAAATCCCCCAGAACAGGTTACGGCGGCTGATGGCGCCGTCCCGCTTTTCGAAGCTGGCGGCGAAGACCGCGGAGACGATCAAAACGGCGCCGATCACCTGCAGCAGGGTGAGACGCTCACCCAGCATTACCATCGAAAGAGCAATGATAAAGGGACTGTAGAGACAATCCACGATGGCCGACATGCCGGCGCCGATCATGTTCAGACTCTTCAGGAACATCGTATCCGAAAGACCGATGCCCAGGGCGCCCGAAATCAACAACAGAACGATTTCTTGGGCCGGGGCTTGGCGGAAGAGCGGCGCACCCAAGATCGCCATCGTGGGCAGGATGAGGATCATGCCCAGCAGAATCTTAAAGAGGTTTAGGGCGATAGGGGATATGGTCTCGCCGCTCTTGCGGAAGCAGATGACGGCGAAAGCCCAGACTAAGGCGGAGAATAGTGCAAAGAGTTCGCCCATTTGGCCTTTAGCAATTAGCACTCAGCATGAAGTAGCCAGTGATTAGCAAAAGGCGGGGGAAGAACCCCCGCCCTTCATTTTTCCATCTTCTGGCAGATTCTCGTCAAGTCTGTTGATATCGCTCAGAAGATAGGCATTCCGGTTTCCCAAAGCAATGGATATTTCCTGATTCACCGTAGCTGTGCCGATCATTCGGACGCGGCTTCAGACCGACCCCCAAGATGCTTGGCCAGAAACTTTTCCGCCGCGGCGTAAAACTTCAGCCGGTTCTCAGGCTTAGCAAAGCCGTGACCTTCATCCGGGAAGAGCATGTATTCGTAATCAATGCCCTTCTGCTTCATAGCGGCGACAATCTGCTCGGATTCCGCCTGCTTGACTCGCGGATCGTTGGCCCCCTGAGCGATCAGCATGGGGATCTTGATCTGATCCACTTTGAACAGCGGTGAACGCGACTTCAGGAACTCCTCGTCCGTAGCTGGATCGCCGATGCGCTTACCGAACATGGCGCGCATAGTGGACCAGTAGGGTGGGATGCTCTGCAGGAAGCTGACCAGGTTGCTGGGACCGACGATATCCACCGCACAGCAGAAAAGATCGGGTGTAAAGGTGGCGCCGACCAGCGCCGCATATCCGCCATAAGAACCCCCGTAGATGGCGATCTTTTGGGGATCGGCAATGCCCTCCTTGATGGCCCAGTTGACCGCATCCACCAAATCGTTGTGCATCTTGCCGCCCCATTCACGGTCGCCGGCGTTGACAAAGTCCTTGCCGTAGCCCGTGGAGCCCCGGAAATTGACCTGCAGGCAGGCATAGCCGCGATTGGCCAGCCACTGAGCTTCACCGTTGTAGCCCCACACGTCGCGCCCCCAGGGCCCGCCGTGCACGTCCAGCACCAGAGGCAGATTCTTCCTGCCCTTACCTGGTGGATAGGTGAGGTAGCCGCTGATGGTCAGCCCATCGCGCGCCTTGAAGGAAATCGGCTCCATGGTCGCCAGTTCATATTTCTTCAGGTCGGGGCGACTGTAGAAGAGGAACGTCCCTTTCTTAGTCTTACGGTTATAAGCGTGGAATGCGACCGGGCCGTTGTCGGCGCTGTAACCCACCAGCCAGGTTTGGTCAGAGTTATCCCGGTCGTAAACCGCAAAATCGCCGTAATCAAGTTTGCCGATCGCCTCAAAATCGGCCACGATGGATGAATCCAGCACCATCCACTCGCCGCGGGCGCGCGTGAATTCGACGGCCTCGACTTCGTACGTGTCCGGGTTGATCATCACATTGCTGACGTCATACTTCGGGTCCTCAGCGAGCACCCTAACTACTTTGCCGCTGGCTGCTTCTACCTTGACCAGGCGACCGGCATTGGCTTCGCGCGAATCAATCATGTAGAGCTGCTGGCCGTCCTTAGTAAACCCCATCGGCCCCGTAGTCAGGCTGTTCTCAGAATCAATGGTCAGAAGTGTGCGCCATTCACCGTCCGGTTTGTCCCGCACCATCAGGTCGAATCCGCCGTCCGGCCTGGAGGCTTGAGCCGCGCGAACTTGAAGATTGGCATCGTTCAGCCACCCGGCGATGTTGCCGGGATTCTTGGCCACCTGCTTCAGCTCACCCGTAGTCAGGTCGAGGTGGTAAACGTCATGAACCTGGGGATTGTCCTTGTTCATGGCGATCAGGAGCTCGGTGGGGAAATGCTTGTCGCGAGCCACGATCTGGACTTGCACGCTATCGTAAGGGGTGTACTCCTTGATTTCACTCGTGCCCAAATCCACGCCATAGAGCCGCCAGTTTTCGTTTCCGCCCACGTCCTGCAGGTACATGATGTGCCTGCTGTCCGCCGCCCAGAAGTAGTAGCGGATGCCGCGATTGTCATCCTTGGTCACCGCGCGATCGTCCTCCTTGCCCACCGTCTTGACCCAGACGTTCAGCACGTCTCTGACCGGCGCCAGGTAGGCCATCATCTTGCCGTCCGGCGAAATCTGCGGGCTGCTCTTGACCGGATTGCCGAAGAGAACCGTTCGGGGAATCAGTTCCGGCTCAGACGCCCAAACTGAAGTGATCAGGGAAATTCCGCAAACCGCAAACAGCAAGAGAAACGCTGCGGCCCATTTAAAGCGAGACATGACTTACCCTCCTATGAATGGAATAATTGTTTGCCATACCATTGATTAGACCGCGTCAACCCGCCGAAGGTTTCTAAGATTGCCCGCAATTTTCTTGCATCAAATCTTCAATTTCAGGTTGTTTCGGGCAAAAGAAATTCGTATTGTGGGCAAACGCCGCCGGGAAAACCTGATTTTGGATGTTTTCTATGGCCTTTTTGGACGCATTCAACTATTGGAGTGTACTGCATCTTTTGGGCAGCTTCGTCTTCACGGTCACCCTGGGGTCGCTGAATCTGCCTCTGGGGCCGATCAGCTCCGGCAGCATCGTCCTGGGGATGGGCGCCGGATGGGAAATGGTCGCCGATCAGGCGCTGCGACTGAACGACAAGCGCGGCGGAGATTATTATGACGTCGCCTGGGATTTGGCCGGCTGCGCACTGGGCGCGGCGCTCTTAGAAGCAAGCGACAAATATCACCTCCGCCACACGCCGCGAGACTTCTCAGTCAGGTGCGCGCCCAATCCCAACGGGCTCTATTCAGAGAATCCTGACCGTCTGGGATTGAACACAATTGTCCTCCGGCGAAAACTGCTAATTCAGGCCGGTTGGCTGCATCAATCAAAGGAGATGGCCAGCGTCCACTGACGTTCTGGACATCACAATTGGGTAAAGAAGCACGAACCCCGGAAAAGGACCGGGGCTTTTTTTGCTTGACTTTCGGCCAAAAAATGCTTAAATTATAAATAAATGCAAGCAAACGCAATTATCGCAAGCCAAGCCGGAGGATCAGATGAACGGCAACAAGAACAAACTGAAATGGGGTTGGGTATTTGTTTTTATTAATCTTGCAGTCTTTTGGGGGGCTGCGAAAGCGTTGGATTATGTGGAATCTTCTCAGGGATTGGCCAACCTCCAATGGGAGGGCGGCCGATCCGAGATCGAGATGGCCGACGTCAACCTGGACGGCAACATTGACCTGATCTCCATCGGGGATCATGGCTCTCCCTACATCAATACCCAGGAACACGGCGTCATGGTCTATTTCGGCAACGGCGAAGGGCGCTGGAGCGTCTTCCAGAATGGCAATTTCGGCTACGGCGGCGTCTGCGTGGGCGATGCCAATGGGGATGGCTTCCCTGACATCGGCTACGCCATGCACCACAACTATTCGGGCAACGATTTCGGCGACCAGTTGATCGAAGTGGCCCTGGGAGACGGCACCGGACAGAACTGGGCGCCCTGGGATGATAATCTGGCCACCCAGGGCGAGACCTACGGCATGTTCGCCACGGATTTCGGAGATGTGGACAACGACGGCGATCTGGATATCGCCGCTACATCCTTCGGCTACGGCAACCCCCTGATGATCTACCTGAACGATGGCGACGGAACCTGGACGTTCAGTCAGGCTGTAACGACGGGGAACTGCGGCATGCACGTCTTTTTCGGTGACATCAACAAGGATGGCAATCTGGATGTAGCTTCGTCCTATCAGAACGGCTCGGTCTTCTTCGGCTACGGCAACGGACAGTTCTACAATGCCGAATACAACCTTCCGCCAGGAGGCACCTACGGTCACAGCGGCTTATCCCTGGGAGATGCGGATAACGACGGCGGCATGGACCTGGCATTTACCTCAAATGGCGGTGTGCAAGTCTGGATCTGGAATGAGTCCGCCAACGCCTGGGTCAATTTCAGTGGATCGCTTCCCAGCAGCGGCAGCTACGGCATGACGCAGCTCTGGGACATGAACGCCGACGGCTTCTGCGACGTAGCGGCGGCGGGCAGCGGGCGAGTTACGGTGTGGACGGGCAACGGCGCCGGCGTCTGGACGCAGGCGGCCACCTACACCATCCAGAATGACCCGACCTGCCCCTTCGAAGCCCTCCGCGTGGGCGGGGATGTGGATCACAATGGCTACCCGGACATAGTCCATTTAACTGATGAGGGCAATTTTAATAGTTACAACCACCTGCGCTGCTATAAGGAGACCACCATCCCGACGTTGCTTTCCGTCCTGCCCCTCTTCCCCAAGGGGGGTGAAGTCTTCAAAGGAGGTTCTGAACGTTTCACAAATTGGCTTTCGGCTGTGCCCGGAGGGGCCGCCTCCACGGTTACGGTGGAAATATCCACCACCGGGGCTGCAGGTCCCTGGACAGCGCTGGGCCAGAACCTGCCTGATAATGGTCGCCTGCAGTGGACCGTGCCCGTCGGCCAGACCTCCAGCAACTGCTTCCTGCGCTATACCCTAACCGCTGGAGCTCAGACGGTCACAGCGATGACGCCGGCGGCTTTCACGATTTTGGGAACCGCTCCAAACGTCCAGATCACGCTCGATCCAGTCAATCCGCCCATCATTATTCCCGCATCGGGCGGCAGCTTCAGCTACATCATCTCTCTGATCAACAATGAGACTCTGCCCATCGGCTGCAGCGTCTGGATTGACGCGACGCTGCCCAACGGCAGCACCTTCGGGCCTATCCTCAACGTGCCCATCCTGGCTCCGGTGGGGACGCTGAGCCGCACGAAAACTCAAGCCGTTCCCGCCAATGCTCCCGCGGGCAGCTACAGCTATAATGCCCATGTGGGCATTTACCCCAGCACCGTCTGGTCCCAGGAGAGTTTCCCCTTCACCAAGCTCTCTTCAGGGGCCGGAGACTGGGGGCAGGGGCCTGATGAGTGGCGGATTACGGGGGAATCCTTCAACTTAAGCAATGAAGGTCTTGGCCTTCATCCTTCATCCTTCATCCTTGCTTCGGTTTCGCCCAATCCCTTCAATCCCAGAACGGTTCTCAGTTTCGAGCTGCGAGATGCAGGTCTCGTGCGCCTCGAGGTTTACGACACTGCCGGGCGCTTGGCCACTACACTGGTCCGTGGCTGGCAAGAGGCGGGGCGGCATGAGATTACCTTCGACGGCGCGAATCTGCCTTCGGGCATTTACCTCTACCGCATCCGGGCAGGGTCCTACGAGACATCAGGCAAGATGCTGCTGCTAAAATAAAGTGCAAGGATTTCAAGGTTCAGCAGAGCGAATTGCAAGGGCGGACCTATGTGGGGCATAAGCCCTCCTTCGGAGTCCGCCCTTTGAATAGCCGGCCTTCCAGAGACTATGATCTTAGTCATCGGCGCAACCGGTACGGTCGGAAGAGAATTACTGAGGTTGCTGTCCGGCAGAGGCGTTCAGGTGCGCGCTCTGGTGCGCCATCCGGAAAAGGCAGCGTCCATCGAGGCTCCGGGCGTCGAGATTGTGCCTGGCGACCTGGCCCAAGCGGAGACCCTGAACGCCGTACTCAAAGGTATCGAGAAGGTTTTCTTGTTGACTCCCAGCAGCCTGCAGCAGGTTGAACTGGAGGGCAACTTGGTTGACGCCGCGAGGCGCTCCGGCGTGAAGCACATCGTTAAGCTTTCCTCGTTGGGCGCGAGAGAGAATTCGCCCATTGCCATGAGTCGCTGGCACTGGCAAGCAGAAAAGCTGGTCAAGCAGTCGGGGATCCCTTACACGTTCTTGCGCCCTCAGAGCTTCATGCAAAACCTGCTGGCGTTTGCTCCCAACGTTCGGCAACGAGGGATTATCTCTGCGCCCATGAAGGATGGCAGGTTGAGCCTGGTGGACGCGCGCGATGTGGCGGCAGTGGCTGTTG
>Ga0315280_10008050_pt1 | contig 13933 bp, 13 predicted proteins | sample YL17G06_40_MG_FD_203697 | JGI IMG/M metagenome (GOLD analysis project Ga0315280, IMG submission 203697) | Sediment microbial communities from Yellowstone Lake, YNP, Wyoming, USA - YL17G06_40 | ecosystem: Environmental > Aquatic > Freshwater > Lake > Sediment | place: USA: Wyoming | collected...
GTCCTGGACGATGCCTCCCTTGACGGGGTTGCTCTTGCCGCGGAGGCAGTTTGTCGTGCGGTCGAACTGGCAGTTGTCCACGAGCACGTTGCTCACTCCGCCTTTCGTGGAACTGCCGATGGATACCCCGTGCCCGACGGTGAACTTGCAGTGTGTGACGCAGACGTTGGAGGTATTCCCGCTGATCGCGATATTGTCGTCGCCGGAGGCGACCGTGCAGTTCTTGATGACGATGCTGGTGCCCCACACGTCGATGCCGTCGGTGTTCGGTGACTCATCGGGTGCCGAGATGGTCACCCCGTCGATCGTGATGTCACTGCTCCTGCCGATGTCGATGTGGGCCTTCGGGGCGTCCTCCAGCCGCACGCCCTGGATGGCCAGTCGCGTGGCGCGGAAGAAGCACAGCATCTCAGGCCGCTGGGCGTTCAAGTTGCCCTCGCGGAATTCCTCCCACCACCTCTGCCCTTGGCCCTGGATGGTGCCGGCCCCGGTAATGGCTACGTCATGAACCCTGTATCCGTGGATCAAGGGCGTGTACTCACCCTCGGAGGGATCGGGGTAACTGTCGACGGGGAGCATCCGCAGGACGGCGCCCTCCTCCAGGTGCAGGTTGATGTTGTCGGCCATGGTGATCGGGCTGCTGAGAAACGTGCCGGAAGGAATGACGACCGATCCGCCTTTTGCGGCGCTGGCAGCCTTGATTGTGTCCTGGATTGCGTCGGCGTCATCCTTGGTCCCGTCGCCTACCGCCCCGTAATCCCTCACGTTGAACTGACGATCAGGAATCTCCGGCAGCGCGACCGATGAAGCAGGGCCGCTTGTCGCTACTGATGACGCTGGCCCGGGCTGCGCTTCAGCGCGACTGGAATTCACGCAGAGAAGAGCCGACAGCAGCATCACGGCGGCAAGGCCGAGGCTGTTCACCTGGTTCTTTGACATAGTCGTTCTCCTGGCACTTCGGGGGTTTCAGCCTTGTAGATGGCGTGAGCAACGGGAGTCCCGGGTCAGATCGATTGTTCGTGTCTGGGGTAGCCACAAGAACACCTTCATGACTCTGACGGCGAGGCGCCGGAGGAAAGACCGCCATGCGCATAAATCAGGATATCACGTTGGCGGCGCGTTATCACCAGAAAAGCACGGAGGTGCAGTCGTTGGGTACCTGCCCGCCGGGGCCACCGTCGCTCTGCCCGCCGTCTCTTGTCCTGGCATAGATGGCCATGGTCCGCCCCGATCAGCCTTTGCCGGCCGAGGGCTGCCCCTATACAATAGGCCGGTTCCACAAAGCGGCAAGGAGTTTCCATGTCTGACCGGATAGAGGCGATCCGCAAGCTGCTGACCAAGGACCCAACGGACGTCTTTCTGCACTACAGCCTAGCGATGGAGCTGGCCTCGCGGAAGGAGTTCGCCCAGGCCGTCGAGGCACTGCGCAAGTGCATCGCCTTGGACCGCCAGTACCTGCCCGCCTACGTTGAGGCTGGCAAGTGTCTGCGCTCGGCCGGCGACCTGCCGGGCGCGCGGGAGATACTCAAACAGGGGCTTGCGCTGGCGATGGACAAGGGCGAGACCCACACCGCCAGCTACATCCGCCAGCAGCTCGAGGGCCTGCCGGCGGTGGAGAAATGACCCCCGCGCGCCAGATGGCCGGGAGCAATCTTCCACCGCCGGCATCGCAGGTGCGGCGCGGGGTGGCGGGGGCGTGGGCTGCGTCTCGGTATGCCTTGCCGCACCTAGCGTTACGGCGGCGCGGCGGGGGTGCAATCTGACTGTTTTTCCTGGCGTTTCCTGGCCGATATTGAGATAATCATGTAATTGGGTAGTTGGCCAGTTCTTGCTGGCTCCATCTGCCAGGAGCGAGTGGTCGGAGGAGTTGTTGCTGCGATATAGGAGACGGGTTTAGATGGCCAAGGATCAGGCCCCGGTGAAGGACGTCTCGGCCGCCAACGTCTACGACGAGAGCAAGATCAAGGTGCTTCGCGGGCTGGAGGCGGTCCGCAAGCGCCCTAGCATGTACATCGGCGACACGACCAGCCGGGGACTGCACCATCTTGTCTGGGAGATCGTTGACAATGCCATCGATGAGGCGATGGCCGGGCGGTGCCACAACATCGTCGTGGTCGTCCATCCAGACGGCTCGTGCAGCGTGACCGATGACGGCCCAGGCATCCCTGTCGGCCCGCACCCCACAGAGAAGATATCCACGCTGGAGGTGGTGCTGTGTCTGCTCCATGCCGGCGGAAAGTTCGACCACGACAGCTACAAGGTCTCCGGTGGGCTGCACGGCGTGGGGGCGTCGGTGGTCAACGCGCTGAGCGAATGGCTGGAGGTCGAGGTCAGCCGCGACGGGGCGGTCTATTCAATGGAGTTCGAGCGGGGCCGGAAGGTCGGCGAGCTCAAGAAGATCGGGCAGCGCAAGAGAACCGGCACGAAGATCACCTTCAGGCCGGACGGGGAGGTGTTCCCGGACGCCAGCTTCCGCTACGAGCTGTTGATGACCCGCCTGAGGGAGCTTGCCTACCTCAACGAGGGCGTGTGCATAAAGCTTTCGGACCTGCGAAGCGGCAAGGAGGAGACCTTCCAGTTCCGCAAGGGGCTCGTAGCCTTCATGCAGCACCTCAACGAGGGCAAGCAGACGCTGCATCGCCCTATCGTGATCCACAAGGAGGATGAGCAGACCAAGCTGGTCGCCGACATCGTGATCCAGTACACTGACGGGTACAATGAGACGGTCTTCTCCTTCGCCAACAACATCAACACGATCGAGGGCGGCACGCACCTGTCGGGCTTTCGCTCCGCGCTGACAAGGACGATCAACTTCTACGCCCGCAGCTCCAAGGTCATCAAGAACGGCGAGACCCCCAGCGGCGACGACCTGCGCGAGGGGTTGACCGCGATCATATCGGTGAAGGTGCCGGACCCGCAGTTCGAGGGGCAGACCAAGACCAAGCTGGGCAACAGCGAGGTGGAGAGCTTCGTCACCCAGGTGGTCAACGAGCAGCTCGGCGCCTGGCTTGAGGAGCATCCCCCCGACGCCAAGAGGATCGTCTCCAAGGGCATGCAGGCGATGCAGGCCCGCGAGGCCGCCCGCAAGGCCCGCGACCTGACGCGGCGCAAGGGCGCGCTGACCAGCGGGTCGCTGCCGGGCAAGCTGGCCGACTGCCGCTCCAAGGACGTCGCCAGCACCGAGCTGTTCCTGGTGGAGGGCGACTCTGCCGGCGGGCCGGCCAAGCAGGGACGCAACTCCGCTACGCAGGCCATCCTGCCGCTGCGCGGCAAGATCCTCAACGTCGAGAAGGCCCGCCTGGACAGGATACTAAACTTCACGGAGATTCAAACGATCGTCTCCGCCCTGGGCTGCGGCATCGGGCAGGACGAGTTCGACCTGTCCAAGCTCCGCTACGGCAAGGTTATCATCATGACCGACGCCGACGTGGACGGCAGCCACATCCGCACGCTGCTGCTGACGTTCTTCTTCCGCTACATGAAGCAGCTTATCTCCCACGGGCACATGTTCATCGCCCAGCCGCCGCTGTACCTGGTGATGCGCAAGCGGCATAAGGAGTACGTCCTGGACGAAAAGCGGATGCGCGACACGCTGGTGAGCCTGGGGCTGGAAGGCACGACCTTGCAGGTCCGCGACACTGCCCGCGGCGGCAAGGTCGTCGCCGAGTTCACCGGGGCCAAGCTTCGCGAGCTGGTGGAGCTGCTGGACTCACTCGGGGAGACCATCCACATCGTCGAGCGGCGGGGGATAGGCTTTCCCGAGTTGATGGCCCATCGCAAGGACAGCAAGTGGCCCACACACTGGCTGGTGGTCGACGGGCGGAACGTGTTCTGCCACTCCGCTGAGGAGTACGAGGCCCAGATGGCTGCCAGCGGCGTGATGCTCGAGGATGAGGACCTGGACGGCGGCAACGGCGGTGGCGACAACGGCCAGGAGGGCGAAGCCGTCCGCGTCAAGAAGCGCGCCGAGCTGCACGAGGTCCGCGAGATCGCCAAGCTCTTCGACCGCGTCCGCGAGCGCGGGCTGGACGTGGAGGACTTTCTGGCCAAGCGCGAGGAGTTCGTCACCGGCGAGAAGGCCCCGGCCAAGTACGTCCTGGTGAACGAGGAAGATGTGCATGAGCTGGAGAACATCGCGGAGATCGCTCCCGGCATCCGCGAGATCGGCTCCAAGGACATGGAGATCAAGCGGTTCAAGGGGCTGGGCGAGATGAACGCCGACCAGCTCTGGGAGACCACGATGGACCCCGCCCGCCGGGTGCTGCTCCGCGTCCGGACCGAAGACGCCGAAGAGGCGGAGCGCCTGTTCTCCCTGCTGATGGGAGACAACGTCGAGCGCCGCCGCAACTTCATCGAGGAAAATGCCCTCGAGGTCAAGAACCTGGACGTCTGATGCCCAGTCGGCCGACCTTTGCCTGCCTCGCTGCTGGCACTACTATGCTCACCTCTTGCGCCGTGCGCGGGTGTCTGGCAGACGGTGCGCAGCGCACACCATCCCCCGACCGACGGCGGGGGCTTGCCCGCACCAGCGCCGATGCGAGCCGGCGCCGAAGCGATTCATCGGAAAGCCCCGTGCGTCAGCATGGGGATGTCGTTATATGTAAGTCTCCATATGAATCGACGCGCTGTTAGAAGGGCGCGGGTGGCGCTCGTAGAATGATAGTGGAGACACTATGAGTATCATCGCACGCACAGCCCAGGTTGGCGGGGCCTTGAGCGAGGCCGAAACAGCCGAAGTCATCACCGCAGCCGCGCGGGAGATGCCCCCCGCCGGCAAGAGAGTCCTGGTCCTCATCCCCGACCACACGCGGTCCTGCCCGCTGCCGAGCATCACCCGCCAGCTCCACCAGGCCATCGGCCCCTCGGCCAGGCAGCTTGACTTCCTGATCGCCCTGGGGACGCACCCGCCGCTGTCTGAGGAGCAGATCGACCGCCTGGTCGGCGTCAAGCCGGGGCGGGGCGAGCGAGAAAAGGTCTTCCGCGGCAGTAGGTTTCTGAACCACCGCTGGAAGGACCCTGCGGCGCTGGTCCGCATCGGCACGCTGCCCGCCAGGCAGATCGGCCAGATCACAGGCGGGCGGTTCCAGATGGACGTGGACGTCACCATAAACAGGGTGTTGTTCAACTACGACGTGGTCCTGGTCGCCGGGCCTGTCTTCCCGCATGAGGTGGTGGGGTTTTCCGGCGGGAGCAAGTACTTCTTCCCGGGCATCTGCGGGGCGGAGCTGCTGAACTTCTTCCACTGGCTGGGGGCGGTCATCACCAGTCCCAAGATCATCGGCAACAAGGACACCCCCGTGCGCAGCACGCTGGAGGCCGCCGCGGACATGCTGACCTTCCAGAAGTTCGCGCTCTCCATGGTCGTCACTGGACACCAGCTTGCGGGCCTGTTCTTCGGGCCAGTCCGACAGAGCTGGTCAGCAGCGGTGGACCTTTCCGATAAGATGCACATCACGTACGTCGATCGCCCGTTCCAGTCGGTGCTGAGCCGCGCGCCGGAGATGTATGATGACCTGTGGGTCGGCGCAAAGTGCATGTACAAGATGGAGCCGGTCGTGGCCGACGGCGGCGAACTGATCATCTACGCCCCGCACATAAGTGAGATTTCCGTCTCACACGGCAAGGTGATCGAGGAGATCGGCTACCACACGCGGGATTACTTCCTGGCCCAGTGGGAAAAGTTCAAGCATTACCCCTGGGGCGTGCTGGCCCACTCCACGCACGTCCGCGGCATCGGCACCTACGAAAACGGCGTGGAGAAACCCCGCATCGAGGTCACGCTGGCCACCGGCATACCCGAGGCGACCTGCCGCAAGGTGAACCTGGGCTACCGCGACCCAGCCAGCATCAACATTGCCGACTGGCAAGGCCGCGAGAACGAAGCCCGACTCTACGTCCCCCAGGCCGGCGAAATGCTCTACAAGCTCAAAGACCCGCCCGCCTGGCAGCGCGCGGACTGAACCGATTGCGGACCCGCCCTCCGAAGTGGCGCAGCCGCAACGGAGGATTGCGGATTGACCCGCCGCGTCACAGGTCGCAGGCTATCAGGTAGTCCTTACCGCAGTCCGATCGCAAGTTGCCGGTGATCTATTGAAGCCCGCCGCATAGCGGTGGGATGCACCTACCGGATAGCGGCGGACCTATCCACCCGCGGTGCTGGGGGCTTCTCCGCCGGTGCCGAGCGCGTTAACCATCCGCTGCTGCTCGCGGAGGAGGAAGTCCTCGCTTCGCGGGCCGGCAATGTGCGACCACGGCAGTGGCCGGCCGGGGGTGATTGGCCTGTGGGCGTAGCGGGCGGGGTCGATGCCGACCTGCTGGAAAGCTGCCAGCCAAAGATCGTATCGGAAATGCTCGTCCCAGGCGTCCATCCGCGCCCCTGCCCGCCAGGCGGCCTCGATTGCCGCCCCGACCCGCCGGTCGCCGCGGGCGATCACCGCCTCCAGGATGCTCCGCTCGATGCGGTGGAACTTGAAGCTCACCGGGCTTCGGCGGGCAAGCTCGCGGAGTCGCCGGCGGACCGCAAAGAAGTATTCCGCCTCGCGCATCGCAGCCCACTGCATGGGTGTGTGTGGCTTGGGCACCAGCCAAGAAACGGACGCCGATATCGCGCCGCGCTGGCCGTCCACCTGCCGCCGGGCGTCGCTCAGTTGGCGGCATAGACGATAGATCGCGTCGATGTCGGCCTCCGTCTCGCCCGGCAGGCCGGCCATGAAATACACCTTCACTCTCCGCCAGCCTGCTGCGTAGGCCGCGGCGACGCCGGCGAGCATGTCGGCGTCGGCGATATCCTTGGCGATGGCCGCCCGCAGTCGCGGGCTGGCGGCCTCGGCTGCGATGGTCAGCCCGCCCTTGCGGACGACACTGGTTAGGGCCGGCAGGTTGGCCAGGCGCTTGTCGGCGCGCAGCGACGGCAGCGAGACCGAGACCCGCCGGCCGGCGAACTCGGCGTTCATCTGGTCGATCAGCTCTTCCAGGTGCGGGTAGTCACTGGCGGATAAGCTCAGCAGCGAGACCTCGCGGTATCCCGTGGCCGCCAGGGCGGCCCGTGCGATGGCGACGATCTCCTCAACGCCTCGCCGCCGCACGGGCAGGCGTGTGTGCCCGGCCTGGCAGAAGCGGCAGCCGTTGGGGCAGCCGCGGTCGATCTCGATCACCACGCGCTGGTGGATGGCCTCCGCCAGCGGCACCAGCGGGGCTGTGACAGCCGGGCTTTGCGATAAGGATGCGATGTGGGCGCGGGGAATCTGGGCGGGGATGCCGGCGACGGTGGGCTCCAGGCCGGCGTACTCGCCGTCGGCGTCGTAGCGCGGGTGATACAAACTCGGCACGTAGGCTGACGGGACAGTCCTTGCCGCCTCCAGCAGCATCTCCTGCCGCGACGGGCGGTCTCTCTTCATCCGCCGGATGAGTTCCACAAGCGCCGGCAGCGTCTGCTCCCCGTCGCCGGGCAGGAAGACGTCAACAAACTCCGCCAGTGGCTCGGGCGTGTCGGCCAGGGCATCGCCGCCCACCACGATTGGGTGCCTTTCGTCGCGTTGGGCTGAGCGCAGCGGGACGCCGGCCAGGTCGAGCATCGTCAGCACGTTGGTCGCGCACATCTCATAGGAGAGCGAGAAACCCAGTATGTCGAAATCGCCGACGCTGCACCGGCTTTCCCAGCCCCAAAGCGGGATGCCGGCCTGGCGGCAGACGGCCTCGGCGTCGGCCCGCGGGCAGTAGGTCCTGTCAGCCGCGACGCCGGGGATGTCGTTGAGGAGATGGTAGAGCACCTGGCTGCCGAGGTGGCTGATGCCGACGCTGTAGGTGTCCGGGAAGGCCAACGCCACCGTGACCTCCGCCCGATGCACGTTGCCGCAGCGGGCGTTAGTCTCCATGCCGACGTACTGCGACGGCTGGCGCACCGCCGGCAGCAAGACGTCGCTGACTAGCGGGCTGAGGTCGCGGATTTGTCTGCCTTCGGCCATAGCTCCTGCCACTTTATGGTCAGCGTGCCTCATGCTATCATAAGGCCGGCGGCGGCGGCGAAGAAGCGCAGCCGCGGCGCCCATGTGCGAAAGGCGGGATGACAGGGTTGAACAGACACTATTACTCCAACTGGCTGATCGCGGCTGGCTCGTCGCTGCTGGTTCTGGGCATATTCCTGGTGCTGGTGAAGCTGCTGATGTTCGTGGCGGAGTATGCCGGCCCGGGGATCGCCCTGGCGGGACTCATCCTGCTTGTGATAGGCATGGTGATGCGCAGATAGTCGGGCCTAGCCGGGGGGGAGGGAAATTGAACATGAAGCACCTCACCGAGTACCTGACGTTCAACACCCGCCGGCATCGCGAGTACGTCAACATAACCGACAAGGTCGCCAACGTGGTTGCCCGCAGCCGGATCGCCGAGGGGATGGTCTTGGTCTCGGCGATGCACATCACAGCGGGCGTGTTCGTCAACGACGCCGAGAGTGGCTTGCTGGCTGACATCGACGAGTGGCTGGAAGGCTTGGCCCCCTACCGCGACGACTACCGCCACCACCGCACCGGCGAGACCAACGGCGACGCGCACCTCAAGAACCTTCTGGTGCACCACGAGGTGATCCTGCCCATCACGGCCGGGAAGCTTGACCTCGGCCCGTGGCAGCAGGTTTACTATGCTGAGTTTGACGGGCAGCGGCCCAAGCGGCTGGTCATAAAGGCCATCGGAGACTGACCATGAGCATAACGTTCCGATGCGAGCACTGTCACAAGGAGGTCAAGGCCCCCGACAACGCCGGGGGCAGGCGGGCCAAGTGCCCCTTTTGCCATCAGAGTACCTATATCCCCTCCCCGGTGAGCGACGAGGACGTCCTGCCCTTGGCGCCAATCGACGAGGAGGAGGAGCGCCGGGAAAAGGAGAAGATCCAGGCGCTCTATGAGCAGGAGCATGACCTGCTGGCCGAGACGGGCAGCGGACCGCAACCGCCTCTGGAGCATCGCGAGGACCTGACGCCGGGTGACCTGCACCACTTCGTGGTAAACTTCTGCCTGGAGATGGCCAGGGGAAACACCGAGGCCGCCGAGGACCAGGCGGAGCGGCTCAGCAAGTTCGGGCAGGTGGCCCTGGAGGCTGTGGAGGAGCTTGCCAGCGGGAAGGTTCACGAGCCGGCCTTGGACGCCCTGGACCGTCGCACTCGGCAGCAACTGTTCAACTCACTCCGCGGCAAGCTAGGGTGACAGGCGGCGAACACGCCCGGCCTGCCCGCGTATAATGTGCAGGTAAGGTCAACTGTCCTGGGAGGTTGCGGGCGCTGTGCTGCACGGTGGCGCGCCTAAGACTTGCCGGAGCTGCCGCTGGAACCGGCGTCGCAGGAATTGGGAGACCATTTTCGTCCCGTTCGGCCGGCGGACGCCGCAGCCGCCGGCGGGCTAGAGCAACGAGACACACTGCAAGGGAGACTGACATGTTGAAGGACCTGGACAAGCTCGTGCTGGCTGGACTCGGCGCGCTGAGCATGACTCGCGAGAAGGCGGAGAAGCTGTTCGGCGAGTACGTGCGGCGCGGCCGGACGGTCAAGGTCGGCCGAGCCGGATTCGTCAAGAACATGGTGAACTCGGCGGACAAGGCCAAGAGCAAGCTGGAGCAACTCGTATCGCAGCAGGTCCGCAAGGCGCTGACGAAGCTGGATGTGCCGACGCGGAAGGACCTGGCCCGCCTGGAAGCCAAGATCGAAAGCCTCAAGGGCGGAAAGCGCTAGCCGATGCCCCAGCTCAGGCCGCGCTTCGTCCGCACCGTGGACCACCTGCGGCGCTACAGGCACATCATGGCCGTGCTGATGAAGTACGGCCTGGACGAGCTGGCCGAGGCGCTGGGTCTGCGCCTGCGCTGGCTGAAGCTCACCGGCCGCGCCAAACGGGCTACCGACGACAGGGGCCGGCCGGAGCGTGTTCGCCTGGCCCTGGAGGAGATGGGCCCGGTCTTCGTCAAGCTGGGGCAGTTGCTCAGCACGCGCGGCGACCTCCTGCCGCCGGCATACATCTCCGAGCTGGAGCGCCTTCAGGACCACGTTGCCGCAGAACGGTTCGACAAGATCCGCAAAGAGGTCGAGAAGGAGCTGGGCGGGCCGATCGAGCAGTTCTTCTCCAGCTTCGACTCTGCGGCGCTGGCCGCGGGCAGCATAGCGCAGGTGCACCGCGCGGTGACTCGAGACGGGCGGACCGTGGCCGTCAAGGTCCGCCGGCCAGGCATCGTGCAGACCATCCGCGCCGAGTGCGAGATACTCGAGGGCCTGGCGTCGCTGCTGCGGGGGGCGCTGCGGGCACAGGAGGGCGTCGATCCGCTGGCGGTGGCGCGCGAGTTCACCAAGGCCGTCTCCAAGGAGGCCGACCTGGCCAACGAACTGGGCAACCTGCGCCGGTTCCAGCGGCACTTCAAGGACGATCCCACCGTGCACATCCCCCAGCCGGTGGAGCAGTACTGCACAGCCGGGGTGCTGACCATGGAGTATCTCGACGGCGTCAAGCCCGCCAGTTCCGAGGCGATCCGCGCCGCCGGGCTGGACGGCCCGACCGTCGCCCGCCACGGGGCCGACTTCATCCTCCACCAAATATTCGACCTGGGCTTCTTCCACACCGACCCGCACCCCGGCAACCTGTTCATCCTGCCGGGCAACGTCGTGGCGATCATGGATTTCGGGCAGGTCGCGCGGGTGAGCAGTGCAAGCCGGCGGCTGGTGGGCGAGCTGGTGCTGGCGGCAGTCGAGCAGGACGCCGAGCGGATGGTCCACGCCATGCAGCGTGCCGACGTGCTGGGCGACCGCACCGACACCGCTGAACTGGCCGCCGACATCGAGGACGCCTTCGCGACCTACCGCGATCTGCCGCTGCGGGAGATGCCGTTCGCCAAAGTTGCCGGCCAGAGCCTCGACCTGATGCGCCGCCACGCGGTCCGCCCGCCGCCGGAACTGACGCTGATGCTCAAGAGCCTGATGACCATCGAGGCGATAGCGGTGATGATGGACGAGGACTTCGTTATCATCGAGTACCTCCGGCCGTATGCCACGCGCCTGCACCTGGAGCAATTCGACCCGCGCGTGGCGCTTGGCCGCACGCGCCGGGCCGTGCGCGACGTGGTGGAGCTGTTGGCCGGCCTGCCCGATGACCTGGCCATCATCTTGAGCAAGCTCAGGCGCGGCCAGGTCCGCGTGCGCGTCGAGCACGAGCACCTGGAGGACCTGGCCCACACGCTGGACAAAAGCTCCAACCGCGTCAGCTTCGCCCTGATCATCGCCGGGCTGCTGATCGGCTCCAGCTTCCTGGTCACCCAGAGCGGGGAGGTATTCAGCCTGCTGAGCCTCCAGGCCCTCGGTCTGCTTGGCTACCTGGCTGCTGCCGTGCTGGGGATGTGGCTGATGGTGTCTATCCTCCGGAGCAGACGCCTGTAGGGCGTGCAACCTGCGGAAGGCGCGGCGCAGGCTTGGCGAGGCCGGGGTGCACGCGGGAGGTGGCAGGGTTGCGGATTCGGCGTGCGATGGATTGCACGCGCTACGCGACTATTCCCGGCCGATGTCCATAATCAGGACGGTCACGTCGTCCTCGCGTTGGGCAGACGGCGGGGCGGACTGGATGCGGTCGGTGATCCGCAGCAGGACCTCCTGCCTCGACATGCCGGAGGAGGCGGAGAATATCTTTCGCAGGTTGGGTGGCCGGCCGTCGGCGGATCGGCTGAAGACGCCCTCTAGGCCGTCGGTGTAGAGCACGAGTCGGTCTCCGGCGGCGAGCTGAATCTGCCGGGAGGGGTACTGCGCATCGTCGAACGCCCCCAGCAAACTGCCCGGACAGGTCAGGGCCTCTGCGGCCCCGCTAGAGCGGACGAGTATCGGCTCCGGATGCCCGGCGCGGGAGAAGGTGAGCGTCATCGAGGAGACATCCACCAGGCAGTAGACGGCTGTGCAGAACTGGCAGCTAGGAAGCTGCTGGTCGCAGATGTCGCGATTCAGTTCCTGCAGCGAGGCACCGGGCGGGATGATCTGGTAGCTATTGCCGGCGATGCGCTTGGTCTGGAGCGCCTTCTTGATGAACATGGTAAGCAGGGCGGCCGGCATGCCGTGACCGACGGCGTCGGCGACATAGAAGCCTACGTGCGTCTCGTCCAGGCGTGTCACGTCGTAGATGTCGCCGCTGACCCACCCGGCTGGGTGATACAGGGCGGCGAACCGGACTTCCCCCAGCTCCGGCAGCCGTCGCGGCAGGAAGTCCAGTTGCAGCCGCGAGGCCAGACGCAACTGCTCGTCCAGCTCCGCCAGGCCGTTCCTGTCGTGGTGAGACCCCCCGGACTGCCGCGCCGCGGCCAGTTCTTCCCGCAGGTGGACAATCGCAGGCTGAAGCTCCGCGGCCGCCGATAGCTTCGCTGAGAGCTGATCGGCCGGGGCGTCGCGGGTGACGCAGAGGAACTGCCCGCCTCGGCGGTCCAGCATGGCCCCGCAGGTGGTTGGGCCATCTGGGAGCATGAAGATGGCCGCCGCCGGCGAGCAGGCGAGCTGCTCCAGCAGTTCTCCCAGGCGGACGGGGTCCTGCTCGTAGTCGGCGATGCTGATTACCGCAAGGCCGGTCTGGGCCAACTGCCCCGCTAGCGGGCTGCGCGAGTCGTAGGCGACCAGCTCCCACCGCCGCTCGACGGCCTGAAGCAGGTTGGCGGGGGGATCGCCGCTGCCCACCCACAACAGCCTCGTCGCCGTCCCCAGTGAAGTGCTGTCGGGCATTGTCTGTGCTAAGCCTCCGCGCGTGGAGAAACCCTGAGACGTTAGAATCATCGTCACGGATGGCGGCGGCCTTTAGGTCAGCCTGCCGAGTACGGCAAGGTCCAGTCAACCGGGGATGTCCCCCAGCAGCGTCACCGTGTCGCCCGGTTTGACGCCGGCGGCCGACAGCGCGCCGGCAGCGACTTCAAGTGCATATTTCACAGGCACTTGCGAGCCATATGGGGCGCTGCCGGCAAGGTCGGTCTCCACGGCCATCGTGTAGGTGCGGACCACCTTGCGATCGGCGTCGATGAAGGCGATGTCGAGGGGGATGACGCAGCCACGCATGCAGAAGACCTGGACAGCGGGCTGGCGGAAGAAGAACAGCATGCCCGCCCCGTCGGGCAAGTGCTGCCTGCCGGCCAGGCCGCGGTACTGCTCCTGGAACGAGATCGCCAGCTCCACGGACCAGGTCTTGCCGTTGATGACAACCTGCGGCGGGGCGGGCTGGCGGCGGCATCCGCCGGCGAGGCCGGCCGCAGCGGTCGCCGCAACAAGCGCCAACGTGATGGCCTTGGGCCGATTCATCTACCGCCCGGGCAGTTCAGCCCTTCTTGCCGCCCTTGGGGATGATCTGGTCGATCATCCGCGCCAGCAGTTCCATTGGCAGCCCGACGACGTTGCTGAAGCTGCCCTCGACCTTCTCCACGAAGCGGTCGCCGATCTCCTGCAACCCGTAGGCGCCGGCCTTGCCCTGCCACTGGCCGGAGGCGATGTACTCCTCCAGCTCCGCTGGCGACAGCTTCCTCATCGTTACGAAGGTCGTCTCGGATGCGATGAGCCGGCCTGTGGGCCCCAGCAGCACGACGCCGGTTATCACCGCGTGGCGCGTGCCGGCAAGCGCCGCCAGCGTCCCCCGGGCCTCGGCGGCGTCTTGAGGCTTGCCCAAGAGCTTTCCGCCCCTGGCGACGATCGTGTCGGCCCCCAGGACCCAGCGGGAGGGATACTGATCGTGGACCGCCCTTGCCTTGAAGTAGGCTAGCGCTTCTGCCTGCTGGGTGGGCGGCAGCTTGTTCATCACCTCGTCGGGCTCGCCGATGGTTGGCACGACGGCGTCGAACGGGATGCCCGCCTCGGTGAGCAGTTGCCTGCGACGAGGAGAGCCAGAAGCCAGGATCAACCGAGTCTGAGCGGACATAGGGACATCGTGCTTACGGTAGCGGACATCCTAGCCGG
>Ga0315280_10008051_pt1 | contig 13931 bp, 13 predicted proteins | sample YL17G06_40_MG_FD_203697 | JGI IMG/M metagenome (GOLD analysis project Ga0315280, IMG submission 203697) | Sediment microbial communities from Yellowstone Lake, YNP, Wyoming, USA - YL17G06_40 | ecosystem: Environmental > Aquatic > Freshwater > Lake > Sediment | place: USA: Wyoming | collected...
CAGGCGCGTACAGCCATGGCATTCGCGTCGATCGGGAGGAGTAGGCGCCGCCCGGTTGCATCCGGGCGCCAGAGCATATTCATCGTGCGTGAGGAGGCAACGTGAAAAAGATCGAGGATTATTTCGTCCCCTGGTTGAGGAACATCAAGATGTACATATCCTCGCACATCGAGCTGGCCTGGAGGGACAAGTCCCTGGCCCGGATGATGTCCAACGAGAACCCCAACCCGCCTTCGGAGAAGGTGCTGGCGGCGATCACCGGCTACGGCAAGATGGCCAACCGCTACGCCGACCAGGGGCTGGTGGTTCGCTCGAAGATCGCCGAGCTGAACGGCCTGGATGGACCCGAGAACGTGCTGCTGGGCAACGGCTCCAGCGAGGTGTTCGACATGATCTGGAGGAGCTTCCTGCAGCCGGGGGACGAGGTGATCCAGCATACTCCCTGCTTCGGCATCTACAAGCTGCGCTGCGCGGTTTGCGGCGGGAAGCTGGTATCGGTGCCCATGAGGTACGAGGGTGGAAAGCTGCTGTTCGACGCCGGCGCGGTGATCGCCGCCATCACCCCGAAGACCAAGATCATCGTCATCGCCAACCCCAACAACCCCACCGGAAACTTCATGGATGCCGGGGACTTCGTGAAGATCGCCGAGACCGGCCTGCCCTTCACGGTGGACGAGGCCTACGTCGAGTACGCCGGGCTGGCCAAGTCCCAGGTGCAGCTCACCCGGAAGTACGAGAACGTCATGATCACCCGGACGCTCTCCAAGGCCTACGGCCTGGCTGGAATGCGCTTCGGATATATGCTCTCGAACAAGAAGGTGGTGGACCAGATCGCCGCCACCCTGATCCCCTGGAACGTCAGCACCATCGCCATGTGGGCGGCTTTGGCGGCCTTCGAAGACCAGGAGGCGCTGGCCAGGCGGGTGAAGTTCAACAACGATCAGATCGCCTACTACGAGAAGGAGCTCGGTTCGGTACCCGGCCTGAGGATTTTCCATTCGTACGGCAACTACATCCTTTTCGATGCCAAGGGTTGCGGCAGGAAGGGAACCGACATGGTGGAGTACGCCCAGAAGAAAGGGCTGATCATACGGCCGCAGGCCGATATGTACGACAGCGACGGATGGTTCCGCATCAGCATCGGGTCGGAAAAGGATAACCGCAGGGCGGTCCAGGCCATCCGGGAGTTCTGCACGGCGCGAGTGCCCAATGCAGTGGAGGCATAGAGTGCGTCCGGATTTTTTTTATAACTTTTTCGCCGATTTTTCTTGACTACGCGGAGTTTTGTTTTAAAATGGAGCCGCGCTGTTTGCATATAGTAGGTATCTATTAGATTCAAACTTTATACAGGAGGAGGCTACATGAACAGAAAGAACGCGCGTAAATCGTTCATCGCCCTCGGCGTGGCGGCAACGGTGCTGTTGCTGCTGCTCACGATGGGCGGCTGCGGAGGTAAAGGCGCCGCAGGAGCGGCTGCGGGGAAGAAGGCAGCGGCGGAGCCTGGCATCCACTGGAGGCTGCAAACGTATGCCGGTCCTACGCTGAACAAATACGTCTGTGGAAACGCCATCGATGAGTTCAACATCGCGGCCAACAACGAGATGAAGATCGACGTGTACACCTCCGACGAGCTGGTTCCCCAGGGGGAGCTGTTCCAGGCGGTGCAGAAGGGCACCGTCGACGCGGCCCAAAGCGATGACGACTCCATGGCTTCCCCCGCGGATATCGCCGTATTCGCCGCCTACTTCCCGCTGGCGACCCGCTACGGGATCGACGTCGACGTGCTCTTCAACCACTACGGGTTGAACGAGATCTGGAAGGAAGCCTACGGCGAGATCGAAGGCGTCACCTGGCTGGCCGCGGGGAGCTGGGACCCGGTCAACTTCGTCACCAATAAGCCGATCCGGTCCCTCAAGGACCTCAAGGGCCTGAGGGTGTACGCCTTCCCGACGGGCGGCAAGTTCGTGCAGCGCTTCGGCGTGGTCCCGATGAGCCTGCCCTACGAGGACGTGGAAATGTCCATGCAGACCGGGATCCTGGACGGAATCTTCTGGTGCGGCTACACGGAGACCGCCACCGTAGGCTGGCAGGAAGTCTCGAAGTATTTCCTTACCAACCCGTTCTGCGGCGGCTGGATAGGGAGCTGGTTCGTCAACACCAAGAGCTGGAACAAGGTGCCCCCGCACCTGCAGCAGCTCTTCAAGCTGGCCATCGAAAAGTCGAACTACTACCGGCTGCACTGGTACTTCTGGGGCGAGGCGAACTACCGCGCCAAGGAGGGGAAGCTGACGCTCACGACCCTCCCCGAGTCCGACATGAAGATCGTGGAGCAAGAGGCCAAGAAGTTCTGGGAGGAGTACGCCACCAGAAGCCCTCGGTGCGCTAAGGTAGTTCAGATCCTCAAGGAATACAGCGCGAACATGGAGAAGGCCGGTCCTCCGTATCGCTACTAGCAGACCGGGCAATTAGAGTCTGGCAAGGTGTAGTGGCTTACCTTCCCTGGCGGGGCCTGCCCCAAGGCCAGGGAAGGTGGCCTTAAGAACGTTTCCAAGATCGATTGCATCCCTAGCGGAAGAGAGGAGCCGTAGTGAATAAGGTGATCAAGGCCTACGTCGACGGCATCACCGCCACGAGCAAGGCGGTAGGAGCTGCCTCGATGTACCTGGTTTTCGGAATGATCGGCATCCTGTTCTTCGAGACCATTTCCAGGACCATATTCAACCACCCCTGGATCTGGAGCGTGGAGATGGCCCAGTTCGTCATGGCCGCCTATTACACCCTCGGCGGGGCGTACACCCTGCTCCTGGACGGGCACGTGCGCATGGACCTGGCTTACGGCAAGTGGTCGCCGAAGAACAAGGCGCTGGCCGACGCGCTCACCTTCGTCGTCATCATGCTGTACCTGGTAATACTCCTTTGGGGCGGCATAGTCAGCCTGATGTATTCCATTCAATACAAGCAAAAGAGTTATTCACCCTGGGGGCCGCCGGTGACGCCCATCAAGATCTTCATGGTGTTCGGCATGTCCCTGATGATCCTGCAGGTGATCGCCGAGTTCTTCAAGGACCTGGCCAGGGCTAGAGGGAAGGAAATCCAATGAGCTACTCGATGATGGCCATCCTGATGTTCGCCTCGATGCTGGTCATGCTCCTGACCGGGCGGCACATCTTCGCGGTGATCGGCGGAGTCGCCGTGGCTTTCGCTCTGGGCTTGTGGGGGGCGGGCCACGAGGGCATGGCGTTCCACGCCAGCATCAGCCTCCTGAACTGGTACCCGCTGCTGACCCTGCCCATATTCATCTACATCGGGTACATGTTCTCCAAGTCGGGGATCGCGGACGACCTGTATCAGATGCTGTACGTGTGGATGGGGCCGGTCCGGGGCGGTCTGGCCATCGGCACCATCGTCCTGATGGCCATCATCGCGGCCATCAACGGCTTGAGCGTCGCCGGCATGGCCATCGGAAACACGATCTGCCTGCCGGAGATGGTCAAGCGCAAGTACGACAAGATCATGATCTCGGGGGTGATCCAGGGCGCCAGCTCCCTGGGCATCATGATTCCGCCCAGCGTGGTGCTGGTGTTGTACGGCATGATCGCCCGGCAGCCGGTCGGACAGCTCTGGATGGCCGGCGTATTCCCCGGACTCATGCTGGCGATCCTGTTCATCATCTACATCACCGTCCGCTGCCTGGTCCAGCCCGGCCTGGGGCCCGCGGCGAGCAAGGAAGAGAGGAACATTCCCTGGAAGCAGAAGTTCCTCCTGCTCCGCTCGGCGATCCTGCCCATCGTCATCATCTTCCTGATGTCGGGGCTGTTCTTCCTCGGCGTTACCAGCCTGGTGGAAAGCTCAGCGGTGGGGGCGATCGCGGTTACCGTCATCGCGGCCATCAACAAGCGGCTGAACTGGAAGCTCATGCTCGAGGTGCTGAAGGACACCCTGAGCGTGAGCTGCATGTTCATGTGGGTCATCCTGGCCGCGCTGGCCTTCGGGGCCGTCTTCGACGGCCTGGGCGCCGTGTACGCCATCGAGAAGCTGTTCCTGAGCTGGAACCTGGGCCGCTGGGGCGTCATGGCCATGATGCAGCTCTCCTACATCATCATGGGCATGTTCCTGGACGACACGGCCATGCTCATCGTCGTGGCCCCCCTGTATGTGCCCCTGGTGATCAAGCTGGGGTTCAACCCGATCTGGTACGGGGTCCTGTACACGATCACCTGCCAGATCGCCTACCTGACGCCCCCCTTCGGGTACAACCTGTTCTTGATGAAGGCCATGGCGCCGAAGGACTTTACGATCACGGACATCTACCGCTCGGTATGGCCCTTTGTGTTCGTCATGATCGGAGGCCTGATACTGGTCATGATCTTCCCCCAGATCGCCCTGTATCTGCCCTTTAAGTATTTTGGGCTTGGGAAGTAGAAGGACGGCCGAATAGAGCACTCAGCTTGGCCGCTGAACGAGAATGAGCCTTGATTCCGGCGTCTCGGACTCGTTCAGCGGTTTTTTCGACCGGGAAGAGGGAACCTGAGCGACACGCTGGACCGCCTGCTGCGGGGCCGATATCCGGACCCGCGCACGGGCAAGCCCCTACAGGTGCCCATCCGCTCGATCGTATTGGCCGAGAGCCTGGCAGGCCGGGAGCAGGAGTTGGTGTCGGCCCTCGACCTGGGGCGGGCGCCGGCCGTGGTGAGCGACCCGGAAACCGAAATGGCCCTCGGGGCCAGGGTGAAGCGCGCCCTGGCCGGGAAGTTTCCCCGGTTGCTCCCGATCACGCTACCCTCCCATCCCAGGCCGGACCAGCAGACCGCGAAGGCGATCGAGAGGGCCGGATGGCAAGCGGACGCCTTCATTGCGGTGGGATCAGGCACGATCAATGACTTGTGCAAGCAGGCGGCGGCATGTTCCGGCAAGCCGTACGCGGTGTTCGCCACCGCCCCCTCGATGAACGGGTATACTTCGAAAACCGCCTCGATCGAGGTGGATGGGTTGAAGCGCACCCTGCCGGCGCGGGCGCCGGAGGGGGTGTTCATGGACCTGGGCGTGCTGGCCGCCGCGCCGGCCCCCCTCATCCGGGCCGGGGTGGGCGACACGCTGTGCCGCGCTACAGCGCAGGCCGACTGGCTGCTCGCCCACCTGGTGCGCGGGGAAGACTACCAGGAGCTGCCCTTCGAGCTGCTGGCGGAGGAGGAGGCGGCCCTGCTGGCCGCGCCGGAGGCCCTGCTCGGCGGCCACCCGCCGGCCGTGGCCTGCCTGGCCCGGGCCCTGATCCTGGCCGGGCTGGGCATGAGCTACTGCGGGGGCAGCTTCTCCACCAGCCAGGGCGAGCACCTGATCAGCCATTACCTGGAGCTGCGCGGGGCCGCCGAGGGCCTGCACGGGGAGCGGATCGGGGTGACCACGATCACCATGGCCCGGCTGCAGGCAAGGCTGCTCGCGCGGGAGGCCCTCGAGGTTTTTCCCTGCGGGCTCACCGAGGCGGATTTCCTCCAACGCTACGGTCCTGATCTGGGCCCGGAGCGCTGGCGGGAGTTCGTCCCCAAGCGCCTGGATGAAGCCGGGGCGGCCGCGCTGAACCGGCGTTTGTCCCACGAGTGGGCGGAGATGCGGGAGCGGCTGGCGGCGGTTGTCCTGCCCCCCGAGCTCATCCATGCGGCGCTGGCCCGCCTGGGCGCGCCAACGGAGCCGCGGGAGCTGGGTTGGAGACCGGGGGCATACGCGGAAGCGGTGCGGCATGCCGCGGAAATCCGCAACCGCTACACCTTTTTGGACCTGGCCCGGGACTGCCGCCTGCCCTATCCTTGGAAGGAGGAGGAACATGGCACCGCGGCTGATCACGATGCTCACCCACCATGACGAGACGGTGAAAGACGCCTTCGAGGTGTTTGATCAGTGCGCGGAGCTGCCCGCGCGCTTCTGGGGGTTCAAGGACGTGGGCCTGCCCAAGGCCAGGATGAAAAAGCTGGCGGGGCGCATGAAGGAAAAGGGCAAGACCACCTTCCTGGAAGTGGTCTCCCTCACGGAGCGGGAGTGCCTGGACGGGGCCCGGCTCGCCCTGGACTGCGGCTTCGACTACCTGATGGGCACGGTGTTCCACGAATCGGTGCTCCGTTTGCTGGAGGGCAAGCCGGCCCGCTTTTTCCCTTTCGCCGGAAGAGTCAGCGGGCACCCCAGCATCCTTGAAGGCTCGATCCCGGAGATCGTGGCCGACGGCCGGCGCATGGAGGCGCTCGGAGTCGCGGGATTCGACCTTCTGGCCTACCGCTATACCGCGGACGCGGAAGAGCTGGCCCGGGCTTTCATCCAGGGGGTGAAGGTGCCCGTGGTCCTGGCCGGAAGCATCGACGGGTTCGCCCGCCTGGATGCGGTCAAGCGCCTTCAGCCCTGGGCCTTCACCATCGGCGGCGCCTTCTTCGAAAAGAAATTCGTCCCGGATGGCTCCTTCCGGGAGCAGATCGCCCGGGTGCTCGCCTATCTTGGGAGCTGATTCAGGGAAATCAGCCGCCCTTCTTCTCCTCCACGGCGATGCTCAGCTGCCTGGCGCCCGCCTTGTTCACCGCCTCGATGACCTTGACCACCAGGTCGATCACCACGCTCTTGTCCGAGCGCACCACTACCTGGATCGTCGGGTCTGCCCCCAGGGCCTGGCTCACGGCGCGGGTGAGTTGAGGAAGCGGAGTCAGCTTGCCGCCGAGGTAGATATCGCCTCTGGCGTCGATGTTCACGGTGATCGGCTCCCGTTTGATCGCCTCCGGCCGCACCTCCGCCTGGGGGAGCTTGATCTGCAGGTGGGACTCGCGCGCGGGGTTGAAGGTGTAGACCAGGCTGAAGGAGGTGAAGAAAAAAATAAAAATATTGAGGATGATATCCGTGATGGCCAGCGACTCCAGGGAGACCAGAGCCTCCCGATGCGTGCGGATCTTCATGCCTTTTCCTCCACCTGGCTGCCCGTAAGCACGTCGATCAGCTCGTTTCCATAATACGACATCTCCAGCGCGTGGCGCTTGATCCGGCCCAGGAACAGGTGGTAGCAGATGAAATAGGGGATGGCCACGATGAGCCCGGCAGCGGTGGTGATCATGGCCTGGTAGATGCCCGCGGCCAGGGAGTTCACGGTCACATTCGAGCCCAGCTGCTCCCAGGACATGAAGGCTTTGATCAACCCGATGATGGTCCCCAGAAAGCCGAGCATCGGCTCCACTCCGATGATGACGATCAGAGCGCCGAGGTTCCGCTCCAACTTCTCGACCTGTTCCTCGCCCTCGCGTTCCATGATCCGCTCCAGCTCCGCCCTCGGGCGGTTGCGCTCGGTTATTCCCAGGGCCAACACGCGCGCCAGCGGGTGCTTCACCTCCCGGCAGCGCAGGAAGGCCTTCTGGTATTGGCCTCTCTGGGCCAGAATGAGGATCTCCTGGGCGAACTGCGGCAGGTTCTGCCGTATCTTGACCAGCACCCAGAGCCGCTCCAATACTATGGCCAAAGCGACGACGGAGAGGGCGATGATGGGGACCATGACCAGTCCCCCTTTGACAACGAGGGTCCACATGGTTGCCTGCTCCTGGCTCGAGAGATTTCCCCGGTACTATACCGTTTTTCCCGCCTCGGGGCGAGGGCTCCAAGGTGGGCTTTCTTGCGGATCGCTTCTTGACGGCGGCCGGTGAATCACGTACAGTGATTCTTACGTGTAACGTCACATTCTTAGGAGAGCCGGCATGATCGCCTCGAAGGCCCGAGGGACGCGCTACCGCATCGGGGAGCTGGCCCGGCGGGCAGGAGTCACGGTGCGCGCCATCCGCTACTACGAGGAGCTGGGCATTCTGGAGCCGCCCGCCCGCCAGAGCCGGCACCGGCGCTACACGGACGGCGACCTGGTGCACCTCCAGCGGGTGCAGCAGCTCAAGGGCTACGGCCTCACCTTAGGAGCGATCCGGGAGATCTTCATGCTGTCGCGGGAGGACCCCAGCGGGGAAAAAAGCCGCCTGCGCCTGCTGGCCAGATACCGGGAAAAGTGGCGCGAGGCCGCCGACCGCCGGATCAAGCTGGACCAGTACCTGCGGGAGCTGGAGTGGCATATCGAGCAGCTGGAAGGGGTGGGGAACTTCCAGGCCTGTCCTGGCGAGGAATGCCGGCGCTGCCGCTATTCGGCGCTGTGCCGGTTCTACCAGGAGAGTTCATGAAAGCCGCCGTGCTGACCGCGCCGCAGCGCATCGAGGTGCAGGAGGTGCCCGCCCCGGTACCCGCGCCCGGGGAGGTGCTGGTGAAGCTGAAGTACTGCGGCATCTGCACCCTGGAGCAGCGCCTCTACACCGGGGCCATGAAGATCCGCTACCCCGTGATCCCCGGGCACGAGGCCTCCGGGGTGGTGGCCCAGGCGGGGGAGGGCTTGTTCACGAAGCTGGCCCCGGGAAGGCCGGTGGCCCTGGACCTGGTGACCCGCTGCGGAGAGTGCTTCTACTGCCGCACCGGGCAGTCCAACCTCTGCGTCAACCGCTTCCAGAACAACCGCAGGCTGCTGGGCGGCTTCGGGGAGTACATCGCCGTGGCTGCAAAGCAGGTCTTTCCGGTCCCGGATGGGCTGCCCCTGGCCCAGGCTGCTTTCGCCGAGCCCCTGGCCTGCTGCATCCGGTCCCTCAAGAAGGTCGGCCTGGGCCTGGCCGAGGACCTGCTGGTCGTCGGCGCCGGGCCCATGGGCCTGATGCACCTGCTGGTGGCCCAATGCCTGGGCGCTCGCGTGTTCGTTTCCGATCCGGACCCGGCCCGCCGGGCCAAGGCCCGCGAGCTGGGCGCCGTGCTGGCGGTGGACCCCAATACCGAAGACCTGCCGGGGATCATCAAGGCCTGGACCGAAGGGCGCGGCGCGGACGCCTGCGTGGTCACCAGCCCGGCCCGCGAGGCCCTGCGTTCCGCCGCCCTTTCGGTCACTAGGAATGGCAGGATCAACATCTACACCTCCTACAACGACCAGCCGGCCCTGCCGCTCGATGCCAACACCGTGCATAAGGACCAGATATCGATCACCGGCAGCGAGGGGCGCACCGAGCACGATTTCCTGCAGGCCGTGCGACTGCTCGCCTTCGGCAAGGTGCAGGTCGGGCCGCTGATCAGCGCCCTGGTCGGCTTCCCCCGGATCGTCGAAGGCTTTCAGGCCGCCCTGAGCCCGCAAACCTACCGGGTGCTTCTGGAGCACGAAGCGGAGTAGCGAGTGGTCCTGGCGATCGACGTCGGCACCAGCTCGCTCAAGGGCGGGCTGTTCAGCCCGAGCGGCGAGCTCGTGAGCCGGGCCGAGGTCCCAGTCCACCTTTCCGACCGGGAGCACCCCCTGTATCACGAGGCCGACGCCAACAACTGGATCACCGCCCTGGGGCTGGCGGCCGCCCAGTTGGAGCTGGGCCGCCGCCCCCGCCTCCAGGCTCTGGTGGTGAGCGGCAACGGCCCGACACTGCTTCCGGCCGGCCGGGACGGCCGCCCGCTGGACTACGCCATGACCTGGATGGACCGGCGCGGGGTGGAGGAGGCCGGGCTCATCGCCGAGATGACCGGCCGGTACGTGGACGCCACCTTCTTCCTGCCCAAGGCCTTCTGGGTTTATCGCCACAAGCCGCGCCTGTACCGCGACACCTGCCACTTCCTCACCTGCCCGGAGTTCATGGACTTCTTCCTGACCGGCAGGGCCTGCACGGTGCTGCCCTCGCCGCAGTTCACCCGCTACATCTGGACCCCGGAGCTGATCGAGAAGCTGGGCATGGACCCGGCCAAGTTTCCGCCCTTTGTCCGTCCGGGGGAGAGGATAGGAGAGGTCCTGAGGCGGGCGGAGGAGCTGGTCGGCATCCCGGCGGGCACGCCGGTGTACGCGGGCGGTCCCGACTTCATCATGACCCTGCTCGGCACGGCCACCATCCGGCCGGGGAGGGCCTGCGATCGGGCGGGGACCTCCGAGGGGATCAACCTCTGCTCCGCTTCGCCGATCGATGACTCGCGGCTGATGTGCCTGCCGCACATCATCGAGGGCTACTACAACGTCTCCGGGATCATCTCCACCTCCGGCAAGGCGCTGGAGTGGTTCAAGAGGATCACGGGCAGGCAGGAGCTGGACTACGAGAGCCTGTTCGAAGATATCTGCCAGGTCCCTGCCGGCTCCCGGGGCCTGATCTTCCTTCCCTACCTGGCCGGGGAGCGGGCCCCGTTGTGGGATCCCAACGCGCGCGGCTGCTTCATCGGGCTGGCCGTCAAGCACGGGCGCAAGGAGATGACCCGCGCCGTGGTGGAGTCCGTGGGCTACGCCATCCGGGACGTGATCGGCGTCATGGAAGAGAACGGCCTGGCCTCGGAGGAGCTGCGGGTGACCGGCGGGCAGGCCAAGAGCCCGCTGTGGAACCAGATCCGGGCGGACATCACCGGGCGCCGGATCCTGGTCCCGGAGATCATGGACTCGGAGCTGCTGGGCGACGCCATCGTCGCCCTGTACGCGCTCGGCCGCTACCCGACCCCGGCGGCGGCCGCGGAGAGCCTGGTGCGCATCAGCCGGACCTACACCCCGCAGCAGGAGCTCGCGGCGAGCTACGACGCCCTGTTCCGCCTGTACCGCCAGGCCTACGCCGGGCTGAAAGAGGTTTTTTCCGGACTGGCCGGCATCCGCTTGCAGGAGGAAGCATGAATCCAGGAAAGACCCTCAGAATGAACGCCATCTTCCGCAAATCCGACGGCAGGTCGGTCATCGTGGCCATCGATCACGGCGGCATCGCCGGCCCGATCCAGGGCATCCTCAAGCCCGCGCCCCTGATCCAGGCCTGCCTCCAGGGCGGAGCCGACGCGGTGCTGACCACGCGCGGCTTCGTCAAGGCCTCGATCGCCGAGTGGGACCGCCGCATGTCCTTGATCCTGCGCCTTACCGGCGGATTCACCGTGCTGGGGGGCAGGTTCGAGGAAGAGATGATCTCCAGCCCCGAGACCGCGCTGCTGTACGGGGCGGCGGGGGCGGCGGTGACCGTGAAGTTCGGGCACGAGAAGGAGGGGGCCTTCGCCCGCCAGGCCTCCCTGGCCGCGGACGCCTGCGAGCGCTGGGGCCTGCCGCTCATGATCGAGGCCATGGCCACGGGCAGGGAGCTCAAATCCGGGGATCCCGAGGGCATCAAGCTGGCCTCCCGCGCCGCCCAGGAGATCGGGGCCGACATCGTCAAGACCTGCTACACCGGCGACCCGGACAGCTTCCGGCAGGTGGTCGAGGGCTGCCCCGCTCCGATCGTGATCCTCGGCGGCGAGAAGCTGGACGGCCTCAAGGAGCTGTTCCAGGCGGTCCACGAATCCCTGCAGGCCGGAGCCGCGGGCACGGCGATCGGGCGCAACATCTGGCAGCAGGCCAACCCCCGGGCCGTAGTGGAGGCCATGGTCGGAATGGTGCACGAAGGCTGGTCCGTCAAGCAGGCCCTGGCCCATCTGTAAGGCGGTGCCCTACCTTAGCTTCGCCTCCAACTACCTTTGGGTCCTGGTGATCGGGCTCCTGGGCCCTTCGGTCCCGGCCATCCTGGCGGACCTGGGCATCGGCTACGCCCAGGCCGGCCTGTTCTTCACCATGCTTTCCCTGGGCTCCCTGTTCGGCACCTTCCTGGGCGGGCTGGCCTCGGACGCCCTGAACCGCAAGGTCCTGTACGCCGGGATCGCCCTGGCCCTGGCCGTCGGGCTGGTGGCTGCGGCCCTGGCTCCCTCCTACGGGCTCGCCCTGGCCGCCGTCTTCGCCTTCAGCCTGTTAGGCAGCCCGGCCGGGACCGTCGGGCAATCGGTGATGCTGGACCTGTTCCCCGAGCGGCGGGAGCGCCTGCTGGCGCTGATGACCCTGTTCGGCGCCCTGGGCAGCTTCACGGCTCCCCTGCTGGTGTCCGCCAACTACGCCGCCGGCCTCGGCTGGCGCTGGCCGTTCGCCGAGGTGGCGGGGATAGCCCTGCTGCTGTTCGCGGCCATCCTCTTCGTTCCCCTGCCGCGGGCGGCGGGCCGGCTCCAGGGCCGGGGCTCGCTGGGCCGGGTGCTGGCCCATCCCCGGGTGCTGGCCTGCGCCGTGCTGATCTTCTTTTCCGTGGCCCCGGACCTGGGCTTTTCCTTCTGGCTGGCGGAGCACTTCCGCACCGAGCTGAAGGTGGACCTGCGACTGGCCAGCGCCGTGGTCAGCGTCTATCTGATCGGCATGATGGCCGGGCGCCTGGGCACCGCGCGGCTGCTGAGAGCGCTCCCGGCCCGGCGGATCGTGCAGGCCGGGCTCGCCCTGGGCCTGGCCAGCCTGGCCGCCTTCCTGGCCGCGCCCTGGATCCCGGTCAAGGTCCTGGCCATCCTGGCCTACGGCCTGGGGGGCGCGCCCGTGTTTCCGATGCTGATGGCCAGCGGCACCGCCGCCTTCCCGGACCGGCCGGGCGCGGTGAGCGGGGTGCTGTTCGCCTCGGTCTCGTTGGGGGGCATGGTCTTCCCCATCGTGCTGGGGGCCCTGGCCGCCTCGATCGGCATCCGCCTCTCCTACCTGCTTTTGGGTCTGATCCTGGCGGGCATCCTGCTGGCGGTGAGCCTGGGCAGGCGGCTGTTCACTCCGGAAGGCGCCTGATCCGCCGCGCGTCCCCCTCGCGTTTCACGTACCCGTCGCTCTCCATGCGGTTCAGCAACGGGATCAGGTACTTGCGCGAAAGCCCGCTGGCCTGCTTGGCCTGGGCCAGCTCCAGAAGCTCCCCGATCCGGCGCCCGGCCAGCACGGCCCGCACCAGGGCGGCGTACGTTCCGGCGGCATAGTAGATCTCCCCGTCCAGGGAGACGGCCAGACCGGCCCGGCTCAGGGCGGCCAGCTCCTTGCGCGCCCCGGCCAGTTTCATCCTTTTCGGTTCTAGCCCTTCGGCACCGGCCTGCTCCAGGTCGCCCAGCAGCCGGCGGGCCAGGGGCGAGAGGCTGCGCCGCGGATCCGCCGGCGGGAACAGCAGGCCGCCGCGGGCCGAAAGCCGGCCCTGGGCGCGCAGGGCCTCCAGCACCGGGCCCAGGGCCTCGGCCTCCAGGCCCAGCTTGCCGGAAAGCTCGCTTCTCTGGGCTCCTCCGGACTGGCCGGCCAGGAGCAGGATCTCGCGCTCGATGCGCTCCAGGGTTTGCGGATGGAACAGGAAGCCGCCGCGCGTCACCGCTCCCGGCTCGCCCGCCGGCTGTTCGGAGGGCGCGGCTCCGCCCGCTTGCCCCCGGCGGACCCAGCCGAGCACCGCGAGCTGGACCCGGCCCAGGTCCTGCGGCCGCATCGGGTAGGGCAGCTCCCTCAAGGCTCCGCTCAAGGCCGGCCGCAGCCCGCGGTCCAGCCCGCCGGCCCAGGCCACGCGGGCCGCGCCGAGGATCTCGCTGCCCCCATGGCGGATCAGCAGGCAAGGCTGGTTCCAGAACAGGGCGGAGGGCCGCTCGCAGAGCACCCGGAACAGACCGTGCCCGTCCAGCCGGTGCAGCCGGGCCAGCCGGTGACCGGTGCCTAAGGCGAGCTCCACTTCGGCCTGGCTCCTGCGGAGAGGAGCGCCGGGTTGCTGCAGGCGTATGGCGAACTCCCGCTCGACCCAGCAGCGCGCCTTCAGGGAGCTGAGGCAGTCCCCGCGGCTCACCTCCCCGAGTTCGATGCCGCGCAGGTTCAGGGCTACGCGCGATCCAGGCACCGCCCGCTCGATCTCGCGATAGTAGGATTGCAAGCCGCGCACGCGCACGGGCTTGCTCTGGGGCAGCAGCATGAGCTCCTGCCCGCGCTCCACCGGGCCTCCGTGCAGGGTGCCGGTCACCACCACGCCGGTCCCCTTGACGCCGAAGGCCCGGTCCACCCAGAGCAGGGGTATTCCCGGGCCCGGCCCGTACGGCAGCTCCGGCCGATCGCGGCCCAGGCCGGCGATGATCAGCTCCCGCAATGTCTCGATGTTGGCGCCGGTGCGCGCGGAAACGGC
>Ga0315280_10008053_pt1 | contig 13928 bp, 11 predicted proteins | sample YL17G06_40_MG_FD_203697 | JGI IMG/M metagenome (GOLD analysis project Ga0315280, IMG submission 203697) | Sediment microbial communities from Yellowstone Lake, YNP, Wyoming, USA - YL17G06_40 | ecosystem: Environmental > Aquatic > Freshwater > Lake > Sediment | place: USA: Wyoming | collected...
AGCATTTGGGTCATAAATAACGCCTCTGTTCTTGGAGATTTCATCCAGAGCTTCCTCCAAGCGATGGGCCGAACGGTAAGGCCGATGAGAAACCATTGCTTCCACAACATCCGCCACGCTCAGGATCCGGGCTTCGAGAAGAGTGTCTTTGCCCGTGAGATTTTGAGGATAACCTGAGCCATCCATTCGCTCATGATGTTGAAGCACAATTTGGGCAATCGGCCCGGGAAACTCTATTGTATTCAAGATGTCATAGGCCACTCGGGGATGAGTCTGAATCATTCTGAATTCGTACTCGCTGAGTTGCCCTGGCTTATTCAGAATATCGGCAGGGACTGAAATCTTCCCGAGGTCATGCATAGAGGCTGCCATGCGGATAGCATCGATTTTTTCTGGAGAAAGTCCCATTTCGGTGGCAATCGCGCGGGAAAGGTCGGCCACTCTCCGCTGATGGCCGGCTGTTGTCGGATCCCTGCTTTCAACGGTCAGAGTGATGGCCTGAACCACAGCCCCCATCATTTTTCGCAGCTTCCCCAGTGTTTCATTCAATCGTTCCTCTGCCCGCTTGCGCTCGGTGATGTTGCGAATGGTGACTAGGTCAGCAGGCTTTCCTTGGTAGGTAATCAAGCCCGCATTGACCTCGGCATGAAACTTGCGGCCATCTTTGTGTTTCATGGTTGTTTCGTAAATCCTAGGAACATCTTTGCCCGACATTCGCTGGCTGCAACGCTGGACGATCTGATTTAGCTCGTCAGTGACAAGATAGTTGGCGAAAGAGGTGTTGAGGAGTTCTTCTTGGGAATAGCCGCTCATTTTGGATAAGCTGGGATTGACATATTTTAAGAGAGAATCTTGGATGATGGCGATTCCGTCACCTGCTTGCTCAACCAGCAGGCGATAAAAATCGGTATTTCTTTTCTCTGAAGACTTTGGAGTATTATTTTTTATTTTCATTAAAACTCTCCCTTCTTTTTCATCTATTTTGTCGAAATCCCAATGAAAAGGTTGATAAATAAATGAAATTTGTGTAAAAAAATTAGGTTCGATCAAATAGTAACAAAAATTGTCGCGATTTAGAATGGACATAAATTGGGTGCCTATGATCGGAGAGAATGAGATACTCTCAAAATCCTTCGGCCGACGATGCCGATGGCGTTATCTAACCCTTCTAGGTGAGGCAATTTCTGTAAAATTCACCTTCGGATTCCTCCCTAATGGTGATTGACGGACAAAGCAGCGTCTGCAATCATGTGAGTCCTCCAGGACAAAAAGTGAAATTTTTGATAGGCTTTGCGTGGAGGAGAGAAATTTCGAGATGGATTGCGTCTTATGTTAAAGGAGAGTTTAGGTTGACAAAATTTGTCAGCCCTAATTATAATCTGGAAGCTTGAGATGGCATCAAACTTAGGAGAACTTCTTTTACGCGAAAAGGCTGTCACAGCTGAGCAGCTGAAGTCTGGTCTGAACCTTCAGAAAAAAAACAATCTAGCTCTGGGGACAGCGCTGGTCAGCCTGGGCATCATTTCCGGGGAAGAAATAGCGCAAGCATTAAGCCACCAACTCGGGTATCCCTATATTGACCTTGACCAATTCGAAGTCTATCCGGATGTAATTAACCTGATTCCTGTCGAAGTTGCCCAGAAAGACATGATCATGCCTATCCACCGCATTCGCTCCTTCCTGACCTTGGCCATGGTTGATCCTACGGATTTGGAAGTGATCGAAGATATCCGGTTCCGGACGGGCTTGAGTATTCAACCTGTGATTGCTTCTGAATCGGGAGTAATGAATGCCATCAATAAATATTATGGTGCCTCCCACGCCCTTCGGGTAAAGAAGATTCTGGATGATATTGAGCTGGCCGATGACGCGAGAGTGAATATCATCGAGGAGGAAAAGGAAGACTATGATGTTGAAGAGCTCGTTCACTCGACTGAGGAGGCACCGATCATCACCCTGGTCAATACCATTTTTGTCGGAGCCATCAAGAAAGGAGCGAGCGACGTCCATTTCGAGCCTTACGAAAAATCGTTCCGAGTGAGATATCGCTTGGATGGTACTCTCTATGAAATGATGAACCTCCCCCTGAAATTCAAGAATCCCGTGATCTCTCGCGTGAAAATTCTGTCCAACATGGATATCGCCGAAAAAAGATTACCTCAGGACGGCCGAATTAAAATGAGAGTCAAGCTGGAGAACGGCGGCCGCAAAGAAGTGGACATGCGAGTTTCCTGTGTGCCGGCTATTTTTGGGGAGAAAGTCGTTGCCCGTATCCTGGACAGAGAGATGATAAAATTTGACCTGACAGAGCTCGGATTTGAGCAAGAATCTCTGGATGTTTTTAAAGAGGCCATCCAGCGGCCCTGGGGAATCATCCTGGTCACGGGTCCGACCGGCAGCGGAAAGACAAGTACCCTGTATGCCACGGTCAACATTCTGAATGTTTTGGAAAAGAATATCATGACGGCTGAGGACCCTGTGGAGTATTACTTCGCCGGGATCAATCAGGTTCAAATAAAAGATGAAATCAAGCTCGATTTTCCGACTTGCTTAAGATCATTCCTGAGGCAAGACCCGGATATTATGCTTGTCGGAGAGATGAGAGACTTAGAAACGGTAGATGTGGCCATTAAAGCGGCCTTGACTGGACACCTTGTGTTTTCGACAGTTCACACCAATGATGCGGCCAGCACTATTACACGGTTAATCAACATGGGAATAGAACCATTCCTGATCGCTGACACCGTAGCCTTGATTGTTGCCCAGAGGCTGGTTCGGCGGTTGTGTAAAAAATGCGCCGTCCATCACAAACTGACACCTAAAGCCCTTCAGGATATGGGATTTACCCCTGAAGAAGCGAGCACGGTCAAAGCTTTGAAGCCCAAAGGCTGTGACTATTGCAACAACACCGGGTATAAAGGAAGGATTGCGCTTTACGAAGCGCTGAAAGTAACCGATGAAATAAGGGATCTTATCCTCAGCGGAGCAAGCTCCAAAGAGATTAAAAAGAAAGCCCTCGAACAGGGAATGATAACTCTCCGTCGGAGCGGATTGATCAAGATTAAAAACGGAGTAACATCTTTTGAGGAAGTCTTGAGAGAGACGGTGAGGGACTAGGAGGTTTATTATGACTCTCCCTATTCAAGAATTATTAAAAATTACTGTGGGCGAGGATGCGAGTGATTTGCACATCACGACCTACATTCCGCCTCGGATTAGAGTTCATGGAATCCTCAAATCCATCGACCATCCCCCTCTGACTCCGGCCGAAACCAAGCAACTCATTTACAGCATCTTAACCGATAAGCAGAAAAAAACGTTTGAAGACAGATTAGAGCTCGACTTCTCTTTTGGAATTAAGGACATGGGAAGGTTTCGGGTCAATGTCTTCATGCAGAAGGGGGCCGTAGCCGCGGCTTTCCGCAGGTTTCTCCCCACCATGTGGAGCTTTGCCCAACTGGGTATTCCCCAGAGGTGCGCTCAGCTCTGCTATTTGCCCCGGGGATTGGTCCTTGTCACCGGGCCCACAGGTTGCGGAAAATCCACAACCCTGGCGTGCATGATCGACTATATCAATCACGAGAGAGGGGTTCATATTGTGACTATCGAAGACCCGATTGAGTACTTTTTCACTCCCAAAAAATCAATCATCAACCAAAGAGAACTCCTGGTGGATACTCTGTCTTATGCCAATGCCCTTCGCTCGGTTCTAAGAGAGGATCCGGATGTGGTGCTCGTGGGAGAAATGAGGGACCTGGAAACTGTAGAAGCTACCTTGCGCGTGGCGGAGACAGGCCACCTGACATTCTCAACCCTTCATACCAACTCCGCAGCGGAGACAATCTCCAGGATTATCGATATTTTTCCAACCCAGTACCAAACCCAGATCCGGATCATGCTTTCCATGAGCCTGGAGGCGGTGATGACCCAAGCCCTTCTGCCTCGGGGCGACGGGAAAGGAAGAGCGCTGGCCATGGAAATCCTCATTCCCAATCCCGCCATCCGAAACCTGATTCGAGAGAATAAAATCCACCAAATCTATTCGACCATGCAGATGGGGCAGGAGAAATTCGGGATGCAGACTTTTAATCAGTCCCTTGCGAATCTTTATTTCAAGGGTGCGATCACTCTCGACACTGCCATGAGTGTTTCTTCTTTTCCGGAAGAGCTGACGGATATTATCCAAAGAAAAGAGGGGTTGAAGTCGACTTCGGTCAGCTTCTCTTCTGGCTCTGCAAAAAAATAGAAAGGGGTAAAAGATGGCTATTTATGTTTGGAAAGGCAAAAACCGTTACGGCGATGTGGTCGGGGGGGAACGGGTAGCGAGCTCATTAGAAGAGGTTGCCCGGACTCTACAGAAAGAACAGATCACTGTTCTCAACATAAAGCCCAAAAGAGTGGGACTCCGGATTCCTTTTCTCCAAAGAGAAAAAGTCAAGCTCAAAGAAATGTCGGCCTTCAGCCGCCAGCTTTCGGTCTTGATCGACGCCGAACTTCCCTTGATGTCGAGTTTGAACATTCTGGCAGAACAGACAAAAAACAGGTATTTCAAAAGAGTCATTAACACTGTCAAGGATGATGTCGAGGCAGGTTCCACTCTGAACCAGGCCATGAGAAAATTTCCCAAAGCTTTTGATGACCTCTACTGCAACCTGATTGCATCCGGAGAGCAGAGCGGTTCGCTGGATATCATGCTCCGCCGCTTGTCCGAGTTTATAGAAAAAACTGTCCGGCTGAGGTCGAAGGTCAGGCAGGCGATGATCTACCCCTCGGCGATTGTGAGTTTTGCCGTCCTCGTGGCAATTTTTCTGCTGTGGAAAGTCATTCCCGTTTTTGCTTCGATTTTTCAGGACCTGGGTGCTGAACTTCCCGGACTCACGGCCTTTATCATTGGCCTGAGCCATTTTGTCCAGAGGTATATCATTTTCATCTTCCTGGGCCTTATTGCCTTAGTTGTTCTCTTCCGGTATTACCGCCGGTCAGCGAGCGGACGAGTAGTTGTCGACCGCTTCTTGCTCCGGATTCCTCTTATTGGAAAACTTCTGGAAAAAGTTGCCATCTCCCGCATCACGCGGACGCTATCCACTCTTCTCTCCGGAGGCGTGGCCATGCTGGAGAGCCTGAGAATAACTTCGTCCACTTCAGGCAATATCATCCTTGAAAATAGCGTGATGGAGGCGCGGAGGCTGGTAGGAGAGGGGAGAACTCTTACCGATGCCTTCAAAGAATCTCGCCGGTTCCCGTTCATGATGACCCAGATGGTCAATGTCGGAGAAGCCACAGGGACTTTGGATGAGATGTTGAGCAAGCTGGCTGATTTTTATGATGAAGAGGTCGATACTTCAGTGTCAGCTCTTCTCTCCATACTCGAGCCCGTGCTTCTGATTCTGGTGGGTGGGATGGTTGGGTCCCTAATCGTCTCCATGTATCTTCCCATATTCAGCCTTATGCAGCAATTCTAAAATTGGCTAATTGCCCATGACTACATTGACAATTACGAACAATGAAAATAACTCCTCCGAGTGGCCGCAGCCTTCGGCAGCCGCAGGCTTTAGCCTGCGTCTTCTATCCTATGCTCCCCCCTTTAGATAAAGGAGGGATAAAGGGGGAATTGATAGCTAGCTAAATTGAATAGAAAATGAACATGGAAAGAAGGAATATCCTCTGGCTCATCCTGGTGCGGCTGATTATCATCAGTTCCCTCTTGGTTTCAGCGGTGATCATTCAGTTTTCAGCTTCCGAGTTTCTGCCCATCATTCCTTTTTATTATTTAATCCTTTTCGGCTATTTCTTATCTCTCTTCTACTTTTTGGGCTACCTCTGGAAAAAAAATTACGTTTTTCAGGTAGCTCTTCAAATTTTCTTCGACCTTCTGCTGATCACAACTCTTGTTTATATTTCCGGAGGTCTTTCGGGTTCTTTTTATTTTCTGTATATTTTCGCGATAATCGCTGCGGGCATCGTTCTTTCCAGGCGGGCTGCTTATCTTGTTGCCGCCCTTTCTGCTATTTTTTTTGGGCTTTTGGTCGATGGTATGTATTTCGGGATTATTCCCTATTTCCGGCCCGAGCAGTTCCGGGAGCTATCACTAGGCTTTGTGCTTTTCACGATGTTCATGGCCTGGTCTATTTTTTTTGTGATAGCTTTTTTAGTCAACTATCTGACTGGAAACCTCCGGATAACAAAAGAAGAATTGCGCCTGGCGCAAAAAGAGCTCGAGATTAAGGAGCGGCTGGCAGCCGCCGGGCAAGTCTCTGCCAGCATTGCCCATGAAATCAGGAACCCGCTAGCTGCGATCTCCGGTTCGGTTCAGGTGCTCAAAAATGAATTGCAGCTCGACTCGGAGCAAAAAAATCTGATGGCTATCATCCTCAAAGAGTCTGAGCGGGTTTCACAAACCATCGAGCAATTCCTGGACTTGGCTTCTCCTGAAAGGCAGGCTTTTACCTCTGTGAACCTCCCGGGCCTCATCACTGATACTATAACCCTTCTCCAGGCGAGCGGAGAACTGAACGGCAATATTCACGTCGAAGGGAATTTTCAAGCTTCAGGAATTCATTATTATGGAAACAGCAATCAATTCAAACAGGTTTTCTGGAATCTCACCAAGAATGCGATCAAAGCCATGCCCGATGGCGGAACGCTGACTATTGACTTTTTGGCACCCAACAGGAACGAGCTCTGCCTCAGGGTTACGGATACAGGCGTGGGTATGACTGAAGAGGATAAAGCCCGGCTGTTTGAACCTTTTTATTCTGGGTTTGAGAACGGCCGTGGGCTGGGCATGGCCGTGGTGCGGCGGATTGTTGACGATTATGAAGGGAAAATCGAGGTCAATTCTGAACTCGATCGAGGGACAGAAGTCCTTATCACTCTGCCCCTTCGCAACAGGAATAAAAAGAAAAGATAACGCAATGGAAAACATACTGATCATCGACGATGAACAAAGCCTTCTTGACCTTTTAACAGTTGTCTTCAAAAAAGAAGGTTATGGAGTTAAAGCCGTTCTGCCCGCCCCAAAAGTGCTGGAGCTCATTGATAAAGAAGATTTTGACCTCCTCATCACGGACATCAAAATGCCCCAGATCAGCGGGATGAAGATTTTAAAATACATGAGGGAAGCAAAATCAGACATCCCGGTCGTGATGATCACAGCCTATGGGAGTATCAAGCAGGCCGTCGAAGCCCTGAAAGAAGGCGCGCTGGATTATGTCGTCAAACCGTTTGATGTGGAAGAGTTAAAAATAATTGTTGCCAACGGGCTCGAGAAACGAAGGCTCAAGGAAGAAAATATCCTTCTCAAGCGGGACCTGGAGGAGAAATACAGTTTTGAGAACATGATTGGAAAGAGCAAGGTCATGAAGGATATCTATAGCCTCATTGAAAAGATCGCCACTACCGACTCTACTGTTCTCATCACTGGAGAGAGCGGCACGGGCAAAGAACTGGCCGCGCGTGCTATCCATTTTCAGAGCCGCCGGCGGGCCAACCAGTTTGTCTCCATTAATTGCGCGGCACTTCCCGAGAACCTCCTCGAAAGTGAGCTCTTTGGCCATGTCAAGGGTTCCTTCACCGGAGCCGTGTCGGATAAAAAAGGGATGTTTGAAGTCGCCCAGCGCGGGACATTGTTCTTGGATGAAATCGGGGAGACATCCCCCTGGACCCAGGTCAAAATCCTCCGTGCTCTTCAAGAAAGGAAGATCCGTCGAGTGGGCGGTACAGAAGAAATCCCTGTAGATGTGCGGATTATTTCAGCCACCAACCTGGATCTAAAGAAGAGAATCGAGGAGGGGAAATTCAGGGAGGAGCTCTTCTACCGGATCAATGTCATCTCTTTTGAGATGCCGCCCCTGAGGAAAAGAGTGGAGGATATTCCGCTTCTTGTCTCCCATTTTCTCCAGAAGTATTGCCAGCACATGGGAAAAAAGATGAAAAGGATAGCGCCGGAAGTGATCAGCCTGTTTGAAACTTATCACTGGCCCGGGAATGTCCGGGAATTAGAGAATAGCGTGGAAAGAATTGTGGCCATTGAGGACAGGGAAACCATCACCACCAACAGCTTGCCCCAAGAAATTCTGAGCCCGCGGCGAAGAGAGGATAGCTTCTTGCCGTTTGCGTCCGGCTTTAATCTCACAGCCTACATTGATGACCTGTCCAAAAAATATGTGAGCCAGGCCCTCTTGGCAACAGGTGAAAACCTGAAGAAGACAGCTTCGATTTTAGGCATCAGCTACCGCTCCTTGAGATATCTTATTGACAAGTACAGCCTGAAGACTCTGAGTGAGGAAGAACAGGGAGAGAATCAAAAGAGTGGCAAGAATGAGCACAAAGCGGTATCTTAAGGGACTGCCAATAATTGTCATTTATTGGCAATTATTGGCAAATAAATCTCAGAATATCAAATAGATATTACATAAATCACTGTAATTGAATAATTTAAATAAATTGAATCTTGGCACGAAAGTTGCTATTATATAGTCTCAAAAAAATTTTTAACATTCCTTAGCTGGTGAACACAATCTCAGCGAAGGAAAAGGAGGTATAAAGAATGTTAAAGAGAATGAGAGGTTTCACCCTCATCGAGCTGTTGATCGTTGTCGCGATCATCGGAATTCTGGCTGCCCTGCTCATCCCCAACGCCATGACCGCCATCCAGAAAGCAAAACAGAAAAGCAGCATGAAGGACATTGTGACCATTGCCACCGGTTCCGCCGATTACATCACCGACCACGGCTCATTCCAAGGCATTACACAAGCAGGAGACTTAGCAGCTCAAAATACTTTTATCCTAGCCATTTCGCCTTTCTATGTGAAAATTGTTCCTGTCAATGATGCCTGGGGAACACCGTATCAAGTTTATGCAGGTGAAGCTGCTGTCGAAGGTGCATTAAGCAATGTGGCAGCTGCTGATATTGGCGAAGATGATTTCGTGATCGGTTCTTTTGGAAGAGACAAAGCTACCGGCCCCACCTACAGTATGGTCACGTACGATCCGGCCAATCCTGAGGCTGCAATTTACAATGTTAGCTCCATGGCAGATTTCCAAGAAGATATGGTTAACTGGGACGGGTCCTGGATTGTCGGGCCGAGAACAGCCAGAGCTGTTTCATGATCTTCGGCTAGTTAAATCTTCCTTTCCTGAAACTGACGCTCAAAGGGCGGCATAAATGTGTCGCCCCTTTTTTATTTCTCTATTAAAATCCTTTTTCCGGAAAAAGGCGGTATAATTTTTCATCTTGGAAATCGGCTTTTTTGATTTTCTCTCCGACTCTTTTGGCTTCATTATTTTTCCCCGCCTTGAAATAACAGCCGATGAGTTCATTTAGAAGAAACCTCCTTGCCCGAGGGGTATTTTCAACTTGCAGGGCTGCCTCAAAACAGAAAGCCGCGTCTTTAAAATTTCTGTTCTTTTTAAAAAGATTGCCAAGTTCCATCAGACGGTCAACATCAACCTCGAAAGGCTTATTTTCCTTATACAGATTATCAAGGAATTCCTTGAATTCAGGAGAATAGGCCTTGAAAAGACCCTGAGGGCTGGCGACCAGTTTTATGCAATTTTTTTTTGGTAAGGAAGAGGTGAGCGGTTCTCCATACGATATTTTTTCCCCCTCTTTTTTCAAAGGGATGAGCATTCCTTTCTCCAGGGTCCCTAAATAGAGATAAAAATTCCGCTCAGGAAGGCAATCGAAAAGAGCAATGTTCCTATTTCCCTGGTTATTAGCATAAATAATACTTCCTTGAAGGTCGGGATCATTGTACACAAAGCCTGAGCCCCACCACCCCGTAGGAAATTCTTCTGTGGGATGATACAGGAATTTCATGAGGACCACGGCTTTGCGGATGCCCAAGGAGCGGGCCGCGTTGTGGATAAAAGCAGTTGTGCCGGCAAAATTGTGGTCGTAGGTCTCGAACTGGTATTCGGTATCCTTTGGCCATACCCAGCGCGGGAATCGGATAGTAAAACCATAAACAATAAAAGCTATTAAAAACATGGCTATTATTTTATTAACTTTCGTTGGAGATAAGCTTTTAAATATTAATCTGAGAAGACTGGGAAGCTCACTAATTCCACGCGCGCTTAGTAAGACTAATAGGGAAACGCTTTCAAAAATTAGTCTAGCTCCGATGATGGGAAAAGTCCCCCAATAAAAATATAAGCCGATGAGCATGGAAAAGAAGCCGCAGGCCAATAGCAAGTCTTTCTTTCTGTTTACAGGTTTTATTTTGGAAAGCAAGAGCAGAGGAAGCAGGGCATAGAACGAGGTGATAGGCCACCCAAATAAATCAGAGTTTATTGCTTTCAAATAATCAATAATATTTTCTCTTGCACGAAGCATTGTTAAAGCAACATCAGTAAAGGGAGAGTTGCCAAGACCAGGCAAAACTTCCTTTCCATAGGTAGCAATGTATCCCATTTTGAAAGGGTTGCCGTTGGTGAGTTGGTTATAGATGAGCAAGACTGAGATAAAGGCGATTGTTGTTAGAGCAAACGCCATGGCATTCTTCAGCCTCAACTTCATTTCCTTAAAGAAATGAAACGCATAATACACTAAAAAGGGGGTAGAAAATAGAACAGCATTGTAAGGCCGGATGAGAAAGGCTATGCCTAACCCGATTCCTGTCAAGACTCCGTTCGCGAGCGAAGGATTCTTGAGCGAGCGGAAGAGATAAAGCAGAAAGAAGCAAGCAAAAAACAGGCTGCTCGTGTGGGACATCATTGTCGAAGACATCAGCAAAAACCAGATGGACGCAGCGCCGAGAAAGGAGGTGAGCAATCCAATCTGTCGGTTATAGATTTCTTTTCCGAGGAAGTAGAAGAGGAATATGGCGAGCGAGGCGAGCAGAGGATTGACAATCCAGGGTGCCCGAAAGATCAAACCAAGCATCAGGAGAAATGGCCATCCTGGAGTATACATGCTGTACCATCGGCCATTGTTAATGACATGGGGAAAATCAAAAAATTCTTTGGCGCAGGGGGAGGGCACATAAAGCCGTCCTGTTAAGAATATTTTTGCCTGGAAGACATAGGCGCATTCGTCATGGATATGAGGGATATGGTCGAAGATGAAATAGGAGAACAGGCTGCAAAAAACAAAAACAAAAGCCGCGGCTGCAAATACAGGCCAGGGAATTTTATTCTGATTGCCTCGCGTGATCTTAATTATATACCTCTAATTATTATAATCTTGAGTATACAATCACAGATAATTATAAAGAAAAAGATCTTCTCTTTTTTTCAAAAGCTCCCTGAGTTGTGGAGTGAATCCTGACTTCGAAAAGAAAGCATAATATTTTGAAGTGACATCCCGGAAATTGTCGGCCTTTTTCTTCAATTCATCCCACAGATTTATTCCGACTTTTTTGGTTGTCCATTTGCACTCACAAAACATAAAAGACCCTTTTCCATCGAAGAGAACGACATCAATCTCATTCTTTCCATTCCACCAGCGCCCAATGACTTTTGCCTTGAAAGGAAGCTTATTTTCAATATTCAATCTTGAAAGCTTTTGGATGCAGATATCTTCAAAAACATAACCTACGAAACTATCTAAATCTGGCTTGATTTTTTCTTCCCAAACATAATCAATTTCATCTTCCTCCAAGTAGCTCAGATTGGGAAAAACATATCTGAACCAGAAGCGAAAAAATGGATCGGAGAGGTGATAAATTCCCTTTCGCGACTTATGAGGCTGATCCTCGGTGACAGGGACTTCTCTTCTGATAATTTTTAGTTCGCGGAGGGTTGACAGATATTTATTGACCTTAAACCGGTCGCTGTAACCGGTTTCCTGGACTATTTCGTTCAGCCTAGTTTTTCCGAAAGCAATAGTCTTCAAAATCGAAAAATAAACGGATGGCTCTCGGAGTTCATCCATAAGCAGAAATCGTGGCTCACTATAAAGAAAAGAATTTTTATTTAAGATTTCATTTTTAACATTAAGCTCAATGGTCTTCTTATTATCAAATCTCTGCAGATAGGCTGGTGTTCCTCCCAGGATCGAATAGCTATAGACTTTATCCTGCAAAGAGTAAGGAGGGAAAAATCCAGTGCTGTCCTTAAAACTTAAGGGCTGCAAGAAGATCTGTCCGGTTCGTCTTCCATAGAGAGGACTTTTAACCGATAAGACCTCTTTTTCCATAAAACTCATGGAGGAACCGCAGAGAATGATAAAAGTTTTACTGTTTTCTGCCTTCTCGTCCCAAATTTTTTGGAGGATGGAAGGAAGAGCCTTATTAGAAACACAGAGATAGGGAAATTCATCTATGATGATGAGGGAAATTTCTTTAGAGAGATGGTCAAAAATGTATCTGAGTAGAGCTTCCCACGAACGGAAGGGCTGGCTCTGGAGGAACGAGTCGCCTGTTATCCTGAAGATTTTTTCTGTGATCTGCCTTAGCTGTTCCTGTTCAGAGGCAAGGTCAGAAGAAAAGAAAAGATGCTTTTTACCCTTGGAAAATTGTCTTAATAATTCTGTTTTTCCGATACGGCGCCGTCCGTAGAGAATGAGAAGGCGAGCGCGATTCAATTTATTCAATTTTTCTAAGTGAGCAAGCTCTTTGTCTCTATCGATGAACATCTTGCCTCTTTTGTAGAATTTAAATTAATATAATTTAAATTATACTAAATAAGAAGTAAAGTCAAGAGTTTAGATTTTTTCTTCTTTTAATCTTATGTGGTATAATCTTAACCAAATCGCATGAGAACCATCGTTGTCTTCCTGATTTATGTCATCATCGTGATCTGTCTAACGCCTTTTCTTCTCATCTGCTATCCTCTGAAAATCCGCCAGCCATTTATCGCTATCGGCAAAGCTGCCATGCGCCTCGGACAGAAGATTTTAGGCCTCAAGATCGAGGTCTCTGGCGTAGAAAAAATAGACAGGAAATCAACTTATGTGTTCATGGCCAATCATCTGAGCTTTTTGGATGGTCCCATGCTGTTTATGCTCATTCCTCAGGCCGTCCGGGTGATCCTGAAAAAAGAAGTCTATCGAATCCCGATTGTCGGCTGGGGAATGCATCATGTGGAGTTTGTTCCCGTGGACCGCAAAAGCATCAGAGGCGGGAAAAAGAGCATTGAAAAGGCTTCACACCTGATGAGAGAAAAAGGCTATTCTTTTCTGATTTTCCCTGAAGGGACGAGAAGCCGAGACGGCAAGATTCAAGCCTTTCGGAGGGGCGGGTTTTTTTTGGCTTTGGAAAGCCAAGCCGCTATTGTCCCCATGGCCATCAAAGGGACTTTTGAGATCATGCCGAAAGGCAGCTTTTTTGTCAGGCGGGGGAAAATAGATGTGGCTTTTCAGTCGCCCGTCTCTGTCCAGGGATATAGCAGAGACACCATGGAGAAGCTTATTGAAAAAGTCAGGAGCATTATCCAGGCCGCATTGTGATGCCCCAAATCTTTTTAAGGTAGGCGCAACCTTTAGGTTGCGTCTTTGAAGACGCAGGCTAAAGCCTGCGGCTACCAAGATTCAATAATTATTATTTGGTTTGTATTAAGAGGAGCCGGATATGAAATATGAGAAGGAGATTAAAGACTTAAAGCATATAGCGGAAGAGTTTTTTGAGAATAAAGGTCCACTGTTTGAGAAAATCTTAGAGGCGATTTTTCAAAGCTTGAGAGCCGGCCATAAAATTCTTGTGTTTGGGAATGGAGGGAGCGCTGCCGAAGCGCAGCATTTTGCTGCAGAGGTGGTGAATAAATTCCGTAAGGTCAGGCGAGCGCTGTGCGCCATTGCCCTGACAACCGATACTTCTGTATTGACTTCTATCGGGAATGATTCTTCCTTTGATTATGTCTTTAGCCGGCAGATAGAAGCTTTGGGAGAAGAAGGAGATGTTGCCCTGGCCCTTTCTACGAGCGGCAATTCTCCGAATGTGATTGAAGCTCTGAAAGTTGCCAAAAAGAAGAAAATGTTGACAATTGC
>Ga0315280_10008054_pt1 | contig 13928 bp, 15 predicted proteins | sample YL17G06_40_MG_FD_203697 | JGI IMG/M metagenome (GOLD analysis project Ga0315280, IMG submission 203697) | Sediment microbial communities from Yellowstone Lake, YNP, Wyoming, USA - YL17G06_40 | ecosystem: Environmental > Aquatic > Freshwater > Lake > Sediment | place: USA: Wyoming | collected...
TTCATCCACTTTTTTGCCTCGCCGGATCCTGGTGTGCACCGTAGACTGCTGGACCTGATGCGCAAGTATCAAGCGAGGCTGGTCTCAGCGATAACGCTCTTTGAAATCTACAAGCTCTCCCTTGAAAAAGAGGGTAGGGAGACGGCGGAGACGAGAGCGTCACGAATGGCAAAGGAGTTCAAAGTGGTTGTTGTGGATGCTCCGGTAGCCATACGCGGAGCACAGCTTAAGCACGCTGCCAAGGTTCGAAACAACGAGGACGTGCCGATGGCCGATAGCTTGATCGCGGCAGCCAGCATACTCAACAAAGCGGTCTGCATAACCGACTCGCCGCATTTCGACAAAATGCCTCAAGTCAAGCGCAGATGGATATGACTGCGTGAATGTTCACGCCTAGCGAGCTTGTGTTGCGTTGAACCAGATCTGCAGCCAGGCCACTCGATGGTCGCCGCCAGTGACCCAGCCGAACTGAAACGCTCCCGTGTCGGTATCCCATGTCCAAAGCTCAAAGATCAAACGAAAGTTGTAACCGCTACGAGCGGAGCAGTCAACTACTTGAAAGGTCTCACCGTTGATCTCGAGCTCTAAGATGTGTGTCGAGTTGTTGGCGAATCTGACGTTAGTGACGCGCCAGACAAACGGGAATTCCCACGTCTCATTGTCTTGTGTGAAGCGTTTGAATTCTGTGACGAGTGGCGCCGGAGACGGCAGCGCCAGTTGGTCATCGGGCGGCTTGATGGTCTGGTTGCCTAGCTTGACGCGAACCTCGACGAGCTGGATGTTGCCCATGGAGTTCGTGGTGCCCAAGTACCAGCTGACCGTCTCGCCGCGCGAAATGTCGGTGTCGTTGTTTGGATAGTAATCAGCGGCCATTCTCTTCGAGCCGAGAACATAGAGCTGGAAGAACTGTTCGCGTGGACGTGGAGTTGTGGCCACGTACGCGATCATCTCGAAAACGACTAGAAGCGTAATGAAGACTACAATGAGGTTCCGCTTGTCGCGGGATGACACGAGGCTCACTTTGGGGTGACCTTCATTTGGAATGTGCGTTTGATTCGGTATCGTCGGTAGAAAACGAAGAGGAAAGCGTAGGCGAACGTTCCAACTGCAGCCGCGATGCCGCCGTAGGCGTACGCGAGCACGGTATTAGTGCGAGTTCTCTGGGAGGCTACAGTCTCCAGCTCGCCAGCCCTCGTTTGCACATCGTTCAGCATCGCATTAACCTGGGTGAGAAGTTCAGCGCGCCGCTGCGCGTCGTTGGGCGACGTCAGCTTAAGTGCCTGCTCGTTCAGGTCGAGCGCCTTGTTCAGAGTTGTGAGAAGTTCAGTGATCTCGCTCTGCGTTGCACCCGCCGACTCGGCCAAGCGGACTTGCGTGATCGCCTGGTTGAATCCGGGTTGAATCTCATCTGCGCGAGGGTACGTGGAAGTGTTCGAGTGCACAGCGACAAAAATAAGCATCGTGGCGATCGTGAAGATGAGAATTCTCCGGGAGCTGCGCATTCGCGGATCAATCCCTGTGCATCATCATTCTTCAATCTATTTAGCAGTGGCGACAGACTGGCGTCGTTGGCATGAATGGGAAGAACGGTAAGCAGCCGGATCTCGCTTTGTCCACGACGAAAAGCTTGGATGATCAGGCGCTTGACTATTTGAGGAAGAACGGCGCAACGACCGTCCCAGCGTTATCGGATGCGCTTAGAGCGAAGAACTCATCGTTAACCGAGACTGAGATCGCGGGTCTGGTGTGGCGTCTTGCCGAGCGGGGTCAGGTTGACGTTGAAGATGTCCCGCCGCAAGTGAAGTCCCTGAAGGAGTATCTTGGGCTATGGGAGAGGAATGTGTGGTTCTACGCGTCTGTGGCAGCGTCGCTGATGACGGTGCTCGTGATCTACACGCTTCCGACCGAGCTTCCGCTGGTGGCAGTGCGATGGGTCTTGGGTTCCGTGTTTGTTCTATTCCTGCCGGGCTACGTGACAGTCGAGGCCCTCTTCCCGAAAGGGCGCGACTTGGATGGAATCGAGCGTTTCGCGCTCAGTGTTGGGTTAAGTCTCGCACTGGTTCCGTTGGTCGGGCTCATACTCAACTACACGCCATGGGGCATCAGACTCACCCCGATTGTCATTTCGCTGACGATCCTCACGTTCGGACTAGCCTTGGTCGCACTCGGAAGGCGGTTTTCGGTCAGCCTTGAAAGGTTCCAGTCAGAGAGGTTAGCGTAGCATGAATACGGATCAGTCCGCCGAGGCAACTATGAGCGCCTACCCGCGGAGACCGAAGATACCGCTAGCGAAGCCGGTTTTCGACGAGGAAATGAAAGAGGCAGCGGTTCAGGCCCTGCAGAATGAACGCTTCGTCCTCGGTGAAAGCGTTTTCAAGTTTGAAGAGGAGTTCGCGCGATACTGTGGAACGAAGTTCTCGGTTTCAACAGCCTCCGGCACGGCAGCGCTTGTTCTTTCCATGATTGCTGAGGAGGTCCGTGGAGGAGAGGTTTTGACGACGCCAGCTTCGTTTGTTGCATCAGCGAACTCAATCATCCACGCAGGCGCGACTCCCAAGTTCGCGGATATTGATCTCGAGACTTACACGATTGATCCCGCGAAGGTGCGATTATCGCTTAACGATAAGACAAAGGCATTGATGCCCGTGCACCTGTACGGCTATCCAGCGGCGATGAAGGAACTCTGCGAAATAGCCTCGAAGCGTGGAATAGCGATAATTGAGGACGCTTGCCAGGCTCATGGCGCGTCCTACGATGGAAGGAAGGTGGGGGGGCTCGGAGATGCGGGTTGCTTCTCCTTCTTTCCATCAAAAAACATGACCGTTGCAGGTGACGGGGGTATGATCGTGACGAACGATGACACGATCGCTGAGCGCGTAGCCAGTCTTAGGGACTGCGGGAGGGCCAAGGGGAGCAAGTATGTTCATCGCATGTTGGGTTTCACGGAGAGGTTGAACACAGTTCAAGCAGCCATAGGACGGGTGCAGCTGAGGCGGCTAGACGCATGGAACGAGAGAAGACGGCAGATCGCGTCCAAGTATAATGAGCTCCTATCAGATCTTGATGATGTAATTACGCCGCCAAACGGTGACAGTATCGCCTGGCCAGTCTATCACATGTATGTGATCAGATGCCAGCGAAGAGATGAATTACGGGCTTGGCTTGAACGCGCGGGGGTGGAAGCGGGGGTTCACTATCCGGAGCCCATACACCTTCAGCCCCTTTACCGAGAAATGTTTAGGTATAGGGGGGGCGAGTTCCCCAACTCCGAGCTACTATGCAGGGACGCGCTTAGCATTCCGATGCACCCTAACCTTACCGTAGATGAAGCGAATTTCGTGAGCGAGAGAATCCATGAGCTCTACCAATCATAGAACGCGCATCTACGGAGTTGGTTGATTGACGACTCCAGTTGGCGTTGGAGTAATCGGTGCTGGGTACTGGGGAACAAAGCTAATAGGAGAATATCTAGCCGCCGAGCGGAAAGGAAGAGTGAGGCTTCTCAAGGTTCACGATCCGTCCGTTTCTGCACTCGGCGCACTTCTCATCAGGAAAGAGACTGCTACAATCGGCCAGACTCGGTTAACTCAAGATATCTCCGAAGTGATTCATGACCCCGAAATATCCGCTGTTCATATTGCAACACCGAATCATACACACTACACTCTGGCCAAGATGGCTTTGGAAGCAGGCAAAGATGTCCTTGTCGAGAAACCGATGACTCTCAAGTCCAACGAAGCGTACGAACTCGTTGACTTGGCAGACTCACGGAAACGTGTACTTCAAGTGGGACACATTTTCAGGTACAATGCGGCTTTGCAATTAACACGCCAACTACTGAGAACCGGAATTCTCGGAAGAATCTTCTACGTGCGAATTCAGTGGACAGACTCATGTTATTACCCTGACAGAGACATCATTTTCGATCTGGGCCCCCACCCGATCGACGTATTGAATCAACTTCTCAACGATTGGCCCCAGCAGCTGACCGGGTTCACCAAGGGGTATAGAAACTCGAAAGACCACGAAGAAGTCGCCTACGCAATAGCTGAATTCCCAAACGACGTATTTGCACACATCGAGCTCAGCTGGCTTCATCCCAGGAAGACTAGAGAAGCCACTATTGTTGGCTCGGAAGGGACACTTGTCGTCGACTGCCTCGGACAACATCTAACCCGAATTAGTAACGGCAATAGTGAAGACATACCAGTTTCCGTAAACAACACGATCGAATCTGAAATCACTCATTTCGCCGACTGCGTCGCCCAGAGGGCCACTTTGAGGGAATCGGGGCTCATCGGGGCTCGAACCGTTGAGGTATTGGAGGCAATTCGCGAGTCCATGTGGGAACGGCCTCTTCCAATCATGCAGCCATTCGACCACACGGCCGCAATGTTAGCAGTCTTGGAAATGGCAAGTAGCGCACCAAAAGGCAGTTTTCCGAATGACGAAAATGCTGACAACGACAGATTCGAGAGGTATGCTGGAATGCTCTTGAGGTCGGGTTTTCTCCGGACCGTTGCAACCCAAGAAGGGAAGGGCTATGAAATCACCGAGTCTGGCCGAAAATTCCTGAAGGAATACCAGGACATCAAACGTGATGATGGGCGCAGACGCCCTCAAATTCGAGAAGACTCGGTGCCTCAACAATGATGGCCATCGTAACAGGGAACTAACAACTGCAAAACAGAGTTAATGCGTGGTAGAGGGAACTGGTCAACAGCAGGCGTGTAGGGTTCCTGATCCTACTAGCGGGTCCTCTCTTGATGGTGGCGTACACTCTAGGGGTATGGTATGCCGCGACGTTAATCCTTCAACTGACCGCTTTGGTAGCTGTTCTAGGAGTATTGGGGATGCTGACGTGGATAGGGTACACGATGTCCACTGAACCACCTCCCCCAGAGGCAAATGACTCATCAGAGCTGGATGATCTACGACCTGAAACAATCAATCCTACCGAAGAGAACCAAACCATCCTGAGGCAACCTAGGTTCTCCAGAATCGCGGACGCCGACATCGGCGAAGGCACCATTGTGAGAGATCATGTGAACCTGTACAAGTGCAAGATCGGGAGAAACTGCAAGATCGAATCGTTCGTCTATATCGAGGAAGGTGTAACGGTAGGGGACGACTGCAAGATCAAACCCCATGTGTATATTCCAACCGGAGTTGTCATCGAGGATCAGGCGTTCTTGGGTCCGAATGTGACCTTCACTAATGATAAGTACCCTCGTTCGAAGGGTGACTGGAAGCTGCTGAAGACAGTTGTCGGTCAGGGCGCATCGATAGGTGCGCACTCAGTCATCCTCCCAGGTGTGAGGATCGGAAGAAACGCTATGGTGGGTGCTGGTTCGGTGGTAACTACGGACGTTCCGGATGATACAATAGTCTGCGGGAACCCTGCTAGGCCTCTAGTCAAATGACGGTTCAAGTGTCGGAGCTGCAGCCGGCCGAGAAGACACCGCTGATAGGTGTCATCATACCCGTTTATGGTGAGAGCGGTTCTATCTGCTGGGTCCTGGGCCGTTTCAGGAAAGGCTCGGTGAACACGATCTGTTTGGTTGTGGATGTTCCGCTGAGGCGAGATATGGACGGAACTAGGGAGGCAGCCAGACAAAGCGGAATCACGGTCCACATAATCAAGAATCGGAACAGGACTGGGGTAGGCTCTTCGCTGAGGCAGGGCTTGCGATATCTTGCGGAGACGGGGCATGACATTGCTGTCATAATGGCTGGGAACGGGAAAGATGATCCATCTGAGATCGATCGGATCGTCGCGCCGGTTGCTAGAGGAGACTGCGACTACGTGCAGGGTTCTAGATATCTGCCGGGCGGTAGAAGATTTAGAATGCCGTTCGTCAGGGTTGTCTTCAACCGAATCTACCCACACATGTGGACACTGCTCACTCGGAGGAGATGTACTGATGTAACCAATGGCTTCCGATGTTTTACCCTCAATGTCCTAAGAGACCGAAGAGTAAACTTGGACCAAGACTGGCTTGATGGCTACAGCCTCGAGTACTATCTTCACTACAAGGTTTTAACACTGGGATATCGGACGATGGAAGTGCCGGTCTCGAAGATCTACCCGTTTGGGAACAAGGGCGGCTACTCAAAGATTCAACCACTCAAAGACTGGTGGCCGATAATCTCACCACTTGCATTGTTGTTCTTGGGAGTGAGGAAGTGACCGTTTACGCAGAGGTAAGTGGATTCGGCAGACATGAGCTAGCTGTGTTTCGATACCTTCTCCACCCTTACGACATCAAGCTGAACACAGAAACAGATAGACCAGACCTAATGATCTGCAGGGGGCCGCATTTAGATTGGTCTGGACCAATCGTCAGTGTGCCCGTAGATTCTCATTCTGGATTCAGCGGCAGCGAAGTGAAATTCTCGGATGATCATACCGTTGAACTTCCCTTCGATCTGGTCAGTCGCTGTGTAGAAAAATTCGAGGCAGCCATGAACCCTAAGGTGGCCTTCACGTATCGGCTCGCAACTCGCTTGCCTTTTCAATACAACATCGTTCCTTCATCTATTAGGAGCTGGTTTCTTAGGACGAACGATGCTGATTCGGATCTTTCCAAGCACCTCGCAAACGACGCGGCTCGGAAAATCGTGGTTAAAGCATTTGACCTCCTAGGCTTTCATCTCAAAAGGAAGAATCCTCCATCGCTTCTCATCACCCATGACATCGACTCCGAAAAGGGTCTAAGGAGGGCTTTCTCATTCAAGGCTGCGGAAGACGAATTAAATATTAAGTCTACGTGGTTCCTACCTTCTGACGAATTTTCAATACCCAGAACTCTAGCTAAAGACTTGGTCGATGGCTCAACGATCGGTTCCCACGACATCAAACATGATGGCAGATTAGTTCACATACGTCGTCATGACGAGCTTGTCCAGCGATTAAGCCACAGCAGATCGAAACTTGAAGACCTATTCGAAACAGAGGTTACATGCTTTAGAGCACCACTATTGCAGTTTAGCGAACGAATTATGTCAGCGTTGGCCGAAGCAGGATATAGCACCGATTTTTCTGCCCCGTGCTGGGAACCTGTTCATCCCTCGACCATGGGAGGCTTCGGAGTTGAGACTAGCCAAGCGTTCGAGACAAACGGAGTACTTGAGGTCCCGTCGACGCTGTTCCAAGACCACCAAGTCCTCAACGTACTCTGTATGGATATTGATGGCGCAATCAAGTTATGGACCGAACAGGCTAGATTGATACGTTCCTTCGAAGGGGACATCGTGCTTGTGACCCATCCTCATCTTGCTTTCTCAGAAAACCTACAGAAATACAGGAATCTTTTGACGATTCTTCTGCACATAGATCATGAAATGCCTGAAGGCATCGAGGCGTAGGTGGCATGATATTGGTGTGCAGAATGCCGAGCATCCGTAGCTTGGGCGTTGACGAAACATCGGTTGGAAGAGGCTTCTAATTATGTCAGCAATGAACTTCGAATTCGCTCAATTTTGGACTGAATTGGTGGGCTAGCACCGTTCTTCCTCCTGTCAGAATTCCTAGCGGCCGCGATAGTTTGAGCCCTGACTCATTTCAAGCGACCGCAGTTCATGAGGCATGGACAAACACTCAGTCCATTCGCCCTCGTGTTGCGTTAATGGTTGTCGCAAATGCGTTCGTAACTGCCACTCGAGTTAGGCGTGAAGTAAGATCCCTAGCGGGCAGAGGATATGAACTTCACATCCTCTGCTGGGATAGACAAGGGCGGCATCCATCTCGAGAGAAGATAGCTCAATGTCAAATTTGCAACATCAGATTAGGGAAGACCGCGGGGTTGCCTTTTTCCAGACTGTATTATGTAATGGCGGCTATACTTTTCCAGGTGATCACTTTCATATGGATACTGAAACAGGTGGCAACGTCCCATGCAGTGATCTTGCATGCACATGATTTCAATACCCTCCCAGGGTCCGCTGTGGCAAAGCTGTTCTTGAGGAACCGGGTTCGACTAGTGTACGACTGCCATGAACTGACACCCGGTCTATATCAAGAATGGTTTGGTTCCTTCGTCGCCGCAGTGGTGGGTTCAGTAGAACGCGCCGCAGTTTCCCATGCTGATGCAATCGTATCAGTAAACGAGGCGGTTCACAGCCACCTGAAACAGGGAAATCCAGTCCGTGCGGAAATCATTTACAATTGCCCGGCGATCGCGGAGATTCCGAAGATTCAACCTGTCGATGCGAAGGAGAAGCTGGGATTGAGCGGCCGATTCGTGGTTCTGTTCTCCGGTTGGGTGAGGCAGGACTATGATTTTGACATGATTTTGGAGGCTGCGCGGGACCTAGAACGGAGCCACCTAACAGACATTATCTTTGTTTTCATCGGTCCTTCCGAGACGATGGTGCCACTCATAGATACCGTGACCAATGCGGGAGTCCGCAGTTTCTTTGATTTCCGAGGTTGGGTCCCTGAAAGTGAACTGTTTACTTACTATTTGGCCAGCGACCTTTGCTATGCAGTTACTCGTGATCTAGGGCCGAGTACTAAGATTCTCACTCCTATCAAGATGTTTGAGTCAATGGCATGCGGAGTCCCTGTGATCGTGAGAGATGGAACACTAGCAGCTGAAATAGTCCGCCATTGGGGCTGTGGGACAGTAATAAAAACAGGTTCTTCATTCGCGGATGAACTGATCCGCCTGAAGCAGAACAAAGAGAAACTCCGCACTCTCGGCGCAGCAGGCCTCAACGCTTATCACCAGGCTTACAGCTGGAACCTGATGGAAGCAAGATTGATGCAACTCTACGCTGAACTTGAGAACAGTCACTTGCTAAGCCTAGAACCAAAAGACTCAAGCAGTTCAACACGGGTCAGTCCAGCAATGAGGTAGTGTAAGTGCACAAAATCCTAATCGTTGGGTATGGTGAGGTTGGAAAACCAGTCTTCGAGATTGTTAGAGGAGTATATCCTGACGTTGACTGGCTTGATGTTCAGGACAAGAAGATTGACGGAGATCACGATATTATGCACATATGCTTCCCGGAACAAAATCCCCAACAGTTCATCTCATCAGCCGTTCAGTACATCGAACGCTTTCCACCTAAACTCGTGCTGATAGAGAGCACAGTGACTCCAGGAACCACCCTTGAAATCTACAAGAAACTTCGCAGCAAGGTGCTGCTTTGTCATTCGCCAGTCCGAGGGAACATGACCGAGGGCATGAAGAGGGGCCTTCTTCAATACACTAAGTTCATTGGACCTGTCAGCGCTGAAGCAGGGTTGATGGCCAAGGAATACTATGAAAGCTTGGGTTTGACGACACGCATTTGCTATTCACCAATCGAGACTGAGCTCGGCAAGTTGTTCGAAACGACTTATCGTGGAATAATGATGTCTTGGTTTCAGGAGATATACAGGATCTGCGAGCATTTCGACGCACGGAACGAGGAAGTCGTCGAATTTATCGGCTCGACGGAAAAGGAAGGAAAGCAGGCTCGACCTGTTTTTCACCCCGGTGTGATAGGAGGGCACTGCATTATCCCCAATGCTGAAAAGTTATACGCAGTGTTTCCCTCGAAATTTGTTGACGCCCTGCTCGAATCGAACAGAAAGCGGGAACAGGAAATGTCTCAGGGAAGTAGATGACGAGAACAGGAAGCAGTGTCTGGTCTCTGTCCTTCTCCATTCCAGCCTGAGAAAATCTATGACCACGACACGCGAGGCCTATGCCGTTGTGTTAGTTTGTGATTTTCAATATGGCCTGCTGTCGCGAATACTCGATGTATACAGATTTTTCGAGAGAACTCCGAGAATTGTCATAGTCAGACGCGGCCGACCAATCAACTTGGACCCCCGCTCGCCCTTCCAATTGGAGCTTGTCCCGCTTCCTCCCCCAATCCTCGGATTTGAGAGCCTGGGTTTGCTTGCGTTTCTTTCCACTCTGTTCTCGGTCATCGTTTACTTAGCACATGGGTTCGCCTTGTACCAGAAGATCAGGGGGCACGTTGTACTCCCGATAAGGTTAGTACATGCGCATGTCGTCCTTCCACAAGGTCTGCTCGGATTATTGCTCGCGCGTTTGCTCAAAGTTCCACTCTTGATTACTGCGGCTGGAACTGATGTGAACGTTGACATGAATAGGAGCATAGTTCATCGTGCGCTGTCCCTTTTCGTCCTGAGAAATGCCTTCAGCACAATAGCTGTGAGTAAACCTCTCCAATCCATCCTCGATCAGACTGGAGTCGCGAATGTGATCTACATCCCCAACAGCGTTGACACCAGCTCCTTTGGCACGACAACGAAATCGACATCTGGTAGAACCGTCCTATTCGTAGGTTCCATGGTCGCTGCCAAACGGCCTTTGCTGCTCCTACGCGCCTTCGAGCGGGTCGCCCGGGAAGTTCCAGGCGCCACTCTTCTGATGTGTGGGGAAGGATCACTTAGGCGATCGCTTGAGGAAGAGATTGAGTCGAAAGGATTGCGAGACAGAGTATCACTGTTTCCGAACATGAGCCCGCAATCGGTGACTGCCATCTATTCGCAGGCCGATGTTTTCGTCTTACCATCTGTCTCCGAGGGTCTGTCTCTTGCCCTGCTGGAAGCCATGGCAGCTGGCAAAGCTATCATCGCGAGTCGGAACGAATCGCATCAGGCGATCCTGAAACATGGTGAGAATTGCCTCTTATTTGAGGTAGACAACTGTGAGGAATTGACTATGCAGATCTTGCTGGCACTTACTGATGGGAGGCTGAGGCGCAGAATATCTGAGTCTGCCCGTCAACTCTGTGAAAAACAGTTCTCGAATGAGCTTGTTGCAAAGGAGTTGGAAAATCTCTACTTGAGGGCGCTTAGGTGGCCGAATGAAACATCCCAGAGACGTCAGGAGACCTAATCCAAAATGCTTGGATCATTCAGGGTCCTCAGAGTTCTGATGGCCGAGTACTCTTTTTGGGGGTCAGCTGCATGCGGAGAGAAATCCGCGAGAGCTAATAGCGCTGGCCGAACGTGGCCACACGGTAACCTACTTGGGGGCAAGAGCGCGACCATAGCGTTTCGGGATACCTCTACTGCGAAAGAAATCATACTGCTGTGAGCTCTTTGCCTTATGAGACAAGGAAGGAACGAATGTGTGGGATTATGGGAGCGAACCCGTCAGCGAATGGGATGGCATGAACTTGACATCACTGGATGAAGCGTCGGGCTCTTCCATCAATCCTTCAATTCTAGGGCTAATTGTGTTGCTACCTTGTGTGAGCGCAGTGGCCGCGTATATGGGATTTCGGGACGTTCTGCTGGGCGTTTTCTTCGTGGTGGGGTTATCCGTCTTCGCGGTTTTGAAAGTCAAGGCCAGACACAATGACCGTATCTTCATTTTGCTCGTTTGGTCGCTCAGCTTGTCTTTAATCTTGTCATCGACACTGGCTTCTGATTACCTGAGCGGCTACGATGTTCACCAGGAATACTTCTTGGCACTTCAAACCTCAATCAATGGTCTCTGGAGTATCCAACAGAACGTCCCCTACAGCTCGCTGCTAAGCATTACTGTTCTACCCGCCATGATAAACATAGTATCAGCATTGAGCATGCTGCAGATTTTCAAGTTCGTGGTACCTCTGGCGTACTCTTTAGTCCCCCTAATCCTCTACCGAATCGCTAGAAAAATTCTTGCTCCAGGAGCTGCGTTCATTTCAGTCTTTCTCTTCATGTCTTATGACGCATTCTACGTTCATATGCTGGCATTAGCACGCCAAGAGACAGCTGAGATTCTTCTAGTCGTGTTGATTTTGGTCACACTCTCACCTGCGATAATCCGCAGCATCTCAGGTAGGCTTTCGATAGCGTTACTGACTATCGGGCTGGTAACGTCGCACTATTCAATCGCCTACATCTATTTGGTTTTTCTGGTTTTCTCCTTTATGACTTCTCGAATCTGGCGGAGAACGGTGGGTTTGACCATGCTCATGATTACATCAGTGACCGCCATGTCTTGGTATGCATTTGTTGCGGGTGGATCTGGTATGGTTGTGCTGAGTAGTTCTGTTTCATTTGTCATCAACAATATGAAGATGGACTTCTTCAACCCAAGCTTCAGGCCCGTGGAAGTCTTGCAGGCGGTTGGATTTGTCTCGGTATCAGGGATTCTGACAGAGATGAATCGGTGGACCCAAATTCTTGTGCAGTTGTGTCTGCTCCTCGGTTTCTTTGTGCTCATCCGCAAAACGAAAAAGAGCCCTTCGGAAAGGCAGATGCTGCCGTTGATGAGTGTGGGGATTGTTCTTATAGGTAGCGCAGCGCTTTTGCCAGGATTCGCTGCGCAGTTGACTATTAGCAGGATTTACCACATTACACTTCTGTTCGCCTCAACTTGTTTCGTTTACGGTGCCGACCGCGTTCAGCTGACTCTTTCGAGCATTCCATCGTGGATTAAGAATCTGGGAATTGTTGCAACACGTCCTCGTGGCCCGACAAGGACACAGGTGTTGGCATCAACAGTGCTATTCTTGTATTTTCTTTTCCTCGCAGGGTGGTTTTCGGCGGTGACTTCAGCCGTCCCCGCTTCTTTCGTCTTGGACCATGGTCGCCTTGCGAGTTCGTCAGACCCCGCTGTGAGCGTCCTGTACTATGATTATTTCACGGTTCTTTCGGATATCAGCGGCGCCAGTTGGATTCATCTCTACCAAGTGAACGGTCGTCCAGTATGTGCCGATTTGTTGGCGAAACCCCATGTCTTAATGTCATACGGGAAGTCTCTGTTTCTTGGCAGCGGGAACTATTTGCCGGACGAGTGCGCGTTTTCTCTCTCGTACGTGTACTTGAGCGAGTTCAACAATAATTACGGGCTAGGATATACTTGGTCTAATACACCTGGAGTAGAATTAGGATCATTCCCCATATCTGCTATCTTACCGAAATTGTCGAGCATGAACAGGATTTATTCAAATGGCGGAGCGACGATATATGGCTAGAATGTGGGCATGCAAACTAACACCTCGTGAACAGGAGCACATGCCTGATAGAGATATTCTTCTTGACCATGGTCCTCACCCAGTCGATATCCTGAATGTGCTTCTGGATACCTGGCCTTGGAAAGTGAGCGGCTTCACGAGGGCGTATCGCAACTCATGTTGGTGGAACGTGCAGTGACCCGAGGAAAAGCTCTGGCCTCCGCTGGAAGGAAAGCTGGGATCTTAATGTGGGCCCCCATCATTCTCGACGGAGCAATCTCGGGTGATAAAGTAAACGAATCGGAACGTATCAGGATCCTGAGTCAGGAATTCACTGTCTACGCCTTCGTCCTGGTGTCCTTCGCAGGCATGAGCAAGCGGAGGGAATATGTTAACAAATGGTTTCACTCTACGAACGCAAGAATCGTCGTCCTGCCTTCGTTAGAATATTATGGGACTCAACTCCTCTCCAGAATCGCCGCAGCTACATTCGTTGCTCTGAGTGCTATTTTACTTGGGCTTTCCCATAAGGTCGATTTGATTATTGCAAGGGGAAGCGTAACAGGTCTTCCGCTGATTGTGGCGTCTAAGCTTACAGGAGTGCCTTTTCTCTTCAATGTCCTTTCCGTTCCTTTCGCACAGACAGAGTCGGCGCTCCTCGGTGGGAGCCTGGAGCAGAACAGAGTCTTTGGATACATTATCAGATCAGCTGACTATTTCGTGTTGCGGACCACAGACTATGTTGGAGTTGCAACTCGCGCTTCTGCACAAGATCTTATCGAGGTTTTTGGAACGGGCTACCAAGGAAAGATCGTGCTCCTTCCCTTCCCGGTTCCAGACGCGCTCTTTGGCTACCCATTGGATATCACAAAGCGTGACGACATTATGCTTGTTTACAGCGGAAGCTTGAGTGGACTGTACGAATTCGCGCATTTGATCGGTGCAATCGAGAAAATGAACAGGGCCGGTCAACATGTTTCGTTGGTAATATACTGTTCTCAAAAAGGTAGGCA
>Ga0315280_10008055_pt1 | contig 13925 bp, 10 predicted proteins | sample YL17G06_40_MG_FD_203697 | JGI IMG/M metagenome (GOLD analysis project Ga0315280, IMG submission 203697) | Sediment microbial communities from Yellowstone Lake, YNP, Wyoming, USA - YL17G06_40 | ecosystem: Environmental > Aquatic > Freshwater > Lake > Sediment | place: USA: Wyoming | collected...
TACCTGTTGGAGCCATTTTATTGTTGAACCACTGCGCAGTGGGAACAACAGGACCAACAAGGGTCGAATCCGTTACATTTCCTGCCTTATCCTTTGCCTGTATCATGTAATAGTAAGATTCATTCCTTTTCAGCTTAGTGTCAACGTATTCGCTGGATCCTGCGTCAATCTGTCTAATGGACTTCATATTTTTAGGCTCAGACGACCGCAAAATGGTGTATGAGATTACGTCATTTTCACCCTTTCCATCATCAGCGGATGGACTCCATTTTAGTTGAATACTGCTTCCATCATCATTTGGCACATCGGAGGCAGATATGCCTGATGGAGGCGCAGGCGGATTGTCGCAGTAACAAACCGAAGCCAATAGCATAAAGATAAACACAAAAATCATAGATACGTTTTTCATATTCATTTAACCAACTCCATCAAGCTCTCTATCACGTAAGTTGGTGTAACACCGTACTTTTCGATGTCTTCTCTTTTATCCAATCCTGTAAGCACAAAGGCGGAATCCATCCCCAATTCAGACGCACCTTTTATATCCGTATTCAAAAGATCGCCAGTCATCAGAGCATCATTTTTCACCAGTTCCATACGCTGGAGTACCGCATTATACATCGCAGGATACGGCTTCCCCATGATAGTAGCCTTAGTCTGTGACGCAGTTTCTATAAAAGATATGATTGCGCCAGTACCAGCGAATATCTCGCCATTGGGAACAGGCTTTGCTACGTCGGGATTAGTGCCTATAAATTTCGCTCTATAAACAGCAATGGCGTTAGCGGCGTGATCACCCAGTTCCCAGTTGAATTCAGTAGTTATACCAGCGACGACGTAATGCGCTTTCCTGTAATCCTTCGGATTGATTACGTCCATGCCGATCCTCTTCATCAAGGTTTTGACAGATTCACTAGATACACAAAGCACGTTCCTGCGGTTCGGATGTGCCTGAAGCTCATTTTTAAGGTACATAGCCGCTACATCGCCTGAAGTGATAACCTCATTCTCATCAACATTTGAAATACCGATCTCTTTAATCTTACTGGCGTATTCGGATGACAGCTTTGACGAGTTGTTAGTTATAAACATTACCTTACAGTCTTTGTCTTTCAGTATATTTATGGCATTAACAGCGTCCTGTATAGTTTCATCACCACGATACAATACACCATCCATATCAAAAATGTAACCTTTATAAAGTCTCATAACGTCATAATCTCCGTATAAGTGTAATCTATTTAATGTTATGCTAGATGATAACATAAAATGTGAGAGTAATCAAGATATGATCTGGCACGTTTCATGCAATTAATTTCTGGTAAATAGTATGGCATATACGCTGAAGCATTTTAGGCGGGTTTGGTAGGTCGGGTTGAAGCAATGAAACCCGACTTAGGTTGGATTTCGTTCCTCAATCCACCCTACAAAATGAATAGAAACATTAGATTGAAATCAGATTATATGTAAATTAGCCAGCAAGTAACTTTATCTAATAATCACCAGCTTCTTCGACATACTTTTCGTGGTGTTGGAGTCATCTGAGGCTACTATGCGGCATACATAGACTCCGGGAGCGACTTTCTCTCCAGCAAAGTTATTGCCATTCCATTTTATGTCTTTGTTGACACCGAACTTTCCGCCATCATCCCCGCTGATGAACTCTCTTTCGTAAACAAGCTGACCTGTAATAGCGTAAATATCCAGTCTGACAGATGAATCCTTGCTTAAAGTATACTCTAAGCTGACGTTTTTATCTTTCTCCAGTTTTACAGGATTGGGAAAAATCAACAGCTTTCCCAGATCAAGCGATGCAGAACCGACACGAATTGTCTTGATGACTATGTTATTCCGTCCATCTGTCTCAAACACTTTGTAATCAGGATTAACTTTGACTATCAATCTTGACTCTCCCCATTCTGACAGGATGAAGTTCGTATCAATCTGTGTCTGTCCATTAGCGGCAATATCTAAAACCTGTTCAGTTATAAGCCTTGGTGATCTGGCAAGCGGCTCCTCAACCCAGACTTGCACGCTGATACCTTTGGCATCTGCACTACCGATATTCTGTATATTAGCTTTCAACTGAATAGACTGCCCAAGAGTTGGATTTTCAGTGGATAGTGTAATGTCTTTTTCCAAAACAGCGAGATCAGGATGCGGCACCTCATTAACAGGATCAGCAAGACGCGCCAGAGTAGCTGTCGCTACCTGACACATATTCGCCATCATATCAATATTCAGCTTGTCTATGGTATCGTTCTCTGTGTGCATGTAAGGATAGAATTCAGGTGAGCTAAGGTCGTAGTTTTCTATACCCAATATTGCGTTATAACCGTTCTGCCAGAAGGGGGAATGATCACTATACCATATATCAGAATTGACTATCTTCCTTAAAACTAAAGGGCCAATGTTATACGTTTTCTGAACCGACAGCATCGCCTCTGCAAGCCATTCTGAACCCAGATTCGCAACTATGTCAATGTCTGGCGTATCGGGGTCATAAGCTATCATGTCAAAATCGAGAACGCCTGTGATCTCTTCCTTGTTTTCCCACATTTTATTAGCATAGTGCTTGCTTCCATGAAGTCCCAACTCCTCGCCGGAGAAGGTGATGAACCTGATAGTTGAGTTAAATTCGTATTGGCTCAAGATGCGTGCCGCTTCGAGGACAGCCGCAGTTCCAGATGCGTTGTCATCCGCTCCCGGCGCCGGCAAAGTCTTCCAGTTTAATTGCCAGTTTGTGCTTTTAGATGCCACGCTATCATAATGTGATGAGATTATAAAGACTTTATGGTTGTCCCCTTTACCCGGTAACGTAGCCACAACGTTCCGCATCTGATAATGCCCTTGCGTAAGCACTTCGTGAGAAAAAACGTCATATTCTACATCCAGCCCATAGCTTTTGAATTTGTTGTATATGTAATCGGCGGCGTTGTCACAGGCTTTATCAGAAAAATCATCAGTATCCCGAACACGAAGACAATATCGGCTTTGATAGGCTTTATACGGAGGGTCTAAGTCTTTGTTTTCTTGAAGGTTAGATACAAATTGTCTCATTTCTTCTGCTTTTACTGAGTTAGCGATCTCTCCTATTATCGCAACGTCTGATGCAGATTCAGAATATGGCTCATATTTTGGTGCTTTCTTAACGAGATCAAGCTTGATGCTTTCGGGGAGTTCCATCAGTGGAAAACCCAGACTAATCAGCTTTGGCTGGTTTTCAGGCTTAATACGCAGAAGCAAAGACCCATCGTATTCGAGTATTACTTCACCTATCTGGCTTATTAATGGTTTAAGCTGACCGACTCTTACCATGTAGTAAATGGAATCCGTACGAACCTTATCCAGAATAGTATAGAAAGATTGATCTCTGTCAAACAAACTTTCATCACCCTGTATAATGAGAAAAGAATTTCCCTGAAAGCGAAAATTACATTTTTCTGTCACAGATACGGGTATTTTTACCAGATCGTCAAGACGGATTTTCACCAGTACGTCGTCAGCGAAAGTGAAACTTGCGATTAAAAAACACATTAAAAAAATTATAACAAAACTGAAACGCCATTGAGCCATTGTATTATTTTCCCTCCGAAATTTATTTGCAGTTATAAGTCATAGAAATAGTAATGAGTAACAAGTAACAAGTGACGGTGCTTATGGTTTCCATGTCACTTGTCACCTTTAGCTATTCCTTTCCGATGAATTCACATTTTTTCTGACGATAATACTGGTAGTTTTCCCACGAGACGTCAGGAGGGACAAGGTGGTCGGTGTGAGGGATGAACCCTCCACGTTTCAGGAGAGGAGTAAGTTTTTCAAATTCCTTGTCAATCGCCTCTTTGCCAGCGATTAAGGCACGTTTATCAAAGTATCCACGAATAGCGACTTTTTTACCGAATTGGTCTGAGATTTTGTATCCATCGGTATGAGCGGCTTCGACCGGGAACATGACGTTGATCCCGCCTTCAAGCCATAGAGGAACTAACTCGTGTATATTGCCGTCACAATCAAGCATATTGAATTCGCATCCGCACTCATTTCTCAGAAAATCAGTGATACGCTTGTATCTAGGAACCATGAGCTTTGCGAATAGTTTTGGCGATACAAGAGGGCCCTTGTTGAAGCACATATCTTCCCACCAGGTACCAAGATCAATCTTGCACTTGCCAGCTATATTCTCAAACAAATTCAGGTGCATCATTGTGAGATGCTCCATCATTTCTTCGATCCAATCAGGGTCATCGTATAGTGCCAGCGAAATATTTTCCACACCCATCCAGTTGCGAAGCCAGCCGTAAAGTGAGCCACAGCCTATTCCAGTTGGGTAAGTTGCATCGTAAGTCAGTTTGCACAACTCGTCCAGATTGGCGGGTATGCGCCCCGGTGTATCAGGATTAAGCTTTTCGTCACGAACCTTTTCCCAGTCTGCTCGTGTCTCAATGGCGTACCTGATGTATCGGGGTATCGAGGCGCCAAGCTCAGGCCTTATCATCTCAGCGGTTGCACCATCGCCATCCTGTATAGTGATGTGATCGCCTTTCTCTTCAAGGACTTTGTATTCAAATCCGGGTAACAGACCGAGATGGGTCCATGGACCCGGACCGTATTCGGTATCATCAGTGTGAAAATAGCTGTTTATTGCTCCCCAGACTCCATTATGTTCTTTTGGCAGACCTTCTTCGTGCCATCTTTTGATTGTCTGTTCCCACGCACCAAACTCATAGTCTGGAACACGGTCAACTGGTTCATAGCGCAACGTACGCATTAATCTCTCACGATGGGTCATTTAAAATAAATCCTCCTGTTTAATATGTTGACCAGTAGTATGTATGTAATCCAGAGTTCCACAAAATTTTAGTGATTTCTTATTTTTCAAGCTCTACAGGACAAACTATCGAATTCCAGCCGGTTATCCCGCCCAGCACCACAGTTAAATTCTTCCATCCTCATTATATCAAAACAGCCAGAAGTAAGCTAGCTGTAATGCCAATATTAACTATAAGTGTTCTTGCACATATACTTTCAAGTTTTCTCTTTTCTGCATATTTGCCTTTTAATACCTGCATAGACGTTACGAGCGACAAAATCATTAGCGGAGAAAAGAACCACAATGCCTTGAATGGTATACCCGCTTTGATTGAAATTGTAAACGAAATACACATAGCGAAACTGATTAAAGCGTATAATTTACTCATATTTGACGTACCAAAACGAACGACAAGATTACGTTTGCCAGCTTCTTTATCAGCGATATAATCAGGAAATTCATTTATCAAGATCACAATGTTAATTACCAAAACAATTTATTAAACAATTATACAAAGCAGGAATGAGTTTTCTATACGTTAAGTCGCCCGATGCACCGAATATAATTACCCCGCATGGACCGGGGCGTATCTCCATACAAAAACCATCCCTTACGTCAATATCAGTTTTAATTTGATCCATAATGGATTCCTTCTCTGGTATACATTAAGTCTTAACTCAATCTAATAATATCAAAGCTCGCTATTTCCGTTTAGCATTTTTTTGAATTCATCCAATGAACTGCATCGAATAGCTAAACGATGGTATTTTCTCAACTCATTCTTATCATCTATTTTGTCAATGATAACAGATATTTCTGAAGGCACTTTACCAAAGCGTTCGTCCAATAACTCAAGGATCATCTCCCTACTGTTTATCAATGCACCTTTTTTAATAGCAATTCTCTCAAAGCTTGTTACGTATGGCATCTTATTTATCTCCTCTATCTTCTTTATCTCTTCCAATATAAGAGCATCTTCTTTTTCACTAACTTGAATTGACCAATCTATAAACTCAAGCAATCCCTTTATATATTCCCTGTCATATCCCTTATCAAACATCATCCTCATCAATCGAAGCTTTGTATTAAACTTATCACCTCTCCGTTCAGCTTTCTCCTTTTCCTGTGACACCAAAACTACAAAAGCGATGGGATTATCGCTTTTTTCTAACCCTTCATGATCATAATCCATCAACCTAAATGTTGGGTATTCAAACAACAAATGACTTCCATAGGCATCAAGCTCATATTTGCCTTCTAAAGAACTTGTATCTATGCCTGTTAGTATTGCCATACTCACTATCTTTGTATTGTGTTTGTCGAATATCCTGTAAAAGTAGCGAAACATTCTTTGCGAGAAATTTTTGTCCGGATAGCTCTGTACCTCTATGTGTATTAGTATCCATTGTTCATTACCGTCTTTTAGATAAACTTTAGTCAGTTTATCAACGTATTTAGCACCTTTCCTGCTCTTTTTTGATAGCTGTTCCATTTCTTTATCAAGAAATTCAGGTTTTCTTGATAAGTCAACATCTTCATATAGATTAGGCAGAAAGAAAATTAGTAGATGTGGGAAAAATGTTTCAATGATCTTCTTCCATGCTTCATCGAAGTATGTCCAATATGTATCTTGTTTTGGCATTATCATCCTTTCTTATTTATCTGACTCAACTACCGCATGACCGCCAAACTCATTCCTTAGAGCCGCAAGAACCTTATCGGAAAACAAGTCATTCTGTCTGGACTGGAAACGCTTGAAAAGTGAAAGAGCAATCACCGGAGCAGAGACACCCGACTCAACAGCCTGCAATACCGTCCATCTTCCTTCACCAGAATCATCCACGTAGCCCCTGATGCCTTCAAGTTGAGGGTCTTTACCTAATGCAGATTCCAGTAATTCCAGCAACCACGATCTAACAACACTGCCCTGATTCCAGAGGTGAGCAACCTTGTCAAGTTCAAGATTCTCTCCATAAGGTGATGATTTCAGCAGTTCAAAGCCTTCTCCGTAAGCCTCCATGATGGCATACTCTATACCGTTGTGGATCATTTTAACGAAATGGCCTGCCCCTGTTGATCCACAATATAAGTATCCGTCAGGCGGTGCAAGCGTCTTGAGAAGCGATTCTATGTGTTTGAAGTCAGCTTCATCTCCGCCGATCATCGTGCAATAACCAACTTTAAGTCCCCAGATCCCACCAGATACACCTGCGTCAATGTAGTGGATGCCGAATGTTTTTAACATCCTAGCTCTGCGTATATCGTCTTTGTAAAAACTGTTTCCACCCTCAACGATAATATCACCTTTGCTTAAAAGACTTGACAGGATTGACACAGTTTCATCAACTAACTCTCCTGCGGGGTACATCATCCACACAACTCTTGGCACAGAAAGCTTCTGCACGAATTCTTCCAGCGATTTTGAGCCTTCGGCGCCTTCTTTTTCCATCTGTTCGACTTTTTCGTATGTGCGGTTGTAAACTACAACGTGGTGACCCCCGGTCAGAAGTCGGCGAGCCATATTCATACCCATGCGACCAAGACCAATCATACCGACTTGCATTACGATCCCTCCATTTCCTTTTTCTTCTTCAATTCATCAAACCACTGGCGCATTTCCTGCTCTCTTTGTCTTAACTCAGGAGGGACGTCAGTGGAGACTGCGAGTCTTGCTGTTGCTCCACCGTCAACTGTTATATTAGTGCCTGTAACGAATTTTGATTCGTCAGATGCAAGGTAGACGGCACAGTAAGCTATGTCCTCCGGGGTTCCTGCTATTGGCAAGGGTTGAGCATGTTTCTGTCGCTCATTGGGTATATCCCCGAAACGCTTTAAATACTCCTCTTTGTATTGTTCACCGAATCTCCTTGCGACCATTTCCCCCGGTTCACCAACGAATATGGAACCGGGTGATATTGAATTAACACGTATCATGAAAGGCGCAAGCTCAACAGCTAACGCTCTTGTTCCTGCCACGATCCCGCCTTTGCTTGCGGCATAAGCAGAACCCTTTGCCCACGAACTCCACGCATGTACAGAAGATATGTTGATTATTGACCCTCCGCCGATTTTCCTCATCTCAGGGACAGCGTAGTGTATCCCCATCCACATTCCTTTAAGGTTCGTCACCATCAGACGATCATAGGCTTCCTCCATCTTTTCTTCATCAATGTTGTATCCGAACCATCCGATCCCTGCATTATTAACGAGGACATCAAGGCGACTATATTTTTCAACAGTAGACTCGATCATCCGCTTTACATCTTCAGTTACAGAAACGTCCGTTACTATAGCAGAAGCGATCCCGCCTGCCAACTCAATTTCTTTGAGGGTTCTGTCAAGCTGTTCGGTAGTTCTGGCGGCTATAACCACTTTTGCGCCTTCCTTTGCCAAGACTCTTGCTATGCCTCTCCCAAGGCCACGTCCCCCGCCTGTGACAATTGCTACTTTGTTTTCCAGTCTCATATTGATAACTCCGTTATTTAGTCAAGCACTAGCTCATCATACCCCCAGCAATTTTTTATAAGCATCCATAGACATACCTTCATTAATATTGGTGATGCCTTCTTTATCCACAACCTCAAAGAATTTCTTGATGATCTGCGCCCGCTTTGGGTCATCTGGAGACAGATTTGCTATCCTCACGTATTGAATCGGCAGACGTGCCACAAGCACTCTTGCAAGTATATCTTCATTGTCAGCAAGCTTCTCCGCTTTGTCAAAAAGCTCCTCTGCTATCTTCATGTTTTCCTCACTGAGATAACCTATCTTTGGGTTCGCCCAGATATTTGTATGCAGGCTTTTATCACACATTACATTACCGTGCAAAACGTTTATGTAATCTCTTATGGGTACAGAGGCTTTCCCGTAATATCCCTCAAGAAACTCGTTTATGGCTGTGTCAGCATCATAATTTGGATCCCAAAGGAGTTTAGCAAGGACGTAAGCCCTAAGTTCCGCAAGCTCACCTTTGCCTCCACTGGAGTAGTTACCTTCCTCAAATATACCCTTTACACCATGATTTACAAAAAACTGAATATTTGGCTTCAGGACGTAGAGATTGGGAAATGGCATAATGTAATGGCTGAAGTCAGTAACGTAATCCCAGATATAAAGCCTGTCTGATATTTTCGACCAACCCTCAATATCTGTCTTGAATGAAGCATTGATTTCACAATTCTCAAGCGAATGGGAGAAGCAACATTCAATGCTGCATAATCTAACGATCACGTTATCTCTTGGTTTGATGTTTTTCGGCGGCTTGCGGGTGTATTGATAAGCCAGCGTGTCAATCGCTTTGTCTGGATAGTCCTTCTTGATCGCCTCCGCTACCTGATTCACGAACCAGAGCATTGTCCCGCTGTGGCTTTCTTCTCTGTCGTCAATGGCTTTGCAGTCAGCACATTGGCAAAAGTTATGCCAGTCATTCTGAGAAACTGAGAAGATGTTAGCTTCTGGTGCTTCCTTTATCCACTGCCTGACTTTTTCAATAGAGATTTTCAAAACGTCAGGATTAGTCAAACACAATTGAGTGTGATCGGATATGCGTTTACCGTCAACCTCTGAGAAATATTCAGGGTGATCCGCAAAATACTCTTTTGGTGACAACAATGAATCAAACGTATGTACGAAATGGGAATAAACTATCTTACCCCCGTGATCCTTCGTCAAGCGTGACGTTGTGCTGTTCATCCTGTTTCTGGCTGACCAATCACCGTCGAAAGCATCTGTGTAGAATGGCTCTCTGTATTCAAGGACAGGCACTTGAGTTTCATCCATTGATTTTAGCTCAATTCGATCCTTTTTCGGTATACGGCTGACTTTTGAGGTGAACCATCGGCAACCGAGTTTTTCAAGGAAAGTGTAAACACCGTACATTGTACCTCTCAATTTACCTCCAGCTATAATCAGACAATTATTAACTGTTCGGATCGTAAAACCTTCGTCTCCGAGCTTATCCCAGTCTATCTTTACGTTAAGCCCACGCAGATGATCGTTATCACCAAGTATGATTTCGTGATCGCTTACTGGAACTTTATCTGTCACTACGGGAATACCAGCACCGGAGATTTCCTTCAGAAACTTTTGCAATTCAACTGCACTGTGTTTCTCCGAAGGCGATGCGTTTTCACTAACAATTATTTTATATTCGCTTTTGCCATTTTCAACAATAACCATGTTTATTCCTCCTTAAAAGAACCTCAAACTAAATAAATATGAGATTTTGAAGAATATCGTTCTCTCTAAGTTATCTCCTTCTTTATTGTCTGAATAAACCAGAAATATGTTGCTCTCCGGTTGGAATTCCCACGAGAACAGGGCGAATATGTATCTTGTGTTATCTCTCGTCAACTCAAGGTTACTGCGAACAGACATCTGGCGAGAGATTTGATAGCTTGCACTGAACCGCCTGTTTAACATAAGCCTATCGCCTTCCCTGTCAAACCTATCAATTCCCACTTCAAGTCTGAGTTGCTGTAATGGTGTTATGGTAAATCCAGGTCCAACAAAGAAACTCCTTTTGTTCTCCTGTTCCCCGTACATTATTGGTGATCTTATGGATACCCATTTCGGCGGAAAATAACCAGTAAAGAGCATTATCGTCCTGTTAGTATAGAGTATATTAACGTCAAAATCGTCAGTGTGCTGATACCATTCTGGTTCGACATGAATGAAGAAATCAGCGATGCCTGCCCCTAACTCAATTCTTCGGCTTTCATTGGTCTTGATCCCATCGTGGTTTGAAAGCCTTTCATAAGATACTCCTCCACTAAGTTCCTTGAAAATTTTTGCATCACGACGATATTCATATCCAGTTGATATTTTTCCACCTTTGACGTTAACACGGGGGATATAACCCGGTTCTACGATAAAATCTTGACCTATATCCCCACCTTGCAACTCGAAGCGTAATCCTCTTGCCCGTCGTTTTAAGCTAAAAATCATGGCATTATCGTTCTTGTCAGGAAACCAACTTCTTGCAAACTGACCTATAAGTCTCATATCCTTCGGTAATGTAATGTTGCAGTCAACCCCTCCTGCTCGATTATAGCCATCAGCACTCTGTTTATTAACCCCGATAGCGCCTATACTTGAGTTCGATCCTATATCAGTCTGAGTTCTAAACACCAGATAGCTATTTTTTGTCTCGTTATGCATGATTTCACCTATTAAAGGTACATAGCCTTCTGGCTTTGTATCGTCTGATTGGCAACCAACGAGTGCAAGGTTAAAACCACCTAATTTGCCAACAGCTTTAGCCCCGTATTTCAGATCGGTTATTCCCACTCGACGGGTGTAAAACAATTCCAGAGGTGTCTGAAAGAGTTCCATGCCTTCTTGAAAGAATGGGCGTTTTTCAGTGAGCCTTTCTTCTACGTCACCAAGGTTAATTCGTTGAGGGTCTGCTTCGATCTGACCGAAATCAGGCTTTAGTGTGAAGTCCGCTGTTATTGTAGAAGAGGGATACCTGATGTCAATCCCTGCTGCACTCTTAATATCACGTTCAGGTTCAATTTGTGGTTTGATAGTAACATAAGGCTTTAATTTCAGCTTTCTTGTGACTACAAGGTCTTTCACCGATAAGCCTTCCAGACACCCAAATCTTGATACACATAATTGTCTATCTCCAACGTTCGCCCAGGTATCTCTTTCGCTAAATTCCTGATTGCCGCGCCAGAAATTGATCCCCCACGTTCCATCACCTTTCTTATTGAATCGAAGCTCGGAGAATGGGATCGCCATTTCTGCTGTCCAGCCTTTATCTGTCTTAAAGGATTTGGCTTCCCATGCGCAATCCCACGCTTTTGATCGATCTTCCATCGGACCTCCACCGCCCATACTGCCCTCGTTTGCAATCCGACGATCAGACAGTGTACCGATACAGTTGATAGCAAAGCTGTAACAATTTCGATGATCGTGATAGGTGTCCAAAAAAATCTCTACAAAGTCATCATGGAAGAATTCTGAATCACGCTTTGTCTGTGAACCCAATATTCGGTTTGAATCACTCTTGATACACTCAAACCCTATGTATAGTTTTTCTTTGTCATAAAGTACGCATACGTTAGTCGGCTCATTAGGTTTCTCACCCAACGTCGGTTCAAATTGAATGAAGTCCGCTATTTTGTCAGCCTTTTTCCAACATTCGTCATCCAATTTACCATCTATCTTTGGAGTCTCGTTTGGTTCAATTCTGACAGCATGAACAACTTTTTCAACCTTTTCTTGAGCAATAGATTCAGTTACAACAACTATAACAATCAAGCAAAAAAATAAACAACAGATAGAAATAAATTTCATACTTCCTCCTTATACCAATTTTCAATAGAAACACTACATATAGGTAGCCGAAGGCTTTAGCCTGCGGAAGCGCACCCTAAAGGGATGCGACTACCAACGTAGTATTTGAATTAGCAATTGGTATTATTTTATACAATGTCACTGATAGCTTGAAGCATTATAACATGACACTATTCTCATGTCCATAGTCAGATAATTGGCCTTCGCTCATTGACTTATCAGTTTCTAGGATATATAATACTCATAGGAAGTGTAAATTATTAACAGAAAAGTATAAGCCAATTTGACCCTTCTCACGTTATAGTAATAAGCAATAGGTGACGAGTAGCGTGTGATGGGTGGAAAGCAATGAATATTATTTAATCACGTTACTTGTTTACTATTCGTTTAACCAAATTAGTTGAGAATCGATCATAGATTAATCTGGTTGATTAATAGCTTGTGCAATCTATAACAATTATTTATTAAAACTGGCTCTTTGGTAAATAACGGGGGAATGAATCTTGCATAGGATGGATTCCAGCTTTCGCTGGAATGACAATGATTGTGTTTGTGTCATTCCCGTGAAAACGGGAATCCATTATAAACACATATTTTCCCCGTTAAATACCAAAGAACCACAATTATTTATTAAAACTTAAGGACAGTACAAAGCAATACTGAATCCATGCTGAGATAGAGGAGGAGATCATGAAAAGGTCTTTATTATTCGTGTTATTATTTATCGGAACACTCGCTTTAGTAGGCATGTCGCAAGGGCAAGGAGGTATACCAGATCGAGATTATACGATAGCCGTAACACTGCTTAATGAAGATGAGTACGAGGCGGCTGAAAACAAGTTTAGCCTTATAATCCAGAATGGTGACTTCACAAATACCAAAGCAGTTCCTTACATAGTCAACTCTTACTACGGTAGAGCTTCTAGCAGAATAGAGCAGGGACGAAGGTTTAAGCTGAATAAAAAGCTAAATGAGGCTATGGATAAGTATAATCAGGCTTACGATGACCTTTTCACTTTTAAAAACAAGTTTGAGCAACTTCAGGACACACTCAGATCAAATCCTTCTCTATACGAAGAAATGGAAAAGCACTTCATGGTCATATCTGAACAAATCGTACAATTGGCTGGTGAGGCGGGCGACATTTCATTCACACAGGGCGCTTACGAGAGTGCTGTTGGATGGTATGATAAGGGATTGCAGTCTATTGACTCCAAATCCCCTGAATATGCGAAACTGATCTATGCAAAAGCGGATGCCACGTTCCAATTAGGAAGGTATCAGGAGGCACTCAGACTGCTTTCCAAGTTTGATAGTGAGTTTGCCCAGAGTAATTTAAGCAGTAAGGCTATGTTTTACGCAGGCGACGTTTATAAGATAATGGCGGAGACCGCAACTAATGAAAAGGATAAAGCCCAATATCTCGAAAAAGCCTGTCAGGCTTATGGGCGTGTAGTATCGGTGCAGGAATATATAACCGATCCAGCAAGCCTTGAACTGCCGAAAGTTGCTTTGCTAGAGAAAGCAAGGTGCGAAAAACAGCTTGGACAAATGGATAAAGCTCTGGAGGATTTCAGAAATATTATAACCAATTACCCGAACACACGATACGAAGTTGATGCTTCTCTTGAGATCGGAGATTATGCGTTCAGTGCAAAACAGCTTAATGCCGCTGTTGAAAATTTTAGTAAAGCTCTGAGTGTATCAAAATCTCTGAATAAATCTGATCTGATGGCTATTGCACAATATTGGCTTGGATGGTCGTATTTCTCTCAGGCTTCAGATATTGACACTGAATCATCTCCTGAGCTAA
>Ga0315280_10008059_pt1 | contig 13920 bp, 10 predicted proteins | sample YL17G06_40_MG_FD_203697 | JGI IMG/M metagenome (GOLD analysis project Ga0315280, IMG submission 203697) | Sediment microbial communities from Yellowstone Lake, YNP, Wyoming, USA - YL17G06_40 | ecosystem: Environmental > Aquatic > Freshwater > Lake > Sediment | place: USA: Wyoming | collected...
GAGGTTAAGGCATGATAAAAATTTAACCAATTTGCTAAATATTTTGGAAATTAAAAGTCCGAATTCCTTGTATTTTTTAAGATTTCCATATTCGAGTACGATTAATTCACGCTTTTTTCAGGTATTACTGTCATAAGCTGCCCCATAAAGTCTATTAGAGGTGCCTGAAGTTCTTGTTGTCCATGTCACCCCATCGGGAGAGGTAAGGATGGTGCCATTAGACCCTACGGCAACAAAGGTGCCATTGCCATAGGTTACGCCTTGCGGATAATTAGAGGTCCCTGAAGTTCTTATTGTCCATGCCACCCCGTCAGGAGAGGTAACGATGGTACCATGATCCCCCACGGCAACAAAGGTGCCATTGCCATAGGTTACTCCACTATAATTAAGGGGCCCTGAAGCTCTTATTGTCCATGTCACCCCATCTGGAGAGGTAAGGATGGTACCATAGTCCCCCACAGCGACAAAGGTGCCATTGCCATAGGTTACGCCTTGCAGACAATTATCGGTCTCATCACCTCCTATTGTCCATGCCGCCCCATCAGGAGAGGTAAAGATGAAAAGCCCTACGGCAACAAAGGTACCATTGCCATAGGTTACTCCTCTTAAATAATAATAGAAGATGCTTGAAGTTCCTATTGTCCATGCCACCCCATCGGGAGAGGTAAGGATGGTACGGCTGCCGCCCACGGCAACAAAGGTGCCGTTGCCATAGGTTACTCCATAGAGACGATCAGATGTTCCTGAAGTTCTCTTTGTCCATGTCACCCCATCAGGAGAGGTAAGGATGGCACCATGATCCCCCACGGAAACAAAGGTGCCATTGCCATAGGTAACTCCTCCAAGATAATCAGAGATTCCTGAAATTCTTATTGTCCATGTCGCCCCATCAGGAGAGGTAAGGATGGTACCATTATCCCCCACGGAAACAAAGGTGCCATTGCCATAGGTTACTCCACTACAATTAAGGGGCCCTGAAGCTCTTATTGTCCATGTCACCCCATCGGGAGAGGTAAGGATGGCACCATGATCCCCCACGGCAACAAAGGTGCCATTGCCATAGGTAACTCCACTACAATTAAGGGGCCCTGAAGCTCTTATTGTCCATGTCACCCCATTGGGAGAGGTAAGGATGGTGCCATTAGACCCTACGGCAACAAAGGTGCCATTGCCACAGGTAACTCCTCCCAGATAATCAGAGGTTCCTGAAATTCTTATTGTCCATGTCATCCCATCAGGAGAGGTAAGGATGGCACCATGATCCCCCACGGCAACAAAGGTGCCATTGCCATAGGTAACTCCTCCAAGATAATCAGAGGTTCTTGAAATTCTTATTGTCCATGTCACCCCATCTGGAGAGGTAAGGATGGTGCCATTAGACCCCACAGCAACAAAAGTGCCATTGCCATTGGTTACTCCATAGAGATGTTCAGGGGTTCCTGAAGTTCTATTTGCCCATGTTACCCCATCGAGAGAGGTAATGATGGTACCATAGTCCCCCACAGCGACAAAGGCGCCATTGCCATACGTGATGGCACGGAGGGCATTTCCTTGTGGCAGGGGATTCCTCCAGTGCCAATTGTCAAGCGGATCTATTTGCGTTGTTATAGTAGGCACATCAATTCCGTGAGCAAATAGAGGGAAACATAGAAGCAATGTTGTGAAAATTAGCCCTGGTAAAATACTTTTGCCGAGTGAGCGAGAATTAATGATTTTCATGTCTTGTACCTCAAACTGATTTAGATCTTTGAAGAAATGGAACCTGTTGATTCGGCCCGTGAAAAAACAAAAGCCTGGCTTCACCATTTTGAATGCCAGGCTCTTTGTATCTTTTTCACCTCTCCCACCCCCAAAGGTGGTTAAACCTTAAACGAATAACTACTCAATGCCCAAAGGACTAACCATATGTATTAGTTAGAAAATAACGTGACCGTGTCCGTGTCGCGTGTCAGTAACTTATTGAATTTTTCCCGCCCTGGCGGGATTCGAGAGTGACGAAGCCGTCATGAAGCATTTCTTTCCTGAAGGAAATCTCCCCCGATCCCAAAGGATTCGATAATAGGGTACTAAAACCCCACAAGAAAGTCAATGGTTTTAAGTCGTATTTGGCAAACAACAGATAAGCATAACCAATGCCAAATTTTTGATAATTATTCTTTAATGTTTCCGATATTTTAGAAAATGCCCGAAATGTGAAGTGTTATGATTTGATACACCTAAGAGGCAATTGAAGGGCAAAATCTGATCCTACTCCTTAAAAACACTAAGGATAATGAATCTGTTTCCAAACGTAACATAAAGCGGCTAAAACTACACATTGCTAATCTGGTTATTGGGCATCCCAATCCTCACGTAAGCTACCTGAAACCTTTGAGAAAGAATTGTTGGGTATAAGAAAGAAGAATGTAGCCAGCCGAGAGTTCGAAGGGAATTAATATCGAAGGATTTAGGGTAAAATAGGTTTCAGAAAATGGGCTGTGAATAACACCTACTACCGTTGACTCTATTAGGACCTTTGGAATTAGCGATTTCTGATAGAAATATGCAACAAAAAGGCAGAACCATTACTGACCCTACCTTTTAAAACCTTTTTTGCAAAAAGAAGGTAACCTTCAAACAGAATTCCTTCGACAATTCCTTTTACTGCTTCTTGGAGATTACTGCCCGAGTTTCGTGCCGCACTCACCGCAGAACCGTGTTCCAAAAGGGCTATTTGTCCCGCATTTCGAGCATTTTATGAATGACAGGGGAGCACCGCAGTTATTACAGAACCTCCCTTCCCCTGCAGGTTTTCCGCACTGTGGACATAAAGTCTGTTTGCTTTCGATCTCCCCTTTGAATACCTGTGTCCCCTTTGCCTTTTCCTTTATATCTTCTACCATCTTTTCAGCTTTTGCAGCAGCGACCTCTACAGCTTCCCGAGGCGCATCATCAACGCAAAGGCCTTCCTGCTCGTTCCAGTCATTCTCGCAGACCCATTTCTTGCATTTAGGGCAACGTTTGAAATGTCCCTTTGCCTCGTTCTGCGCTATCCCGAAGGCAACCTCATGTTCCTTATGCCATTCAGGCGACATCCCTTCGAACCTCTCCGTCAAAATATCAGATCCTCTTTCAATGCTGCTTCCTATTCCTGTCTGTCCCAGAACTGTAGCCCCGATTGAAAGGGCCTTACCGAGACCACGTAGCAATCCTGCCTTCTTATAGGTTTTGGATTCTATGAAATTAGTCTTATATCCTTCCTGGCAGAGATCGCAGAAGAATGTAAACTGAAATCCTGCCTCAGTGCTGTTATCCGCAAAATTGTCTGTAAAGGGTTGTAAAGCCATCTTATCTCCTCCTCACTTTAAGTTTTCCCCACATTTTATACATTTATCTCCTATAGGCGGTTGTTCTGTTTTACATTTCGGGCAAACGATGACCAGTCGTTCATTACAGTGTTCACAATAATCACCGAAAAAGGTTGTCTTACTGCACTTGGGACAGTTAACCTCCAGCGATAAACCGCAGCTACTGCACATCTTCCATCCTTTCTCTATAAGGTCCCTGCATTTAGGACATCTCAGTAAAAGTGGATTTATTTTACCACAGAGCGGACATACATTTGAATCAGGCGGAATAAGTTTATCACAGTAGCGACAGGGATGCTTATATCCTGGCATTCGTGTTCTCCTTTCAGGTCTCTTTCTTCTTAGCCCATCTGACAGTGTCGTCCTTCGTACTTATATTGAACCTCAATAAATCCATAACATCCTTCTGCCATTGCTCGGTTGATGAATGGATCACCCTGCCAATAAAAAGTTGCCGAAGGGCCTGGAGCGCAGGGAGTTTCTGTATCGAAAACCTATACCTCTGGTATTCAGGCCCATCAAGTTTCTCATCAGGAAGATAAATCGGCTCCCTTCTGAAGTTTATATCGATCATGCATCGGCTTATCGTATTAATAAATCTATCAACCTCTTTATGTAAGTCATCCAGATTTTTCTGATCTGAATAATCCTTCCTACTCATGATTCTGAAGAGGTAAGTCGCCCTGCCTCCGCCCTCATCATTTACTGCCTCCATCACAACCGCATTCCCCGGCTCTCCTTGTTTTATACTATAAATCGGGACCAAGAACCAGATATACTCACCTGTGAGGTCTCCTAATAGACCTCTTTTTAGACCGATACAGATCTTCTCCTTCTGTGATATTGCTTTAAGAAAATCATATTCCTCCTTTATACCCAATACCTCTAACCTCTTCTCAAGTTTTTCCCAGAGGCCTTTAGATACAGATTCTATATCAGACCTCCACGCTGCCCTTCCTTCCTTCATGAACCGTGATGCCTTTTTTATGATTGATGGATCTACTTCAGGGAGTAATTCCTTGAGAGATGACTGGGCCTTCAGAGATATCTCATTAATCGCTTCAGAAAGGGCTTTCTTGAAAGGATCAAGCTCCTTGCCCATCTGTGAGAAAAGAGATTTCTCTCCGGATTCTCTGGTAACGGCAAGGGTGTAATCCTCTTCGACTGTCTTTAGAATATCGCTGTAAGGAATCCTAATGGGATCTCTTTTCTCCGGAATTATCACCATTGCCGTTTCATAAAGACGGGACTCACATCTTCCTTTATCTAATTCCTTCCCGTCTCCGTCAAGATATACAAACTCCGCCTCAACCCCTGCTTTTCTGACCTTTTCCTCCATGAGCATGTCATTGATGATCAGCTCATTACGGAGTTTGGAAAGATTCCTTAGAAAATCTTCATAGTGATAACCGAGATCAAAAAGGGTGAGTTTCTCTTTTGAGGTCAAAGGGAGATAAATCTTATAATCCTCCCCGGAGACCTCAAGGATATCCCTGTAAGAAATGAGCATCGACCCTCCATGCTTAGGAAGAATGGAGAAACTTTCCTCGTCAAGCCTTGCATGAGCCTCTCCTTCCTCCTTCTCCTTTCCGGCCTCATCGCTCAGGGAATAGCTCAAAGAGCACTCCATGAAGGTTAACAGTTTATCTTCTCTGCTCATATGGATGGAATTATAACATATCCTTTATGAGAAATAGACAAAGATATGAGTAAATTTAACTATCTCCCTCTAACAAAAAGAGGGACAATGGATTTGAAAGAAAATGAATGATAACGATAAGAACTTGCTTTGGGATGGGTCAGATATATAATAAAGGGAGTAGCATGTCAAGAAAAGAATCCCCAAGATATGGCGTATTTTCTCAAGCCCCCCGGGGAGAACCTGACAGGAAGCTTTTGTAGTGGGATAAGGGGAACCTAAGACATGAGTTCCGGCCTCCTTAGCCGGTAGATTTGTAGTTTTAGCCGTTGCAATAGGCAGACCAACCCGTTCCCCTATCCGCCCAAATAAGATCCATGGCCCCCTCAGCACGTATAAGAATCCATCGGGTAATAAGGGTCAGCATGGAATACTGAACCAAGTATTTTAAGTCGATGATTGCCACTTGAAATCAAGCATGCTTCCCTAAAATGTTTAGTTGTTGACTACAGGAAGTAGTCCTCTTTTTTCTAAAAAGCTGCCGATCCAAATGCCAATTTAACGCTTTCACCTACTACACGGTCTGCGGTAATAAGCAAGGTCAATGATTATGGGTAGAAGTATTCATAAGAAAAAGGCAGGACCATCTCCGATCCTGCCTTCGCTCTTTGCCAGTCCCCGCTCAAACAATAAATCAAATGAATCTTCCTACTTGAAAGCGATTGGTCTTGTCGGACTTTGCATCGCTTCAACCCGCTCTTTGAAGGCTTCGAGCAGTCTTTCAAGCTTCTCGAGGCGAGCCTCCCTGTCATTCAGTGCCTGGTTAAGCTGCTTGATCTGTTCGCTCTGCTTCTGAACTTCGTTGAGAAGCATGGGACTTAATTCATGATATTGGACCGAGATCGGTTCGCCATCTTTTCCATAGGCCACCAGTTCAGGATAGACCTCTGCCACTTCTTCTGCAATCAACCCATACTGCAATGCCCGGTGTCCTTTATCGATGTCACTCTTATAAAGGAAGGTAACGGGACGAAGCTTTATCCTGCTGGCCTCTCCCATGTCCTTTATATCTTCCTTGAAGCGCCTTGAAGAAACACTGGTGCCAAGCCGGCCGTCGCTGTCGACGAATACTGCAATACCCCCCGGAAGAACCCCACTTCCATTAATGCCTGCAATGTAGGTTGCTGTCTGGTTCGAGCCAATCCTGATGACATGGTCATCTACGGCTTCGCCATGAACATCAGCCCCGATATAAATGTTGTACTCTCCTGTCGTTGCAAAACTTCCCGCTCCCGACCCAATAGCCGTGTTTGATTGGCCGGTGCTGTCCCAGAGCGCCTCCCTACCCACTGCGGTGTTGTCGCCGCCCGTTGTGTTGAAAAAACGGAGTGCCCCGTACCCTATTGCGGTGTTATTCCAGCCCGTTTCATTGAAAAGGAGCGCCTCCGTACCCATTGCGACGTTTCGACTGCCCGTGGTGTTGGAATGGAGCGCCGACTCACCCATTGCGGCGTTATCCTCACCCGTGGTGTTATCACCGAGCGCATTAAATCCCATTGCAGTGTTACCATCGCCCTCTGTGTTGTCCTTGAGCGCACCAACACCCACTGCTATGTTTCCACTGCCCGTGGTGTTGGAAGAGAGCGCCTCATAACCGGTTGCGGTGTTATAAAAGCCGGTTGTGTTTAAACCGAGCACCCCAAAACCAGTTGCGGTGTTATAATTGCCGGTTTTGTTTAAAAGGAGTGCAGCGTATCCTAATGCGGTGTTACCATCGCCCTCTGTGTTAGAATGCAGCGCCTCCCTACCCATTGCGACGTTTCCATTGCCCGTGGTGTTGGAAGAGAGCGCATTATATCCCATTGCGGTGTTATAGGTGCCCGTTGAGCTTGAAGAGAAGGCATGCACACCGACGGCCGTATTAGCCAAGGGCAAATCTTGGGTAATAACATTCGGATTAAGGGGGCCTGGTGGGCCGTCATTCCCCTGTGGCCCCTGGGGACCTGCTGGCCCCTGGAACCCCTCTGGTCCCCCAGGGCCCTGCACCCCCTGAGGGCCAATTGGTCCAGCCGCTCCCTGCGGACCTGTTGCCCCAGTATCGCCCTTATCCCCTTTCGGCCCCTGCGAGCCCGTGTCACCCTTGTCTCCCTTATCTCCCTTAAGTCCCTGGGGCCCCGCAGGTGTCATCGCCCACAAAGCATAGGGCACACCAGATACAGAAAGCTGCTCCCTCTCACCCAGCGGAACATAAGTTTCATCCGCCAGTTTCTTCTCCACCTGAACCCATAATTGCTGCGAAAAATCTACCCCATCAATGGGATTAACGTCCCCCAGAAGGGTGTTGATCGTCGATTTCTTCGTTGTCAGCGTCTTCTCCTCCTCCCATACCATATTGCCACCCGTCTCGGCATCCCAAAGGCTAAATCTCAAAGTATAGTTCTTGTTACCCATCCCCTTTTCCACTTTTGAATAGAATATTAGCGGTTTTATAGGTTCCGACCATGCGGGAAAAACGAAACAGAACATCACCCCTATCAAAACGAACATTGTAAAAGTTTTACCTCTCATGCCCTCCTCCTTTCTGGGTTGCGATCACCAACCCCATTCGACTATCGCTCGCTTCAATCCGTCGCCAGCCGTATACTCCCCATAGCCTCCGAATGTCCTGAGTGAAGCTCTCCGCCCAGAGGGCGGGGCTTCACCGATCGTCGAGACTTTCCAGTCTCGGCGAAAATGCTTAGTAGGATTCACCTAAGGTGAAGTCCTCCCCCCTTGGATTCCAATCCCCGAGCCGGAGTTCAGAACCCCGTTGTGAAGCACCACACCGATCCAGAGGTAAACTCGCAGTTGTTCTTGGCAACGACTTGTCAGCAGCAGGTCATAAAAATAAACCCTGGCTTCGTCATTTTGAATAGTAGGCTCATTTTAGATTTATTACCACCTCCCCCCATCCAACAGTGTGGCTAAATCTTAAAGAGAAAAACGCCTATTGAATTTATATTAGCTGTCGTACTTTGCAACCTCTCACATTGGCGTCATTGGAATACAAAAACAAGATTTTGTCAAGCTCCATTTTTTAAGAACGGATCTGTCGAAATTATCTTTTAACAGTTACCATTTGAAATGTTGCACAGAGGCAAGATTTTCAAAAATGAGGAGTACAGGAAGAAGCATTCGAGAACTCATGGAAAGTTTTTTCTCCAAATTCACAAGCAGGAAATCTGACTCGTCCACCTACTCTTCACTTCTAACTAACCTCAAACAATAAGGATTGCAGGTTGAAAGCAAGCATGTGATGCTTACCTCTTCAATAGAAAGGCCTCATCCTACTTCATCTATGATGGCTATTGGCCTAACCCAGCCTGCACTGGCCTTCTTGATTTTGATAGGAAAACAGCAGACCATAAACCCATGAGGTTTTCCAATCGCTGCTAAGTTAGATAGCTTCTCCATGTGACAATATCCAATTTCAATTCCAGCAAAGTGAGCTTCCCAGATAACCCTTGGGTCCCCGGTTTCCTTGAATTCTTTAGATAGGAAGGGCAAGGGCCTGTCCCAACTCCAGGCATCAATACCCACCCCCTTCACTCCTTTTTCCGTAAGGAACAGTGTGCTTTCCCGATCCATCCCAGCCCCTTTGGTTAAATACTCTGGAGTACCCCAAGCAGCATCAGCCCCGGTCTGGAAGGGTATCGCAGCGCCTGTTTAAATTGCTCCGTTTCGATGGCATAAAATAAACAATCCGCATTCTAAAGCTTTGGAAGCATTTCTGACTGGGGGACTAACGGTATTCCATTTCAAAGCGCTAAAGTGTTATCAAATCTTTTGTTCCCTGATTTCTTTCGCATCTTGCAATAACTCCAGAATGTAGCAAGGGCCTGGGCTGCCGGTTCAGGTGAAGTGAAGACCGGTATTGACCGACCGCAAAGGGAAGTCATATCCTCCACATATGCAGGGTGGCCGACCACAACGCTGAGCAGAGGCTTGTCTGGATATCGCTCGTGAATAGATGCGATATCCCCAAACCAATCCTTCGCAGTCATTCCAGCGCTCTTAAAGTACCTGACAGCCACATAGGGTATGACCATAATAGCAAGCACCATGTCAATTCCCGGATCTGCTAAGAGCATCGGCAGGAGCTTGCCGTAGATCCCCGAGGGGCCGATATCGAGGGGGTTCTTAACATTCATCCAATCCGGCGATATTTCCCGGGCCTGTTTCACCGTCAATGTGGAAAGAGGAGGGACGGCGAGCCCGCTCGACACCGCGACATCTGTCGCTAAGGCTCCCAGGCTTCCGCTCGTCGTGATAATGCCGAGGCGGTTACCCTTAGATAAAGGTTGGGTCGTGAAGACCCGCGCCAGATCGATGAGTTGGGAAATGTTTTCAGCTCGAATCGCCCCACCCTGTGCAAAAGCTGCATGATAGATATGATCCTGTCCAGACAGGCTGCCCGTATGAGAGGCAGTGGCTCGTTTGCCGGCCTCCGTCCTGCCACTCTTTAATATCAGGACAGGCTTCTTCTGAGTCACATGGGCAAGTGACTGCATTAAACGCCGGCCGTTTGCGGTTCCTTCAAGGTAGACCATGATCACTCGTGTCATGGGATCACGATCAAGATAATCCAGCACATCAGATTCATCGACATCCACACGATTGCCCAACGTAACCGCTTTTGAGATCCAAAGGCCATATTGAGGGAGATGATCCAGCAGAATATTTCCAAAGACCCCACTCTGTGCAATGATAGAGAGAGGTCCCGGAGTAAGAGATTCCTCCATTAATTCTACTGAACAGAATTTATTTTCCGTATTAACCACACCCACACAATTCGGCCCAATGACCCGCATACGGTATTGCATGGCAATCGCTTTCACCCTCTCCTGTAAGGCAATGCCTCTCTCCCCAATCTCGGCAAAACCGGCGGTCTCAATGATGACACTTCTTATCCCCCGCTCTCCAATTTCTTCCATCACACCGGGAACTGCCTCAGCAGGAACAATAACGATCGCCAGATCAATCGGCGAGGGGACCTCTCGAACTCGTTTGTAAACATTTTGGCCATGCATTTCCCCGCCTGAGGAATTAACAAGGTAGAGGCGATTTCCCCAACCCTGTTTCTGCAGAAAAAGGGGAATGCCATAGCCGAAGCCAAAAGACCTTCGCGCTCCCACAAGGACAACGCCTTGGGGTTCAAAAAAATTCTGTAGGCTACCAACTGACATAGGATTCCCCCTTCAAAACATCACATGATTTATGGATAAGGTGTAATTCGGTCAAAAACTCCATCCACCTCTTGACTTTTACCCCGTTAGAAAGCCCCGACATTTATGCCGGGGATGTTATAAATAGAAAGCATCAGCTCCTTGTAAAGGCGGGGTCAAAGCCCCACCTTTCTAACGGGGTTTACTTTATTCATATATCATACCAAACTGATTTAAGGAAGATTGGGGATAATCATCGTCGGATCGAACCGGGCCGGACCAGAACCAAACAGGGAGCCTTAACATTCAAAAAATTGCGATTCCCAAAAATGCTCCGGAATGCCGTGAAAACCAAACCTAAAATACTGATAGCACTTTAGCTTTTTGAAATGGAATGCGATGGTTTCCCGGTCAGGGATGCTTCCAAAGTTTTAGAATGCGGTCTTTTATGTTTCATCGTTTCGAAACGGAGAAGACGGACAAGACCTTACAATCGTATTGGAGCCATAGGAATGATCGAGTAAAAGGTTTCCACTCTAAAACTTTTCCAACACCCCTGACCGGTGTTTCATGGGGGCGATTTTTCAAAACGCTAAAGTGTTACAAATATTGAATGCGGGCTGAAATGTTGCACCTTAGGAAGAATTTGAAAAATCACTCTTTCAGGAAGGACTCTTCAGAAAAGTGGGGCGAAGGTTCCAACTACGAGTCATTACTGGCGGCTATATTCAAGAATCGAGGATACGGATTGAAAGTGAGCATAACTTCAGAGGTCGCCGTTTCCGAACCTGCCGCGTGTGAGGAATACGGGGGGACCTCATTGCTCGTTGCCCTTCCACTTGTCAATCCGCTTCCTCGCCAAACCATAACATACAGAATCCTTTATAGATACCAATACCAAGTGCTTTCCAATGGTTATTTCTCCACATCCCCTGATTGAGTATTATAGCATTGTGAAGAGTGCTCTTTTTCCATGACTCAAGAGCTGAAACAGCGGTTACATTCCCTTGAAGAGAACCATGTCCGTTCTCATATCCTCTGCCAGGATATTCAGTTCCAAGTCTCTGCGGGGCGGTCCACATACAATGCCATGTATTGCTGTTATTCGGATCATAAGGACAATCACTCCATCCGTGAGTCAGAAAACCGATATTTTCAGCCAAATCACGAACATGTCGGTTAGCAACAAGAGTCAGAGATTTTGATAACGGTATCTGAGGAAGTCCGTTCTGAATGCGATATTGGTTCACTAACTGATAAAGTTTAGATTCCTCTGATTCCAAACCGTCCCCCACACAGTTTCGTGATTTTAAAATCTGCTGTCCGTGACACTCCGTATCAGCTTTACAATGGCTGCCTAAACAGAATAATATCCCTCCCATCAAAATTCCCATAAATAATTTTTCCATTTATCTCTCACACTAATTTGAAAAATCTAACCGTGACGCTCATTACCGGACTGGCCGGTAATAAATTGCGTTTGATTGGCTTCGTGACCTGTTTTGGATTCTGATTTTTGTTATTTTGTTTCTTAAAATTATTTTTTATGTCGCAACCGCATAATTTACAAATTACTTATTCGGTTCAGCTTTTGGGTTATCCGTTGTCTACTTGTGGTTGTAATATAAACCTATTTCGCCAATTAGGGAAGAGAAAGTTACAGGAAGGAAGATTCAATAAGGTGTTATTTCTTTAACACGCTACTCATTTCCATTAACTGGTGAAAGAACCTGGGGTTCTCCAAGCTCGTAATCCTGCCCCAATTTTCCATAACTTCCTCGGGAGTCGGAACCTTATCTCCATCGGAAAGAATGACACCTTCGCCTGTCATGATGGCAGATCTGCTAAAGTAGCCGAGCCCTGCATTAATAATAACCCCGGAGTCCTGGCATTGTTCGGAGCACATGTAAAGAACCGCAGGGGTAACAAAATCAACCTTCATCATTCTGAAGATCTCCGGGGGCACGACATCCTCGGTAAGTCTGGTCCCTGCAATAGGTGCAATGACATTGGTTTTGATATTATGCTTTGCCCCTTCCAGCTTTAGAACGTTGGCGAAACCCACGACACCCATCTTAGCACTCGCATAATTGGTCTGACCAAAATTGCCGAAGAGGCCAGACCCTGAGGTGGTCATTACAATTCTTCCATAGCCCTGGCGCATCATGTGAATGAATGCAGGTTTTGTAACACAGAAGGCCCCCTTTAGATGAACAGCAACCACAGCATCCCACTTTTTCTCGTCTATCTTTGAAAAAGTGCTATCCGCAATGATCCCTGCATTATTGATAAGGATGTCCAATTTTCCAAAAGCGTCTATGGCTGTCTGGACGATATTTTCCCCTCCCTCGGGAGTTACGACATTATCGTAATTAGGGACGGCCTCACCACCGAGTGTCTTTATCTCTTCTACGACATGATCCGCGGCAGATGGATTCGAGCCAATTCCATCCCTCGACCCACCCAGATCATTGACCACTACCTTAGCCCCACGCTTCGCAAGTTCAATAGCGTGATTTCTACCCAGTCCTCCACCGGCACCCGTTACAATGGCCACTCTACCTGTAAAATCTATCCGAGACATAGGTCACTCCTCTTTTACACTTTTCACTATTATTTTTGTGTAGGTCGTGTCTAACAGACGCCTTTACCCCGTTAGAAAGCCCCGGCATTTATGCCGGGGATGTTATAAATAGAAAGCATCGGCTCCTTGTAAAGGCGGGATCAAAGCCCCACCTTTCTAACGGGGTTTACTTTGTTTGTTGAGTCTGCCTGGAAACGACCACCTCACAACAGTCATCGCCCTGATTCAGATTCTTTGTATGTCGCACTAACACATCCATCTCTTTCCCAAATAAACCCCTCATCAGTCCCTGATAGGTTTGTACCGTCACAATCCCACAATCTGCTATACCAGCCTTAGCAATTGCTTTTTGGTTCTCACAGTCCGTAACCTGAACAGTTATGATGTCTGATTCAATAAACACTTTACGACCTTCAATTTTCAGAACCTTACTGAGAATCTCTAAAGCGTCCAGAAAACTTTCCGGCCATACCGGATGAGGGATCATTTCTTTTTGGATTTTTTTCCCGAACACATATGAGAATTGTTTCCATGCCTCAACATCAATTTCCCATGCTGTTTCTTTTCCAAGCTTACCGGCTAAAGCCATAAACCAACCGCCATCCATACGGACAAACGAATATTGTGCGATTTGTAAAAGCTGTTCAGTGGATAAATTCATTTTGTCTCCTCTTTGCAAGTATTCTTGCATTAAATATATGATCATCTTTAGCAAAATGGTGCGATATTTGTCAATTTTTCCAAACGCTATGTTCCTTGCTTAATCCACCCCCACCCATGGAATAATGGAATGTTGGAATAATGGTTTTTCTTACCTTAGGCCCATCATTCCAGTATTCCATCCTTCCAATATTCCAGTAGCGAAGCGCTTCTTATTTCTTGGCAATTGAACATAAGAAGAGAGTGATATCCGGAAAGATCATGATGATAGCTTTGAAACAGTATCGAGGATGACAGGAAAAAACTTTACAAAGTTAGGGTTTGTTGTATTATACACAGCGTCATTAATCACAACAGAGGACGTCATTCCTGCGAAAGCAGAGATTTTAAAGGTGCATATAATTTTACATTTAGAGACAAGAATTTCAAATACACAAGTAAAAGTGTTAGGCATATTCGTAATAAGGAATCTGTTTGCCTCATTAT
>Ga0315280_10008060_pt1 | contig 13919 bp, 14 predicted proteins | sample YL17G06_40_MG_FD_203697 | JGI IMG/M metagenome (GOLD analysis project Ga0315280, IMG submission 203697) | Sediment microbial communities from Yellowstone Lake, YNP, Wyoming, USA - YL17G06_40 | ecosystem: Environmental > Aquatic > Freshwater > Lake > Sediment | place: USA: Wyoming | collected...
CCCTGCTGAACCTGGGCAAACTCTGGTGGGGGATTTTAGGAATCGCTTTGATGGGCCCCACACTGGCGCGCTGGTTCTACCTCTTCGCTCTGAAGCGCCTGGCGGTGTCTAAGGCCGCGCTGGTCAATCAGATCCAGCCGCTGTTCGTCTCGCTGATCGCCTTCACGTTCCTCGGTACGGTCCCTGGCCTGCGCGAATGGATGGGCGGGCTGCTGATTTTGACCGGGTGCGTGGTGATGATTGTAGGACATAGAAATGGCTGGGGCATGGGTGCAGGCGCAAAATGAAGAACAATCAAAAATCGGTCCTGAACGCAATTCGGCGCGCAGCTCACAAGAAAATCCTTTTCTTGCCTCATGCCGTTCGGCAGATGTCTAGGCAGGATAGGATGATTTCAGGCGAAGAAGTTATCCGGGTAATTGAAAATGAGGAAATTGTTGAAGATTACCCTGAAGACTTACGCGGGCATAGCTGCTTGATGCTTGGATATGGCACTCAGAAACGTCCCCTCCATGTCGTTTGTGCACCCAAAGAAGATTACTTAGCCGTGATCACAGCCTATATGCCAAACAAGCAAGAATGGGCTGAGGGTTTCAAGACGAGGCGAAAACGATGAAATGCATGTTCTGTAAAGGGGAAATGCGGCGCAGCAAGGCCCCCTTTCATGTGGATCGCAAGGGATACCATGTGCTTTGGGACGAAATGCCGGCCTGGGTCTGCTCACAATGCGGCGAAGCTTACTTTGAACCCGCAGACGTGAAAGCCATTCAGGCGGCTCTGAAGGAACTGGATAAGCGCAGCGCGGAGTTGGCAGCGAGCGTAGCGTAATGGAATTGCCATCCCTACCCGGCGCGAATAGACCGGAGGAATGCTGATTTTGACCGGGTGCGTGGTGATGATTGCGGGGCAGGGGTTATGGCCTATGAACCCACACCACCCAAATGGATAACGCCAACTCAGAGGAGCTGATCAAGTCCTCCTCACGTCCAGCGAGCAAAGTGCCGTTATACGAGTATGCGTAAACTGCTCAGAGCGCTTGGACCAGCCCAGCGCGGAATTATCGCCCAACCTAATGAAGCTGAGATAGATTCCGTTTTGGCTCGGCTGATTGCTTACAATAAAATAAGGACCGGAAGGAATTTAAATGCAACTCAGGTTCTTGATGATGGTATTGCGGGGCTGATGATGGTCCAGGCGGTAGATGCTTGACAATTCCTCATTTCTTCTTATCCTAATCCGTTTAGCTATACCGCCGGCTTTCAGATCTACTCCAGGTTTCTGAGGAGACAGTCGTGGGAAAGATGCTGCTTCTTAGATAGAAAGAAAAAAGGCATCAATCTGACATTTAAGTATATGCCTAAAGACAACAATCAACCCAACATTCTGGAACAAAAGGTCAATGCCGCCGAACCGATCACCGTCCTGAAAGACCTGGAGGCGGTGCGGCGACCGCAAACAGGTGAGCAGGAGACCATATGGGAAAGCCAAACACATTAGAGAAAATCGAAAAAGAGATCGTCCGGCTGAATCCCGAGGAGCAGTTGCAGTTGGTGGAAAAATTAATTCATCAACTGCGAAAGACAGGCCACAGGAATAAGGAGACCTACGATCTAAGCCGGCTCTATGGCCTGGGCAAAGGTATCTGGGACGAGGATGCTCAGGATTATGTCAATCGTGCTCGCGAGGACAGACTATGACACTGGCAAGCGAATTGGCGCGTTGCCGAGCTGTTTTCATTGACATAGCCCCAATTATCTACCTAATTGAAGCGCAGCCACTTTACGGCCCAATTGCACGAGATATTTTTGAGAACATTCTGCACGGTTCGCTTCGCGGTCATTCATCAGTCCTTGCCCTTACCGAAGTTTTGCCGAAGCCCCTGCAAAAAGGCGACATAAATGTGGTCAACGAGTTCTTGGGGTTTTTATTGCATTCCGGAAATCTCAATCTGATTGAGATCACGGCTCCTATTGCAGAGAATGCAGGTAGGCTGCGGGGCGGCTATCCATTTTTGAAGTCGCTGGATGCTCTCCAGATTTCGGCCGCCCAAGCCGCAGGGGTTGACGCATTTATCACCAACGATAAGCATCTAAAGAAGATTCGCGAAATCAAGGTCCTGGTTCTCTCCGATTATCTGTAGATTTTGGCGGTCACTGATTATGCCCCACACCGAAACACCCGAAACCACCGAAAAATACTCCGCCGAGCAAATCACCGTCCTGAAGGGTCTGGAGGCGGTGCGGAGGCGGCCGGCGATGTACATCGGCGACGTCTCCTCGCGCGGGCTGCACCACCTGCTCTATGAAGTGGTGGACAACTCCGTGGATGAAGCCATGGTTGGCTACTGCACTGAAATCGAGGTGTCGCTGCATGAGGACGGCTCTGCCGAAGTCTTCGACAACGGCCGCGGTATCCCCGTGGACATCCACAAGACCGAAAAGGTCTCCGCCCTGCAGGTGGTCATGACCATGCTGCACGCCGGCGGCAAATTCGACAAGCAGAGCTACAAGGTTTCCGGCGGCCTGCACGGCGTGGGCGTCTCCGTGGTCAATGCTCTCTCCGAATGGTGCTGGGCCGAGGTTTGCCGCGAGGGGAAGCTCTACAAGCAGAGCTACAAGCGCGGCGTCGCCCAGGGTCCGGTCAGGGAGGCAGGCAAGTGCCGCAAGCGCGGCACGCGCGTGCGCTTCATGCCCGATACGGAGGTCTTCAAGACCACGCAGTTCAGCTTCGAGACCGTCTGCACGCGGCTAAGAGAGCTGGCTTTCTTGAACAGCGGCCTGAAGATCATCGCCTGGGACAAGCGCGATGGTGAAGTCAAGGAGAAGGTCTTTCAGTTCAAGGGCGGCCTCGCGGCGTTCGTGGCTTATCTGGATGAGACCCGACAGGCTCTGCATCCCCAGCCCATCCTCATTTCCGGCGAAAAAGAGGGCGTCATGGTGGATGTGGCGCTGCAATACAATGATTCCTACCTGGAAAATATCTTCAGCTACGTCAACAATATCTACACTCTCGAAGGCGGCACGCACCTTTCCGGCTTCAAAACGGCGCTGACCAGAACCCTGAATAATTATGCTCTGAAAAACAATCTGTACAAGAGCGACAAATTCACTCTGGCCGGGGAGGACGTCCGCGAAGGCTTGACCGCCGTAATTTCCATCAAGGTGCCCGAACCGCAGTTCGAGGGCCAGACCAAAACGCGGCTGGGGAATTCCGAGGTCAAGGGGATCGTCGAATCCATCGTCGGCGAAGCGCTGAATACTCATCTCGATGAGCATCCCGGCATCGCACGGCGCATCATTGACAAGTGCACCTCGGCGGCGCGCGCTCGCGAAGCGGCTCGCAAGGCCAAGGAGATGGTGCGCCGCAAGGGAGCGCTGGAATCGGGTTCGCTACCGGGCAAGCTGGCGGATTGTTCCATCAATGAGCCTGAACATTGCGAGCTGTTCCTGGTCGAGGGCGATTCGGCGGGCGGTTCGGCCAAGCAGGGTCGCGATCGCCGCTATCAGGCGATTCTGCCCTTGCGAGGCAAGATTCTCAACGTTGAGAAGGCGCGCCTCGATAAAATTCTATCCAATGAAGAAATCCGCACCATCATTCAGGCTATCGGCACCGGCATCGGGGGCGAAGAAGCGGGCGAAAACGGACAACCCTCCAACGACGCCGAACCCGGCGGCAACGGCGACAGCGGCAATTTTGACGTCACCCGCCTGCGCTACGGCAAGATCATCATCATGACGGATGCTGACGTGGACGGCGCGCACATCCGCACGCTGCTGCTGACCTTCTTCTACCGCCACATGCGCAAGCTGATCGAAACCGGCCACATTTTCATCGCTCAGCCGCCGCTTTACCGCGTGAAGAAGGGCAAGGAGGAATACTACGCCTACGACGAGCGCGAACGCGATGATGTCCTGAAGCGTTTGGGGGGCGCGTCCGGCTTGCAAATCCAGCGCTACAAAGGCTTGGGTGAGATGAATCCAGAACAGCTCTGGGCCACCACCATGGATCCGGAACGGCGCACGGTGATGCGCGTGGAGCTGGAGGATGCGGCTGCTGCTGATCATATGTTCACGATACTCATGGGCGATGAGGTCGAACCGCGCCGCGCCTTCATCGAAGAGAATGCGCGCTACGTCCGAAATCTGGACGTCTAAGCCTATAAAAGCAGAGCGATCCAAAGAATCTTGCATTGTGTGATAAGGAACACACAAATTGCGCCGTTTTTTTGTTGTTTGTAGGTAGCAGAGTGCACTCTGTAGTGCCATAGAAAGGGAGGCTTATTGCGCTTGGTTTTATTGGCGGCTTTAGCCTCGCAAGATCGAACTACGGGGGTCGGAGGCCTGAGGAGGGATTTACATGTCCGTGCTCGTGTTCCTGGAAGAAAGCCGACGAACGAGCTCCGGATCAGCCGAGTATTATGCGACGGTCGCGGGAGCGGCCGTCGAGGAAATTGCGTATGACGATTTTTGCCGCAAGCTGCTGCGCCTTAAGGAGAGGTTTTTTAAGCGCAAGGGAGTGGCCGAGGTCGTATTGCGCGGCCGCTCGCTGCTGAACAGCCGCGCTCTGTCCGCCAGCTTCCGCAAGATCGAATTCACTCGCGAGCTCTTCAGCCTGTGCCGGCTGCTGAAGGTGATCTCTTTTGCGACGACTAAGAAGTGCCCGCTGAAAATTGAGACGGAAGCAGGCCTGGCGCAATTTCAACTGCCCCGCAGCGCGGTGACGAATTCGGATAAGTACACCGAAGAAGCAGTTTCGCTGCTGCTGGCCTATCTGATCGAACGGGTCAACTCCTTCATGCTGGAGAGGCATCCGGGGCAGGTGGCCAAGCTGATCTTTCGCACCGAGGAGACGCACCGCGACGACGTGCGCAGCCAGGCGGTGATGAATTTCATCTACAGGACGCCCTTCGGCAGCGGCTTCCACGGTATCCTGGGCGCGCCGCTGCTCATGCCCAGCGCCCTATCGCCCGGGCTGCAATTAGCGGACGTCTTCGCCTACGTGATCAACCAGCACCACGCCGGGCGCAAGGATCTTGCCGACCTCTTCCGCGAAGTTGAGGAAATGCAGTTTGTCTCCTCGATTTCCAAGGACGAATACGAATTGCGCGGGATGAATCTGATCGAATAGCGAACGCTTGGTTGTCTTGGGAGGGTCGGGAGAAGCAAGATTGCAGGATTTACCCTGACCTGGGGGGCTCGGGGCCGGGAAGTCGGGGCTGGCGGATGTCGCGCTGGCTGCCGGCCTCCAGCCCCCTGCCCTTTTTAGGCATAAAAACGGGGAAGCAGAATCGCCGCAAGCGGCGAAGACCGCTCAGCCGATCAGGCTGAGCCCGCCTCCCCGAAACTCACTTGTCCTGGCACAATATAATAAAACGGGATGGCGGTTGTCAAGGAGAAAGTGGATGACTAACGGGCAGAAGGACATATCGGAAATTGAGTTGATTCCGCGGGATACGACACCGGAAGCATATCGCATTCAGATCGAGGCGCTGCGGCGCATGGGGCCGGAGGGGCGAGCCAGGATGAGCTTCGGATTTTGCGACCTCATGCACGAAATCATCCGCACGGGCATCCGCCAGCGCCACCCGGACTATGACGATGTGCAGGTGAAATTGGCCTTTATTCGTCTGACTTCCGGCAAAGAGGTGTTTGATAAGTTTTTCCCGGGCATTAAGGTGGAGCCATAATGGGTATTAGGGAGTTCCTGGCGAAGGTCATTCAAGCGCTTGAAGCCGCAGGCATTCCCTACATGATCTGCGGATCCATCAGTAGTAATCTGCAGGGTCAATTCCGCTCTACCAACGATGTGGATATCATCATTGACCCGACCCAAGAGCAACTTGAAAGCTTGATAAGAATCCTCGCTACGGACTTCTATGCCGATTTAGAATCAGCCCGCCAGGCGCTCCAGAATCGCTTCATGTTCAACGTGATCAGCGGCGAAAGCGGATTGAAGGTGGATTTCATTCTGCGCAAGAATCGCCCTTATGATAAGGAGGAGTTCGGACGGCGAATTCGCAGCAGTTTTATGGGTATGGAGATGGTGATCAGCACGCCTGAAGACACCATACTCAGCAAGCTGCTCTGGGCCAAGGCGGCTGATTCCGAGCGTCAACTGCGCGACGTCCTGGGCGTGATCCAGGTGCAGGCTGAGCGCCTGGATCAAGCTTACCTGCGCCGCTGGGCGAAGCAGCTGGGGCTGGAAGAGATTTTGGAAAAGCTGCTAAGCGAAGCAGACAGGTCAAGCTAAGGGGGTGAGCGGCAGATTGTCCCGAAGGGATGACTTCGCGGCTGCCGCCACGGCCCCAATGGGGGCGGATGTAAATAGACCGGAGGTTTAGATTCTTGACCAAGAGGGGCAAACCACATGCCCACCATCGGCATGTTCTTCGGTATTATCGTCATGACCGGCGAATTTCCCAAACGACAGACGCGGCTGATCGTGGAATGGATGGAGCTGCACGAAAGACGAGCGGGAGTTGGATATGTAATTAAGCCATTTAAACCTTGAAGAACTCCAACAGGAATATACCATTAGTTGGACCCTAAGAACTTGCAACTCCCATGTCCTTCATCCCCGGTGAACTCATCGCTGCGCTGAATCGGAGATGGCGCGGCGGGACTTTTAGAGATTCAAAGCAGGAGGATATTTCTAATTGAAGATCCGGGGCTTAATCTGGCTCGATGAAATCACGGAAAAGACATGAGCAGAAATAAAGCTTCCATCTCCCAGGGCAGATCCTACAAGGAAATCGCCGAATTCTGGGAAGAGCACGACCTGGGCGAATTCTGGGATCAGACGAAGGAAGCGAAGTTTGATGTTGAAATCGCCTCGGAAGTGACCTATTATTCTTTGGACAGGTCGCTTTCGGATCAACTGCGCAAGGTTGGCAGGAAGCATCGAAGAGGAGCTGCTAAGAGAGGCTAAATTGAAGTAGGAATGAGATGTATTTAATGTACGTTGATGAAAGCGGCGACTGCGGATTGGTCAAGTCGCCCACACGCTATTTAGTGCTGACGGGGTTGGTTGTTCACGAATTGCGCTGGCAGGCCTATTTGGATGAAATGATCAAATTTCGCAGGGTGATGAAGCAGAAGTTCGGATTGCGATTGCGCGAGGAATTTCACGCTGCGGGATTTATAACTCGACCCGGGGAGCTGATGCGAATCAAGCGCCATGACCGACTTGCGATGATTCGACATTTTGCCGATTTTTTGGCGGGATTGGCAGACGTAAGCCTAATAAATGTGGTTGTGGACAAACAGGGAAAACATCAAGACTTTGATGTCTTCGAGACAGCTTGGAAAAGCCTAATTCAGCGCTTTGAAAACACCATGTCTAAACGAAATTTTCCAGGGCCTGCGAGTCCTGATGAGCGCGGGATGATTTTTTGCGACCACACTGACGATAAAAAGCTCATGCTGCTCTTGCGGCAAATGCGCCGCTACAATCCAGTTCCTCATGCTGCTTTTTTCGGCCCAGGCTTTCGAAATCTGCCCCTAAACTATATCATTGAAGATCCAAGCTTTCGCGATTCGGGTCACTCATATTTCATCCAAGCCGTAGATTTGGCAGCCTATCTGTTGTATCAGCACCTTGCTCCGAATGCCTATATCCGCAAGAACGCAGGGCAGAACTATTTCAAACGTCTTAGGCCAATCCTTCGCCTGCAGGCATCGAGCTCAGATCCGAATGGGATTGTCCGGCTTTAGAAAACAAAAGAGGGCATTTCTGCCCTCGGATGAATCCTACTACCCAGACGGGCCGGGGTTCAGATCCAATTTAAATTTAGCAATTATCGCAGCGAATGTCAAGCTTTATTTCATATTTTTAACAGAATTGGCCTAAAAAGGTTCCCTTTCCTATGTCCCCCATCCCCGGCGAACGCATAACGCCTGTCAACATCGAAGAGGAGCTGCGGGACAGCTACCTCGATTACTCCATGTCGGTCATCGTGTCCCGCGCGCTGCCGGACGTGCGCGACGGCTTGAAACCCGTCCACCGGCGCGTCCTCTTCGGCATGCACGAGCTGGGCGTCCAGCCCGGCAAACCCTACAAGAAGTCCGCCCGCATCGTCGGCGATGTCATGGGTAAGTATCACCCTCACGGCGACGCCGCCATCTACGACACTCTGGTCAGGATGGCGCAGGATTTCTCCCTGCGCTACCCCTTAGTGGACGGCCAGGGCAACTTCGGATCGGTGGACGGCGACGGCGCAGCGGCCATGCGGTACACCGAAGCGCGCCTGCGGCCCCTGGCCGCCGACATGTTAGAGGATATTGACAAGGAGACAGTGGACTTCGTCGCCAATTACGACGACACCATGACCATGCCCTCGGTGCTGCCGGCGAAAATTCCCAATCTCCTGGTCAACGGCTCGGGCGGCATCGCCGTGGGCATGGCCACCAACATGCCTCCGCACAACCTGCGCGAAGTTGTGGACGGCCTGGTCTATGTGTTAGACCGCTTCGGTGAACTGTTCGACGATGCGGCCTGGAGCAAAAAGTCCGAGGTCATCGAGGACGTCCTGAAGAATCTGCGCACCAAGATCACCGCGCCGGACTTCCCCACTGGCGGGATCATCTACGGATCAGAAGGCGTGCGCGACGCCTACCGCACCGGCAAGGGGCGCATCATCCTGCGCGCTCGCGCCGCCGTCGAAACCGGCAAACTACGCGACCGCATTGTGGTGACCGAAATCCCCTACCAGGTGAATAAAACCAAGCTGATCGAGAAAATTGCCGAGCTGGTCAACGACAAAAAGTTAGAGGGCATCGCCGACATCCGCGACGAATCGGACCGCGACGGCATGCGGCTGGTGATCGAGCTGAAGAAGGACGCCGTGCCCGGCGTGGTGATGAATAACCTCTACGCTCATACGCAGCTCCAGACCACCTTCGGCGTGATCAATCTGGCGCTGGTGGACGGCGTGCCGCGCATTTTGAATTTACCGCAGCTTCTGGTCGAATACCTGAAGCACCGGCACACGGTCATCATCCGCCGGGCGAAGTTCGATCTGCGCAAGGCCCAGGAACGGCTGCACATTCTGCAGGGCTTGAAGATCGCGGTGGACAACATTGATCGCGTGGTCGAAATCATCCGTAAGAGCAAAGCGGTGGACGACGCTCGCAGCGCGTTAATGAAGGAATTCAAGCTTTCCGAAGAGCAGGCCAAGGCCATTCTCGATATGCGGCTGGCCCGCCTGACGGGTCTGGAGCGCCAGAAGTTAGTGGACGAGATCAGGGCTCTAAAAGAGCTGGTCGTCGAGCTGCAGGAGCTACTGGAATCCAAAGCCAAGCGGGTGGCATTGATCAAGGAAGAGCTGGTTGAAATCGCCCAAAAGTACGGCGACCCGCGCCGCACCGAAGTCGTGGCCGATTACCAGGAATTTACCATCGAGGACATGATCGCCGAAGAGGAAATGGCGATTACGGTGTCGCACCAGGGCTATATCAAACGCTTCCCGGTGTCGGGACTGCGGCGGCAGCGGCGCGGCGGCAAAGGCTACACCGGAGCCAAGACCAAAGAGGAGGATTGGATTCAGCACCTCTTCGTGGCTTCGACTCACAACTTCCTGCTCTTCTTCACCAATCGCGGGCGCTGCTATTGGCTCAAAGTCCACGAGGTGCCGCAAATGGGGCGAGGCTCAAAGGGGCGACCCATCGTCAATTTGATCAATATCGAAAAAGACGAGAAGATCTGCGCCATCGCCACGGCGGCGGATTTCCCGGAAAACCGCTATGTCATCATGGCCACGCGCCAAGGCATCGTCAAGAAAACGCCGCTGTCGGAATACGGCAATCCGCGCAAGATGGGCATCATCGCCATCAAGATTCGCGAAGACGACGAGCTGATTGAAGCCAAGATCACCGACGGCAACGACGACATCATCCTGGGCACGCACCTGGGTCAGGCGATCCGCTTCCCGGAGAGCAAGGTGCGCCCCATGGGTCGGGCGGCCACGGGCGTCATCGGCATTAAGCTGCGCCCGAAAGATTACGTGGTGGGCATGGTGGTGGTCAAGCGGGAAGGCACGCTGCTGGTGGCCTCCGAAAAGGGCTACGGCAAGCGCAGCCCCATGCAGGACTACCGCATCACCAACCGCGGCGGCGTGGGGATCATCACGCTGCGAGTGAATGATAGGATCGGCAAGATGATTGCCATCATGGAGGTGGTGGATCAGGACGATCTGATGATCGTTACGGCCAGCGGCCTGGTGATCCGCCAGCCGGTTGAACAGATCCGCACCATCGGGCGAGCCACTCAGGGCGTGCGCCTGATCCGCATCGAGGAGAACGACCAGATTGCGGACATCGCCAAGCTGGTCAAATCGGCCGAAGACGAGGAAGGCGAAGGCGGCCCGGACGAAGGCGCTCTTCCCGGGGAAGACCAGGAGGAGTTGTTCTGAAAAAGAGAAAGAAGGCAGCCCGTCCCACAGGCGGTTCGCATGACGCCGCCTTGCGCCGCAGTTTCGAGGCCCTGGAAAAGCGTCTGCTGGAATGCCGCAAGCTGGAGACCATCGGACTGGTGGCATCGGGGATCGCCCACAACCTCAATTCGCCCCTGGCGGCCATCATCCTGACGGCGGAAGTGGCAGCTTCAAAATATCCTGAGATTGTCGAATTTAAGGATATTCTGGAGTCTGCTGGGCGGATTCAGGATATTGTCAGCAACCTGGCGGACAAGAGCCATCTGGAGCAGAGCGATGAAGAGATGGAAATTGATCTAAATGAGCTGCTGCAGGCGGAGCTGAAATTCCTGCAGGCCAATCTCTTCTTAAAGCATTATGTGGAAGTGGAAACCGATCTGCAGGCCGGCCTGCCCCAGATTCGCGGGCGCTACGGCGATTTCTCGTTCTGCTTTTTCAACCTGGTGCAGAACGCTCTGGACGCGATGCTCGAAACCCAGGCGAAGAAGCTCACGGTCCAGACCGAATTTCTAAAGAGCCGCAAAGTGATTCGGGTCACCGTCGCCGACACCGGCTGCGGGATCGCCCCGGAGCATCTGGCGCGCATCTTCGAGCCGTCCTTCACCACGAAAGCCGGGCTGCAGGCAGAGCCGGATCATTTCCGCCTGGAATCCCTGGGCCTGGGGCTGCCGGCGGTGAAGCAGATCCTGGCGAAATATGGCGGCAGCATCGAAGTGAAGAGCCGGGCTGGCAGAGGAAGCCAATTCAGAGTCAACATCCCGGTAGGAAGGGGATAGCGCCGTCATTTCAGGTTGAAGCCCCTGGCACAAGAAGAGTAAACCGGCAAAAAAGTGGAAAAAATTTCGTATATCCAAATAGGCATTGGATTTAGCGCATAGGGGTATTTACATGGCAAGAACTAAAGAGGTAAAGGGCAAGTCCAGGCAGAGGATTGCAGACGCCACGGTCGGGCGCCTATCCCGCTACTACCGCACCTTGAAGCAATTGGAGACGGCGAGCGTGGCGACGGTGTCTTCGGAAGAGCTGGCCAAGCGCAACAATGTGACGTCGGCTCAGGTGCGCAAGGATTTCTCCTTTTTCGGCGCCTTCGGCAAGCGCGGCCTGGGCTACCACGTGCGCGATCTAAAGCAGAATATCGCTCACATCCTGGGGTTAGACCAGGAGTGGCACCTGGTGCTGGTGGGTGTGGGCAACATCGGCCGAGCGCTCCTGAACTTCCGTCAGTTCCAGGAGCAGAATTTTTATTTCAGCTTGTTGCTGGACAGCGATCCGCGCAAGATTGGGTCGCGCTTCAACGCTCTGGAAGTCAAGAACCTCGATCACCTGGAAGATGAGGTCAAGAAGGCCCACGTGGACATGGCGGTGCTGGCGGTGCCGGTGGAAGCGGCGCAGAAGGTGGCCGATTCGCTGGTCAAGGTCGGCATCAAGGGGATCCTGAATTTCGCTCCCATCGCCTTGCACGTGCCGCCCGATGTCACCGTGCGCAACGAGAACATGGTGATCGAAATCGAGCATCTGTCCTTTGCATTAGCGCAGAAATAGGCGCTTAGATGAACATTCGATACGCACTCAGGAGGGCTAGCGTCCTCTGGCTGCTCGCCTTTCTCCTGCTGAGCCAGTCGGCGGGGGCGCAGTGGGGTGATCAAGTGGAACGGCTGAGCGAGTCGCTGATCTGGGGGCCATTTCACGACGTTGAAGTTCAGGACGGTCTGGCCTACTGTGCCATGGGTTACGGCCTGGCGATCTTCGACGTTTCCGCGCCCTCGCAGATCCAGGCGCTCGGCGTTTACGGTGTTCCCGGCTCCACGGAAGGGGTTTTTGTGTCCGGGAATTACGCCTATCTGGCCAGCGGCAGCGCCGGATTTCACATCCTGGACGTGTCCAATCCGGCTTCCCCCGAATTTGTCAGCGGCAGGGATTCTCCCGGCTATTGCTATGAGTTAGTGCGCGGCGGGGCCTTTGTCTATCTGGCGGACGGCGAAGGGGGCCTGAGGGTGATCAGCGTGGCCGACATCAACAACCCTCAGGAAGTGGCTTCGCTGCAATTGGGGGGCTGGGTTCGCAACGTCTGCCTGGATGGGGACTACCTCTATGTGGCGGCGGAAACGGCGGGGTTGAAGATCGTCAACATCGCAACGCCGTCGCAGCCGCAGGTGGTGGGGACCTACAATACCAGCGGCATGGCGCTGGGAGCTTACCAGGTCGGCAATCTGCTCTACCTGGCGGATGGCCCCGGTGGCGTCCTGATCTTCGACGTCAGCAACCCGGCGCAGCCCGGTCTCCTCGGGCAGTGGGCCACCGGCGGAGTGGCGCACGAGGTCGAGGTGAGCGGGTCCTACGCCTACGTGGCCAATGATTCGCCGGGGATGGTCATTTTGAACGTCGCCAATCCGGCGCTTCCCTATTTGATGGGGCAATACAATTCTCCCGGGCTGGCCTGGTCTTTGGCCATTTTCGGAACCGCCCTCTTTCTGGCGGACGACGACATGGGCCTTTCTTCCGTCTGGATCGCCAACCCGCAGGCCCCCGCTCTACTCGACACCTACGCCTTCCCCGGCGAAGTCCGGGGCATCTGGGTCAGCGGCGGCTACGCCTGTGTCGCGCGTGGTGATCTGGGCAAGATCACCGTGATGAATGTCACGAATCCGCAACTGCCCCTGCAGGTGGCCAATTATCTGCCGCCCGGAGATCTGACGGAAGTCGTGGACGTCTTAATTCAGGGTACCACCTGCTATTCTTCTCATCTGACCAACGGCGCCTACTTTACCAATATGAGCAATCCGGAAGCTCCCACCTTTATCGCTCGGAAGAATACCGTGGGTGAAACTGTCGGTCTGTGGCCTCGCTATCCCTATCTCTATATTGCCGACTCCTGGGAAGGGTTGGTGGTTGTCAGCCTGACCAATCTGGATTCGGCCTGGCACATTAACACGACAGGCTGGGCCAAAGGCGTCGTCCTGCGAAGCGACACGGCCTTTGTCAGCCAGTGGGATGCGGGCATCGCGCTGATTGACATTTCCGATCCGCGGCAGCCGCAGATGCTGGCCGAATATGACACGCCCGGTCTGGCTCACGCCTGCGCGCTGGCCGGCGGCCTCATCTTTGTCGCGGACGACGAGGCTGGCTTGACCATCCTGTCGCTTTTGGGCGCATCGGTGGGCTCTTACAATACTGCGGGTTCAGCCTGGGACGTGAAAATTGCGGGCGCTTTCGCCTATATCGGCGATGCTCAGGGGGGGCTTCTGATCCTGGATATCTCCGATCCCGCTCACCCGCGTTATGCCGGATCGTATCTTACGCCCGGTGTTGCGCAGAAGGTCTATTTGGACGGCGCCAATATCTACGTTGCGGATCAGACCAGCCTGGGGATCTATCGCTTCACCGGCGTGGGGGTGAATGATCCTCCAGCAGTTTCGCTGCCCGCTCAGTTCGGCCTGTCGGTCTATCCGAACCCCTTCAATTCTGTTGCCCTTATTTCGCTTCAAATACC
>Ga0315280_10008061_pt1 | contig 13919 bp, 12 predicted proteins | sample YL17G06_40_MG_FD_203697 | JGI IMG/M metagenome (GOLD analysis project Ga0315280, IMG submission 203697) | Sediment microbial communities from Yellowstone Lake, YNP, Wyoming, USA - YL17G06_40 | ecosystem: Environmental > Aquatic > Freshwater > Lake > Sediment | place: USA: Wyoming | collected...
CAAACTCTATGCGACAGGTGGAAAGACAAAAGAGAAGGTGCACTGATGTCTAGGGGAATATGGGATGTGTGTGAGGTGCGTGGCGAGAATAAGGTAGACGCGCCACGCTTGGAGCGTGTCTGGTCCCAACGGAAGTTTCCCATCCGCCGATGTCACGATCATGGAGGTCCACGATACCCGGGCAGGCCGAAGGGATACCTCGGCAGAACGAGACAGACCCCTAAGCCCGACCTCACCCTCAAAGCAGAAGCCGACCAATGCCCACACTGCGGATCGCCCCTAGGCGAGGCGACCTCTGTGAAGCGCAGAGTCATAGAGGAGATCCCTGAACCCCAGCCGAGGCGCGTGATAGAATTCCTAGAAGCCAACTACCACTGCCCAAGATGCGGCGCACACGTGGTCGCCAGACACCCGGACTGCCCTCCAGAAGGCAGGTTCGGCAGAAACGTCTCCGTTCAAGCGACGCTGCTGAAATATGAGGAGAGGCTTCCCCTCAGGAAGGTCAAGGCGGCGCTGCAGAGGCAAAGCCTCACCGTGACACCCTCCACAGCCCAACAGATCATAAGGCGCGTCGCCGACCGGCTGAGACCAGAATACGACAGGACCCAGCAGAGGATACGCCGCGCAGACATCGTCTACACCGACGAGACCGGCATGAAGGTCGACGGCAAGCAGCACTGGATATGGGCCTTCACAACCAACAGCGAAACCCTCGTCGCCATAAGGAGGAGCAGAGGAAAGAAGGTCTTGAGGGAAATCCTAGGCCCGAACTTCAAGGGAATCTTGGTCTGCGACGGCTGGAAATCCTACCCAAACTTCACAAGCCGCATCCAGCGCTGCTGGGCCCACCTCCTGAGAGAGGCAAAATACCACGCAGAAAGGATAGAAGAGGCGAAACCTCTCTCAGAAGCATTGCATAAGCTCTACAGCCAACTCACGTCGCCTGAAGACAGACCTCCACCCAACGAGATGATGAGGCTGGTGAAGGCCGCCAAATGCACAATGGCCCATTGGGCGAGGAGACCCTACAAGACCGATGAAGTCAGGAGGTTCGCTGCGAAGATACGGAACGGCATCGACCACTGGTTCAACTTCCTCACCACACCGGGCGTCGAGCCTACCAACAACCGGGCTGAGCGAGCCCTCAGAGAACATGTCATTCAACGGAAGATCATCGGAACACTCCGAAACCAGAAAGGAACATTCACACACGAAACCATCACAACACTACTAGCAACATGGAAACAGCAGGAACTGAACCCATCAAAGATGCTAGCAGACACCATAAGCCTCAAATGGCAAAACAGCTAAACGGACAGAGGCTGGCGCCATTAGAGGCGGGATCTGAATGACCCCATTCACATAGCAACACGATTATCGCTAATCTCTCTGAGGAAATCAGCGTGACTTCTTTTTCAACGTGATCGCGCGCTTATCGCCCATGCGGAGACTTCATTTGATTCTCTCAAACACTATTGCAAGAACCACACCTGTAATAACACTGCCTGCAATTCCATTGATTGTCTCGACTATGCTTATCACGCCTGGATAACTGTACATCAACCATGCGTAATAAGTAGCAGGCATTTTCGAAAACAACCATGACAGGCCGCCAAACAGGAAGCCCTTCTTCCAAGTAGATCTTATTGGGATACTCCTCTCTGCGTAAGAATACAAGACTGCTAGGGTGACTGTAGAGAACAAGCCACCAGTTAACAGTACCAGTACTATCCACCAATACCCTTGTTCGAAGGCAGCTATCGGACTTAGAGAAAAAGTTCCCGAGGCTGAGATGCCCATGCGAAGAACACTACCCACGAAAAACATAGTTAGTGCAGCCACTAAGCCGGACAAAAGCACGCGTTTTAGTCTCATTCAGCTCACTTTCGACACCGGTGCTTGTCTCGCGGGCAGGATAAATTTTTGTCGCAAATAAAACGGTAAGCAGAGATGTGTCATGTTGCCGGCCTAAGCTACTTTGTGTATAATTGAAGTGGGTAAGCCCAGCCGGCCGTAAATATGCCCCTCATTCTGGCCCAGCGCGTCCGAAGTCTTCTCGCAGTTCCCTGCAGCGGTTCCGCAATCCTCGCTGTTTCTGGATAGAGTTGCGACGTATCTGCGTGAGGCGGAGACGAAGTCCATACTGAGCGCTGCCCTATGCCTCACCATGTGCATGCAAATGGTTCTCGCCAGCTCGCAGCCGAGCTGCTTCTCAAACTCCTTTCTGCTGAGCTACAACTCAACATTCTGGGCGAACATACATGCTTAAAGCGGTTTCCGACCAAGCTGGCAGGGAAGCGGCTCAAGAGGCTTCCGACCGAGGCTTAAGCGCGTACAGGACGATTAGGTATTGCTCTGTCTCCACCTGTGGATCAATTTCGAATCTGGCAACCTCACCCTTCTCCAGACCCAGCCTCTCAATCGTCGGTCCTAGAACGTATTGGATAGAAGTGTCGGTGATGAGTACCGTCTGATTTCTTTTTGAAAGATTCTCAAGGATCTCAACGACCTGACTCCTATCGTACTGTGCACTCAGATACCTGCACCTAGGCGGATCATCTTCGAAAGCCTCGTATTCATGGAAGACGATCACGACCGTGTTTCTTCCATAGTTATCCTTGACATGACGGGCAAGCCGGACCATGGGGACCTCTGTGGTATGAATCGTGGCTGCCAGTCCAGCTGAATGAATGAAATTGAAGGAGATTAGCGCCAAAACGAGTGCAGCTAACAGCTTACCCTTAACGTTAAGTCTCCCTCTGGAGCATTTGATCGACCTAGCCGCAGACCACGCTGTTGAAACCAACACGATTACGAGCGGCGGTACTATGGGAAGAAAGTAGCGTGGGTAACCTGGTGTCGAGGTCAGGTACACGACAATGGAATATGGAACTATCCAGAGAAACAGGAAGGTTCTCTTTGAACCCGAATTTCCCTTGAACCCCAGCGTTACCCCATGAATCATCAAGGAAACGAGCAGACACAGTATCACGACTGGCGGCAGGTTCTGAACACCAAACTGGCGAGGAAAGGAACGCCAAAGCCAGGTTGGCGCACCAAAACCTACAGAGAGGAACCTCGCCATCATGGAGAGAAACCTTTCCACAGGCGCCATCCCATACCTCGCACCAACAAATTCGTTCATGGATACGTAGACGTATTGCCTTCTGATCAGCTCCCAGAACCAATCCCACCCCGTAAGGAGGATCGTTGGAGCAAGCCAAGAAAGAACCGCGCAGGTAAAGAGCATCAAGTACAATGTCAGACTTCTCAGTCTCCTATCCCTGACCGCTCCATAGATCCACAAGCCGAGGAACGGAAAGTAGCTAGGTCGAGCGCCAAGAGCGAACCCCACCGCAGGCCACGACACCAGAAAACACTTTCGTTTTCCCGCCAACCCCAAGTATAGAAGACAGATTGCAAGCGTTATCATGAAGGTTCCAAACATATGGGTGATCGGCTTCTCGCTGGTCAGCCAATACATTCGGGTCGACATCAATGCCAGACATGTGAGAGTAGCCGTCTGACGGTCAAACATCTCCCTGACGATCACATATACTGGCAACAAACATAAGGCTCCACTGAACGCACTGACCGAAGCCAACGCTGAAAGCCTATCACCAGTGACGACCAACGCCATCTTGCTTAGGAACACATACAGAGAGTAGCCCGGCGGATGAGGTTGATGCGCCCCCAAGTCGAATCTCCTTAAGGCTTCGGCGAAGTTAAAAGAATCCCACTCACTCAACGAGCAACTTACGAAACCAAGATAAGCAACGAGCGCTACTGCAGACAACGCCAGAGCTGAAGCATGTTCCTTCACCAACCTGCGAACCCGCTCCACCATTCCAGTATCGTTGGCCACACAATATGTTCGAAGACCGATCAGAGCGATATCCACCAAGAAAACCGAAAGTATGAGTATCAACGGAACCGGCGCAGAAACCGGCGCAAGTGCATAGAATATCGCATACATCAACCAAGCGGACAACGCAACACTGTACACTACAACTGTCTGCGTCTTCAGGTTCTGCGGCACAACGCCTTTCGCTGCAACATACCGTGCAGACAAATACAGTACCACTTGCAGTACAGAAAGAACTAGAAACTGGATCTCCATGGTCTGAACCACTTTTTCGTAGACAAGGACTTCCCAAAATGGATAGGCACCAAACATATTTTCCCATTCTATTCGGCTCCTCAAAGCAAGATACACAAAAAGCAGAAATAGAGCCGAAGCGAGAACAGACGCGATAAGGGCAACCTTCCCCATCGCCTTACAATCGAAACCGCGGATTCGAGACAACCCATTAGATTCTCCGTCAGGCTTGGTTTGACGACCCTCCGCCCCTGATGATAGCCCATTTTTCTGGCTGCAACATAAGCGTCTTCAGCACCTTCGGAAACGGAAGTTCTCTTCCGGTCTTCCTTTCGCAGGCGAGGCTTATCGCCGTGTACAAGAGACCCAAGGATAGTCTGAGTGGGTTGAACGTGGTCTTTCCGTGCAGTCTTGGGTGAAGCTTGACTTCCACGCTGTCGGACATTCTATGCCCGTAGCCCTTTCTCACAACATTGTTCATCCATCGTACGTCTATGTCGAGTCCTGGAACACCTTCCGGAATGGTGTCAAGCAGAACCTTCCTGATGCCTGCCTTGAACCCTGTTTGCACATACTCGACGCCAAGCAGTATCTTGGTCAATTTCTTGAAAGCCTCAGATATGATCCGACGCCAGAGACTTGCCCACCCATGATTTCTCCCTACGACAACGTAGTAACCTTCATCTACTATGGGTTGTACCAGCTTCGGTATCTCTCCCGGATCATATTGACCATCAGAATCCATAACTACAACCGCGTTCCCCCGCGACATCTCCACTCCTTTTCGTATGGCTGTTCCTCTAGCACCTTCCGAATAGGCAACTCTCAGAAACTCGTATCCAGGCCTTCTGGAAAGAGCCTCCAAAACCCTGTCTGTACCGTCAGTCGTATTGTTAACAACGAATATCGCCTCCCTGAGTTGCGGATAGCTATTCTTGAGCGTACGCAGTTTCTCGCAGAGCCCGGAAACGTTCTCCGCCTCGTTCATAGCTGGAAGAACGACAGACACCCTTGTAGGGCTAGTCGGCGAAGCGTAGTGCTTAGACATATGCGATTCTCCTCCTTGAAGCCGCCGGCTGAACCTTGGCCGGTCGAACCGTTGCTAATGCCTCCGGCATCATTCAGAATACGTTCCTGTGGGAGTGCAAGATTAAACTCATGCCTTGCGGCTTTAGGTTTTTGCGTAGCAGGTTGCAGGCGCGGGTCAAAACAGAAAACAAAGGAGACCCCCGACCTAGAGACCAACAGCCCCTAAAGTTGAATATGTGAATTTGGGAGGAGGGAACCATGATTGAGTTATGTTGTTTTGGAAGCATCGTTATAGAGGGAAGAAAGTTCCTGAGCGACGTAGTGATCTTTCCAGATAGGGTTAACGGAAACTGGTGGAGAAAGAGAGGACATAGCCTAGATGTGGAAGATGTTAGGGAGATCGTTGACGCGAAGCCTGAGGTTCTCGTTGTTGGGACAGGCTACTCAGGCTTGATGAAAGTGAACCGAAAGACGAAGGAGTACCTGAGGTCTCGGGGAATCGAGTTAATCGTCGCCAATACCGGGGAGGCATGCGAAATCTTCAACGAGCTCTCCAAGACGAGAAGGTTTGCCGCAGCCCTCCATTTAACCTGCTAATGTTCTCTGTGTAAGTAGCCCAGCAAGCTTCCTGAAATCATTCTCCAAAACTTCTTTCAGCTCAGCCGTGTAGAGTGCCGCTGCAGGATGATACATGGGCATAATTTTCACGTCGTCAGCTGAATAAGTTCTCCCGTAAACCCTTGAAATGTTGCCTGCCTTAAGCCTGTACTTCTCAAGAATGGATCGGGTAGCGGTGTCGCCGAGCGTGCAGATGACTTGCGGCTTTATTGCCTTAATTTGCGCCTCTAGGTATGGGGCGCAGGCAGCGATCTCTTCGCTTGTGGGTTTTCTGTCTCTAGCCTCCTCAGGACGCAGCTTCTCGTCCAGTGTCTTGGTTGATGCGCGACATTTCACGATGTTCGTTACGTAGACTGATTTCCTGTCCAGTTTGATGGAGGCTAAGAGTTCGTCTAGAAGCTTTCCAGCTCTCCCAACAAACGGTCTGCCTTCAACATCCTCTTGCCTCCCGGATCCTTCTCCGATGAACATGACTCTTGCGTTTGATGATCCTTCCCCGGGGACGGAGTTGGTCCTAGTCATCGAGAGGCGGCATCTGGTGCAATGTCGAGTTTCTTCACCGATCTTCTTCAGCTCAGACTCACTCGAGGCACCACGTATCATAACGGTGTTTCTCTCGCTTCTAAGATAGGATCTGTGTCACATGTCGGACCCTGAAGCATAACGTGTTTCCGTCGCGGTACAACGTTCCTCTCGCCTTGAAACTTGCGTCTTTCTTCATCATGCCTGCTGGTCCCTCGAAGTCTTGCGGTGTCATTCTGGCTCTCCACTTGTCATTTATCAGGACAACGGCGCTGCCTGGATAGATTTTTTTCACCATCACCTCATAGACGTCTCGTTACGGCCGGCCGGCTACGAACTATCCACTTTCTTCTCCGCAGAATGTTATCCACTCAGCTAACCCCAACTCTCTACCCATCAGACTCTTTTTTTATCGCTGACACATGTTGGTAGCTAGCTCAATCGAAGAAACAGCTACAAAGACATAAATCTTGACAGGGGGGTGGAACAGTGGTGATGCTATGAAGAAAAAGGCGTTGCTGCTCGTAGCTGTCGCGGTTGTCGCGGCTTCTTTGGGATACTGGTACTACCTCAGTACGATCCCCCAGCCTCCCAGGACATTGTACATTTCACACTGGGGCTTCGGGTGGGATGACATAAAGAAAGTCGTCATTGAACCATTCGAGAAGCAGAACAATGCAAAGATCGTTCTCATCTCTGGAACGACCAGCGAGAGGTTTACGAAGCTATCCACCAAAGCCGAGCCTATGCCAGATCTAATCTTCCTGCCCGACTACTACACGTACCAAGCGGCCGAGAAAGGTCTGTTGATGAAGATCGATCTGGCGAAGGTGCCGAACTACAAGAAGCTCTACAAGGCCCTTGTGGAGCAGATTCCGCCCTCGGTCTCCAGCTACGGCGTGCCATTCACCATCCAAGACATGGGCTTGGCGTATCGCTCTGACAAGCACCCGAAGATCACATCTTGGAAGGATATGTGGCGTGATGACTTTAAGGGCAAGATCCTGATGCCAACGATATCAGCGACGTCAGGACCGATGGCTCTGGTGATGACCAGCCTGGCGTACGGAGGCACTATGAGCGATGTGGAGCCGGGCTTCAAAGCCTTGGAAGCTCTGAGCGGCAGTATCGTCACCTTCTACACAAGATCGTCCGACCCCCAGACCCTCTTTGAAAGAGGCGAAGTCGAACTAGCAGTGGTTCTCAGGTACAATTGGGCCCCTCTCAAGGGTCTGGCGAAACCGGTGGAGATCATCTATCCGAAGGAAGGATCGGTCTACGTCCTCAACATGATATCAATAGTGCAGGGCAGCAAGAACACGGATCTGGCGTACAAGCTTATGGACTTCTGGCTCAGCACCGACATTCAGAAAGGAGAGGCGCTCGCTGGTGTGGATGCTCCGGTGAACTCTGAGGTTCAGTTGCCAGCCGATCATCCTTTCAACATAGCTCGAGTCTTTGACAAACCAGTATACCTGGACCCGGAGCTTCTTGCCAAAGGTCTCTCAGGGTGGGTAGACGCCTGGAAGAAGCGCATAGAAAAGTAAGGCCTTACCTGCTAGCCGCTCCCTCCCTTCTTTTTATCTTGATCTTCATGGTAGCCCCAATCTTCTTCATGATGGCATACACGCCGGGGTTTGGATCGGCTTTTCTCCAAGCTTTACGGGACGAGGAGTTCGCTTCAGTGTATCTCAGGACTATTCGAGTTGGTGGAGTCGTGGCCGTCCTCGCGACTTTGCTGGCTTATCCTCTGGCTTACTATGTCGCACGAGGATCATCGTATGTGAAATCCTTCTTCAAGACAGTTGTGTTCATTCCGCTGATGGTGAATCCTCTTGTCCGCTCATATGGCTGGATCGTGATCCTGGGGAAAGAGGGTCTTCTGAACTCTCTCTTTTTGACTATTGGAATCATCTCAGAGCCCGTCAGGATTCTTTATACGGAGTTGGCGATGGAGCTAGGCCTGCTTGAGCTATTCTTCCCATTCATGTTCATTCCTCTACTGAGCGCGATGGAGAACCTGAGTGAAGATATTTCGATGGCGGCCAGGAGTCTGGGCGCGGGTCCACTGAGGACCTTCATGCACGTAGTCTTCCCCCTAACCTTGAGGGGTTACGTTGTAGGGCTATCCGTGATCATGGCCGGGTGCGCTGCAGCCTTCGTTACCCCAACTCTTCTTGGAGGCTTCAGAAATCGAACATTGAGCATGCTTCTCTATGAGTACATAGATATTAGGCTCAGTTGGGGAGCTGCTGCTGCAACAGCCCTCATAATAATGGTGACAGTCTTCTCCGTGAACCTGCTCTTGACTTGTGCTGGAAAAGTTGTAGTGAAAGGACGATGAAGATCCCGTTCCTCGCCCTCTCATTGGTGACTCTGGCTCTTCTGCTCACCCCGATAGTCATGCCCCTGCTCATCGCCTTCTCAACGTCCGAAAGCATTTCCTATCCTCCTCACGGGTTCACATTGAGATGGTTTGCCAACGTGTTCAATTATGAGAGTTTCATCAACGGATTCTTGGCAAGTAGCTCGATCGCCTCCGTAGCCTCTTGCCTAGCAATAGCTCTCTCCCTTCCCTCATCTTACATCCTCTACAGGCAGAAGAACCTCAAGATTAAGGAACTCATGGAGAATCTCTTCACACTACCGATGCTCATGCCGGAGATCGTCTTGAGTTACATGTTACTGATCTTTGTGTATCGGGCTTTGGGCGTGGTGTCTGTACTCTCGCTCATCATAGGCCACACACTGGTCGTCCTGCCCTTCGGGATGAGGGTGATACACGCCAGCCTGTCGAACCTCGGTGTAGACATTGAAGACGCAGCGGTGAGCCTAGGTAGAGACAGATTGGGAGCTTTTGTTGATGTGGTTCTGCCGAACATAAGGCACGGTTTCGTCGGAGGTTCGTTGATGTGTTTCATGGTCTCGTTCAATGCAGTATCGATATCGCTGTTCCTGAGCTTCGGTGAAGCCGTTCCTCTGCCAATAGCCATGCTCAACTATTTGCAGATTCGCTATGACCCTACGATTGCGGCACTTTCAGCGATGATGGTAGCGTTTACTGTCGCTCTCTCTCTGGGCGTGGAGAAGACTGTAGGATTCGTTTCAGGGGTGAAGTGATGAAGCACCTTCAACTCACAGACATCTGGGTCCAGTACTCGAAGGGAGAACCGGTCCTCCAAGGATTGGAGCTGGAAGTCGACAGGGGAGAGCTGGTGGCTTTGCTGGGGCCGAGTGGATGCGGCAAAACCACCACCTTACGGCTCATTGCTGGATTCATGACCCCGCAGAAAGGAAAGATCCTGATCGGTGGCAAAGACTTCACGAGAGCCCCGGCCCACAAGAGGAACATAGGCATAGTCTTCCAGAGTTACGCACTCTTCCCCCACATGACGGTCTGGCTGAACATCACGTACGGGTTAAGGATCCGAAACGTCGGGAAGGAGGAGAAGTCTAGGAGAGGCAGGAAGATTACCGAGATGCTTGGGCTTGAAGGGTTGGAGAATCGCTACCCGTCTCAGTTGAGTGGGGGTCAGCAGCAGAGAGTTGCTCTGGCCAGAGCCTTAGCCATACAGCCCGATATCCTGCTCATGGACGAGCCTCTAAGCAACATCGACCCCAAGTTCCGGGAGAGGGTCAGGGCCGAGATTAGGAAAGTGCAGAAAGAGCTGGACATCGCCACAGTCTACGTAACTCACGATCAGGAGGATGCTCTAGGAATCGCGGACAGAGTGGCAGTGATGAACAGAGGAAGGATTGAGCAGATATCAGCTCCTGTGGAGATCTACGAGAAGCCCAAGACGCGCTTTGTCGCTGACTTCATGGGATTCGAGAACATATTCCCGATACGACCAGTGAGCAACTCAGAGAGGCTTACCGTCACGGTTGACGGAGCGGAACTGAAGGTTGAGGCGCGGGATCCAGAGGCGAAATATGTGGCTTTTCACCCAGCAAAGCTGACTATCTCGACTGAACCAGAGCCTGAATATGAGCGAATAGAGGGGAAGATTGTCGATTGGAGCTACAAGGGCGATAGGGTGAAGTACTTTTTGAAGACAGCGATCGGAGAAGTCGCTGTTCTAAGCTCAATCAAGAATCTTGCAGTTGGAAATGAGGCGTATGTTTGCTACAGGCCGCAGGATGTTCTACTGCTGAGAGAGTAGGGAGAGAAGAACGGGAAGAGAGGTTTTGTCGGCATAGCTGACGAGGCCCATGTCGGTTATTCTGAAGTTGCCGCGTCCTACTGGCAGTGACAGGAACATCACCTTACGAAACGGGATCTTCAAGCCCATATCCGCGGCCGCCTTTCTCAGCTCCCTCACATCCTTGGACAGCCTCAGGTCGTCGGTGAGTAATCCGAAGTATGGGAGTTCAACCTTCGCCAGCGTTTTCCCATTCATCGTGGCGATTATGCCTCCTCCCGCTTTCTCTAACTCTCTGACGCCTAGATACATGTCCTGCTCTGAGACGCCTATGGATACGATGTTATGTGCGTCATGAGATATGCTTGTGGTGATGGCGCCGTCTCTCAGCCCTGTTCCTTGCATGAATCCTTTTCCTATGTTTCCATTTCTTCCATGACGCTCCAGCACAGCCATCCTGATTATGTCGTCGGTCGGGCTCGGTTGCACGGCGTAGCTCGACACAGTCAACTCTTTCTGCACCGCTCCTGCCTCTACCGTGACAACTCTCACCAGAGCCCGTCCTATCTCCACATCCACCTTCAGCAATAGATCATCAGGCGCCAGCCCCTGCCTGAGCTTCACCGTATGCTCAAAGCGATGGAGCCCAGACCTCCGCGCATTGATAGGTGAGATTGCGCGGGAGGCCAGCACCGTGCCATTGAGGACCACCTTGTCTATGTTGAGTTTCTGAAGGTCGTTGAGGAGAACTAGGTCTGCGTATCGGCCTGGAGCCACGACTCCCAGCTCCGACTCAACCATGTATGCTTCAGCCGCATTTATGGTGACCATCTGTACTGCCTTCACTGGGTTAAGGCCGAGCGCAACAGCCTTCCTCATCAGTGATACGAGGTGGCCTCTTTCCTCCACCTCGTCTGGCTCTATGTCATCGGTGCAGAACATAACTCGCCTCGTATCGATCTTCTTCAAGGAGCCGACTATGTCTTCGAAGAGGGACTCGCCTGGCCTATCTTGTACCATCACATAGGCACCGCTCCTTAGCCTATCCAAGACTTCCTCCGCAGTCCTGGGTGTGTGATCGTTCATGACTCCGCTGGACAGGTATGCTTGGAGCCTTCCGTTGCGAAGTGACGGCGAATGGCCGTCTATTATGCGCCCCTTTTCGTAGGCGAATCTTATCTTCTCTAGGATCTCTTCTTCTCCTGCTGTCACGCTGTTGTAGCTCATCAACTCACCCAAGCCCCAGACTCCCTCGAGACCCAGCAGCTTCTGTATGGTTGAGGAGTCGAGCGTGTGGCCTGCGGTTTCAAGGCCCGGAGCTGAAGGAACGCAGGATGGAGCTTGCACGTAGAACTTGAATCCCGTATGCTTGGCGTCCCCTAGGAAAACCTTCAGCCCGTCAACTCCAGCGACGTTCGCTACTTCGTGAGGATCAATCACAGCGCCCGTTGTCGCGTAGGGAACGATCAAGGAGGCGTATGCAGATGGTGTCAGCATCGTGCTCTCGACATGGGCATGAGCGTCTATGAAGCCGGGTGCGACATATTTCCCAGTTATGTCAAGGACTTTTGTGGAGTTTGAGGTCTTCAGCTCTCTGGCATCGCCGACGTAGGCAATTCTCTTTCCCTTCACAGCTATGTCTGCTTTCTTGATTTCGCCTATGGCGACGTCGACCACGTATCCTCCAGTTAAGAGTAGGTCCGGTTCCTCTGCTCCCATGCAAACTGAGATGAGGCTTCTTCTCTCCGACAGATCGTACTCCCTTGTTAGCAGCACGTCTGGTCACTGGAAGAGCTTTATTCGGCGTTGGTCAATGTAAATCCATGCTTGGAGATCACCTAGGCCTCTTGAGGGCGAAACAGGAAGGACTTCTTCCCGAAAATGTCGCCAGAGCCGCGGTCCACGGAAACCCGGACAGGGTGAGAGAGCATGCGAAGCTTCTCGACGAATCAAAATTGATAGCTGAGAAAAGAGGCTTCACAACGTATCTAGGAAGGTTCGAAGATAAACCCGTGCTGATATCAGGTACAGGAATGGGTAGCGGGTCAGCGTCCATAGCGATTGAGGAGCTGAGGGAAGTTGGGATCAAGAAGATCATCCGAGTGGGTACGTGCGGAGCGTATCTGCCAGACGGCAGACCGGGAGACTTGATTATTGCCACAGCCGCCCTCATCGATGGGCCGGTTCTAAGATATCTGTCGCCAAACTACATCCACAGCTGGCCACCTAGAGATCTCCCGAAATGGGCTTCAACAGAAGAGGACTTCGTATTTGTGGAAGGTTTCGGTAGAGTTAGAGAGCTTCTCATGAGATCTGTCGATGAAGAAGCAAGGAGTGGAAGTTACAGATATCCACACAGGTACTTTGTTGGTCCGGTCCACGACAAAGACATACTTCATGCCTGGAGGGCCGAGTGCAGTCTGAAGCCTGCGGAGATATTGAGACTGAGGGAATGTATGAAGAGACTCACAATCGCGACGGATATGGAAACGGGAACCGTGTTCACAGTCTCGCATATGAGGGGCGGTGAGTCAGGTTCTATTCTCGCAGCTGTTGATTTCTCAGCAAAAGGGGATGAGGTGGAGGCACAGAACGAAGCCTTGAGAATCGCCTACAAAGCGTCTCTGAAGGCATTGATCAAGTTGAGCTGAACAAACCAATATGAGTCCGAAATGATTCGATAGGAATCGGTCTGCGTGAATCCGGCATGCCGAGCAGGCGGCTGGCGGATAGGCCGCGTCACACTCGACAGGCAAGCCGAAACCTAGTAGCCCGCAAAAACCAAACGGAAATTCCTTCAAGGAAGCGGCGGATCAACACGATTCGAAACTCTGGGGCATGGACTCCATGTCCGCGTCTCGCTATGTTTGCTTGCGAGTCTGCAGACTTCTCGGTCAAGGTTCTGCCGAGATTCGAGAGCTCTCTGGAAAAAGCCCATATTAGCATCAGGATTGAAGACCGCTTTGAGTTTATTTCGCTATCCGTGGAGGTGGGGGCGCCTTCCTAGGCATGAGGGAGAGAGTTCGAACTCCGTAGGCCCCTCACGGAACTACTTAAGAAACAGCCATAGGCTTTGGGTTGTTTGACTCAGACGGACGCATATCAGTTCTTAGGAAGGGTGGTTCACATGCAGATCCTTGCTCATCACACCCATGCCCTTGTAGCCCACAGAACGCAGATACTCCAGAATCCGGTTCTCCAAAGGCCTCTTACGCCGATCAGTCAACGCCCCCAACCCAACCAAGAAGCAATGTTCCAACGGATAACTTTCAGAGAGAACCGAAACTACTCACCCAAACGCTTTTCGCAACCTCTCCGAGGCATCGAAAGGTCCTCCACAGCCCAAATCCATCCTCTAAACACCTTGACCAGTCGGGGCGAAGATGTGGGAGTGACTGAGTTGTAACGTGCTGGTTGTTTCTCTGGGCGACTCCCTGTCAGTTGAGGGAGTCGCCTTCGCCGCCTGAAACAGGGGAATAGGTGAAATGAGGGCGGACAAGAAGAGAAGT
>Ga0315280_10008064_pt1 | contig 13918 bp, 13 predicted proteins | sample YL17G06_40_MG_FD_203697 | JGI IMG/M metagenome (GOLD analysis project Ga0315280, IMG submission 203697) | Sediment microbial communities from Yellowstone Lake, YNP, Wyoming, USA - YL17G06_40 | ecosystem: Environmental > Aquatic > Freshwater > Lake > Sediment | place: USA: Wyoming | collected...
CTTTCGATATGCAGGGTCTTGGGACAGCTCCAACAAATGAATGCTGTCATTCTCACTCATTGCTCCGTCGAATAGTAACTGCTGTTTCTTGCGATCGTACCTTATGCTATGGCAAACTGGACTGGGAAGAACGATGTCCCCAGGTAGTTGCTCTAGCGAAACGTAGGGGTGAATCAAACGATTGAAATACTTGAGAGCGTCGCTGACTTCGTGTCTTGCGAAGAGCAAGCTTCGCCTGTCTGGGTCTTTGTCTATGTATAGGATGTTAATAAGGGTCTCAAAAACAGATCGAAAGATAAGTGCAGTCTCGGCAGAGTTCCCTAGAGCCAGTAGGAATACAATGGATTCGATTGCACACACGGTTCTAACGCAGGAGAACAAAAGAATACCCTCGAACAGTCGCTGCATGCGGCTGCTGGACGTCATTTCACTGCTCATTGACCTGCCGAGATCGTAGATCTCGTCGAGAAGGCTTAGCTCAGCCTTATACTTTTCTTCGATCCCAGCTATGAACCCTGATCGCTTATTAAATACAGTATTCAGAGATAACTTCCTCATGTTCAAATTTACCAAACTCTCCGCACAGTCGCAACTTGTGGGCTGGTCAACTGGTCATTGGTTGCTGGTTGATTAGGTGCTTGGCTTTGCGAAACACCGCCTCGAACATCGGCTGCGTGAGTTTCCCGGTGAAGGTGTTCTGCTGGCTCGGATGAAACGAGCCGAGAAGAGTGACTCGGTTGTTCAGCTTGCACGTCGCGCCGTGAGCAAACTTGGGTCTCGCCTTCAAAGAGGTCATTCCGAGCTCTTGAAATGCATCGAAGGAGTTGTCAAATCCCACCTTCCCAAGCCCGACCACCACTTTGACCCTGTTAAGGAGTTCGATTTCTCGGAGGAGATATGGACGACAGTTGAGGATTTCTTGAGGGAGGAGTTTGTTTGCTGGCGGTGCGCAGCGACACGTTGCTGTGATGTAGCAGTCAGTAAGCTTCAGCCCATCATTGCGATCAACCGATGTCGGCTGATTCGCAAAGCCAAACTTGTACAGCGTGCGATAGAGCCAATCACCGCTCCTGTCGCCAGTAAACATCCGTCCTGTGCGATTGCCACCGTGAGCCGCGGGTGCGAGACCGACGAGAAGCAGTCTTGCGTTTGCGTCGCCGAAGCTGGGGTTTGGTTTTCCCCAGTATCCCGAATCCCTAAATCGGGCCGTCTTTTCGCGGGCCACCTTCTCTCGCCATCTGACAAGACGGGGACATTTCCTGCATCTTATGACTTGCCCCTGCAGTTTGAACAAATTATCTGGCAAGTCCTTATGCAGTGTCTTTCGCATCATCTCTTTTCACAATGAAGTATAGAATCGAGCCGAGGGCAATCCCGCCGAGCGTGAAATAGACTTCCTCCAATTTTGTGTAGCTCAGAAGAAACACAGCAAACCCAATTCCCAGTACGGGGATGATGGGTCCAAGGGGAAGAGCAAAGGGCGCCCGACTATTCTTTCGAAATACGAGGAGAGATCCGCAGGTGGTCATGTAGTAAAGTAACCGTGAGACGACACTGATCGCCGCAAGGGTGATAAAGCTTGAGAATACTGCAAGAAGAAAGGCGAGCAGGGAGTAAACGAGGATTGAGACATCTGGCGTTTGGAATTTCGGATGGACGTGCGCAAAGACATTTGGCAATTGTTTCTTCTCTCCCAAAGCAAACGTCAGGCGGGGAACGCTGAGTATCGCACCGCCGAAGTAGCCGAACGTGGAGACTAAAGCTCCGAACGCCACAAGATGTCCGCCAAAAGATCCCATGATTGCGCTGGCAACTGCAGTGATGGGTCGTTCCTGAGATGCCAACGTCTGGAGCACTCCAACCGAGACAAGCTGAATGAAGAAATATATCCCAGCCGAGATAAACAGTGCAGAAATGAGAGCCTTAGGCACATGTCGTCGAGGGTCGATGGATTCACCCGACGGGATCGTGACGGCTTCAAATCCACCGAATGCAAAGGAGAGCAGAAAGATCGACCGCATTGAATCACTCAGTGATGGGAGGGCGGTCACAGTGAGGTTTTTTCCCTGGGTGAAAAAGATGCCTACCAGAATTAGAAACACGAGAGGGAGAAGTTTCGCGATGGTGATGACGTCGACCATCCACGCTCCATACTTTGCTCCACGGAGATTGACGACGGCAAAGCCCACGATGAGGAGAACCAGGATGGCGCTCCGCGCGACACCCGAGGAAGCGCTTGGGATGAAGTATCCAAGATAGATAATGAAGAGATTGTGGTTAGCTGCGACGGAAGCCAAGCGAGTCAAATAGGTGAGCCAGCCAACTTCGAAACCGACAAAACTCCCATAAGCCTCGTAGGCATAGAGATACGGTCCCCCAGCAGAGGTGAAACGGCTTGACACCTCGGCGAATGAGAGGATGAAAGTCAGAGTAACCAGTGCACACAGCAGGTACGCGTAAGGACTCGCTGGCCCCATCAGCCCTGCGATTGTTGCCGGGAGGAGGAAAATGCCGCTTCCAATGATCCCATTTACTGTAAGAGCAGTCAAGTCCCATTGACCCATGACGCGTGCAAGTCCCGGCTGAGACAGGGGAGGTGTGGTAGATCGATTCAGCGCAGTTAGCTCCCGTGATGTTGAATGGAAGGCGCGGTTGATTAGAGCCGCCGGAGGAAGTTCAGAAGCAATCTGTTGAACTCATCAGGGTTCTCGAGGTTGCTCAGATGTGCAGCCTTCGGGATGACGTGAAGTTCAGAGCCCTGTATGTTCGCGTGCATTGACTGTGCTGCAGGGACAGGCGTCAGAGTATCGCTCTCACCGACCAAAATGAGAGTTGGCACTTTTATCTTTGGGAGCGATGCTGTTGTATCTGTGCGAGCCGCGAGGGCGAGAAGTGTTCCAGCAATTGCGAGCGGAGACATTCTCTCAATGATTTCATGGATGAGTTTCACCGTGCCAGGCTTGCCTTCAAGCGTTTGTGGTGCGAAGACGCTTTTGACAAAGCCTTCTGCGAACTTCTTCACCCCTTCCTGTTTCACAAGCTTGATGCTCGACGTCCGCTTGAGCTTTGTTTCGTCGGTGTCGGCCTCGCTTCGTGTGTCACACAGAACCAGCGCTCTGAAGCGTTCTGGGTTGCGCTCGATCGCTCGCAGTGCTATGTAGCCGCCCATTGAAAGGCCAACGGCCACCGCTTTCTCGATTCTGAGGTGGTCGAGCAGCCCGAGGAAGTCGTCAAGAAAGAACTCAAGTGTGTACTGGCCATCTCCGACTTCAGTCCCACCGTGCCCTCTCACATCATAGGTGACGACCAGGAACTGTGGAGAAAGTGCGGCTACCTGTGGTTTCCACATCTCTTGTGAGAACGGAAAGCCATGAATGAACACAACTGGCAGTCCCGATTTCGCGCCATAACTGTTGCAGCTGATGGCCCAACCGTTAATGATTGCTCTCATGAGTCTTAACGGGATTTATTGAACTGAGAAACCTTCCAGAAAGCTCAGCGGCTTCGGCTAGAATGTCCAGACGTGACGAGTGCGTCGCCTGATGTATGTGGACTTGAGGTCGCCAGCCATTTCACTTCGCCGGAGGTTTGTGTATCCTTTCGATCTCCTTGCCAACTTCCTCTGCGATTCCTTTCGGAATGGATCTTTCAAAAGCTGGGAAGAGATCCTCTTCTTCAATCCGAATGTGTCGGTCTAGCAGTTCTCCAAACTCCTTCAGTTTGCCTTTGAGACTTGTCTGTTCTGACTCCTTCAGACTCTCTACTCTTGCCGTAATCTCTTTGTGCTGATTAAGCAGGGTCTCGATCGTTCCAACGCTTTCCTTTGCGTGTTCTCTCATCACCGGGAAGAGAATTCTCTCTTCGGCCTCGAAGTGAGGGAGAAGGTGATCACGATGGAACTGGACGACGTATCTGGCCTGCCATCCACTGTCATGCGACCAACCTTGGAGGAGAGCTTTCTTCCCCTGGCGCAACCGCAGCGCGAGCATCAGTCCATCATGGTGATCGCGCGAGAGAGGAACCAGACTTGGATGTCTCTTTGGCATTGCAGTTTGGTTTATTTGTCCAGGTTGACTTCATTTAGAGGAACATCCCAATGTGCATCGAGGATCTCAAATCGCCTCTGTTCCTCCTTCTTAAATCTCTCCTGGTCAGGATAGAGTTTGTTGACAAGAGCACTTCCTGCAGTCGTATCTCTTACTGCTGCCCAGTTCTTGTACGTGATGACGACGAGGAAATGCCAGTCAGCTCGACCTTCACCGTGAAATTGAGGTTGATAGGTCTTGACTGAAACAAGTTTTCCGCGGTCGACTTCCGCCTTTAGGACTGGGTAGTGATTCTTCTTGAACAGTTGAAGGAATTCATCAAAGTAGCCCCACTTGACTTTGTAGTAATAAGCGATCGTGTAGGGCTCGTCTACCGATTGGGCAAGAGCAGCTGCATTCACGGCCAAGGCGACCATTACGATCAGGAGAAGAAATAAGGTTCGCTTCATGAGAATACCTCCCTCCGGAGTTTATTTGACGTAGGCACCTTTATGATTTACCCTAACTAACCTCAAGTGTTCGAGGACTCTCTTTGCAGTTTTTTCGGCACTCATGACGCAATCTCCGACCGCTATTCCACCGCGATAGTTGCTGCAGAGAAACGCTCCCTGATAGTTCTGTTCGAAACGCTCCATTGCCCTAACAATCCCTGGATAGCCAAGTGTGTACTGAGGAATTGCACGTGCCCAACGCGTAACCTTCGTGTAGACCGGAGATCCCCTGATTCCCATTATGGACTCCAACTCGGAGAGGACAAGCTCTGTGATTCGTCCGTCATCTTCGTCCGTGAGTCTTGGTTGGCGGGCTCCACCGACAAATGTCGTTAGCGCGACATGGCGATTGGGTGCGCGGTGGGGAAACAGAGTTGAGGACCAAATCGTGCCAAGGATCTTTCTCTGCTCTTTTTCCGGGACGAGAAATCCAAACCCGTCTAATGGCTGCTTCGCTTGTTCCTGCTTGAATCCCATGAACACTTCGACGACTGGCGGATAGTAGATCGACTGCAGTGTTCTTGCCATCTCAGGATCGATCGGGTGGATTATTTTCGCGGCTGCATATGCCGGAGATGATAGTATCACGGCTGCTGCCTCACTCATGATCGGTTTGGCATTCGGTCCATAGACTGTATAGATTGGAAAACGTCCCGCCCGAATGGGAATGATAGTCTCCACAGGGCAATTGAGCTTGATTGAATCACCGAGCCTTGCCGCGAGAGCGTCAGTGAGGGACTGCATGCCGTCGAGGAATGAGAACAGCTTTGCCCGAGTCTTTGCCTTCTCATCTCGCTGCTTCCGTTCTCTTCTCCCCTTGACAAGTCCTTTCACTAATCCGCCGTATTTCTCTTCAAGAGCATATAGCTTTGGGAATGCTGCTTGCACGGAGAGTTGGTCTGGGTCTCCGGCGAAAACCCCAGCGACGAACGGATTGATCGCGTAGTCGAGAAATTCAGAACCGAGCCGTCGTCGGACGAATTCTGAGACAGACTCCTCGCGATCTGCTCGACTGATGAAAGGTTCCTTCAAGAGTCGAAGCCTCCCTCGCCAAGTCCATAATCTTGTTCTGAGGAACAAACCAGGGCTCATCGGGAGGGGGTGCAGATTGCCATTCCTGAGGATGTAGCGATTTGACGCGGCTTCATTCGCATATAGATGCTTACCTGTGAGCTCCAGATCATCAAAGAGTTGGTGGAAGAGTGGAGTCGTCTCAAGCGCGGTGTTGGGGCCGGTTTCAATCAACCAGCCATCCTGGCGAAGAGTCTTTATGGTGCCGCCGACTTGAGAATCTCTCTCCAGAACCAGAACGTTTGCTCCCTGTCTCTTCAGCCAGTACGCAACACAAAGCCCGGAGATTCCGGCACCGATGACGACGACCTTTCCTTCTGAGTTCATTGAATCTGTTTCAAGACAAGTTCTGCTAATCCTTTGATGAGTGTGGGCGAGTCATTGAGTGCAGGCATTGTTTCGAACTGAGTGATTCCCAAACGCATCGCTTGCTCTCGTGCTTCGATGTCGATTTCATGGAGTGTCTCAATATGGTCTGTCACAAACGCAATTGGGATCACAAGGAGATTCTTCACACCTTGAGCAGCGAGCTGAGGAATCGTCTTATGCAGGTAGGGCTTCAACCACACTGACGGACCAACTTTACTCTGCCAGCAAAGGAGGTGAGGTGATTTCCATTCACCATGCTCCATCACAAGTCTGACGGTTTCTTCGACCTGAGCCTTATATGGATCACCCGAGTCAACGACGCTCTGTGGCACACCATGTGCACTGAAGAGGAGGAAAATGTCCTCGGCTTTTGCATTGACGAAGCGGGCCAGAGCTTCATTGATTCTTTCCACGACCGCTTCAACATAGGGCGGGTGATCGTGGAAACTCTTTATCACTCGAATCGGGATTGAGTCCAGTCTCGAAGTGGCCGTTCTTCGATTCCATTCGTTCAAACTTGAACCGCTCGTTGTCTTTGAATACTGAGGATACATCGGAAGCAAGATGATCTTATTGAATTTCTCTCTTTGGATCTCTCTAATCGTTTCTTCGGTCAGGGGGTGCCAGTAGCGCATTGCAACGTATGCTTTCGCATCAACGGACTTGCAGAGCTCTGCCTCCAGTTCTCGAGCCTGAAGGATTGTTAGCTCAAGGATCGGCGACTTACCACCGATCGCCGCATAACGATGCCGGACCTTTCTCGATCGTGTTGAAGAGACAAGACGTGCGAGCGGCTCGCGAGCAAAGCGTGCAAAAGGAAAGTCGATAATATCTGGATCAACGAACAGATTGTACAGGAATGGTTCGACAGCTTCGAGCGAATCGGGGCCGCCAAGCTGCATCAGAACGACTGCGATTCGCGGTTTGGAATGAGACATAAGAAGATTCAGGATGCAGGTTTCACGATCAAGGGCCGAAAACTAATGGTCATGTCCAATCCCTTGATTGTTGGAGAACTTTCAGTAGATCTTCCTCACGTGAACCAGGTTCCGGCTGATAGTTGTATACCCATCTCACCGCTGGTGGAAGCGACATCAGAATGGATTCCGTGCGCCCGTGTGTTTCGAGGCCGAAAAGGGTCCCGTGATCGTAGACCAGGTTAAACTCCGCGTACCTACCTCGGCGGATCATTTGCCATTCTTTCTCGCGTTCTCCATAGGGCTCGTTCTTTCGGCGCTCGACTATGGGGAGATATGACTCAAGAAAACCATTTCCCAAGTCTTCGACGAAGAGGAAGAAATCTTCCAGATCATCCCGAACATAATCAAAAAAGATTCCCCCGATCCCACGAGCTTCACCCCGGTGTTTCACAAAGAAATACTCATCACACCATTTCTTGAAACGAGGATAGTACTCTCGGCTGTGCTTATCACAGATGTTTTTCAGGGTCGAGTGGAAATGCGTCGCGTCGTCTTCAAACAGATAATACGGTGTCAAGTCCGCGCCACCGCCGAACCATGCGTCTCCATTCGAAAGTTCGATGTATCTCAGATTCATGTGGACGGTTGGAATCATCGGACTGTGGGGATGAAGCACCAGAGAAGTTCCCGTTGCATGGAACCCTTTCGTCCCCGCCTTGAGTTTCTCTGCCAATGAATTTGAGAGTGTTCCAGAGACTGTAGATGTGTTTACGCCCGCCTTTTCAAAGACACGTCCATTCTGCAAGACCCTGGAATTTCCCCCACCGCCCTCGGGATGCTTCCAGTCGTCTTGCTCAAAGCGTCCTATCCCATCGAGGGCTTCGAACGCGATCGTCATCTGTTCTTGGATCTCTCCAACGAGTTTCTGGGCGCGATTCTTGAGAGAAGTCGTAGTCAATGCTTCAGGCTGCACTACCTTCCTCCAAGATCTGAGTCCTCATTCATGGAATGCCACGCTCTCTTCTTTCACCGCGTCAACGAGTGTCCGCGCATGGTCGACTGGGGTATCGGGCAAAATCCCATGACCAAGGTTAAAGATGTGCCCGGAACCCTTACCGTACTTCCGGAGAATCAACTTAACTTCGTGCCTGATCTTATCTGGGGAAGCGTATAATGCCGACGGGTCAAGGTTCCCTTGAAGAGCTACTCGCTCGCCGATGCTCCTGCGAGCTTCCCCAATGTCGACAGTCCAGTCGAGGCTAACGACATCTGCGCCGATCTTCGAGATCTCCTCTAGACACTCGTTTGATCCCTTTGAGAAAACAATTATGGGTGCACCATTTCTCCTGATGTTTGAAACCACCTTCCAGAGGTAGTCCAGTGAGAACTCACGGTAGTTGTCCGGGCTCAAAATCCCTCCCCATGTGTCGAAGATTTGGATCGCGTCCGCGCCGGCGGCCAGCTGGGCTTCCAAGAAGAAGACGAGCGCGTCTGCGAGCTTTGCGAGGAGCTTGTGAGCGACGGCCGATTGATCATAGATCAATCGCTTCACGTGGCGGAAGTCCTTTGTCCCTTTGCCTTCGACCATATAAGCCGCAAGTGTCCAGGGAGAGCCGCAGAATCCGATCAGAGGAACGCGACCTCTCAGTTCCCTCTTTGTGAGCTCAATGGCTTCCATCAGAAATTTCAACTTTGCACTTGGGTCAGGAACCGTCAGAGAATCGATATCGGATTCCGTGCGAATTGGGATGGTGAAACGTGGTCCGCCTTTCGATTCATCGACTTGCAGGGCCATGCCAAAGGCTTCAGGGAGCAGGAGTATATCAGAGAAAATGATTGCCGCATCGACCCCCAGGACATCAACGGGCTGGAGTGTCACCTGCGCAGCGAGTTCAGGCGTCTTGCAGAGAGTCAGGAAATCAACCTTCTGGCGAACGGCCCGATACTGGGGAAGGTAACGCCCCGCCTGCCGCATGATCCAGACGGGCGTCCGTTCGACGGGCTGGCGTCTGCATGCTCGCAAGAACAAGTCGTTGATCACACTGTGCCAGTTGTAGTCTGTGGGACAAAGAAGTCTATGAGAGAACTCACCATCGATTCAGAAGTTGGATTTGGCGGAATGACATCCACCCTTATGCCAGCTTCTCGTGCGGCGGCTGCGGTTACCTCTCCAATGACGCCGACAGCAACATCGTCGAGACGTGCCGGGGTGATTAGTTCAGTGAAATTCCGGACACTTGAGGGACTGAAGAAAGTCACAACATCGATTGCTTGGTTTGCCAACGTTTTCTGGATCGACTCAACGTCTTTGACTTCGGGCTTTTGTGTCCGGTAAACGATCACTTCATCAATCGTCGCCCCAGATTGTTGCAGAAGCTTCGGGAAGATCTGTGTTCCGAGGTTGCCGCGTGGAAAGAGGACTCTCTTTCCCCGCAAGTCTATTCGCTTAAGCAAATGACCCAGTTCTTCAGCTGTGGCTTTCTGGGGAACGTCTTCGACTCTGCAGCCATGCGATTCCAATGCACTCTTGGTCTTCTCTCCAACAGCGTAGATCCTCTTCTGACGAATCGTTGACGGACTCCATACATCGGCGACCAGCGCCCGAGCAAAGAAACTCTCAACGGCATTTACGCTCGTGAAAACGACGACGTCGTAGGTATGGAGATGTCTGATAGCACGCTCGCAGTCACTCCAGGACTCAGGTGGAGCAATCTCGATCGTGGGAAAGCAGGTAACGGTGGCTCCGGCCAGTTCGAGCGCCTGTGCAAATTCCTCAGCCTGTCTCCTTGCCCTCGTGATAAGAATCGTTTTGCCCGCTAGAGGCTTCGATGCTTGGTTCCTGGAACCAGAATTCAATCCATCGCTCATGGTTACACCGCAGCTACTTCCCTTGGTGTTCCTGCTCGAATATCTTTCAAAATCCTATTTCCACCACTGTGGAGGAGTGTGCGTGCCAGCATCTTAGCAAGTGCATTGGCTTGAGACGGATCTCCATGGATTGTACTTCGGATCACTTTTTTCCCATCAAGACTCCCAAGGAGCGCTTCCATCTTGAACACGCCGTGGTGCACTTGCGCATATGCGCCGATGGGGACTTGACAACCGCCCTCGAGACATTCGAGGAGCGTCCGTTCTGCAAGGGTTGCAATTTGCGTCGGCTCATGGTTCAAGGACGCCACAAGTGACATCATATGTTGATCACCGGTACGCACTTCCACAGCGATTGCTCCTTGTCCAACGGCGGGAAGAAGGATATCAGTCGTAATGGTTTCAGAGATCCGGTCTGTCATGTTCAGCCTCGCAAGCCCTGCTTTCGCAAGGATCATTCCATCCCAAGATGAAGTGTCAAGCTTCTGAAGCCGTGTTGGGACGTTTCCTCTGATGTCAACGATCTCCAGGTCAGGTCGATAGTGTAGGAGCTGACATTTCCGACGGAGGCTGCCTGTGGCAATTCTTGCTCCCTGAGGGAGTTCATCCAAACTCTTGTAGGATTTCTTGGGATGACTGATAAACGCATCGTGAACATCTTCTCTCTCCATGATGGCGCCGACTTTGAGCCCTCTTGGGGTCTCAGTTGGCAAATCTTTCAAGCTGTGACCCGATAAGTCAATTCTTCCTTCGAGCAGTGCTTCGTCGATCTCTCGTGTAAAGATCCCTTTCCCACCGATTTGTGAGAGAGAAGAATCGAGGATCTTGTCTCCCTTTGTCTTGACAACGAAGATCTCAACAGTGAGCTTTGGGAAATGCCTCTGGAGTTCGCTCTTGAGCCAATTGGATTGCCAGAGGGCAAGTTCACTTCCTCTTGACCCGAGCACCACTGTCGTTGGCTTGGAGGGCGTCATGCCGAGGCTTTCCGCTCAAGTTTTCTCGCCTGGGTTCGTGTTATCCTCTTCAAGGTTTTCGGAGATCTGGTCTTCTGTCGACGAAAAGCCAAAGAGCTTTCGCACCGCAAGGATGAGTCTCGTTGTCTCCTCGTCCCGATTGCTTTGACCATTTCTTAAATTGCTGATCGGTTCGTGGAGTAATTTGTTTACGATCCGCTTTGTCAGGATATCAAGATTCTCTCGCTCCTCAAGCCGGAAACGGTTCTGATGCTTGTGTACCTCTTGCTGACGAATTTCCTCGGCCATCGACTGGAGCCGCTCGATTGTCGGGTTCACCTGGAGTGAACTCTGCCAATGGAAGAATCTCTCCAATTCTTCTGTGATAATCTTCTCCACCTTTGGCAATTCTCCCCTTCGCTTTTCAAGATTCTTGTCGACGATCACCTGAAGTGCATCGATGTCATGGAGGAAGACATTCTCAATCTTATTTGCCATCGGGTCGACGTTCCGTGGTACGCCGATGTCAATGATGAACAGCGGCCGGTTTCCACGCTGCCTCATCACATGGGAGAGATCGTTCGCCATCAAAGTATATGAGGGGCTCTCGACAGAACTAATGATGATATCTGCGACATGGACTTCTTCTCTCAGATTTTGAAAATCGACGACTCTTCCTCCGAATGTCTGAATGAGCTCCTCTGCCTTACTTCGGGTTCGGTTTGAGACGAGAATGTTCTTGATCCCTTTGCTTCGCAGGTGCTTCACCGTTAGCTTACTCGTTTTGCCCGCGCCGATCAGGAACACCGTCTTAGTATGAAGATCGGCAAAGATCTTCCCTGCAAGTTCAACTGCGCCGTAACTGATCGAGACAGCACCCTCGCTGATCCTTGTCTCAGACCGAGCGCGTTTACCAGTGTGCAAGGCAGTCTGGAACAATTTCGTGCTGAGGAGCCCCAGAGTCTTCTCCTCTTCGGCTAGGCGATATGCACCCTTCACTTGTCCCAGGACCTGCACGTCGCCCAGCATCATCGAATCAATCCCAGAGGCTACCTTGAATAGCTGTCTTGCCGCTTCGCGGTCTGTATAATTGTAGAAGTGTTCAGGTCGCAGCTGCGAGTCCGCACCCCTGAAATCGGTGAGAAACTTCCTGAGTGGCTCAGGTTCAACCGTTTCAGCGCCTGGCACGCCGTAAACCTCGGTTCGATTACATGTGGAAATAACAACGCACTCCTTGAAGAACTGAGCTTTAAGCCTGGGGAGCACGGCCCTTACCTCCTCTTGAGAGAGCCAGAGTCGTTCACGGACATCAATCGGTGCAGTCCGATGGCTTACGCCGATGGTGAAGAAGTTCTTCACTGTTCAATAGAATGTGTGGAACTCACTGAAGAAAATATTGATGATGGTCAACGAGAAGAACGCCAGACCGAATGCGGAGAGGGAGAGGATCATCATCTTTCGGCCCTTCCACCGGGCGATCCGTTTGGCCATTAGCCCGCCTCCGTAGAGGAGCCAAATGAGAAACGTCCCAAGAGGTTTCGAGTCGAAGTAGGAGTAGTTCTCGAAGGCTCGAGGAAGCCACAAGGCTCCAAGCGCCATGGCAATCGTGAGAAGAGTGAAGCCAAAGAGGGCCGCTCGGAAGCTCAGGCCTTCCAGGACTTCCAAGCTCGGGAGCTTTTTGTAGATGACGCCAAACCTACTGGCCTTGATGTCGTGATACAGCATCAAGTAGAGAAAACCGTAGACGGCAGAGATCGCGATTGCCGCGTAGCCGAGAAGAGCGCTTGTGACGTGAAAGCCCAACCAGTTGCTCCGAAGCACGGGATTCACATTCATTTCATTTCGGATGAAGAGAGAGGACAGAAGCTGAAAGAAGAATGAAAGGTTGAGGATGAAATAGCCCGTCCCACGCACTTTCGTCCGGGTTTCGAGATAGAAGTACGCAACAGCGATCGAGAAAGCGAGGACCGACATCAACTCAAAGATGGATGTGATCGGAGGATGCTGTAGGTGGCCTGTTCGAATGACAAAATAGAGGATGTGAAGGACGAGCGTAACGCCGAGGACAGGCGTCTTCAGCTGCTCGGCAACCTTCTCGTCACTAAAAAACCCTCTGGCATAGAGCCAAACAGTTACAAAGTAGAAGATTGGGAGGAGGTACGTCAGAATTTCCAGAACTGGCTTCATCGTAGCTGTGCATCCGATAACGTATGGCGCGGAGCAGAAGTTTCTCTCAAACTTTTCTCAATTTACCGAATATTTGCTGGATAGTCAAGGTTTTGAGCCTTGACACTCTGGTTGCAAGTTCGGCACTTGCTGACTATATTGGGTGGGCTGTCGGATGTGCACTCACTTCTCCGAACTGCCCGGAGTGATTTTCACATCGAGCACCGTACGGAGTTCCGCATGGATAATGTTCTCAAATATCTAGAAGCGAATCGTGATCGGTATCTCTCAGAGTTGAATGAATTCCTCCGGATTCCAAGCATCAGCACGAATCCAGAGAATCAAAAGGATGTGCAGCATTGCGCGCAATGGGTGGCTGATCATTTGAAGTCGATTGGGATGAAGACGGTCGAGATATTTCAGACTCCCGGTCATCCTATTGTCTACAGTGAGTGGCTCGGTGCAGCAGACAGACCGACAGTGCTCTTGTATGGACATTATGATGTACAGCCCGTTGACCCACTCAATCTCTGGACAACTCCTCCGTTTGAACCAAGCATTCGAGATGGTGATCTCTATGCCCGGGGTTCGTCCGATGACAAAGGACAGGTGTTCATTCATTTCAAAGGCGTTGAGGCTTATCTGAAAAGCACTGGCAAGCTCCCGTGTAACTTGAAGATGCTGATCGAAGGTGAAGAGGAGATCGGCAGCTCAAATCTCGAGCGCTTTGTGAAAGACCACAAGGACAAACTCAAAGCGGATCTTGCGCTGATTTCCGATTCGGGGATGTTCGCACGAGGTGTCCCGTCAATCACCTATGCTCTGCGCGGCTTGGCCTACATGGAGGTTGAGATCGTTGGCCCGAACCGCGATTTGCACTCGGGATCTTTCGGTGGCTCTATCCACAACCCCATTCAGGCGTTGTGCGAGATGATCGCGTCCCTCCACGATGAAAATGGGAGAGTAACGATTCCGCACTTTTATGACGACGTTCGACCCCTCACGAGAAAGGAGCGCGATGCGTTCAAGAAGCT
>Ga0315280_10008065_pt1 | contig 13917 bp, 17 predicted proteins | sample YL17G06_40_MG_FD_203697 | JGI IMG/M metagenome (GOLD analysis project Ga0315280, IMG submission 203697) | Sediment microbial communities from Yellowstone Lake, YNP, Wyoming, USA - YL17G06_40 | ecosystem: Environmental > Aquatic > Freshwater > Lake > Sediment | place: USA: Wyoming | collected...
AGGAGATTTGATAAACGTGCATCTGATTCGTACTTTTGAAAACGATGGAAAATACACTAGACGTGAATTGAAAGACATCCTTGAAAAGAAAGGAATAACGCTTACACAACCAAGGATAAATGAATACGTTGAAATTCTTGAAAAATACGGAGTCTTGTCCTCCCCTCGGTCAGAACCTTATAACAAACCATATGTGTTGGCCACAGAGGGAAAACATTACCTATGGTTGGTGCAAACCTATTTCCCCAAAACAAGACTTCTCTTTCTATGGCGACATTATATTGGAGTAAAGGGTAAAGCAAAAGGGTAAACCGAAAAAAGGCAGGGTTACTGTTCGAAATACACTGCTTTCGGATATTGCTGATGATGCCTTAGCCAACCTTTGAAGCCTGCAATCCATATTCTTCTGCTATGAGTCGCTAAGAAGGCTAGGAATAGATCTGTAAGGCCTGTTTCTTTTGATAGTGACCTATAGCCTTCTGAATCTTCAGCGCGCGCTTGGCGTCTTGGTTGAGGTTACATGGCTTGATGCTTCTAAGGGCTCAAAGGGAATATGCAAGCGCTGGAACGACGAATTTTCCACATGTTAGAGCATCTCTTGAATTAGGCTTCTTGTGGGAATAGTGTGTTGCATATTCGGTAATGTTGCAGAAATTGGCGTCCTTTATCTGTTATAATCAGCTTTTTCCGTCTTTTACTTGCATTCTCTATTTGGACTAATTCGTTTTTGGCTATCACTTTTAGGAATTGGTAGTTTACGCTGGTTCTTGCAACGATGCGTGTCACCGCAAGATTTGGCGATCTGACTACTTCTTCAAGAATTTCTGCTGCCGCGTCTTTTGAGCCACGCTTCAAATTGCATCAGAAAAAATAATGAACTGTATTACATATTAAGATTATCTATTCTGATTATGTATTCTGATTACAGATTCACTTACAATAATCTTCTTTTCTCACAAGTGCTGCTTCTAAGTTGAAGAAACACGCCTTTTCATTTTGCCGCCTTTGAGTGGCATGACGGTGAAGTTTTTTGGTTCATAAAAGAAGCGAAAAGAAATTATTGTTGAGGCAGATTCGAGCGATAATCTATTCGCTAAGCTACAATGATCAGATAGTGTGCGAAACAGTTAGTAAAGCTTCGCGAGTGGATGTTCTTGCCTTTCTCAACAAGGCTATTCAAATCAGTGATGTGCCTGACGTGGAGAAGGGCGAAGTACTTGTTGATTCTCGTGGAAGAGGAAGTTTTCAACGTTGAAGGGGGAGGGGTAGGCGCAATTTGCGAGGTCGTTTGACTCTCAAAATGAGGGTATCCCTTCGGGTCGCCCAAATACGGAGGACTGTCGATCTTGACACGCAGCGGTTGCGGAGGAAGACTATCAGGATGCTTGAGGACCTTTTCAAAATTGCTTCTGATTATGCCCGTGGCAAAGTTGACCGTGTAACTGATGATAATGGGAAGGCGAGGGAGCTCACTATTCCTGAGAGGCAGTTCTGGGCTCGTATTGCCGCGTACACTGCTCAGATCATTAATACCATTGCCAAGGGGATTGATGAGCGGCAGATTGACTTGGATTTAGATGCGTTGGCGAAGATGATTCATGAAGCAAAGTCAAAAACGGAAGTTTCAGCAAATTCAGAAAGAACTCCTACAGAAAAACCGCCCGGCAATACCGACGGATAAAGTACAGTTCTTTGAAGACATTTTGAAGTTTAAGCCTTATCCTTACCAAGCAAAATTTCTTGAGGATCCTGCGCCTCTGAAGGTTTTGCGTTGGCCAAGACGCGCCGGCAAGACCACAATTATGGCTGGGGACGACCTCTACTTTGCAATGCACTATCCAAACATTAAGATCATTGTGACTATGCCCAAGTACCAGCAGATCAAAGAGATCTTTTTCCAAGCGTTCCATGAACATTTGGCTCGGGTGTCCCGCGAGATTTACGATGCCTACATTGAATCTGAACTGCAGACGATAATACGGTTCACGAACAAATCGATCATTCTTGCTGAGACTCCGGAGCCTTTCACGATCCGCGGTCACGGTCCCAAAAAAATAAGCATTGACGAAATGAATTTCATCCATCAAGATAAGGACTTGTGGCTTAGCGCCCTCTTGCCCATGACTTTAACGCAGACTGTTTACATTGACGTTGCAAGCACACCGTGGAACAAAGACAGCATCTATTATCAGATGTGTTTTGATGAAGGCTTCAAGATTTTCAGCGGCAATAAATACGAACATGATCCCCCGCGGTATTTCCTCACCTATGAAGACGTACTAGTGCCGAATGGTCCTATACGTTTGGACCAACTTGATAATATGCGAAAGATGTACGCAGGAGATCCTTGGCGTTGGAAGCGCGAGATGGAAAGTAGCTTCGTTGACGATGAAACCGCTTTCTTACCAAGCGCCTTGATAATTAAATGCCAAAATGATCTGCTCGAGTTAGCCAAGTTTGAAGATAGCGAGCAAGGCGAATTTTATGTTGGCTGGGACTTAGGTCGAGAAAGAGATCATAACGCGGTTGCTATTGTCGAAAAGCAGCCTGACTTTGTTCGATTAGTGCATTGCAAACAGTTTCCGTTAGGCACACCGTACGTCAGCGTTATGGCTTACATAAAATCGGTTTGCGATCGATGGAGGCACGTTCAAGCAGTCTATTATGACCACACTGGCACAAAGGGGATGGATGAGCAAATTAATACGGCTGGCTTTCCAGGGATCACTGGCATCGACTTCACGAAACCCCTTAAGCATGGCATGGCTACGACGTTGAAGCAGCTTATGATGACGCCTCGAGAAAGCGATAAAACATTATTGCCAGCAGATGCGAGACGAAAGTTTGAGCTTCCCTTTGACCAGGATGTGCAAGCTGAGCTTAATATTGAGCAATGGGAGCAGTCACCCGGAAGCGAAGTCTACACTTTTGATCATCCAGAAGGTTCGCATGATGACCGTTTTTGGGCGATTTGCATGGCTGTTTACGCTTCCGTGCGAGCGCTACTACCGGGGAAGGGCGCGGTTATGCTTCCACATTAAAAGTAGTATCAAAGTGACCTGAATGGAAGAAGAAATTTTTGTTGCTAATTCAAAGGGCGATGTGAAAGCCTTGGGCATGAAAATAAATTGTGCTTCAACGGATCTTCACATCTACGTTAACGGCGTGGACATTACAAAAAACGTGGTTCTTGAGGAAGTTCGCATTGTGATAGAGAGGGCATCCGAAAGTAAAGGTGTTGCCTTAGCGCCTACAAAGTAGTGAAATAGTATGCCGTGGAAAAACACTTTAGAAAAAGATGGTTTCGAAGCTCAACGCCAAGTTCAACCAGAAATTAGCAAGCGCCAGATTGAAGAAGAGATCCCGGTCAGCTGGAAAGCCGATGGCATGCTTTGGGGCTACGTTACCAAATATATGCTTAAGGGCAGCGGTGCGGGCTTCGTCACTCCACCTTATACGGCGTATTGGGAGCGCATATGGGGAGCCGTCCCCATTGAAGATTTGCCCAAATACAAAGACCTTTTTACGTTTACTCCATACATCTCCGCATGTATCAATGTTACGATTAATCTGGCGATTAGCAACGGTTTCGAGTTGGAAGGCGGAGATGAAGCTGTTAAAGAGTGGTTGACAGATTGGCTTGATGAGCATAACATCTTGCAGACTCTACGCATAATTGGAACGGATATGCTTGTTTTTGGCAATGGAGAGTTTGAGATCTGCCGTGAAGAGGGTATGCCGCCTGAAGAATGGTGGCTTAAGCCGCTGGATCCTGTGCACGTGCGGGTTAGACGTGATGCTTATGGCAATGTGTTCGGTTACATACAATTATTGACCATGCCTCCTGTCGTCTTCACAGCCCAGGATATTGTGCATTTTCGATGGGGCGCTAAGTCTTGGTGGTATGAATTTTCATATGGCACAAGCCTACTAAGACCGTTGCTGAAGATTCAGGCGTTAATCGATCAGCTTGAAGATGACATGGCAATCATTATACACACTTACACTAAGCCCATGCTTGTGGTCAAAGCGGGAAGGCCTGAAATGCCCTTCAGCGATCCGCAGCTTCAGCAACTTATGGAAGCTTTTCGTGATCGTCAGCCTGCCACGGATGTTTTTGTGCGTGGTGATGTTGCTGTTGATGTTGTTCCCAGCCTTACGAAGGATGTGAATGTTCAGTTTTGGTTGGATTATCTGTACAAACAGAGGGAAGCTGTGCTGGGAGTTCCAAAAATCTTTCTCGGACAAAGTGAGGGAACAAACCGTGCAACAGCTGAAATTGTGATGCAAGAGTATGTGACACGGTTAAGGATGCTGCAGGAGCTCATCGGCGACACGCTTGAAACAATACTGTTTAAGCAACTCTTGGAAGCTAAGTTTGGAGAGGGCGTTGAAGTTCCAACTATAAAGTGGCGTCCGATCTGGGAGCCTACACTTGATGTTAAAGCTAAATTCATCGGTGATCTCGTGGAGAAAAACATTATTCTGCGAAGTGAAGCTCGACCGCAACTAGGTTATCCTGAACAACCTACTGATGAGGCTTTAGAAGCGGAGAATATGCTTCCTCCTCCTCAGCCCAGAAGCCAAGGCAGCAAAGTAGTCGATAAGACCGGGACAGGTGTTGTTGAGGCGTTACAGAGCGAGGGGTAAATAATTGAAGATTCGCATGCCTTGTCATACTTTGTGTGGCTATTCAAACCGGATGAGTAGACCACATTTTACTTGTCTATTCTGTCGCGTCAGACGGTTTTTTTATGGTAAAATGGATAAGAGCAAGTATCATTACAACAGCAAGATGCGCATAGTGATGCCGCAGGATTGCCAAACATACGTACTTTTCATTGACAATAAGCGACACCTTGCAAACGTCAAAGCTGCTATTTTGAAGCGTTTGTTAACGATTGCTGAGTGGTTGGCGAACTAGCATGGCTAGAAAGTTTCACGAAGAAGGCTGCATGTGTGGCTATTTGAATCCTGTTACCGAATGGGCTGGCGGTTCATACGTAGTAATTGTTGCGTATGAATGTCCTAAGTGCAAGAAGCGAACTCCTGTCTCCGAGTTTTTGCCTAAAATCGCTGGGTGAAAAGATGCCGGGGCTTGAAGAAGGCACAACTGTGTGGCGAATGCGTGTCAAAGACCCTGATAGATTCGACAAGTTTAGGGTTAAGGAGATCACGGAAGGCGTGAAAATAACGCTTGGAAGAGTTAAGGGTACAAATCGTTGGATAATTCAGAATTACATGTTTGACAAGCAACGATTCAAAACTCGTGAGCAAGTTAATAACTGGTATGAAAAGCACGTAAAAAGTGAAACCCGTACAGCTATGGATTTCAACGTATGGAATGAATACCGTAAAATGGCTCTTCAGGCTTACATGGAAATATCACACGTTTCATAGTTATGGTGAGAATATGAGTTTTCAAGCGAAAGAATGGGACACCAAAATGATAAATGACCTCCCCGATTCGGCTTTCGCCCTTGTGGTCAAAGGTGAAAAGGATAGCGAAGGCAAAACGGTTCCAAGAACAAACAGGAATTTGCCACACCATAAGCCTGACGGGTCACTTGACGTTGCACATTTAAAAAACGCCATGTCTCGTGTAACACACACGAATTTGTCGAAGGAGCAGCAGAAACAAGCTCATGATCACTTGTTAGGGCATTACCGAGAGTTAAACATGGTTCATCCGCCCTGCAGCGTACCAGGCTGTAAGGGTTACACTCCAAAAAGCGAGAAGAAGAGTATGCTTGAGGATTGGCAAACATTCCATGCGTGGCAACAAGCGCTTTACAAGGCTCGGGGCAAAAGGATTCCAGTTTTCTAAAGCTTCAAAATTTCCGTTTTCAAGCAGAAACCTGAATGTAGTTGCATTGTTATGTGCCATTCAACTCATAATGGACGATGATGTTTAGTCAAGCTAATTACGGTTCTCAATCAGAGGTTACGGCAAGCGCTCCGCCTATCATCCCGATGAACATCAAAATCAATGCGATGATGAAGGGCGATGCGTGATCTGCAGGAGAGGCAACACCAAGTGCTATCATAATCAGTGGTGAGGAAACAAAAATTATGGTTCCGAAAAATCTCCGATGTTTGGGCTTCTTGAAGAGGAATATGGATGATGTGGTGATTAGAGCGCCAGCCACTACCATAAGGCTTATTGCGAAGCTGGAGAGGAACGGCAAATCCCCATGACGCCAATAAGAAATGTTCCATTGATAAGGCACAGCCATAAGACCGCCTATTAGAGTAAGGATTCCCGCAATAAAAGATAGGCGTGAAGCCAGCTTAACCTGCCTCTCTCCCTCCACATCCATCCCAAAACAACATAGAAGTGCACATAATTAAATTTTTCCCGTCTTTTCAAGGTGAAAGGTTCGTGGCAAAAGAATCCCAGTTTTCTAACCGCCGGATTTGAACGGCTTAATGTTTTACGTTTTCGAGGTAAGTCAAAATGCAATTGCGTTATTTTGTGCCTTTTAAGGCTCAGGAAGGCGTTTCTGCAGAGTACGCGCTGAAAGAGAAATTAATTAACATTGAAGGCGTAGCCATTGACACAAGTGTTAATGCGAATAAATGGCAGGTTCCAGAGGAAGATCTTGACTTTTTCGTTCAAAGTCTTATCGGGGCTCAACTTCGTGTAGATCATGCAGAGAGTGCCTTAATGGTTGTAGGCAAGGTTCCAGAAGCAAAACGCATGGGCAATTCTGTTTGGTTCAGAGCAGAAGTCGGCGAAGAAAAACTTATCGAGAAAATACTTCGCAATTACGTCAACACCGTTAGTGCTCAGGTAGATAGCGACGATGTTGAATGCAGCAAATGCAAGAAACCTACACGCAAAGAGGGCATGCTTGTTCACTTGTGCCCTGGAGCTTGGGAGATCGTGCATAAGCCTAAAGTGAGAGAGTTAAGTATCGTAGCCTCTCCAGCTTATAAGACCACAGAGTTTCATCCTGTTGGCTTTGCAGCAGCTATGAATGATTCTCAATATGATGCTATTTTAAAGAATATTCAAAATTCGCAGTTATCGGAAGATAACAAAGATGTGGGTTCTAGGCTAACGCCGCAAGAACCTGAAAACAAAAAGAGTGAAGCAAAAGAGGAGGTGAAGCATTTGTCTGAACAGAATGCTCAGGCGAAGGCTTCTCCGCATCAGGCACAAGGCGTAGTGAACGTGGCGCCAGGCGAAACGGCGCCGAAACAAGTTGAATACGAAGACTTGATGAATAAGGTGCAAAAACTGGAGAAGCAGATTACGGAAGGTCCAAGCGCAAGCGACTCAGAATTGGACACCTTAAAGAAAAGGGTTGCTGAATTAGAGAGTGAAATCGGAAAAAGAGCAACGAAACGAAGTCTAAGCAAAAAAATAAGTGAACTGTCAAAGAAGCTGGCAGAGCCAGAAGAAGCAGAGGAAGGCGAATCTGGTGAAGGTGAGGCGGGATTTCCACCAAAAGCTGAGGGAGCTGAGGCTGAAGCTCAGAAAAACGCTGGCAAAGCATCGGGCAAAGGCATTGTCGCAGTGGACGAGTTAAATAAAGACACCGCGGGTCCCGACTATGACTGGTTTTTCAAGGATATTCTCAAAGCTAACAAGATGCTGCAAACTCAAGGCTTCAAAGGTTAGGTGTTTTGAATGAGCGTTCCACAACTTGAAGGAACAAGTCCGCTTCTCTCAGATCGTTACATTGTAACCCTTATCGCGGGCGAAGACATTAACATAGGCGATGTTCTCGAATACAGCGCAGATTGGACGGTTAAAAGGTCAACTGTCGTTGCGGGCACTAAGAAATTTGCAGGTATAGCTCTTACGAAGGCTCTAAGCGGCAAAAGCGTTAGTGTTGTGAAAAGAGGAATTTGCAGAGTAATCGCTTATGGCACTATCGCCTTCGGCGATCAAGTCAAACCACAGAATGGCACACGATTTACAGCAGACAACACGACTCTGAACACTACGATCGTAGGTCAAGCAACCGCAGGCGCCGCAAGCGGCGGCACCGCATACATTGACCTCTGGTAAAAGGTGATTTGAGATGGCTATGGTTCGTGATGCTTTTACATGGGTTGACACAGGCGCGATAGCGTATCCCGCGTTGCACAAGCATATCATAGAATTGACCATGCCCGCTCTCGTCGTAAAACGGTTACTGCCCGAGTTTCCGCTTGTCGCAGGCCGAACAGCAACATTTGCGAAAGAGCAAGGTTCAAGAAGCATTGGCATCAGCGAAATCAGCGAAGGAGCGGAAATTCCGATGGACTTTACACCATTAACAACCGTAACAGTCACGCCTTACAAGAAAGGGCTGCGAGAAAGGATTCCACGTGAGGCAATCGAAGACTTGTACATTCCAGTGATTGAACAGCAGCTTCGACGTCTAGCAAGACGTATGGCTTTTCAAATTGACAAAGACTGCATGACTGTGATTGATGCTGCAGCTGGTAGTAGCAGTGCTGGCACGGGCAAAAGCCTCGGATCCACAGGTACAGAGTTTGTCATAACTGGTGGCATTGGTACAAAGGATCTGCTTTGGGCTGACGCGAAAATTGCTAGTTACAACTTCATCGCTGATACTTTGCTTTGTAATCCTGTTAATGCGCGTGATCTCAAGTATTTGCCCCAATTTTCACTGTATGCTCAGTATGGCGAGCCAGTGGTTCAAAGCGGTGCAATAGGAACTGTGTATGGATTGCAATTCTATGTTAGCAGCGTTGTGCCAGTTGGTACTGCTTACGTGCTTAGTACAGGGCAAAATCTAAGCGCATCATATGCCCCATTGGGATTTTTCGTTATCAAACGCCCTTTGTTAACTGATATTGACATTAAAAAAGAGTTCGACGCAATCGACATCAGTCTTACGACAAGGTACTCGCCGGTTATAACATGCGGAGAGGCAATTTCGAAAATAACGGGTTTGGCGACAACTTAGAATTAGTCTGAACTTTTCGGATTCATTTCCCCATTTTCTTATTTTCCATTTTTTGTTTCAATGCTTCAAGGTTTGCCCTTGAGGCGAAACAAATAAAAAAAGGAAGAGGTGAAACACAAAATGAAGAAATACCTTCTTCTAGTCATGTTAGTTACAGCAGCAGCTCTGTTCTTGGCGAAACCTGTGTTTGCTGACGGAAATGTGACGTCTACAACTGTAACTACCGTCGTCGCATTCGACCCGTCCTTCCTGATTACGATGGGTTTGGTGTTCGGCGGGATAGGAACGCTGGCTTTCGTAATCGCTGAGCTAATAGGTATGTACGTCACAAAAAGCGCTCAAACAAGTATAGTTCAGACGACAACCACAGGAATTAATGCGATAGTCTCTATGACAAGCTTGGGCGTAACAGCAAGTCAAGCAGCAGCCGTCACTGAAGTATCCGGCATACCAACAGCGATACCAAAACCGGCAACGTAGTAATAGCATGACTAGGTAATTATAGACATTCCCCTTTTTTAGGAACTTTTCAGTTTTTAGAGGATAAACGGTATGACGGTACAATACGTTACGGTTAATGATATTCAGTCTCATCTTAACGCTAGTTTTGACTCTTCAGGCTTGAGTTACACCGTGTTCGGTTTGCCCGTAGCCCAGGCATCTTTCCAAGCGCATGTTGATTTTGCAAACTTATACGCCAACAGTATTGTGGGCCAGGATTTGCTTGTGACTGATCCACGGTATAATTGGGCGAAGATGGCTGCCATAAACCTAGCTTGCCTTCGCATTCTCGTGGCTGCTAGCGGAGGCATGCTGCTCGGCGCATTTGATTATCGTTTAGGCGACCTTTTCATCACGAAAGCTACGATCGGCAGAGTAGCATTTCAGAATGCAGCTCAGGGCTTTAAGGATGATCTTGTTAGAATGCTCATGAATTTTGCAACTCCCGTTATTGCCGCTGAAGCTTCAGCCAAAGATGAAGTCCCAACATATAGAGGCGGGTTAGTCAATCCATGAGTAAAGTCTTGGGTAAAGGCAATTTTATCGTTGCAAAAGTGAATGGCGTAAAGCAAGTTTTAACAAGCGCTGAGATGCAGCAGCTTATCAACAATGGCTACGATGTTGAAGTAGTCACGCCAACCTAAAGAATCGTCTCGTGGGATTTGAACCCATGAGCCTGGCTTTTTGAGGGCGGGAGATTTTACCAATGATTGGTAAACTGAGGCGTCTTAGTAAGCTTGTCTGCGAAAAATGTTCTGTAGCCGATTATTCTGTTTGCGCTAATTGCGAGATTAAAAAGTTGATAAATGAGCTGATGGAAAAGTGAACGTTCCACAAAGCTATTACGATTTCATAATGCATTACGCACCGTATTTTTACGTTATCCCAACATTGATGACAGCGGACTCGCTGGCTGGCCAGAAAAATGTGACAGTTGCGGATGGCACAAAATTTCAAGCGGGCTTTCCGGTGCAGATCTATGATAACTCCAATAGCGAATGGAATGTTGTTGGAAGTGTTAATGGCAACGTTGTAACGATGCAGAATAACCTTATGAATACTTATCATGTAGCAAATGCCGGAACAGTTGAAGGCCCAGACCCAGCTTATGGGCAAGGCGTGTTTCCAGCAGCGTTCGCAATCGACTTTCTGTGTCAGGCGTACACTGCGCCACAGTTCTCCGCAGATCAAACTGATATACTAGCCAAGATCACGAGTCTGGCTGACTTTATTCTCTCCCAGCAGTGCAAAAACGCTGCAAAGAAGGCGTTTTGCGGATTTGCGAGCAGTGTCGGCAGCACACAATACTACAGTGTTGACGCAGCAAGATGCATCCCAGCGCTCCTAGAAACCTACAGTCTAACTGGCAACGCAAGTTATGTTTTGGCTGCAGCTAATGCAGCGAATCCTTTCCTTTACAACATGCAACACGCACCGAGCGCACTCGGCGTGCATGATAAGTATTATGGTGGCTTCGCTCAGTATGTCGACATTGATGATAACTGGAGCCGGTACATGGATATTGAGCCTATTTACGGGTTTATCGGCTTGCAGATGCTCGCACAAACATACGACATTGGCAACGCTACAACATACAATGCTATAATGAGCGATGCTATTGACTTCTTGCGGTCTGGGTTTGAGCAACTTTACTTATGGTTTGACCCTAAGCCTTCGGGTGACGGGAACTGGCACAGAGTAGGCTTAGGCGAAACACAAGTTTACGATGACCCTATCAGCTTTGCATTGCTTGGGCTCTATACTTACGAGGGCTGGAGTGTAACATGCCAGAGAGTCTATAATTTCATTGAGACAATTCGAGCTTCTGCACAGTACCCAGCTTATAACCCAGCGATTTGTTGGCCAGGCTACATTGATGTAGTAACTCGTTTTCCCGCATGCGCTTATTACGATGCTCTCACAACGGGCATTCTTGGAAAGATACGGGCTGCACACGATAAACCTGCTTACGCTCTGAGCATGCAGATCCTCAGTTCGTACTATTCTCAATTCATGAATTGGGGTCCACAATTTACGGATTATTCACCGATAACTCCACAGAAAGCTATGGCGAATGTAACTTGGCTTGCACAGTTTTTCATTGCTTATCAGGGCCCGTCAACAGAAATAACGCACATTCTAAGCGTCAACGGCGAAAGTCTGCTTCTGTACCCTATTCAGCAGACGGCTGACCAAGTGACGTGGGGATCGCCGCTTGATCTATTGGGCTTGGTGACTTTGGGTGCAGTGGGCGAGATTGTCTTGGAGCCTGGCTACATTACTGAGGACCATATTACGGTTTACAGCTTTTTGCCGGTGCGTGTGCATGACAAGATAAGGCGTGGAGGCGTTGACTATGAAGTTATTACAGTGTCGGTTTCTGACTTGAACGGTGATCCTCAAGTTTACAAGAGCGTCTGCAGGAAGTTGATCAGTCAATGAGCGCGTACGAGGATCCTGTAACAACAGTAATCAGGCTTCTTAGCAAGAAAATCCAAGTGATTAAAAATGACAATTCAATCGCAACTGTTTACGTAAGCAAAGAGTGGTATGACCGTGAGCTTTTCAAGAATTATGATGCGCAGATAAGCGTGGGTTTAGCTCAGAGTCAGGATGAGATGCTTGAGGTCTCTGGTAGAATACGGAGACGTATAGGGAGACTTCGTGTTAATATTTGGGCTACTGATAGACCTCAGACGTCTGACCCGGGCAGAACAATGCGGCAGAAGATCGTTGAAGAAGTTAACCGTGTTGTTAGGCAAAACATGAAGACTCCGAATCAAGCGTTTTATGACTTCTCCGGCTTAGGCTACCCTTCGGGTGATCCGCATAAAGCGTTCTCAGGCGCTGGAGCGAGTGAGTTAGTGCCGAGTGATGCTGGCTGGGTTGAGCTTTCTAATTTAGACTATCAGAAAATTTGGCATCCAGATAGCATTGACTACAGCAAGAGCACATCGGTGAACCTTCAGTATAGTATGATGCTTTTCCGTTTCAAACTCGATATGGATGCGTCAAAAGTTCAGCAGATTGTCTTGAGTTTTCTTGGCTACGGAACTGCTCCTGGAGGCAACGGTAGCACTATTAAGGTTTGGAATCCAGGTGCTTCAGCTTGGCAAAATGCTGCAAGCGGGTCCGCCGGGGTTAATGAAACCGTAACTATAACGTTGACTTCAAACTTGTCGAATTATATCGATTCTAACGGGTATGTTTGGCTTCTCGCAAGAACAACAAACCCGAGTAACGGCACAACTGCAGCCGTTATAAACTGCGATTATGTCAGTTGCACAGTTACAGTTAATGGCATCACCTACCTAAATATTGAGAGTTATCGTGACGTTGACAGGGTTGATGTTAAGCCTTTCATCTTCAGGACGGAGTTTATCCTGAAATCATGGTCCTTTGAGGACATTGGAGGAGTATTCTAAAAAGGTGAATTTGAATGAGTGTTGAAACATACGGTGCACAAGAATGCCGCGTCTATTTCGTGCAAGAATCAGTGTATGGACAGATACCAACGAATCCTACGATGCTTGGCATAAACACTGAAGGCCCAGATCCGAAAATAAACCCCAGCCTAATCGAAGTCATGGGCGTAGGCAGTAAAGACCTTCAAGCTCTATACGTTGGCATGCGAAAAGTCAACCTGAAAATTCCTTACCTGCCAGGTCAAATAGCGCCCACCAGCTTAATTCAGCATGTGCAAACGTTGAGTAGCTTGAGCGTTCTGGTGGCTTACTACAAAGGATTGTGGACAAGTCCCTCAAACATCATTGCTTTTCTCCACACGGGCTGCAAAATCGACAAGCTAACCGTTGAAAGCAAAGTTGATGATATTGTTAAAGCGGATGTTGAGCTGATTGGCCAAAACGTAGCCAGAAGCACAAGCCTGCCATCTGGTGCGACTTTCGGCGATTATCCTGGGGGAATCCCGTTTTATCTCGCAAAAGTGCAGAAAGGAGCTGCTGGAGGCGGAAGCTTAACAGATCTTACTGATGTCACGGACTGGAAGTTTGAGATTCAAAACAACCTTAAAGAGGTGCCAATCATCCAAAGTCTTCCAAGCGGTGCAACAGCGACTCTTCTAAAATACCTTCGTGAACGCAACAGAAAACTTTCTGGAGAGCTTACGTTAGAGTTTGAAAGCGACTGGGCTCTGGCAGACGTTTTAAACGATACTCAATTTAGCTTGAACTTCCAACTTGGCAGCGGGCATGCGGCTTTGTTCACGTATTGCAAGTGGGAAGAGTTCAATCCAACGACAAAAATCAAGGATCTCGTAAGCGTTAAACTCAAGTTTCTCGCACAAAATGTAGCCATAACATAGGAAGCGGGCGAAAATGGAAACAGAAACTGTTGAAGTTGACGAGCGGTATGGTAAAGAATACGCTGGAAAGTATGTCTTTCGAGAAATAACTCGAATTAAAAGGCTTCGCATAATCAAAAAGTACACGAAATATAATCCGCAAACTGGCGCTGTCATAGATTCAGA
>Ga0315280_10008066_pt1 | contig 13917 bp, 12 predicted proteins | sample YL17G06_40_MG_FD_203697 | JGI IMG/M metagenome (GOLD analysis project Ga0315280, IMG submission 203697) | Sediment microbial communities from Yellowstone Lake, YNP, Wyoming, USA - YL17G06_40 | ecosystem: Environmental > Aquatic > Freshwater > Lake > Sediment | place: USA: Wyoming | collected...
AGACTTCGCTCAGGCAGTAGGATTCATTTCCTCAGCGTTCTGGAACATAGCTCCCTTGGAGGATAACGCCTTCGGTCTCCTACGCACGCGAACAGGCCAGATAGCGTCGATGCATGTTAGCTGGACGCAGTGGAAGAACCTTTTCTCATTCGAGATCTTCGGAAAGGATGGGTATATCACAGTTGAAGGGCTCGGCGGAAGCTATGGAGTGGAGCGAGCCAAATTCGGCAAAAGGTCATTCACAGAACCATTCAAAGAGCAATGCATCGAGTTCCGCGGCGAAGACAGATCCTGGCTTGAAGAATGGAAGGAATTCGTAGCAGCGATAAAAGAGAATCGTGAGCCTTTGGGCAATGGCTCAGATGGTTTGGAGTCACTCAAGCTCGCATATGCGATCTACGAGTCAGCCAGAGAAAACCGTATCGTACCTTTATCTGCACAGTGAAACAAGGAAGAGAATGCAAGGGCTAGCAGCCGGTGAGATGTCATGAGAGCCATAGTGACGGGGGGCGCTGGCTTCATCGGAAGCCACTTAGTCGATCGGCTTCTTCACGAGGGACATTTGGTCACGGTTATCGACAACATGTCTTGCGGTCACATGGACAACCTGAAGCAACACTTGAACAATCCTCGCCTGACTGTACATGGGGTCGATATCAGAGATGGTCCAAGACTGGCCGAACTCTTCGAGAAACATGACGTTGTCTTCCACATGGCTGCTCACGCGAACATAAGAGAAAGCCTGGTCGATCACAAATCTGATTTGGACAACAACTTGGTCGGAACTTTGAACGTCTTGGAGGCCATGGTGAAGAATGGCATCCAAGACCTTGTGTTCGCATCAAGCTCTGCAGTCTATGGCGAAGCTGTCGCCAAGCCGACTCCTGAAGACTATTCCTCCGTGCAGACTTCTCTTTACGGTGCTTCGAAGCTCGCTTGCGAGGCTTACGCGCAGGCGTACACGGAGTTTGCGAGAGTCAAGCTGTGGTCTTTCAGGTTTCCGAATGTTGTCGGCGAAAGGTGCAGGCGTGGCGTTGTCTGGGATCTTGTCAGCAAATTGCTGAAAAGCCCAAGGTATCTTGAGATCCTTGGTGATGGCAAGCAGAGCAAGGAGTACCTGTATGTGAAGGATTGCGTCGACGGGATTCTTGTCGGCTATCAGAATGCATCGGAAAAAGTGAATACTTTCAATTTAGGCGTTCACGAACAGACCATAGTGGACAGAGTTGCGGACTTGGTAATCGAAGAAATGAAACTGGGCAGAGTGAGAAGAACCTACACAGGTGGCCCGCGCGGCTGGATCGGAGATAATCCCATCGTTGAACTGGATCTTGATCGAATAGAGAAACTAGGATGGAAAGTGCAAGTCTCATCCGAAGATGCGATTAGACGAACAATCAGATGGACACTAAGTAATGTAACGCCGAGTGTTACCAAACAATAGCAGATCAACTGCTTATGATCCGCTGACTTCAGACCTAGGTGGGTTGCTTTGACTCAACGTATCGTACACCATCTATCCTTCGAACTTGATAGAGAGAGGTGCTGGCAACTTTTCCAGTATCCAGGCTTTTCCAATCGTCCCACACTGCGCTGAGGAGCCGACCCGTGAGACGGTTTGAATCATCGGACGCAAGATAGGCAGCAAGCCTTGCAGCCTGCTCAGGAGGGACTCCGCCGGAGTCCTTCTGTCTCAATGCCTTATCGTAGTGTATTCCCGCTTCTTCTCTCGCGGCAAGAACCTGGTCTAGGAGCCTTGTGTTTGCCGGACCCGGTGCAATCGCGTTAACCTGAATGTTGTATTCTTTCAACTCGTCCGCCAAGGTTTCGGTCAGTCTGACTATTGCACTCTTCGAGCATGCGTAAGCGCTAAAACGGGGGAATCCCCCCTCACCTCCTCCCGCCATGTTGATTATCTTGCCTCTGTGGGACAGAATCATGTGCGGAATGACCGCCCGTACGCAATGGACCGCTCCGAACAGGTTTGTCGCGATAGTATCCTTCCATAAGGCCAGATCGTTCTCCCACAGCGACCCTATGGGGCCGTAGACGCCTGCGTTGTTGACTAGGACATCAATCCTTCCAAAACGGGAAATCGCTTCCGCGATCATAGTCGAGACTTGCTCAAATTCTGACACATCAACTCTAAGTGCAATTGCCGTGCTAGAAGCTGCCCCAGTTCGGGCCGCAACCCTTTCAACTTCCTCTCTTGTCCTGGAGCAGAGAACAAGAGCTGCCCCTTGGCGTGCAAATTCCATAGCAATAGCCTCTCCAATTCCCCTTCCCGCACCGGTGATTACGCACACTTTGCCTGCTAGTTTCATCATCAACCTACACCACGGTGATCTGCCAACGCCTTCGTGCTAATCGTGCCATATGGCGAACCTTGGCATAAGGAATTCACTTGATCACGCATCGTATTCCTTGGCATGTGCGCTTAAGGATCTGAACGAGGGCTTGGGCATCCTTCACGCAGGAGATGTGCCGCGTGTTGGTAGGACAGAGTTACTTGATGAAGGGTTCAAGAATGACCTTCATGCTCATGAAAGTGACAGAACAGGGGCGATGGGAAGCATGCTAGTACAAATCTTGAGTATGTTGCTTCGGCTACCTAGACATATGTTGGGTCGGTTGTACTGGGTTGAGGGAGCTGTCCAATTGTGAGCGCATCCGCTGTTCGCATCTGCGTTGTTGGGCTGTGGCACCTGGGCTGCGTCTACTCAGCTTGTCTTGCTAAGCTTGGCTACAGGGTTACAGGGATAGATGAAGATGCGACCGTTGTTAAGAATCTGATGAGCGGAAGAGCTCCCGTATTCGAACCGGGGCTGGATCACCTAGTCTCTGAAGGTATAGCCACTGGCAACCTGAGTTTCGTTGATGACATTGAAGAAGGAGCGAAGAATGTCGAATACGTGGTAATCGCTCATGACACGCCGGTCGACAACGAGGATAGACCGGATCTATCCCCTGTGCTTCGAACTGCAAACCAGTTGAAGGCGGACCAGCACCCGGTCGTTGTAGTGAGCAGCCAAGTCCCAGTTGGAACATGCGAAGAGATATCCTCCTTGCTCTCTCATGGTGGAGGGCCTCGCGACCTTGCCTATGTTCCCGAAAATCTGAGGCTTGGTCAGGCGATTGACTGCTTTATGAGACCTGACATGATAGTGATCGGGGCTAATCGCCCCTCAGCAATGATAAAGGTTCGAGCACTGTTCGCCCCCATTCAAACGAGAATCATAGAGATGGATTTAAGATCGGCAGAGATGACCAAGCATGCTCTGAATGCGTTCCTTGCTACATCGATTAGTTTCGCTAACGAGATAGGGAACATTTCCGACCTTGTCGGGGCGGACGCCCTGAAAGTGGCTGAAGCGCTAAAATCAGATTCGAGAATCGGAGCGAAGGCACGGCTTAGACCAGGTTTGGGTTTCGCAGGCGGAACACTAGCACGTGATCTCAGAGTTCTACAGCAGATCGGCAAGAGGCACGGGTATGAGGTGCTACTCGTTGACAGTGTGGTTGAGGTGAATCGGAGGCAGAATGTTTCGATTGCGAATAGGCTCGAACGAAAGATTGGGAAGCTGAAGGGCAAGTCCGTAGCCGTGTTCGGGCTGACCTACAAGGCTGGAACTAGCACTCTTCGGAGATCGGTTTCGCTCGAGACTATCAAGGGTCTCCGGGAAAAAGGGGCCTCGGTCAGGGCTTTTGATCCTCGCGTTTCAAGACTCGACGTAGTCTCGGAACCATTCCTTCTCTGTGACGATGCCTACGTGACTTGTGAGAATGCAGATGTGCTAGTGATCCTCAACGATTGGCCGGACTTCGCTAAGCTGGATTTCAAGAAGATCCACAGCATCATGAGGAGCCCTGCGGTGCTTGATATGCAGAATCTACTAGACCCGAGAAAAATGGCGGACCACGGGTTCAAGTACACAGGCATAGGCAGGGCGGCAATCACTGCCTCTTGACAAAGAAGGTCTTTGAAGAGTAGAGTCACAACCGGTGTGTGGATGTCTTTGCGCACTTACAGAACGCGTTAAGCGACAGATGGTGTCTTTTTCTCTAGACGTCGCTCCAATCGACCTATCGCCAATGAAATCGCTGCAACGCCGAAGGCCTGAAACGCGAACATGATGAAAACCAGACCGACCAAGATCCACCCGAAATGCAATATTCCTCGCAGAAAAGTCTCGTAGGAGGCCCACAACATTATGATCGCCCCAGGGACGAACAGAAGTGTTCCCATTGACGAAAAGAATTGAACAGGGTTGTAAAGCCGGGAGAGGGTCAGGATCGTCCAGATATCGCTCAGGCCATCTCGGACGGGCGACAATTTAGACTCACCAAGTCGCATTCTATAGTCTATTGGGACCTCAGTTACACGGTATTTGGTCGCGGTTTGAACGGCGATCTCAACTTCACTGTCTACGCCTGAGGTGTGAAGCTCCAAGGTACGCGCCACACTAGTTCTGAGCAAGTACATTCCGCTGCCAACGTCAGTGAGTCTCCATCCGGTGAATAGTGTGAAAACGTAGTTGATGATTCTATTTCCTAGCCTATTCATGAACGAGATATGGTCTCTCCTTTCTCTTGCCCCTATTATCTGATCATAATTGTGAGCATGAGGCAGAAATCTCGAGATATCTTTGGGATCGTAGGTGCCATCGCAATCCATGACCAGCAGGTACGTAGACTGAACCCTCTCGAATGCTGCCTTCAGACCCCCTGTCTTACCCTTCCAGTGTTGCTGCGTTACATCAGCCCCCTTGGCTTTGGCGATTTCGACAGTCTTGTCCCTTGAGTACCCATCCACAACAAGAATTTTCGAATACCCCGTCTGCAAGAGCTCGTCGAGAACTGGCCCAATTGCCTTTTCCTCGTTGAAAGCAGGAAGAACCACAGTTATGTCGCTCGCTGTGACTTCCAACCTCACATCACGCGGGGCCTGTTCATGACCGTTGATACATGGTAGTGTATGAAGTAATCGGTTACGTGGAGATCGATCGGAGCTGTCGAGCGTTCATCCACCCGGAACCAATGTATAGTTGAAGACCCTGTAGACTAACCGAAGCTTATGGTCTCCACGGACTGGTTGACAGCCGGACTGGAAACCGCCTCGATGTCTGCTGACTTCACGCGTTGGATCTATGAGGAGATTAGACCGTTCGTGAAAGGTGACATTCTGGAGGTCGGGAGCGGCATGGGAACCTACTCGGAAATGTTCTATCGCGATTTCTCAGGAAGACTGTTCTTGACAGACATCAACCCATCTTATCTTGCCCAATTGAGAAACAAGTTTCGGAATGATCGTGTAGCTGTCCGAAACCTTGACCTCGACTCGCAGGAAGGTTTCGAAGCGCTAGGAGATGAGAAGTTTGACACCATAGTATGCGTGAATGTTTTGGAACATATTAGGCACGACGTTCTTTCCTTGCGCTCATTGAAGAGATTGCTTCGAACAGATGGCGTTTTGATCCTTCTGGTTCCGGCGCACAGATTCCTATACAACACGATCGATCGAGCCATTGGTCATTACAGACGATACACAAGAAGCGAGCTCGCTTTGAAGTTGAATAGCGCGGGATTTGTGGTTCGCCAAATTTTCTACTACAACATGTTTGGAATTCTCGGGTGGTACGTAAGCGGCAGTCTGAGAAGGCCAGCTGTTGATCGCAGAGCATTCAGCCACTTCAATAGGCTCGTGCCGGTTTTCCGACGCATCGAACGACTGGTACGCTCCAGACCAACCGGAATCAGCATCATCGCGATCTGCTCCAGGGCCTGATTCTGAGGCCTGTAGATGGGCCAACTATGCGGGTCATGGTGGTTCTCACTAGGCGAAGCTGTTATGTGACACCTCGCGAAATAGGACTCTGGGCTACCCTGGGCTACGCTTTCTGGGCTATCGCCAATAGGGAGACTCCGATGGGAAAATGGCAGTATCTCTCCATTCTAAGAATTCTCTGTATGAGCTCCCTTTGTCGAGGGGACATGACACCGCCGGAGCGTCTACGTCCCGGTGATAGCTTTCTAATGAGAAAAACAAGGGGAAAGAAGAGCGATGCCCAGAAGAAAGCTTCGATGACTCTAAAGCCTGCCATCCTCAACTTGTTGCACAAGTGCCTTCTTTCGTAGCGACGGATGTGGCCGAGTTGGACGTCATGTTTGCTCCAAAGAGATCGCATTGCTGGAACGGTTACTATCAATCGTGCATTAGGTTCCAGAACTCGGCGGGTCTCTCTGAGCACATCATCGTCGCGGACATGTTCCTCTACTTCGTGGCTTCAGCCCCATCGGCGTCCGTGTGTCCGTCCTCTTGTGCTATCTCATAAGCAACCTGTGCCCATGTATGAAGAGTCGAGTGTGTTCCAAGACATGCGTTTCTTGAGGTTTCAGCTCTCGATTCTGCCTATATTGCCGTACTGTCTCGGCCTCGCGTTTCTTGCAGTACTCGCCTCGCATGCATTTCTTCTGCCGGGGTTCCCGATTACTCATGAAAGTCCGGGTCCTGGAGTCATAAATTCTGCGCACTGGTTGCTGCAGGTTGACAAGAATGTTATGACAGGCTCAATCCCCAATTGGTGCCCCGACGAGTTCGAAGCCGGGGTCCCGTGTTTCAACTACTACCCGCCTCTTGCGTACTACGTTGCGGAGCTCTTTCATCTCTGCGGTTTCATGCTCGTAGATTCTGTCAAGCTCACCTTCGTGCTCTCCTACTTGTTATCTGGCTTGGCTATGTTCTTTTTCATCTCCGCAATAACCCACAACACTGTGGCCGGATTGATATCGGGTATTGCGTATGAATATGCTCCGTATCACTTCGTGGACTCCCTCATCAGGGGAGACCTCTCAGAATCATTTGCTTTTGTATTCTTGCCAATTGTTTTCTATTTCGCTTGTCGGTCCACACAGGGCTCGACCAACAACGCAAGGAACGCGGTCTTGGGGGGGCTTTTCCTCGGCCTTCTCATTCTAACGCACAACATTACTGCGTATATCGTGCTCCTAGTGCTTTGCGTGCTCGCTCTCTGTCACTCAGTGTCCATCAGAAGACCTCTCCCCCTTCTTTCACTCCTGCTTGCTGTGTTCGTGGCGCTCTCAGTAACAGCATACTATTGGATTCCGGCATTTGTTGAGCTGAAATACGTGAATCCTGGGGTTCTTGCGTTGGGACGTTGGGAGATCTTCTATCTTTCACTGCGTCGAATGATTCTCCCATTTCCGGCCAACTGGAACGGGCAAGCTGGGTGGTCGGCGGGATGGGCTAGTGGGGGGATCGAAAGCCCACTGACTCTTGGAACTGCCGGATTGCTGAGCCTGACGTTCTGTGTGCCAATAGTTGCTTGGAAAAGAACTCGAATCGTCATGTACTTTCTTTCGACTTTGATGCTCTCTGTGCTGTTTGCGAGCGAAGTCGGGTGGTTTGTCGTGCTTCATCTTCCTTTTGGTAGATTCGTCCAGTTCGGCTACAGGTTCCTCATTATCGGTGCCTTTGCTTCCGCCGCGCTGCTTGGACTCTCGACGAAGGAATTGGGCCATTTGATTGGCAGCAGAGGTTGGTGTAGTCGGAGAAGAGCTACTGGGGTGCTTTCATTGATCCTGATATTCGTCTTGCTTGCTTCATCGCATCAATACCTCTATCCGCCAGCGGGCTACATGTCCGCTTGGGCGGCGAACAACTTTCGAGGCCCCGATCACTGGGAGTATCTCCCCCAAGGCGCGAGGCCGCTTGGCCAGGCCATACCCGATGTAAGCACTAATGCCGGTGAGGTAGCATTGGTTCGAAAGACCGCTACACACTGGGTTGCCGCTTCGAAAAGTTCTACCGAATCAAACGTCACGTTCAAGATATACAAGTTTCCAGGCTGGCGCGTCTATGTTGACGGTGCCGCCCAAGAGATGCTGACCAATTCTTCGTACGGGCTCATTCAAGTCGAAGTTCCGCAAGGGTACCACATGATCGAAGCTGTCTATTCCGACACTTTTCCGCGCCTCCTAGGGAAGATCATAACAGTATTTGCTATGCTGGGGATGATCGCCTGGCAGCTGTTGATCTCTTCCAAGAGGTTGCAAGGACGTGTAAGCGTGGATGTCTAGTGCAAAGGGGTAGCGGCATGGGGGCGGCAGTGAAGGTCTCAATCCTAGTTCCGGTGTGGAACGAAGCAGATAGAATTCCGAGTTGCATGGATCGTATACTCAGTTTCGTTTCAACAAAGGCAGACATGACTTGGGAGATTCTTGTTTGCGCAGATGGATGCACAGACGCAACTTTGGACATCGCAAATCAATACGCGAGCGAACACAATCAGGTGAAGGTCGCCTACTATCCCCAGCGTCTGGGAAAGGGCGGAGGAATCCTTCACGGATCGGAAATCGCGGCCGGTGATGTGATAGTAATCGCTGATGTGGATCTATCAGCTCCCCCGGATCAAATCCTCAAAGTAGTTTCTGCTTTGAGTTCAGAACAAGCCGATCTCGTCGTCGGAAGCAGGAACATGCCAGGATCAACTATCACGGAGAAATCTCCAACCCACCGAGTTTTTCTTGGCAGGGCACTCAACTTTCTCTTCAGACTCCTCTTCCATGCGGACTTTCATGACACGCAGTGCGGTTTGAAAGCCATCAAAACGACGGTCTTCAGAGACCTACGCCATGACTTAGGAATCGAAGGCTACGCGTTCGATCTTGACTTAATCGTGAAAGCGATGAAGATGGGCTACAAGGTTATTGAGACTCCAATAGTCTGGGGCTATCGAAGAGGCTCGAAAGTCGGCTCTCTTCACGATAGCTTCGCGATGGCCCGCAGCCTGATGATCGTATGGTTACAGAGTCAGAAGACAGAAGTCCTCAGGCCCGTTGATGAACATAAGCTGAGGGATTTCTACGACAGCGTTGCCGGCGATACATACGATCGTGCGGTGAGGTCGCCGTTCCTCCCACGCAGGCTCTGGCATGAAGCGAAGAACAGGTACATACTGCAAAGCCTGAGCAAGGGTCAAACGATTCTCGATGCAGGATGCGGATCAGGCGTCATCATCCAACCTTTGCTGGAAATGGGAGATATCTATGGAATAGATCTCGGAAAGGGATTTGCGAAATTCTGTCAGGACAGGTATGGACATTCTAAGAACGCGGCTTTCCTTCTGGCAGACGCTAGGCATGTCCCGTTCCGAACGGAAACATTCGATTGTGTGATCTGCTCAGAGGTACTAGAGCATGTGTATGATCCCGCTCGGGCCTTGAAAGAGTTCAGTAGGATCTTGCGCCCATCCGGAAGGCTCGTTCTAACTACGCCGAACATATCTATTCGTTGGAGTCTTCTAGAGGCCATATGGACCAGAGTCCGTCATGAGATCATAGAGATAGGACACACCGCATTCACTGAGCGCAAAGTCCGTTATCTGCTGTCAATGACAGATCTCGAGGTCTTGAACTGCAGAACGATTCTTCTTGGATGTGTTCTGCTTCTTGTGGCAGAAAAGAAAAGAGAGACCCAGGTTCCGGAGAGCCTGACACAGTGCGTCAATACGGATTCCGAGCAGGGGAGCGGTCATGCAGCATCCTTCCAACGAGTGCGCGCGGAACTGGAGAGAATGAATTGTTTGAGATTGTTTGAAAATCGAGTTATGTAGGCGCCCACAAATACCATCAGCAGCACAGCATATGAAAGTACCGTGATTGCTATGCCTAGTTCATAGGTTTTCGGTTTGTTCCATTCGATGACCGTGGCGTCAATCATTGCCCCGTAGCGGCATCTCCGTGGTTGCGACGTAGGCCAAACCGAAGTTGGAGAGGTCCAAGAGGACCAGAACGAGCACAGTCGTTACAAGCGCCCCTTTTAGATGCAGTCTGCCGGACTCGCTAATTCGATTGTATGCCCTCGTTATGGCAATGCCAGCAAGTGCGGTGATAGTCAACTGCGTCGTCACCAAGAACCTGCTGGGCGCTCTGAAGCCGTGACCGAATAGTTTGAAGAGTGGGAATTCGAAGTAAGTGAAGATTGTCCTATTTCCCGTAGCAAGTATCACGGAAAAGAGTGTAGCTCCTATCAGAAAAAAGACGAGAAGGTTCTTCCGGGCAGTCACAACAGATGGCAAGGCAAGTAGAAGCAACAACCCAAGATAGAACACATATTCGTGAAATGAATAATCAGTCCCCGCCTAAATCCCTGTTGGAACCCTCGAAACAAGAGCTTGCAGGCAGCCAGGATATTCGGAAAGCCCGGCGACAACCAACATCTGTGTGTGTCACTGGTGTAGATATCCATGGTATGGTGGTAACTCCAAGAGATTCAACAATTGCCAGAGTCTTAACCGCTGAGAGAGAAAGCAAAGAAGAGAGCGCCAATCGCCACCTTCACGGGCAACCAAGCCGACTTCAAGCTGTCGCCAAAGGTCCTCCCTTCCCGTTTCGAAAGCAAAGCTCACAGGACCTTGTAACAGACATACAGCCCTGGGAGATGGAGAGTGTAGAACAAAATCACCGTTCCACCAGATAATACTTGCAAAGCCAAGGGAAGGCCCGCAAGGGCGCTGTACTTCAGCTTGGCTCTTCTCTTGCTATGATTCCAGAAAGTGGTCGGCACGATCCCTTCCTTCAGAATCGATGATCTGAGCACCGACATGCAGTAGTCATAGCCTATCCCTACAACCCACCAAGGCTTTCGTTCCTGGGCGCGGTAAGAAGCCTTTGCAGCACCATAACTCCAATAATCCCAACGATCAGTCCATGCGTTACGTGTCTGACACACCTCGTCGTGTTTGCCTCAGCTAACACGTAGAAAACTGTGCAGACAAGGCCCAAAGCCATCGAAACATGAAAAAACTCGTATCATCCCCGCTACGTGTCGAAAAGTGAAGAAGGATCGCAAAGTAGCATACGCAGTCCGTTTGGTGTTGTACCGTGCGGTGAGGCTGCTCACCCATGCTTGGATCGCGTCGAGAACCTTATGCTTCTCTCTCGCCTGCTTCGCCCATTGAACCGCCTCATCCGGGCTCTTGCCGACAGCATGCAGGAACCGATGAAGCCACGTATAGTAGACCGTGAAGGTGCTTCCCTCAAGGTGGCCCCGCCACCGCGCCAAGCTCGCCTGACTCGGTCTGCCCTCTGAATCGGTCTCCAACCAAACACGTGCGTAGAGAGGAAGCTCCGCCCTAGTCAACAATCATCAAATCAAACTATATGTGAAGACATCACTATAATAACGCACTTTCGTTGTTAACGCAAAGGTTTGTTCACTGCCGCAAAGCTGACAATGCTCGGGCTGATGTTCGTAATGTGGTATTCCGATATCCTACAGTTGTCTGAAGAGGACGAGTCCTTCCCTACGTTTGGTTTCGACCATGTTCCTAGGGATAGGGTTCGTGGTCGCCGCAGGATACTAGGTGGCAGTATTGAAACTCAATTTCCTCGACAATCTCGTCTTTTTGGCGACGTGGGGATCTTGTCTGGTGCATTCATCGTGACGAATCGGTCTGTGATAATAGCAGACCCTAGGGCGGCGGGTGGCGAGGTTTGGCCCCTGGCAGTCTTGTTCTTGGCGAACGTGGCGATGTTCATGTACCCTTGCATCAAGTCCTGAAACCTCAGTGCAGTTGTCAGGCTGAACGGGGATTTCTCGATAGGGACGTCGATTGCGGACAACGTTGCTCGATCCAATATCTATGCTCCGATATCCTCGCTCACAAGCTACTACGTCCACATATACCACTACAAGTACGTACAGTTTGGAGCCAAGGGATTCTACTTTCTATTAGCTGTGGGGATAGTGATCACGTGAGTTCCAGCGACGGAGGCTTGAGCGACATCTTCAGGTTTCCTAATGATACGATCTTTTCGTTGTCCTGCTTCAATTATCTGATCATAATCTTGAGCATGGGACAGGAATCTCTGAATATCCTTGGGATCGTACGTGCCATCACAGTCCATTTTCGATTTCGGCAGTCTTGTCTTTTGAGTATCAGGTTCTTTCCTTGCGCTTGTTGAGAGAATTGCTCCGAAAAGAGGGCGTTTTGGCTATCTTGGTTCCGGCGCACAAGTTCCTGTACAACACGCCTGGTGGCTCCCACCGGGACAAAGCCGTTATGTAACAGCTTGTGCAACAAAAATCGGCCGGGTCGAAAGGCTCGTGGTTCGATCGGGAGCTCGGAATTCGTAAGTAGTTGATGTCGTGATGAGCGTAGCCTTCTCCGCGTGCCAAAGCCTTGATGGAGCATGCTTCCCTTCTAGCTTCGCGAACGGTCTGTGCTTGATTTTGGTTCCGGCCTAGGTGTGCTCCCGCCTTATCTCCAAGAGAACTTCAGAGGCCGTCGCTTGTGATCGAGATGCAGATCACGGAATACATGGTGAAGAGACTGGACCTTAGGCATGTGTGAGTTGTCAGGTCTGCCGCAGATTGTCATGGACGGTGCTTTGATGTTGTCTTCGCACTGGATATCTTGGAGCACGTAGGCGACTTGTCGCAGACGCTTCGATCGCTCTATAATCTGACAACCGGATGGTGGGTGGTTCATGGACCAACAGAAAATGCGCTGTACAGGCTACTAGTAGGTACAAGAATTGCCAGAACTACAGAAGAAGGACATGTCAGAACTATCTACGATGTTCTTGAGAAGATCAGTCGGCACATGACGTGCGAAAGACAGTTCGGCTTGCTGCCAGCTGCACCGTTCTTTCTGGTGGCGTTGTTCAGGAAAGGGCCTCGATCTGTGGAGATGAGCGAGTAGCTCTCGAAATCTTTCTGTTTTGGGGCGCCTGTGACCGCAATGTTGGATTCGTACCTTGTCACTTGTGCCCAAGGATCGAAGCTCGATTGGACCAGCGTCTGTTCCCGTGAGCATCAAGGCACGCCTGGATCCTCCGATCGGCACTCCGAAGGGGCCGGTACCAAACCAGTCTCATTCAATCGGTTCTGTGAGAACACATATAAAAGGCATCGAGAAGGCTTGTTCAAACGCCCTGTGACGGAGAATCAGCTAGGACTTGTCGCTTGTCGAGAAAACCAAGGCGCGATACAGGAAGATGGCTCGGAATCCTGCGGTGCCGCTGTTCCTGCTTCTGCTGACGATTTACGTTTTCAGCGCCGGTGGTCACCTATACAGTGTTGATGAATTGTTCTACTACTCAACGACGCAAGCTCTCGCTGAGAAGTGGTCTATGAATATTGCCTATGCCATTCCTCTTTTTCATCAGCTAGGTTTCCTACGGGAGGTTCCGGAGAACGTCTCGGTCTACTATTCGAGTTATGGGCCTCTGCATGCAGCGCTTGCTGTGCCTCTGTATTTGGTAGGCGCACAGTTGGGTGTGGAACCATGGAGGATAGTGGATCTGTTCTATTCTCCGATGGTCACCGCAGCGAGCGCTTGGCTCGTATATCTGATCTCGCGTAGGCTCGATGCATCACAGAGAGTTGCCGTACTTCTGAGCCTCCTCTATGGGCTTGCAACTGTGGCTTGGCCATACGCAAAATTCTTCTTCGATGTTACGACCGCTTCTCTGATGCAGCTGGGGGCAGTGTACTTTCTCTTCGACGCAAAATCACAGCGCAGAGCAGTATTCCTTTCGGGGACTTTCGCGACTCTGTCAATCTTCGCGAGAATCACCCAAGTCATCACTCTGCCTGGCATGCTCATCTATCTGGTCTTCAAAGGTTCTCGCAGGCGTGCCCGAATTGTGAACATTGGCACCTTCATGGTTCCTGTCGCCGTCGGTGGAGCGCTATACGCATTCCTGAATCTTGTTAGATACGACTCGCCCCTGTACTTGGGTGCGAATTACAGTGCTGTCGGGAATGCAATTTTGAGCTCGCAATTGTCAGGGAGTCTGCTGGTTGGCGTGTATGGTCTGCTTTTCAGCGCAGGGGAGGGTCTTTTTCTTTTCTATCCCCTGTGCGCTGTTGGATTGATTGAACTGCTCGCT
>Ga0315280_10008068_pt1 | contig 13913 bp, 12 predicted proteins | sample YL17G06_40_MG_FD_203697 | JGI IMG/M metagenome (GOLD analysis project Ga0315280, IMG submission 203697) | Sediment microbial communities from Yellowstone Lake, YNP, Wyoming, USA - YL17G06_40 | ecosystem: Environmental > Aquatic > Freshwater > Lake > Sediment | place: USA: Wyoming | collected...
CATCCGCCAGTGATCGCACAAGTTATGATCAGCGGCGGCATCTCAAACTTCTCATGCAGCCTCAGGTATTCGCGGGGATTCCCATAATCCCATGTCAGCTTATACGGCTTACTCATTCCAATACACCCTAACATTCGCCATACGCTATAGTAAATAAGAATTATGTTCTTCCCACAATCATTGTTGGAGACCTAAAGTTGTCTACATTCTCGATCCTCCTTCAGACAGGTCGAATGTCGCAATGCCGTTGCGCCCCTTACGATTCTCTTAGCACTCGAACTAGGATTTGTGAAAGCAAGGCTTTAGCCACACTTGGTTGAGAAGCGTTCTACCAGTTCAGACTGTAATACTTTCTTAGCGATCGTCACGGTAGCGTTGTGATTTGGCTATAATCCCCTTTCCAAGTGTGACATTAACATATCAGAGCGGACTTGAGTTGTTCATCGCATTTGAAACTTCTGCGACTTTTTCGAGCTTTCATAGGTCAACAACAAAATCTTGGAAGACTCAATGCCTGAACTTGGATCGAAGCTGGTTAAGGTGGTGTAACGTAATTCTGACCGATCCAGAGCATCTCATGTGTGGAAAGTACATTCGGCTAGGATTCAAGGTGTTTTGTTCATGCGCGTTTCATCATGCTGTTTCTTGACTTCCGGATAAGATTCATAAAGTGTCGAAGCCCTTTTAGAGAGGGGTTGGCACAGCTAGCCTTGGCCATGACCAAGTCGGATGGTTATAGTCAATATCCAAAGATAAGGATAGAGAGGAATGGGCCCGTAGCTCAGTATGGATAGAGCGGTAGACCTGTTAGGCCGAACCTCCTAATCATGATGGCGAAAGCTAAAGGTCCGGGGTTCAAATCCCCGCGGGCCCGCCACAACTTCTATCCGTCCCTTCTCACTCCGATTCAAGCTAGACCTGGACTTGGTTCTCCACTGGCCTCCATGTTTCGATAGTCTGCCACCAAAGCTTGTATCTGGAGCGCGACAGAAGAAGATTCGCGGCGCAGAGCCCTACGAGCAGTGCTGAGAGGTAACCTAGAATATCGTCGAATTCTGGGATGCTGATGTAGATAGATTTTGGTCTGAAATTGATTTGTGCATCTGATCCTTTCGATAAGGAGGTTTCCAGTGAGACAGGGTCATAGCCGACTAAGGAGCAGATTAGTAGATAGCGTCCTTCCTCAAGCCACATGCTGTAGGATCCGTCGAGTGTAGAGGTGAAGTCACGTGATTCTGACCCAATTGCGTCTATTGTCGCCCAATTTAGCGGCACCAGTTCACCGAACATGTTTAGACTGGTTACGTTCCCGGAAAGGTGTGCCAGACGACTAAGTTCCATAACTATACTGGAACTTCCACTCGCAGGAACAGTGACCATTTCAATAATTCTACTTTGAGAGAAACCAGGTAGGTAAGCTACAACTCTGTAGGAACCAGGCGGCAGCCCATAGTCTGTTTGAAAAGCACCATTTGTTGCATCATAATAGTTGGTCCATCTGACTGCTGGATCACCTGCATAATTCCTGAATCCAATAAGTCGCAGGCTGAAAGTCTCAGCGTTGGATAGGATATAAGTGGCGTTGGCAGCAACGAATTGACCTAGCTCATCGTAGACCTCGGCTCGGAAAGGAACTCTAGTTGAAAATGGGTACGTATCGATAATTGTTGGTAGATCTTCCTTTTCTAGTATTACGGAAAGGTCTATTGTACTGCCGATCACAACATTTACTGTAGTGTCACTTGTTATTCCATCAGCTATATTTACTAAGGTGACATTCTTCTGAAAATACCCAAAAGTGTAGACATAAATTGAGTAGAGACCGGCGCGTAACCCCTCGATGAAGAATTGGACGTTACTGGTTGAGGGTATCTGTTGACTGGAAAATCTCCTGTACGATAATGCTCCATATTCATCCAGAATATCTACTCTAATGTTTGCACCGGGGTATTTCCAGTTTTGAGGCTGTGGTGGCGATTGTGAGTTTACGGAACGGATAGTCAAGGCTAGGGATCCGCTTCTGATAACGTCAATGCTCGCTTCGCTCACACCTGTACAATCAGATATCGTAATATAGAAATCGTAGTATTGAAAGAAATTATCAACAGTAACAACAACGGTATAGGTTCCTGGTGGAAGTCCGTAGTCGCGCAAAGTCCCGAGAAATCCTGTAACGATTACTTCAGAAGAAGTCATTCCAGGTGCGACAAGAGTATAGTTCTCTCCGCGCAGTATTGCATCACGATCATAGAGGTCAACTGTGACTCTCAAGGGACGACTAACAGGAATAACTTGTCCTTGTGGAAAGTCTTTGAAATGAATAAGGATATCAGCTCTGCCAGCACGGGCAACGTCAAACTCAACTCGCACCGCTCCCGGATTATTTGTCAGGTCAACTATCATGTCCTGCAGTTGAAGGTATTGATTCACCCAAACCCTCACATTGTAAGGTGCGAGTAGAATTCCTGCAACGTATCCGGATCCATCCTGTGGTATATGCCCGTCTAACTGAGTAGATCCATCATAAGTGAAATTGTAACTGTATGAATTCGGATCTGTAAAATCCTGAATAAGACGCATACAATTACCTGTGGCATCAAGGATCTCGATCGTAATTGGCCTAGAGTATACCTTTAGAAAATCCACTAGAGTACTCCAAGTATCAGCTCTATAGTTATAATTGAAAAAAGAAGAAGATCTGTTCCCCATGAGAGCGTAGATCAACCCATTACTAGTGTCAAAAGTCAATGAGCCTCCTGGTCCAACAATGCTTGGAACTGGAACTTGAGCTGGAGGGGGAGGAAAGTCCCATACGTTTGTAGTATAATGATACTTCATGAATGTGCTGGTGAGCCCACCTGCAAATGCGTAGATGAGGCCGTCTTGAGTGTTGAATGTGAGCGATCCTCCGGCGCTCACGGCTATAAGCGTATTTGAGAGAGCAGTCCACGTAGTTGTATAACGCCAGAAGTTGGTGGTGCCCCCTCCTCCCAATGCATAGATGTTGCCATCAGCTTTGTTGAAAACCAAGCTACCACCTGCACCTACAGGGGCTAGGGTTGGCGCTAGTGTCTCCCAGATATTGATGTTTGGAAGGTAACGCCAAAAGTCAGTCGTGCCACCGCCTCTTAACGCATAGAACAAGCCATCATTAGAGTTGAATATGATTGAGCCACCTTCAGCTACTGGGCTATTGTCTGGAGTGATCGCTTTAGTCTGCCATTGATCATTGGCAATGTCATAAGCCCAGAAGGCATCTGAACTGCCTCCTTGGAGAGCATATATGTACCGATCGCCATCGAAAGCAAGTGATCCTCCCGGTCCGACTGGCCCTGGCGTCGGTGCCATATACCTCCACTGATAGGAGAGTGTGTCATACGCAAGGAAGTCGGAAGTGTTTGCACCACGTAAAGCATAGATGAGGTCTCCGCCTGCGCACCCTCCGCCTAAGGTGACATTCCCAACATATACCAATGCTGCACCAAAATCTGGCCCAGTACGATTTGCTATCGCGCCCCAATTCACAGGCATCTTCGCGCATTTGGACATCACAATCCCTTCAATCACGGGACAAGGATAAACACACAAATCTACTCCGTCCAATGATTGTCCGGGACGAACTTGGACAAGTCTAGTCATGGGTGTAGGTAAATATCCTGACGCATACGCTGTAAGGTTGTAAGTTCCAGCAGCCAGACCGTATATAGTATACCGACCATCATCTGAAGCACTGAAGAAGGCTTGACCTTGGACTCTTCTGCCGTCAGCTGTTATTCCTTCAGCGACGACCTTTCCACCGTCAGGGCAATTAAGATGAAGCGGACCGCCGTAGTAGCCATACCCGTATCCATAACTGTATTTGAAGAGGTTGCTCCTGCAGTCAATAACCGTTCCAGATATGTAGGCAGGATTGGGATCAGCAGAAACAACCAAGATCGGAAAGTTACTTGCCCCTATCGAGTTCCCGTCTACAAAGACCTTGAAGAAGTATTCGCCGACAATTCCTGGCGCTGTGACATTAAAAAGCCTAATAAAATGAGAGCCGGGATTGATGCTGCTTGTTCCGTTTCGGATTTGGACTCTAAACCAGCTAGGAGCGATGGGGTCTCGGCCCGAGAGTGTCGATAGAGAGATGAATCGATAGTCGTTTGTTATGCTGCTCCAGACGTAGCTCAGATTTCCAAACTCGGGAGGGATGTAAACAGCAACCGTTCGTTTCGTTGACTGGACTGTTATGTTGAATAGGAGGTCGCCGAAAGTCTGTTGGAGTATGATCGCCCTCGGGAATTCAAGCTTAACTTGGACATCGGGTGTCCCAAGATAATCATTGTGCTTGTCTGGGAGAATCTGACCTGGAGAAATTTTAACACTAGAGTCAGTCGTGATGGGAGCAGTGGCACTACCAGTAGCTAGGAAGTTGAATAGGACAAGAATGAGAAGTGAGGTCATGAAGAATCGTCGCAGGGCTGATTTCTCCATCGGCTGCTCTTGTCATAATCATCTTCTATCAGGCTGTTTTCATTCATACTTGAGGGCTGTGACAGCATTCATTCTTGATGCATGCCAAGCGGGATAGAGTCCTGCGAGAACAGCGAGTCCTATTGGGAAGATGATGGAGAAGGCGAACAGTTCGGCAGAAAAGACTGGAGTATATGAAGTGCCACCGCTTTGGACTTGGGTTCTGGAACCCCCCATGGGAGGCGGTCTGAAGGTAAGGGAGGACACCCCTCCTCCGAGGAAGAAGGATAATATGATGCCTAGCAGTGTTCCGAATATGCTTCCTAGTATCCCTGTAAGCGCCGCCTCTGAAAGGAATAGTGACATAATCTGCTTTGGCCTGTAACCAATAGCCTTAAGGATTCCAATTTCACGTGTCCTTTCCATTACAGAGACGAACATAGTATTGGCGATTCCTACAGCTGCAACGATCAGAGTCACTGCGGCCACCCCCCCTAAGTAGAGTGTTAGCTGCCCAGTAATTGATTGGACAGTCTGAAGCATGGCGGTGGAACTGAAGACCCTGGCATTTCCCCCGAAGTAGTTCTGTATTGAATCAACTACAGTGTTTACCATATCTGGCGATTCAGCGATGACGTAGATACCGCTATAGTACTTAATTGAAAAGACTGTGGAAGCTGCCATACTAGTAAAAACCACCTCATCAAGGTTTGTGAATCCGACGGCGCCGTAAGGGGCCAAGATCCCCTTAACTATGAAGGTATATGACGGTGGGGCGCCTCGACCAGTTGCGGTGCCTTGAATCACAACCATCTCGTTCATCCTCACTGGCGGAAAACTGTCTGCAGGTGGGTTGGCTATTTCTGAGCCTATTACTGCACCCGTAGGGTCAAACTCATCGACTGTGGTGCCCGCATCGAATGTGAGGCCTTTGTAGAGTGCTTGAAGTTTTCCCTGGTCTAATCCGATAAGATTGACAGACAGAGAGTTGCTGCCATAATTGATGCTCAGTCTTCTTGAGAAATAAGGAATAACATCTTTCACACCAACGAAACTCCTGACTGTCGATATATCATCATCCGTGATGGGAGTTCGTGTTGAGGTTGAGGCAACATTTAATGTTGTGACTCCAACCTTCTCGATTTGACTGGAGACGCCTGCTGAGAGGCCGCTGGTTGAAGCGACCAGCGCAACTATTAGAGCAGACCCGATGACTATTCCAAGTATCGTAAGGGCACTGCGAAGTTTCCGATCCTTCAACGCCTTAAAGGCCATATGATAAAAGTCTGAAACCCGCAAAGGCTATATGCCTCTCGCCTAATCTCCCAAAACCATAAAAGCCAAAGAACCAAAGAAGAATCTGAAAATTCGCCAGAGGATATCGCGCACTATGTCAGGCAGACTTCTTTCGGGAGGTTTTTCAGATGGCGTGTAGACTTGTTGCATGATGGGTAAAGTGGTTTTGGCAGAACTGATATGAGTCACGCCGAGGGAATCCATATATGTCGCAAATAATTCAACGGGATAAGTTCCGGCCGTAAGTGTTCGTTGAATCTGTACAGTGATGCTGAACGGTCTTGGAATGTTTGGGTCAATCTGTCCAATATATATGAAAGTTCCTCGAGAGAAAGCTGGAGAAGAAAACGAAACGTTTGTGTTGGATAGAGCCGAGGTCGCTGTGTTTACAAGCGTACCGGATATTGTGACGTTTCCACCTGGAGTAACTTCTTTGGGATAAACGTTTATGGAATATATTGTAGCGTAGGACGTTCCCGTAATAATTATCGGAATTTCTACCTCAATTTGTTCTTTGAGGTATAGTGTTGTCCCCGTTCCGCTGACTATCTGCAGATAATCAATCTGCATTCTTAGAATATGCACACCAATGCTTGCGTTTCTAGCTATGTTCATTATGAATCTGGTGGTCGCCGTTAAACCAGGTTCTATGTTGTTCTCATAAAATGCACGAGCAATTTGTCCTCCAGATATGTTTGTGAATGACTCCTGTAGAAACAGCGTCTCACTCAGGCCCGTTGCCGTTCGGTTGCCTATGTTCTGTACGGTCACAAAGAGTGGGATATTCGTGTCACCCGGTGCCGCGTACATCGTTTGGTTTAAGGTGCCCCACGATGTCCCTACTACCTTGAATAAAGAAGGGCTCAACGGCGGATAAGGTGGAGGCTGGGCCGAGACTTTGGAAAACTCATTGAGTTGAATCAATAATGGGCTATAGGCAACCAACAGCATCAATAAGACTGCAAAGCTTCTGTTGCAAATCAAGTCACAGACACCCCTCAATTATTCTCTTCCCGTTCTATCTGACCATCGCGAAGAATTATGCGCCTATGAGTCTGGGCAGCTACCTCAACATTGTGAGTTACTAAGACAAAAGTGGTATTGAAGGCCTCATTGATATCGCGGATGATCTTCATAATTTGCATCGCAGTCTTACTGTCGATGTTACCTGTAGGCTCATCACCCAGAACAATCGCAGGATTTGTCACCAGCGCTCGAGCGATGGCAACTCTTTGCTGTTCTCCCCCGCTCAACTCTACGGGTCTGTTCAATTTCTTAGAAGCCAAGCCAACCACATCCAACATCTTCATTGCAGAATCGCGACGTACTGCTGGATCCATCCCTCGCGAAATCAAGGGTAACTCAACATTCTCCAAGGCATTGAGCCTATGAATCAAATTGAAGGCTTGAAAGACGAAACCGATGCGCTCATTCCTCATTGATGCAAGTCTGTCTTCGCTCAATCTTGAGGTATCTTGACCTTCAATCAATACTTTCCCACTGCTGGCTCTGTCAAGAAGGCCTATCAGGTGAAGCAGAGTCGATTTTCCACTACCTGAAGGCCCCAATATGGAAACCAGCTGACCCTTCTCAATCTTGACCGAAACCCCACGCAGAGCCTCAAAACGTATCCCTCCAGTGCTATAGATCTTCACAAGATCTCTGGTCTCAATGGAGTTGACATTGCTACTCTTCAAGGACCACCCTTCCACGTATTCTTAGAGTGACAACTGCCGCAACAAACACCAGTAGAACCATCAGTACCCCAACAATGAAAGAAAGAATTAGGAAGGAGAAAGGAGTCAGGGAGAAGATGGTCTGAGTGCGTATTAGTTGACTGTTTGGTAGAGAACTGGGGATGGATTGCCTTGTTTCTGGGTTCTGGAAGAAGAGTAGGGCGGCGGCATTAGCAACATTTCCCAGTCCTCCAAGTAATGATCCAACGATTATAAATCTCCAACTCATATGTGCTCTTGTGGTGCGGAGTATGGAGCCAATCAATATCCCGGCGAGAATCAGAGGCACGATGCTTGGAACCTCAGGCATGACTATTCACCCTGTTTCTTCTTCCTTCGTCACTGAGTCTAATAAAGCATTTTTCAGAATTAGATCCAATTTTGTCCCCAATCTAGCGCGTGTTTTCCCTCAGTCCAAATTCCCTTTTGTTTGTTCCTCTCTATTAGTGAGTCACCGGTCTTCGTCTCTGTTGTCGCAACTGAGTTCCATAGAATTCTTGGGTTTGAGGATTTGGTATTGGAGCCGACACCTAGGAAGAGGCCAGAAAGTTTGTGGCGCTGTTATGCTGAAACGGCGGAAGAACGCTACTTCCTGACAGCGATATTTCAACATATTGAAGAAATATGGGGATAGCAGAGGACGCAAATGGCTTCTCTATGGTGGAGGCTCGCTTGGGCGCTGAGGTATCTGGATTCCCCATTGCTTCAGCATATCGCCAATAGCACTATGAATCTCCCGTGGACTTGCACCTTCCGCCTTCATCTCCTCAATCTTCTGTTTCAGCGCCTCCCTTTGTTCCTCTGTGAGGTTACCCATCCAAGGCGGATTAGGGTGGTCACCTGAACGCTGAGGTACTTGGATGCCCCACTGCTGTAGCATTTCGTCAACAGCACTTCGAATCTCCTGAGGACTTTTACCTGCCTCCTTTAACTCGTTGATTTTCTGTTCTAGTGACGCTTTTTGTGTATCTGTGAGGTTAGTCATCCAAGGTGGTGTAGGAGGTTTACTTGGGCGCTGGGGTATCTGGATTCCCCATTGCTTCAGCATATTGCCAATAGCACTATGAATCTCCCGTGGGCTTTTGCCTGCTTCCTTCAACTCCTTGATCTTTTGTTCTAGTGCTGCTTTCTGTGTGTCTGTGAGGTTAGCCATCCAAGGCGGAGCAGGACGATCACTTGGGGGCTCAGGTACCGTCGGGGTTTGTGTGGTATTACTGAAGGCATAGAGTGATGGCGCAACGCTAACTAGAATTGTTGCCAGAGCAATCGCTGACAGCAGAACTAGTTCTGCTCGCTTTCTCTCTATGTCGATTCACCTCCTCAGCTGTTTTCGACCCCCACCTAAGCGCTGCAACTATTAAGGAGTTTTTCAGATTTTGACCCAAATCTGACTCAAATCTATACACAATTGCCTGCGTTCAATGGAGTCTCTAGAACATGTCACCACCGCATTCTATTGGCTGAGAAAGCTAGCACAACGCTTAGTTAGGCCAGATACTAACATATATCCGATTGAGCAATGGAATTCAATTACTTCGATTGCTTGGAGCTGTGCCCATGTCCGTTCGACCACAAGGATTCAAGTATCTGTTGGGGTGGATTATCGGGGGCATGAGAGGCGGCGTCACCAGGGCGCAGATTATCATCGCTCTGAAAGAGCATCCACAGAATGCAAACCAATTGGCGACTCTAATGTGCAAAGACTACAGAACCATAAGGCATCATCTCAGAGTTTTAGAGAAGAATAGAATAGTCACTTCGGCCGGAGATGGGTATGGCACAACCTATTTCTTGTCTCCGGAGATGGAAGAAAATTACACTTTGTTTGAGGAGATGTTCAGGAAAACCTTGGAAAGAAGGCAAGGGGGGAAGAGAAGTGAAACGTGACCTAAACAGAAACTGGAGAACTTGGTTAGTCCTAACCGTTCCTGTCGCCGTCGTTTTGCTGACTGCATTCTGGGCGTCCACACACCTGCCCGTACCTCCGCCATTCTCTAGCAGGATTAGGCCACCCGCGATTGCTCATGAAGATATTGAGTTGTACTACACTGCGAAGACTGTATTCTCTACACTCAACGTGACACTTTTGATCTTTTTGCTGGCGACGTACCTTCAGATGTACATCAGCGGAAAGACGGAGTTCACCCTTTGGTTGGCAATCATTTCCTCAGTATTGCTGCTCAACGCTTTAACATCCAACCCACTGGTGCATTGGATTTTTGGGTTCCGCGCGTTCGGCCTCGGACCGTTCGCCATGTTGCCTGACTTGTTCACATGCGCTGCGTTAGTTGTACTGCTGTATCTCACCATCAAATATTGAGAAATAGGCACCGCCATGAAGAGAGTCTAGGAGAAGGTCTGACTAGCAGATAGGTAAATGCGCATGCTAATAGAAACTCAGCTTCTAACCTTCTTCTTTCTGGGGGCTGTCCTTCTGTGAAACACTAAGGTTCCGACAACGACCGCAACAGTAATGCCGATTAGTGCAGTAGGAAGTATCCATTGACCTGTTACAGTTTTGCTGGTATCGGTAGCTGGTGAAGCAGGTGGTTTCATGGTTCCTTCTGGCACACTTGGTGTCTGGGTCTGACTAGGCGTGACTTCAGGTGGAGTCACTGTCCCAAGTTGAAGTGCGAATGATAGCTTAGCCCAAGTAGACGGATGATAATCTGCTTTCTGCGGAAGACTCGCCTCATCAAGTTCGCGGTTCGACATATAGGCGGAAAATCCTATTGCCGACTTGTCTCCGAACATGTTTCTCGGAATGGCGAACTCGTAGACTAAGTGGGGTGACTTTGAATAAGGATCATTCGTAGCATTGCCTGTCGATGCAGCAACTATCCTCAGAGGATTCTCCACATTCCATTCTCCCCTCCAGTTCAGGGTCCACTGTGTTCCATTGCCTTGAAAGATCCATATATTCTCCACTCCGGAGTATTGATGGATCAAACTGACGGAGTAATCATCTGGCTGCGGTTTGTAAGCTTTGTCGCCATAAACATCGAACCTCACACCTGCCAAATCGCCAAGATCCACAGTCTCATCTGAAATGAAATCCAAGAGGACGTGCAGGAAGGATTTGTCGTCTTTGATGCAGAACACCGCATCCCCATATGAGATTTCGGCAGCGTCAACCCATTCATCTTGTGAAGTCCACATACCGTCAATCGTAACTGGATTTGCAGAAAGCCTACTGACGATCTCAGATTCTGACTGGGAGTAGCTATAGCCTGTGAAGAATATGTTTACCAGAAATAGGCATAAACAGACTGAATGATGGATGGGCCGCAATACGTGCTCCAGCTATGACATTAGTTCTCGGGTTTGAGGCTTGTTTTGAATTCTTCCAAGCTACTTGCTGTCATGTCTGGAGCCTTACTGCTAGAAGATGATATAAAGATAGCTAGATAAGCTACTGAAACATCCTAATTGTGAAGCACATTGCCCCGCCTTGTAATCTCTTCAGTCTGTTCATGCCTACTCTTGATAGCTGTATTCCTCACTGTGAAGACTGAACTGATTCAGGCTACATCGAATGGTCCTCTGATTGAAGGTGCGTATTGGACATATCATATCACCCATAGGAGTGAGGCGGATGGATCAGGTAGTTACAAGGGAACATCCACATTTGTTCAGACTTCGAAGGGTATGGTCACTGTGAAGAAGCTGACTGCAACCGAGCTAGTCATAGAGGACCATAGGGAGAGCAATATATCAACTCATGGAAGCGGATTCTTCAAACAGAACAGTAGTGATCACATCTCGATGACTGTAACCCCCACAATCGACCGTCAAACGCTCATCGTTACGTCGATCGAGACTAAAAATGGAACGTTAAGTAGCGATTATATGATTGGAAGATCCTCGGTTTATTTCGTGTCAACGTCTCTCGGGGAAGGTCAAAACGCCAAGTACTTTTGGGGCGGAGAGGTCATGACTTGCTCAGCCACCAAAGAGACTATCGACTTCCAAGATTCAAAGATTCCAGTCATCAAACTGCGATATTCTGGTTCAAAGAAAGTGCCTATTCGGACAGTTACTAGCTTTCCAGAGGACGGAAGGGCTGAGGGCACCTTCAACTTCGAAGAATCCACGGGACTCCTAATATCCTACACGGTCAGAGAAACAGCTACATTCAAAGGGGGCGCCTGTTGCGCCATAACAACTTCAAATACTGAAGACTACATCTTGGAATTAACTTCCCTACTGACAACCGCCAAGACCACACCAACACCTGCACTAACACCCCCTCCCCCGACGTCCACAACCACCCCAGATGAAATACCACCTTCACAAGCAACTACAATCCGAGAAGAACCAACAAGCATAGTTGTTTTGCGGTTAGACAACGCGACTTCACTACCAATTGTAGTCGCGATTGCTATCATTATCGGACTCAGCTATCATACTATTCGGCGCAAGAGAGCGCAAAAGTAACACTAGCCATACGATTGCAACTCATTACACAAATACTTATGCTGAGTTATCGGACTCTCCCGCTTACACCATTAGCAAAAAGCATAAAGCCATTACTTTGTTTCGGCTGGGATAAGCCGCAGGGAGCCAAGACGACTAGTTCCATAAGAAGCAGTATATCTGGGACGATGAAGAATGATATGTTCTCGCTACGTGATTCCATTAGTATTATCACATTTCTAATTCTGAATACAAGTGCTTCAACTTGTGGAATTCCACGTGATACAACATGAAGTAGTTATCCTAGGCACAACATAATCCCATGCGAATTATGAATGTTGGCGCAGATCATATCGAGGCCGAGCTATCTATCCGTCCAATCCGTGGATAAGGCTGCCTCTTCGACCTCTTCATATAGAGATACGTCTAATTTCGCAGCCCTAATAATCATATTCAAGATGTCCATGTCAAATTCTTACCTCACAAGAATTCTGGCCAGCGTACTAACATATTCCAATACTTGGAATTTTATACTTAGTAGAATCGACGGATAGCTAATTATGACCGTCTAGGTATTTTTGTATCAGTCTCCCTTTTTAATATACAATTTGGCTGCGCTGCCAGATGAAGTAAGAGCAGCAAATGTTCTTGGCATTGATTTCTTGATTTGCCTTATTGTTTCTCCACTTTTTCCAGTTCTGTCTGTTTTGTCTTTGCTAAATCTGCCTCATAAAACTCTTTACTTCCAGGAAGTGTCATATAGAATCTTGAGGTGCAATCAATCTCAATCTTCACTCTTTGCAGTCGGCAATCGAGTAAGTGCCCTCCCGCCACTTTATCTTGAGTAATAAAGTGGAAATGATAGCCGGGAACATTCACTCCTCTCATGTACTCTGGGGTCCGGAAGCCAACTATCGTCCCTTCCAGATTATGGAACTCAAAAGTTGACTGGTTCTTTGTTGCCTCGACAAGCGGACGATAAGGCCTACTCTGTCTCGGAACACTTCTCGTCTTGATGTACTCGAAAACTCCCTCTATCTTGATTGCGTAGAAGATGTTCTCTGTCGGCAAGATATCATCTAGATGGGATTCCAGTTGCGTATAGTTTAGAGACTCCTGCAGTAGCACCGCCTCGTCAGAGTCAAAGAAGGTCACCACGGCAAACGGTGTCTGCATCGAATCATTGACCGGATAAGCTACGCCGTCAACCTTTACTTGGTAAAACTGGCCCCCTAATCCAATCATCTCCCCATCAAGGTCGTCAAAAGTGCCTATCCCAATGTCACCATGCTTCCGCAACTCTCCAAGAGTCATGTCTCCATCGTAGACACCTTCAAGCAAGGCATCAATCGTTGACGTTTGAAACAGAATATCCCTGTCAAAAGCCGTCTGACTTGAATATTCATAAATGACGACGCCTAATGATATTGTTACTAATGCCGCCGCCAACACTAAATAGCGAATATTCTTCATCAAGTTTCCATCCTGATATATCTAGTACACTTTTGTCGATAGCTACGTAACTTCACACTTTAATAGTATTTGATCCGATTAGCCACGCTTCTCCTAGAGCGCGCGGGGTTGTCCCGTTATTCTTTGAGTTGACACGGAAAGATCCATATGGTTTGAGCCCCGCACTCTCCTATTTGGAGGAGATTCCAGATAGAAGAGTACGAGACTCTGGGGTCATTGATGGATAATCTGGATTTATCCTTTGTTGAGCATCTGATTATCAGCTGTTATCATCAGGATGGGCCGGGTAGGCCTCCACGCAACCCTCTAGGCCTCTTCAAGGCTCACCTTGCCAGACGCTACCTCAGAATAAGCAGTCTGCGTGAGCTTGAACGTTGCTTATGAATTGATGAGAGGCTGCGCTCCATATGTGGCATAGGGAAGGGGGAGCCAGCGTACGGTAGGTCTGTACTCTCAAGATTCAACCAGCGGCTGGGTTCAGAAAGGCTCAGACGAATAGTGAGTGAACAGGTCAGGAGGCTGGTTAAGAAGCAC
>Ga0315280_10008071_pt1 | contig 13906 bp, 9 predicted proteins | sample YL17G06_40_MG_FD_203697 | JGI IMG/M metagenome (GOLD analysis project Ga0315280, IMG submission 203697) | Sediment microbial communities from Yellowstone Lake, YNP, Wyoming, USA - YL17G06_40 | ecosystem: Environmental > Aquatic > Freshwater > Lake > Sediment | place: USA: Wyoming | collected...
CCAGCGGTTGAAAATCTTCCATGTTAGATCGAGCATACATCAATCATGGAGAAATTGCAATGCTTAAGTTAGCGCCTATGGGTCGGGGACCTGCCCCACCGCGCCGTCAGGCGGTTTGCGGCGCTACGTAGCGCACCCCCTTGAGTTCTGCCAGGGCCGCCAGCTTCTCGATCGGCAGGCGCCCGATGACCATCCGGGCGGTCTTGGGTTGGAGCACGATCTCGAAGCCCAGAGCCTTGAGCTGCTTCAGGGTCTCTGGCGAAGTGTCGCTCAGCCAGACCTGGATCTCCGCCTTGCCGTTGCGGACGAACTTGGCTTCTTCGGGACCCGGTCTGGCCCCCGGCTTCTTCAACCGGTCGATCACCGCGGTCAGGGAGGGGTGCAGCTTTAGCCTCTTCTGCTCCTCCGGGGAGGCGGGCCGGGCATAGTCGCGCGCGGCGCGCTCCATCATGATGGGCGGCGGCGGCGCGGCCGGGCCAGCCGACCACGTCAGCCCGCCGGAGCGTCTGAACATCCCCTGGACGGGCGCGGCGCTCATCTTGGCCATTTCCATCTCGCCCCGCGTTCCGAAGACGCCTTCGTAGCTGACGCCCTCGGGCATCTCGACCGGCACGTCGATGCGGCGCGGCTGTCCGCCTTCGGTGACCACCATTTCTTCGACCGCCACGAAGGAGGTGTACTGGGTCATCAGCCGGTAGTCCAGCCCAAGCTGGGTGACCAGTTCGCGCACATCCGAGCCGCCTTCGACATAGCGGACTCCTTGATAGTCCTGGTTCATCAGGTCATCGATCTTGGTGCGGGCCCACAGGGTGGCCAGCACGTCGTGCTGGGGTTCCGAAGCCGGCAGAGTGACCGGCAGGTCGCGGGAAAACTCGCGCCCAGACATCTTGCCGCGCAGGCGGATGAGGCCGCTGGCCGGGCCGCTGTAGCGGCCGTACAGGATCACCGGCTTGGCGCTGAACAGGTCCGGGACCTTCTTCGGGTAGACGTCGGTGACCGGCAGTCTGCCCCAATCCACCGAGACGTCGGTGAGCAGGGGGTTGCGCACGCGCTCGTGGAAGCGCTTGGCAGCCGCCGAGCCGTCATCGTTGAGTCCTACGAACTCGACCTCGCCCCGCCCGGACTCCGCCATTTTGCTGAGCAGGAAGCGGTTGACGGAGCTGCCGATGCCGAAGGCGAACACGCGTGCGTTGGGGTGCCGCGCGACTTCGCCGATGATCTCGGCGTCGTTGCCCACGAAACCGTCGGTCATGAAGCAGGCGATGCGGATGTGGCCCTGGGTGTCGGAGGGCTCGAGCGCGGCGCGGATGGCCTTCATCATCTCAGTGCCCCCGCCGCCGGCGCGCGAGGCCAGAAACTCCTGGGCTTGGCGGAGGTTCTCCGGGCTGGCCGGCGCCGGCTCGCGGAACAAAATGTGGGTGTCTCCGGAGAAGGTGATGAGGTTGAAAGTGTCGCGCGGGTAGAGCCCTTCGAGCGCCATCTTCATGGTCTCCTTGGCCTTCTCGATCGGGAAGCCGCTCATCGACCCGGAGGTGTCCAGCACGAAGACCAGTTCCTTGGGCGTGACGTCGGCGAGGGTGACGCGCTCGGGCGGCGCCAGGACTACCGTGAAGAAACCGCCCCTCTGCGCGCGGTGGGTCAGCAGGGCGCTTTCGATTTTGCGCCCCGTCACGTCGTAGCGGAGGATGAAGTCCTTGTTGGGGATGACGGCCTTGTCCTTGAGCCGCACGACGGCCCGGTTGAGCGCAGGGCGTTCGATGAGGGTTTCATGGGTCTTCACGGCCAGGCCGTCGATCGGCACGCCGGCATCCAGCGCCACTTCGATCGAAATATCGTGGCCGGCGCGGGCGCCTGGGGGCGTCACCGGCGGGGTGATGCGCGAGGCGTCCGGGACGCGGGTGGTGTCAGGCGCCCAGCCGCCGCCCGTTCGGCCCACTGGGGCGCCGGGGATATAGCGTGGCCCCACCACCATGGGGAAGGAGAATTCGTAGGAACCCTCTTCGTACTTCAGCATCTCGACATAGCTGATGGTGACTTTCACTTTCTCGCCCGGCATGATGTTGGCCACCGATTGCGTGAAAATGTTGGGCCGCTCCTGGTCCAGCAAGCCGGCTACGTGCCCGGCCGCGCGGGCGGCCTCATAGATCGCCCGGGCTTCCTCGCGGCGCTTGATCTTGCCGCGCACCGTGCGGTTGCCCACCAGCATGGTCATGTCGTCCACGGCCGCCTGGTGGGGGAGCGGGAAAGTGTAGACGGCTTCGATTTTCTCGGTGAACGTGTTCTCGAAGTCCTGGGTCACCGTGACCCGGGCCAGGAATCCGGTGATTTCCGCCTGCACGGCGGTGTGCTTGAGCGGGCAGAAGCCCTTAGGCTGCCCTTTGTCGTCCACGCTGGCCAGCGACCCTGGCGCCAAATTCGCAGCGCACAGCCCGCTCGCCAGAGGGATCATCGCGCAAAGAACCGAAAACCCTGATTTCATTTCATGCCTCCTACACCGGGGAGATGCTGCGAGGCGGGCGGTCCTTTCAATAGAATGGTCTCGACCTATGCCAAAGCCCAACCGCCGTGAATTCTTCTCCAGCCTGCTTGTGGGGCAGGCTCTTGGCCTGCCAGCAGTTCCCAAGAAGCCCTGGATTGACCCCCAACTGGCCGCCCTGCCCTCCCGCCCCTGGCGCAAGATCCACCTGGATTTTCACAACTCCGAGCACGTCGCCCGCATCGGCGAGCGCTTCGACGCGGACGAGTTCGGCGACCGCCTGCTCGAAGCGAACGTCAACGCCGTGGTGGTCTTTGCCAAGGACATGCACGGCTATTTCTACTACCCCAGCGCATACGGCCCGGTGCACCCGGGGCTGAAGATTGACCTGCTGGGGGCGCAGGTGGCCGCCTGCCGCCAGCGCCAGATCGCGGTTTACGCCTACTACTGCACCACCTGGGACAACTACCTGGCCGAGCGCCATCCGGAGTGGCTGGTGTTCAAGCGGGACCGCACTACCTACCTGCCCAAATTCGACGCCACACCCGGCTGGACCGCGCTGTGCCTGGCGCACGCGCCGTTCGTCGAGCTGCTGGTTGCGCACACCCGGGAATTCGTCTCGCGTTACGAACTCGACGGCGCCTGGTTCGACATGCCCGTGCCCATCCAGGGCGAATGCTTCTGCGTGGAATGCCTCCAACTGTTGCGCGCCCAGGGGCTGGACCCCTTCAACACCCGGGTGCAACGCGAGCACAAGCACGCCCTGCACCGCTCGTTCATCGAGCGCCTGCGCCGCACCGTCACCAGCGTGCGGCCCCGCTGCCAGGTGGATTTCAACGGCCAGGGGGTTTACGGTTTGGGCCAGCGCGTCCCCTTCATGGACAACATCGATATCGAAGCCCTGCCCACGGCCCAGTGGGGCTACTACTATTTCCCCACCATCGTGCGCTACGCCCGCACCTTTGGAGTCACCACCTACGGCATGACCGGGCGCTTCAAGGCCTCCTGGGCCGATTTCGGCGGCCTCAAGCTGCCTGCCCAGCTCGATGCCGAGCTGGCCGCCATCGTGGCCAACGGCGCGCGCTGCGATATCGGGGACCAGATGCCGCCTGGCGGCAGGCTGGACCCGGCGGTCTATCACGTCATCGGCCAGGCTTACGGGCGCATCAAGGCGCTCGAGCCGTATCTGGATGGGGCCGTTCCGGTGACCGAAGCCGCGCTGATCACCGGGGGGCTGCCGCTGGAGGCGCCCTCGACGGATGCCAACTACGGCCTGGTCAAGCTGCTGATCGAGTCGCGCGTACAGTTCGACGTGGTCGAGCCCGAGGCGCCCTGGGAGCGCTACGCGCTGGTGGTGCTGCCGGACGCCCTGCCGGTCGAGCCGCGCCTGGCCGAGCGGCTGCACGCCTTCATCGCCGGCGGCGGCGCGGTCATTGTCAGTCACCGCAGCGGCCTGGTGGCGGGCGCCGAGTCGAGCTGGCTGGAGCGTTACGGCCTGCGCTACGCCGGGATGTCTCCCTACAAGCCCGCGTATCTGGTCCCTCAGGTCAACCTGACCGGTGAGATCCCGGCCTACGAATACGCGCTGTACGAAGGCGCTTCCGAGTGGCGTGTCGAAGCTCCCGCCACGGTGCTGGCGCGCCTGGGCGAGCCGGCCTTCCAGCGCAGCCCCGAGCACTACACCAGCCACGCGCAGACGCCTTTCGAGCGCGTCACCGGGTACGCTGCGCTGGCACGCAGCGGCTCGGTGGCCCTGTTCGGCTTCCCGCTCGGCATGAGCTACTACAACCAGGGCTACTGGATCTACCGGAGGGCCTTCCAGCGCGTGCTCAAAGACCTGCTGCCGGCGCAGCTTGTGGAATCGAACGCGCCGCTCAGCGCCGAGATCACCCTCACCCACCAGGCCGCCCCGAAGGAGCGCTACCTGGTGCACATCGTCAACTTCTCCCCGCTGCGGCAGACGCCCAGGCACCCCGCCTTCCTGGAAGACCCGATCGCGCTGACGGATGTGACAGTGCGCCTGAACCTGCCGCTCAAGGCGGCCACCGCCCGCGCCGTGGTCGCCGGTGTCACGCTCCCCATACGCCGGGGCCTTGAGGTCACCGTCCCCCGCATCCCGGTCCACGAGATCGTTTGCTTTGAGATGTGAGGGGACCAACAGGCCTCAACTTACTGAGGCTCGCAGAATACAGTGACAGATTCCGATGTGGCGCAGGCACTTTTGCCTGCCGCGCCGAGACTCATCTCGGCGCTTCCGCTGGCTTCTCCACGTGGCGCAGGAGCCGGCATGAGTACCGGCTCAGCAGGCTGAAGCCCGCGCCACCTCGGGAGCGGGCTGTCACCCAATTACGTGAGCCTCAGCAAGAGCCGTTTGCCTGATTCCTGGTGGGAAGGCGATCCGACGGCCATCGCGTGCCCATCGCAGATGCCTTCCCACAAGGCCGTAGCCTCGTGGTGTGCGGAATGATCGTGACCAGGGCTCGGTCAGTGTCGCCGTAGGCGACGCTCACGATCAGGGGTTCTCTTCGGCGTCTGAGATGGCAAACAGCTCGTCAGCGGCTTGAGCGGTCTCCTCATCGTCCAGAGGACCGGAATCGAACGGCACAGACCGCCGCAGAAACTCGACCGTGAAGACCCGCTTTTCAACTTCCGACAGAGCTTCGAACGCTTCGAGGATTTGCGCTGTTTTGCTCACACCTCAAACCTACTGCGTTTTGGGGCCGCCATGCAAGTCCGGTTACTTTCGCCCTTGCCTGAGAAAAAACTCGGTCTGGGGGCCGGGCGCGTGGCAGGAGTCCCACCCTAACGTTTCATGCTCCGTTGTGCATCACAGCGTCAAGGTCTCCCCTGATTTGAGCGAGTCTTCGTCTGCCGCGAGTTTTGATCTGCTTGGCCAGGTTCTTGAGAGAACGCTGGTCGTGCTCAGTGTATTCGCCACGTTCGAGTTGGTCGATGCCAACCTGAATCATCCGGCGAAGTTCTTCACGTTTCCTCTCGTCCATGGCGGCAGACTCCTTCCTCCCGTGCCACAATAACAAGTCTATGCAACTTTTGTCTTTCCTCCTGGTCGCGCTGGTCCTGGCGGCCGCCGACGAGAAGCCGGTTCAGACCCTGGCCATTGGGGCCAAGGCGCCGGCGTTCAACCTGCCCGGAGTGGATGGGCGCAATTACTCGCTGAAGGATTTCGCCCGGGCGAAGATTCTGGTGGTGGTCTTCACCTGCGACCACTGCCCCACCGCGCAGTACTATGAGGAGCGGCTGAAGCGGCTGGTCCGGGAGTACAAGGACAAGGGGGTTGCACTGGTCGCCATCTCGCCCAACGACCCCAACTCGGTGCGGCTGGACGAGCTGGGCTACACGGACCTCAGCGACTCTTTCGAGGAGATGAAGATCCGGGCGAAGCACAGGCAGTTCAACTTTTCGTTCCTGTTTGAAGGCGACCGCACGGGGGTGGCGCGGGCCTACGGGCCAACCGCCACGCCGCATGCCTTCATCTTCGACGCCCAGCGCACCTTGCGCTACGTCGGGCGCATCGACGACAGCGAGCGCGAGCAGTACGTCAAAGTCCAGGACGCGCGCAATGCGCTGGATGCCCTGCTGGCCGGCCGCCCCGTGCCCGTCCCGCAGACCCGCGCCTTCGGCTGCTCGATCAAGTGGGCCGGCAAGGCCGACACGGTGAAGACGTTTATGGAGAAGCTGGCGGCCGAGCCGGTCACGGTCGAGCCGGCGGACGCCGCGGCGCTCACGGCCCTGCGCAAGAACGACTCCGGCAAGCTGCGCTTGGTGAACTTCTGGGCCACTTGGTGCGGCCCCTGCGTGACGGAATTCCCGGAGCTGGTCACCATCAACCGCATGTACCGCCGCCGCGCCTTTGAGCTGGTGACCGTGGCGGCCAACTTCCCCGATGAGAAGAAAGAGGTCCTCGATTTCCTCCGGAAGCAGCAGGCCTCCCACAAGAACCTGCTGTTCGCGGACACCGACAAGTACAAGCTGATGGAAGCTTTCGACCCGCAGTGGAACGCCGCGCTGCCCTACACCATGCTGATCGCTCCGGGCGGCGAGGTGTTATACAAAGTGCAGGGCAATCTCGACCCGCTGGAAGTGAAGCGCATCATCGTCAGGACCTTGAAAGAGGACCGCTTCAAGTAACGGCCGGCTCAATCCTAACGATAGGTCAAAGTGATCGCGACCGATAAGCGGGCAGCCGGCGGGCCGCTGGCATCCACCACGTACACCGCGTTCTCGGCCGCCACCTTCTCGACCACCGGCGTGCGGGCCGCCTCTTCCCGCGCCTCCTGCGGTTCTCGGGAGAACACCAGCAGCAGCTTCTCCTGCCCGGGCTGCTGACCCAGGGTGATGGCGCCTTCAGACGGCGCCAGATACCGGGTGCCGGGCTCGATGCGGATCTGCGCCAGACCGGTGGCGCCCGGCCGCAGCAGGGAAACGTAGCCGCTCTGGTTGGCCTCGACGCTCAAGCGGATGGCATCGCCAGGTTGGAGGACCGTGTCGGGTTCGACGGCGGAGAACTGCCCGCTGGCGTCCCTCCGCAGGACGCTGTACCGCAGGCCCAGCGGCGCCGTGGGTGATGCAGCCTTGGCGCGCAGGGCGGCAACCGGCGGAGCAGCAGCCCGGTCTGCCACAACCGCGCCTCTTCGTCCAGCCGAGGCGTAGTAGAGTGTGCGAGCGTCCGCCCGGGCCTCTTGTTTACCCAGCGGCATTGGGCGCATTCCGAGCTGCGCAGCCTGGGGCCGCGCCTGAAAATCGGAGGCCGCCAGTTCCTTGGAGGCAGGCGGTGGCGATAGCGGCGCGGCTGGGGGCGCGGGAGCTTCGGCTTTCTCTGCCGCGAGCACATCCCGTGCCAGCGCAGGTTCGGGCGCGGGCCCCGCAACGTGCGCCGGAGCGGCTGTCCGCTTCCTGGCGACCTGCTTCTCCTCGCGCGGCGCAGCTTGTACCGGGGCTGCCGGGGCCGGCTTCTGCGCTGTCTCGGCCGGCGCCTCGACTTTCAGGAGGGCCATCGAGGAAGACTTGGTCCTGCGGTTCATCTCGACCAGCAGGCCCGTAATCAGAAGCACCGTGGCCAAGCTCCCTGCCACCGCCCAGGAAGTGGGCCGCCCCAGCCAGACCGCAAAACGCCTCCAAACCGGCTCCTGCTTCGGCTCGAGCAAACTGAGCAACTGGCGGCGGCAGCGCGCGTCGCTGAGCAACTCCTTGAGCGCCTGCTCATCGGCCAGGGCGTTGAACAGGTCCTGGTTGGCCAAGGCGGCCTCGAACAGGGCCTTGCGTTCGGCCTCGGTGAGGGCGTCGGTGGCGTAGCCTCCCAGCAGCTTTTCGGGGTCCTCGAATTTCATCTCTCCACCTCCCAGGCGCCGCCCATCAACTCCAGTAGCTGCTGGCGGCACCGGAAGTCCCAGGTGTAGATGGTGTTGATCGAGGCGGCTCCCAGGGCCGCCTGGATCTGGGGAAAGTTCTTGCCCTCCAGCTTGAGGCGGAAAATTTCCCGGCAGCGCTCGCCCAACTGCTCGAGCGCCTTGGAGAGGCGCTCCATGGTCTGGCGCCGCTGAGCTTCCTGCTCGGGATTGGACCGCGAATCCGCCAGGGGCAGCTCATCCACCGAAACCTGGCTGTACTCGCCGTGACGCGCCGCCTTGCGCCGGAGACTGATCATCTTGAACCTCAAGATCTGGAAGGAAAGCGGAACCAGCTCCTCCAACCGGGTCACGTGCCCGTACTTCTCGTGCAACAGCAACAGCACCTCTTGCGCCAGATCTTCCGCGACATCCCTCGCTATTCGAGATGCCGCGAAGGCCACAATCCTTTCACGCAGGCAGGAAAGGATCTCCGCCCGTTCCCCGGCCAGTTGTGGAGTAGACGGCTTGGCGCTTTCCAGAATCAGGAACTCCCGTTAGGTTAGACTACTACAAACCTGGGTTTGTTTCCGGGAGCGCCGCGGGGCCTCAGGCCTCCCAGGGGTTGAGTGTCGGCACGCCCGTCGCGGCCATGTCCGTGGCGTTGCGCGTCACCAGGGTCAGGTTGTGGGACAGGGCGGTCGCAGCCAGTAAGCCATCGATCACTGGCAGACGGATTCCTTTGCGCGATGCTTCCCCGGTCAGCGACCCCCAGCGATCGGCAACCGCTTCGTCCACTGGCAGGATGCGGCCCGAGAAACGCGCGCGCAGGTCGCTGGCCAGCCAGGCTGCCAGTTGACCGCGGCGGGACGTCCGGGGCAGGGCGGCGATCTCTTTTCGAATCTCACCCAGCGTCAGCACGCTGAGATACAGCAGACTCTCGTCGGCGGCCTCAATCCAGGCGACTACCTTGGGTTCGGGCCGGAGCTGGATCAACTCGGAAATGATGTTGGTGTCCAGCAGGAAGCCGCTCATAGGTCCACCGGGCGGCCGTAGTCCGGCTTACGTTCCAGCTCGAGACCCGCACTGGCCAGCGGCGACCGCGCGAAGAACTCGACCAGGCTGCGCGGCTGCCTGGTGCGACGGGTCAATTGCTCGAATTGTTCGGCCGGGACCACCACCACCGCCTCTTTGCCGTGCCGGGTGATTCGCTGCGGCCCCTGCGACCGCGCCAGCCGGAAGACCTCGCTGAAGCGGGCCTTGGCGTCCTGGAGCTGCCAGTCTCTGTGGGCTTGCTTGCGGGCCATGGGGTTCTCCTTCAAACTAGTCCGACTAGTCCAATTATACACCTCACGGCGGCCCCCGTCCCGCCGTGGTACGATAGCGCTTCACTGACAACAGGAGGGTTGCTTGAGGCCTCGTTTTTCCCGGTCTTTCGCGCTGTGGTGGCTGGCGCTAGCGGTGGCGTTGCCTCTGGGCGCCGCCGACCCGTTCGATGCGGTTCGCGCCTCGATTCGCAGGCAGTTGGTCGAGACGCAGGTGCCTTCGCTGGCGGTGGCGGTGGCCCGCGACGGCAAGATCCTCTGGGAGGAAGGCTTCGGCTGGGCGGACCGCGAGAAGCGCCTGAGGGCCAGCGAGCACACCATGTACTCGCTGGCCTCCATCTCGAAGCCCATCACGGCCACCGGGCTGATGGTGCTGGTCGAGGCGGGCAAGGTGGATCTGGACCGCCCGGTAAACGAATACCTGGGCTCCGCCAAGCTGCGGGCGCGAGTGGGCGACGCCGCTCAGGCTACTGTCCGGCGCCTGGCCAATCACTCCTCCGGCCTGCCTCTGCACTACCAGTTCTTCTACGCTGATGAGCCTTACCGGCCGCCCTCCATGGATGAAACCATCCTGCGCTACGGCAACCTGGTCACCCTGCCGGGCGAGAAGTACCAGTATTCGAATCTCGGCTTCGGGGTGCTGGATTACGTCATCGCGCGGGTCTCCGGCAACAGCTACCCGGACTTCATGCGCCAGGAGGTGTTCCTCAAGCTGGGACTGACGCGCACCTCGGTCCACATCGGCCCCGGCCTGGAGCCATATCAGGCCATCCGGTACGGCCCCGACGGCTTGCCCATCCCGTTCTACGAATTCGACCACACGGGCGCCTCAGCCATCTACGCCAGCGCGCACGACCTGGTGCGCTTCGGCATGTTCCACCTGAAGGCCCGCCTGCCGGACCAGAAGGCCATCCTGTCGGATGCGGCCATCGACCAGATGCAAAAGCCCACCATGAGCACCGGCCCTAACGCCGGGTACGGCATCGGCTGGGCGGTGAACGACACCCCTACCGGTTACCACGTGGTCTCGCACACGGGCAGCATGGGCGGGGTGGCCACCAGCCTGCGGCTGATCCCCTCGGAGAAGCTGGCGGTGGTGGTGCTATCGAACAGCGGCACCGGGCTGCCCCACCGCATCGCTGACGAGATTCTGGCGACGCTCCTGCCCAAGTGGAAGGTGGACCGCACACCGCCACAGGAGCCTCCCGCTACAGCCTTCCAGCCGCCCCCGGAGCTGATCGGGAGCTGGACGGGCACGCTCTCCACGTACAAAGGGGAGCTTCCGCTCACCTTGCGCGTACTGGAATCGGGAGACGTGTACGCCCGGCTGGGCAGCCAGCTCAGGACGCTTCTGAACGACGTGCGCTGGCAGGACGGTTACCTGAGCGGCCGCATGACGGGCGACATCGGCACCGAAGACGCCAACCGCCGCCCCTACCTGTTGGATCTGACCCTCAAGCTGCGCGGCGCAGCGCTCAACGGGCCGGCCTCCGCGGTCTCCCTGCCCGGCCGCCGCCCCGGCAATGCGCTCACCCAGTGGGTCGAGCTGAAGAAGCAGTAGGGAAAGGCAAAGGGCCAGACGCTCATTGAGGCGCCTGCCAGTCTGAAAAGAGGTCGAAGTGGAGGACGTCCGCTGGCCTTGAATTCGCTGATGGTCAGGGTGATTTCCTTCACCGGAAGTTCTCCACCAGCATCAACTCGCTGCCCTGCTGGTCGGTCTGCGCGTAAAGGATGGTCCGGCCGCCAGGCGAAACGGCCAAGCCTGGCGCCAGTGTTTTGCTGATCGGCGCGACCTTCGTGACCTTGCCGCTCGCAAATTCGAGGAACTGTAAAGCGGCATCGCCAGGCGTCGTCCAATTGATGAACCAAAGTCCCTGGTCCACCACAGCCCAGTTCCCAGGGCCGACCGAATCGAGCACCTTGGTCTCCTCGCCCCCCTCCACGGGCATCTTCCACAGGCTCGTCGGGATCGCCATAGACACCCATTCGCGGTGGAAAAAGAGGGTTCTGCCATCGGGCGACTCGCCCGCCATAGCCCCGCCGTTCCGGGTGAGCTGAATCGCATCCCCGCCGGCCGGAGGTATCTTCCAGACCTCGAACCGGCCGGTGCGGTTTGAAGAGAAGTAAACCCACTTGCCGTCGCGCGACCACGAATCCATAAAGTTGTCGGAGGGGCGGTTGGTGAGGCGGCGAGGCGCTCCCCCTTCCGGGCTGATGAGATAGATCTGGAATTGTTCGTCTTTGCGGGCGTCGAAAGCGATGGTGCGTCCATCGGGCGACCAGGCCGGGTCGTCGCTCCAGTAGTTTGGGTCCACCTGGAGCGGCTGCGGATTGGAGCCATCCGCGTTCGCCAACCAGACCCCGTAGCCTCCCGAGCGGCTCGACTCGAAGGCAATGCGCCCCCCGTCCGGGCTGAAGGCCGGCCACTGGTCCATCCGGGTGGAAGCTACGACTTGCCGCGGCGTACCGGCTCGCCCGCCCGGGCCGGAGACCTCGAGCTGCCAGATGTTGGAATCCGCAAACCGCCGCGTGAACACCAGTCGGTTTCCTTGCGGGGAAACAGCCGGCCAGTACACTCCCTCACCCGCCTGGAGCACGGGCGCGGGAGGCGAATCACCGGAGGTGGAAATCCGCCAAAGACGGCTTCTGGTAAAGTCCCAGCCACTGTTACTGAACAGGAGGCTCTTTCCATCCGGGGTCCAAACCGGGATCGCGTTCTCAGGGCCTGCCGGGCGGAGCTGGCGCGCAGCAGCCGTGGGTCTCAGTTCGGTGTCCAAGGATAGCAGAAATAGAAGAGATTGCCCCACTGCCAGTCCCCTCACGAAGGCCAGCATGCGGTTGTCGGGTGAAAGGGCGGGGTGAACTTCGGCGAATCCTTCCCCCGAAGTCAGCTTGCGCTTCTCGCCGGTTTCGCTGGAAACCAGCACAATGTAGGACGGCTTCCCGGGGGCATCCGCGTCGGAGGAGAGAATCCACTTCCCGTCACGGGTCCAGCACAGACCGCCTCCCAAGTAGGAGAGGCGGTAGGGGATCACATCCGCGATCTTGCGTTCGGCGCCTCCCAGGGGCGCCACCCGGTAGATGGCCGCGGTGTGCTCCGATGTCTGCCGCAGGAAAGCGATCGAACGGCCGTCCGGGGCCCACGCCGGGTACGAGTCCATGGCGGGGTGGGTGGTCAGCCGCAGCGCAGTCTCTGTGCCGATCACTTTCACATAGATGTCGAAGTTGTCCTGTTTTTCGCCTTGCCAGGCGAAGGCCACCTGGTTGCCGTCGGGAGAGAACGATGGCATGCCTTGGAGCCCGGCATAACTGGTGAACACCGTCACCCTCGGCTGCTGCTCTTCGCCCGGCTTGCGGAAGTGGAACCAGAGGACCGCGGCGGCGATCAGCAGCAGCGCCGCGATCCCGGTAGCCGCCCACCTGCGTCGGCAAGGACGTGGCGGCAGCTCTGTGGCCAGCTTTCCCGAATCGGTGTCTTCCTTCAATTCCAACAGGGAGACGCGCGCGTCGGACATGTGCTGGAAGCGGCGCTCCGGATCTTTGCGCAGGCAGCGCGTGATGATCTTCTCCAGGTCGCGCGGGGTCTCGGCCGCCAGCGGGGCCGGCTCCTGGTGGATGATCGCCGCCAGGGTCGAGATCTTGGTGTCGCTCTGGAAAGCGCGCCGGCCGGCGACCATCTCGTAGAGAAGCGAGCCGAACGCGAAGATGTCCGAGCGCGCGTCTACTGGCTTGCTCTGGGCCTGCTCAGGCGACATGTAGGCCACGGTGCCCAGGATGGCGCCCTCCTCCGTGGCCGGCCTGAGTGTCCGCGTGGCCTGGTCTTCCCCGAGCGCGGTCGTCTCGGTCAGCTTGGCCAGGCCGAAGTCCAGCACTTTGACGCGGCCATCCTCGGTGACCATCACATTGCCGGGTTTGAGATCGCGGTGGATGATCCCCGCGGCATGGGCCGCCGCCAGCGCCTCGGCAATCTGCACGGCCACCTTGAGCGCCCTGTTCAATCGCATTCCCTTGCGCGGGATCAACTCGTCCAGCGTCTTGCCCGGCACGTACTCCATCGCGATGAAGTCGATGCCACTCTCTTGAGTGATGTCGTGGATGGTGATGATATTGGGATGGTTCAGCGCCGAAGCCGCTTTGGCCTCCTGCACAAACCGGCGCTTGCGCTCCGGATCAGCGACCCGCTCCGGCGGCAGCACTTTCAAGGCGACGAACCGGTCCAGGTGCGTGTCGCGGGCCTTGTAGACCACGCCCATGCCGCCCTCGCCGAGCTTCTCGAGGATCTCGTAATGTGCAATGGTGCGGCCGATCATCGAAAGTTCTCCACCAGCATCAACTCGCTGGCGCGCTGGTCGTACTGCGCGTAGAGGATAGTGCGGCCATCGGGCGAAACGGCCAAGCCGGGCGCCGCCGGCTTGCTGATGGGCGCCACCCTGGTGACCTTGCCGGTGGCGAATTCGAGGAACTGTAAAGCGGCATCGCCAGGGTTTGTCCAGTTGATGAACCAAAGTCCCTGGTCCACGAGAGCCCAGCTATGGGCGCCGACCGAATCCAGCACCTTGGTCTCCGCGCCCCCCTCCACGGGCATCTTCCACAGGCTCGTCGGGCTGTTCAGCAACCGCTCGCGGTCGAAAAAGAGGGTTCTGCCGTCAGGGGACTCCTGCGCCGTGAACCCGCCGTTCCGGGTAAGCTGAACCGCCTCCCCGCCAGCCGCCGGCACTCTCCAGACCTCCGGCCGGCCGGTGCGGTTTGAACCGAAGTAA
>Ga0315280_10008072_pt1 | contig 13905 bp, 5 predicted proteins | sample YL17G06_40_MG_FD_203697 | JGI IMG/M metagenome (GOLD analysis project Ga0315280, IMG submission 203697) | Sediment microbial communities from Yellowstone Lake, YNP, Wyoming, USA - YL17G06_40 | ecosystem: Environmental > Aquatic > Freshwater > Lake > Sediment | place: USA: Wyoming | collected...
GGAGTAGTCCCGGGGCCCACGCGTAGGATACTGAGGCGTGCGGGCTGACCGTCCAACTCAATTCGCGCGAGCACGCCGCCGGCCAGTCCCAGCGGGATCGCGACCGGCTGGTCGCTCAAGGCGTCGATTTCCAATTGGCCCTCGATCCGTAGGAACTCGTCACCCTCGAGGGTCGTCGTGTACGAAGCCCCGGCCAAGCCGTAAGGCAACGGCGGGGCCTTGGTTTCCATCCTCTTGTCCGGATAGGCCCGGTTCCAGAGCTCGACGTACTTGTCGTAAGGGACCAGGACCTGCTTGGCGTCCTGGATGCCGCTCTTGGAGTCCGGGTCGTAGGGCAGGATGATGGCGTCGTCGGGCACCTTGACGGGCTCGACGGCCCCGATGAGCTCGATCAGGGAGGCCCAGGTTTTGGCGTCGGACGCTTGTAGGACGGAATTCAATTCCGTCCTACCCTGCTGCGCTGAGGCCATGACCGGCAGCAGGCAGGCCACCAGCAGCAACGTTGCACAAACCGCGGCCGCAGGCGGCGCAGCCTTCCGGCGTCGTGCAACGCCGGCGAGACAGCGGATCGCGGCAACCAGCAGGTAGTAGAGCACCAAGCCCGTGGCGGCGTAGACGGCCAGGTTGCCTGCTGCGGCCAGCTCGCCCCAGCCGGGCACCAGCGGCAAGAGCGTGGCCAGCACGGCCACCGCGACAAGGTAGCGGACCTTGGTCCGCGCGGGTCGCCGGGTGAGGCAAACGCCGCCGAGCACGACGCCCAGGGCCAGTGCCCAGCCCAACATGAGAAAGCGGGGTCGATTGGCCAAGGTGATCACCAGGCGCGGCTCGACGCCGAGACTCTGGAAGCTGACCGTGCGCCCGTCATCGCCAGCGTCCTTGGCCAAGTCGATCTTCAGGCTGCGGCGGCCCTGCCAGCCGCGGGTGTAGTATTCCGGCGCAAGCGTGGGCTTGGCGACGGTTGGCGGTGTCGGTTCCGCAGGAGGCGGCGTCAGCTCCGCTTTGGGCGGCGGTGGCGGAGGGGCCGTAGTAGGCGCGGGCCGCTCCGTGGTTCCCGGCGAGGCCCCGTAAACTCGGGCACCCGTCGTCGTCCCCGCGGGGGCCTTTGCCCGGCCACGCCCTCCGACGCGAAAGCCGCCCACACCGCCTAGCTGCGGCTTCGGTTCCGCCTTTGCCTCGGGTACAAGGGCTCTATCCCATACCGGTTCGGCGGCCTTCTCCAGGTCGGCAGGAGACTGCTCCTGCGCTGTCGACTCGTATGCGCGAAACCGGCCAGCCTGGCCTGCGCCCGCCGGCGCCTTTGCACCCGGAGGCGCATGGGCGACATCGTCGCTCATGTAGTAGGGCGATGGCAAGGCATCACGCGCCGCCGATTTCCCCGTGGGCATCTTGGCGTACTCTTTCTTGGCCGCGGGAAACTCGATGTGGGCGCGGTACAGGGCTAAGCCGCAAGCGGCGCCGAGGACATTGAGGATCGCCGGCCGCTCGGGCGGCTCCAGCTCCGTGACCACCGTGCCGCGGCTGCGGACCACGCGGTAGCCGCTCGGCGGCAGGAGATTCCACTGGAGGTTGACCAGCGGGACCTCCACGCCCTGGGCCTCCCGCTCCGCGTGAAGGAGCAACTTCGGCGCCGGCAGGTCCACATCGCCGATCATCCCGACCGAATCGACCGGGGTCTGGTACGTGATCTTGAGCGTCCGGGTCGAGCCCTCGGGCGCGGCCGGCACGCCGACCAGGAGTCTCTCATCCTGACGCTGCGGCTTGACCGGCTTGCCGTCCACCAGGACCGCCCATGCCTCGGATCCTTCGGGCAGCTCCACCGCCAGGTACAGGTCCTTGTTGCGGAGGACGAAAACGGCCTCAGTCACGCTCACGCCGTTGGCGGAAAGCTGCGTGGTGAGCTTCGCGTTTTCGACGATCGCGGGATAGAGTCCGTACGCCGGATGCCGCGAGACGTCGATCGCCAGCACCGCCGGATCGCCGACGAAACCGAAGACCCCCAAGAGCCGCTTGCCCGGCGGGTACGAGGCATCGACCAGCTCGCCGACGTGGACGCGGCGGGCGTCGGTGTGGATCTGTACGTCCAGCTCGGCACTCCCCTCGACGGCGACCAGTCCGGACTGATACGCCACTCCGTCGGCCTGCACCACGGGGAGGCGCTCGCCCTTGAGCACCTGTTGGGACTCGCCTTTAGCCGAGGCGAGCGGCTGCTGGAAGTCCACGGCCAGGCGCACGGCGCCGCGGCGAGGCTCTTCCAGGAGCACGTTCCAGCGGCGCATGGGGGCGGCCTTCTCGCCGGCCTCCTCGCTGGTGTATTCCTTCACGCGCAGGCCATCCATGCCGCTGATGCGCAGCGTCGCCGGCACGCTCTTGGGGAGCAGGAGGCTCAGCTTGCGCGTGCGGGCCTCGTCCACGCGGTAGACGATCTCGTAGTGGCCGATCAAGGCGTCGGGCTCGACGCGGAGGAAAGAAAACGTGCGGGCGGTCAGACGCGGCGGAGTGCGCTCCACCGCGAAGGCCGCTTGATACGGCTGGCTCTCGTAGCGGTAGGCCAGGCTCGTGGCCACGCCGCCCAGCCCGTAGGCTTCCTTCTCCTTTTCATCGAGCGGCGTGAGCTGCTTGAGGGCCTCGGGGCGAACGACGAGGTCGCCTCGGGCATCGACGGCCACGGCCCCCACGTCGCGCGTGGCCCCGGCCACGGCGAACACAGGAAACGCCACTTGGGTCGGCTTGGCTTTGGCGGCATTGGCGGCTTCGCCCTCGGCGAGCCACCCGGCCGGCGTGCTGGTGGCCTCGAACAGCACGCGGCAGGTCTGTCCCGGCGCCACCCCTTGCGGCAGGGCGACGCGAATCCGCCCGGCCTGGTCGGCCGCGCCGTAGCGCTCGAAGGGAAGCGGCTTCCGGTCGGGCCCGGTCACGCTGGTCACGTGCCAGCCGGCCGGCGCCGAGAAGTCCAGCCAAAAGAGCTTCTCGACCTTGGGGGCCAGCAAGAAGAGCCCCCGGGCGCTGAGCCCGCGGTCCTCCAGGACCAGAAGCACGTTGGAGATCACCTCCGTTTCGACGGGCGGCTTGGTGAAGCGGGCTGCAAGCGAGAAATCGCCCTGCGGCGCGTAGTAGGCCACGACCGGGCGGATCGTCGGGGCCCCGGGCTCGCCGCGGAGCACGGACGGGGGAATCGCCCTAGTGAGGACCGAGGTGTCGATGCCGATCAGTCCCGTCGAGGCGACGGACTCGGTGCTCAGCCGGTCTTCGACCACCAGGCCGACGACGGCCATCTGCCCGACCACCTCCAGCGGCTCAAGTTTCGGCATCGTCCACTTGTCCAGCGGCGGGGGCGTGCGCGTGGCGGAGAGATTCAGGAGCACCGTCTGCCCGGTCGGCTCGCGAAGCTGCACGTCGAGGACCCGGCGACCGGCTTCGGTCTCCACGCCCCAGCGGGCCAAGAGCGGGGAGGTGACTTCCGTCACCTCAAACCCCGCCGGCACGGCGAAGCGAAAGCGATCCACCGGCTGGTGCAATACGGCCAGCGACACCGTGGCGTGCAGCCGCTCGTAGGCCTGCGTCACCTCATCGACCAGCACGCTGCGCGCGACCACCACCCGGTCGCGGCGCATGAGCCGGCTGTTGAGCGTCATCTGCAAGCTGACGTCGCCTCGCGGCGGAAGGAGTTCAAAACGAGTCACCCGGGCGGCCTCGTCCACCACGCGGCTGACCACGGTCGCGCCGCTTTGGACCTCGACGTCGCCGGGCACGGTGAGCAGGAACTTCGCTGCCGCCGGATAGGGGAGGCGGAAGCTCAAGGCTTGGCGGGCGGCCGTGGTCTCCAGCGGCGACACCATTTCCAGCACCAGCTCGTGCCGGCCCTTGCCTTCGACCAGGAGCATCAGCCGGCCGTCGTCCGCGCGGCCGATCGCCGCGGGCTTGCCGTCCAGCGCGGCACTGCGCAAGGCCACGGCGGCCAACTCCAGCGGCAAGGCGTGCAGGCCATCCTCCAAGACCTCGATGGCCAGCTTGCCGGTCCAGCGGGCCCGCTCTTCCTCGATCGCCCCGGCATACTCCGCCCCGATGATCGCCGCACTCTGCGGGGCATGAGTCTCCGGGGCCTTCTTGGCCTTCTTGAGCAGGTCTTCGTATTCCTGCCGGGACAAGAGGACCCGCCGCGGCTGGCTCTCCAGCAGGGCGTCGAGGTCTTTGACCGGCACGAAGATTTCGCGCACCAGGGGCGCGCGCTCGTCCGCGGCGACCCGTTGGGGCAGCAGCGCAGACGTACACAACGCTCCGACGGCCAGAATCAGAATCCCACGGCATCCAAAGCCCACGGGCTGCAACCCGTGGGCGTTACGAGGGGTAAGTCGGTGCTTTTCCGGCTGATTACGCATTGGGACGGCCTCCTTCCTGCGGGCCGCTTTGGGGCTGATCGCCGGCAGCGGTTGGCGCTTGGGGAGGCGATTGGGACGGAGTGGACGCCGGCGCCGGAGCGGGCTTCGAGGGCGTTCGTGGCCGGCGAGGCATCCGGGCAACGCCCCGCAGACCCCAGACGATCACCACAATCAAGACCGCAACGCCCAGCACGCTGTTGATGAGCTGCCGGGCAAGGATCGGCCAGAAGACCCCGCACAGCAAGAGGGCAATGAAGAAGACTCCCGCGACCAGCGCTCGGACCAAGGCTCGGGTCGGCAGCAGCAACACGCCGCCCAAGACCACCACGGCGAAGAGGAGCCCGTGCAGCACCTCCTCGCGGACTTTGGTCAGCTCCAGTGCTCCTTCGCTCGATGGGACCGGGTCGAGCGCCGAGAAGACGTACAGGCGCCCATCCGTAGGAAAGCTCTCAACGGCCGCCGCGGGGCCGGAGCCCGCACGCAGCCAGTCGAGCAACTCCTGCTCCGTACTTTTGGTCAACTCCGACTGGCCGATCCTACGCGAGATTGCCCGGGCGCGTTCCCCGTTCGCGAGGTAGGAGACGGGCTTCCAACGCCACCACTTGTCCAACTCCCACGAGAACCGCTCGGTCCATGGGCCGCGCTTGCCCACCAGGGCCCATTCCTGCGGCAGGTAGGCCGCCAGCAAGACCTCCTGCACCGCCGGGCCCGCAGGGAAGTCGGGGTAGTCCAGGCGGCTGCCACTGCCCTCCACCGAGTACTGGATTTCCAGCAGGAAGGCGTCCTCGGGCTTGGTCTCGACCAGGGGCACGAAGAACCCTTCGGCCCCTTGTTCCAGCGTGACCGGCTTGCCGTTGATCCGCGGCTGGATGTCCACCTTGGCCTCGCTCGGGAGCTGGATCGCCAGGCGCTGCTCCGCGCTTTTCATGCGGTAAAGGGCCTGAATGTTCACCTTGTTCGAGCGGGTGACGACCATGCGCAACAGGGCCCGCTCGATGCTCGTCTGCTTGACCTTCTGCAATTGATACCGCGTGGCCGTGACCGTCAGCGCCCAGTCGCCATAGAACTCGAAGGCCCGGGCCCCGCCGGCCGCGCCGACTCGCTTCACGTCCGAAGGATCGATGGCCCGCAGGCCGTCCTGCTTGCCGGGCTCGTCCTGAATGTCCACGGTCTCGACCTTGGACAGCAGGATCTTCCCCCAGGCCCGATCGACCTCGACGGGCTGGAGCCGCCGTATCTCCAGGGGTCTACTGCCGCCGACGTCGAGCTTAGGGATCGGGGTCTTCCAGGCCAGCTTGATTTCCTTCTTGCCGAGCAACTCGGTCTCGCCGCGGAGCCTCCATGCCTTGTAGCCCTTGGCTGGCTTGATCTTAGGCGGATCGAACTCCTCCCTGCTAATGCCGGGGGTCACGCTGCGAACCTGGCTGGCCAGGTCTACCGGCACGTCGATCCGCAGGTATTTCACGCCGCTATAGAGAATGTCGTAGAAGAAGGTGGCCTCGTACTCGACCACGCCTTCCTCGATCTGGGCGACCAAAACCTGCTCGACGGTCACCTGGGGCTTGCGGCGCTCGGCGGCGAGCGCCAGGTTGGTGGGCCCCTGGTCAAAGGCAAAGGCCAGGACCGGCCGCGAGTCCGACGGCTTGCCGGCGGGCTCCCGCATGGACTGCAGCCCCTGCACCGCCTCGGCGAAGGAGATCGTGCGCAGGCCCTCGGTCTTGGCCGGGTCGAAGTTGACCTGGAGGCTCTCCGGGGCGTAGACCATGAGCCGGCCCGAGGCCTGTTCCACGGTCTGGCGAACGACCTGCGGCAGCGCCAGCGGCAGTTGCACTACTTTATCCGTCTTCTCGGGCGGCGTGATCAGGTCCGGCTCGTGGAGGGCCTTGTACAACCGGATGTGCAGGCCGACGCGGTCCATCGCCTTGCGGCCGAGATTGACCACTAGCCGGTTCTTCTCCTTGTCGTATTGGTGGGTATCGACTTGGGCCTCGGCGGCCCCGGCAGCCGCACGGCCGCGGACCCGACGCACTTCGTAGCCCGGCGGCAGGTCCCATTCCAAGCGAAAGACCCCCGCCCGCTGGATCGTGTAGATCGCCAGCACGTCGAGCGTGAGGCGGTCGGGCTGCAGGTCGGCCTCGACCAGGGAATCGACCAGGATCCGGGGCTGCACCTTCTCCAGGGCCAGTTGCAGATCGAACGGCACGGCCGCGTAGCGGTAGCAAAACGCCCCGGGGGCGCCCGCAAGCGAGGGGGGCAGTTCGGCGGCGTCGACCTGCAATAGCCCGCCGGATCGGGTCACCTCGCCGCGGAGCCCTTCGGCCACCTGCACGACGACCAGCCCTTGTTGACGCCCAAGCACCAATGCCTTCTCGACTGTGAGGGCCTTGACGACGGGGATCGCCAGCGGGCCCTGCTGCTTCTGGTCGAAGAACCGCTCCAGTTCGATGACGACCGGCTGGCGCTGTTTGGCCGGCTCGAACAGTTGCACGGCGAGCTTCTGCACCGCGCCGGCCTGCTCGACGGACCATTGCCGCACGTTGGGGTCGAAGACGTTGAGCACTTTTTGATCGGCGGGGATTTCCAGGGCGAGTTGACGCAGGTCGGCACGGCTGATGGCGAAATCCAGTTGGCAGCGTGTCCGCATGGCGGTTTCCGAGATGGTCACGCGCTGCTCGGCCTGGACGCTGGCGAGGGCCTCCAACCCCATCGCCCCCTCGGCCTTGGGCGTCCATTCGATGCGCACCGTGGGGGCCGCGCCGACGTAGGCGTTGACCAGGGTCTCTTCGGCAACGGGCGCCGGGGCCGCGGCGGGGACCGGTTTCTTCTCTTCCGGAACTGGTTTCTTCTCCTCCGGAGCCGGTTTCTTCTCGGCGGCAGCCGCCGCCGGGGCGGGCTTCTTCTCGCCCGGGCCCGACGAGGTCTCGATGGCCGCGATCTGCGGCTGCACGTTCACCTTGACCCCCGACTGCGGAATGCGGATCCGCCAGCGGCTCACCGGGACTTGCGGGGCCTCGAACGAGACGCTGTTAAGGCCCGGGGCCTTGGATATTCCCTTGGCGTAGTTCAGAGTCAACTCGACCTGTTCCGGCTTCTTCCCCTTTTTCTCCAGGAGGAGCTTGTAGCCGGCCGGGCCCGCGGAGACGATCCTCGCCGGCTGGCCGCCGATGGTCGCCTCGGTGATCGCCGAGTCGGCAAGCCGCAGCGGTACTTCGTGCCAGCCTTCGGTCAAGAGATCGATCTTCACCGCGGCCTTCACGCGGACCACGTCCTTGGAGACCGTGGCCTCGCTCTGGATCTCGGTGATCACGGCCGCGACGGGCGGCTTGGCCTCGGGGGCCGCGGCCTTTTTTTCCTGGGCCGCCTGCCATAATTCACGGAACTTCTCGTAAGGCAGGAAGACGCCCCGGCCCTCCTTCTCGAAGACCTTGCGGAGCTTCTCGTAAGGAATGTAAATGCTCTGCTCGCGGAGCGACCGCTCTTTCTCCTGGTCCTTGTCCTCGGCTGACGCACCGGTCGCCGCGGTCGCCGCGGGTGCCTTGGCCGGTGGCTCCGCCGCGAAGCCGGGCCCGCCCAACGAGATGCCCACGAGCAATCCAACCGAAAACAGCACCACCAAACGACTTGAGCTACCGGGCATGGCTACGATCCTTGCAGGAGAGGAATTGGCTGACAGAAACAGGGTTCAGGGAAACCGAAGAACTCCGCAGAACCATTAAGGCCGGCGTCGCCGGCCAAACCCTCCCTGGACTGTCTCACTGCCACTAAACATGTACCTTACCGGGACACTCCTTAGACGCCAACCCTCCGCAAGAAGTTCTCCCGGGGGGAAAGTACATGCCGGGGATGGCGGTTCTGCGGCCGGGTGGCACTTGCGGCGTCACGGCCGGGTGGCTGGCGGCTCGGCCGGAGCCTCGCCCTCCCGGCCTTACTGGTCGGAGCCGCCGGCTCTGCCTTGGATCCACAATTCGCAGAGGACGTAGCGGAGCATCAGGCCGACGAAGATCAGCGAGGCGCCCACGATCGTCCAGGGCTCGGGAACCTCTCCCCGGACCAGGAACGCCCAGAACGGGATCAAGATCGGCTCCAGCATGCCAATCGCCACGGCCTCCTGGGCGCTGATCGCCCGCAGGCCGCGAATCAGGAGGAGATACGGGATCGCCATCTGAAAAACGCCGAATCCCGCCAGCATCCCCAGTTGCTGCCACGAAGGCCCTTGGGCCAGGTAAAGGACCCCAGGCAACAGGACCAGGACGGCGACGCCGTGGTTCAGGGCCACCAGCCATGAGGAATTCTCCGCCCGCAGCCGCCTCATGGCGATGACCACTCCAGCGTAAGAGATGCCCGCCACGAGGCCGCAGACCGACCCAAAGAGGGCTTGGCCCTGGACCTCGTAAAACAGAATCGTCCCCACTCCCAGGACGCCGAAGGCAAGCGGGATCAGGTCCCGCGGCACGATTGGCTCGCGTAAGAGCACCACGGAGCCGAGAAAGACCCACCACGGACAGGTGCCCTGTAGCCAAATGGCGTTGGCCGCCGTAGTGTTCGACATCGCAGTGAGGTAGGAAATGCTCATGACGACGAAGCACGCCCCGAGCGGCACCAGCCCGAGCCGCCACCGCGGCCGGCGGATCGTCGGCAGGAGGATCAGTGCCGCAAACAGGGCCCGCCAGAATGCCAGAAGGGTGCCGCGAATGCCGTCGTCCCAGGCGTCGAAAATGGGGTGCTTGGCGAAGAACCCGCTCGAACTCCAGAGGACCGCTGCTCCAACGACGCACAACCGGCCGATCAGCCGGCTGGGTTGGTGAGTCAAGGGGAACGGATCAGCCGCGTTCATCAAGACGGTTTTTATACCAGGTTCATCCGACGCAAGAATGCGCGGGCCTTCGGCCCGGGATTTTTGAGGCATAACTCCGGTGTCCAGTGGTGGTTGCAGCTATGATCATGCCCCCGCTATACTTCAGGCGCCCGGAGAAACGGAGTCGGGCTCTGCGGGGACGCAACCCGACAAGGGATATCCGGGCCGACGGTGCGCCAATGGTGCATCAGGCTCCTGGTGGCGAGTGTCGCTGGGGGCCGTTTTTGTTTCCTCCCATTGGACACCGGAGCTATGCCTTAGAAAATCCTGCGGCGAAGCCGCACTCGCACAACGACTTACGTCTGCGCATCCTTAAGACGGATGAACCATTTTTCAATTCGCAGTTCTCAATCTGCAATTTGCAATCCAGAACTCCCAACCTGCACACGTTTCCCGGTCGCTTCATTCCCATCTAAGGGGTCCTTGCCCTCTGTCCAAGTTTTCCTATCCTACCATACAGGCTAATGGTAGGACTCATCTTGGCTCCCCTGCCCCCGTTTTGATATAGTCCCGCCTCTTCTCCTCCCGATACCGCTGCCAACCGGCAACCCCAAGGCAAAACCAACCCATGGGCAGCTCCCCAAGCGCACGGCTGGCGACACTGATTCTCGGCTTGTGCTTTCTGGCGCTGCCGGGCTGCAGCATGTGGCCGTGGGGCAAGAAGTCTTCGGACACCGTGCCGGGGATCACGCCCCCGCAGGAGCGGATCGCGACCCTGAAGAAACTGGCCGCAGGGCCCGCCCCGAACGACCCCGCCGACGGAGAGCGGATCGCCGCCGAGCTGGCCGCCGAGTATCCGCAGGAGCCGGACCCGCTGATCCGCGTCGCCATGGTCCGAGCCCTGGGGGCGTACCCAGGCCCCGCGGCCGCCGCCGGGCTCCGCGAGGCGGCAAAGGACTCCGCCGCCGACGTGCGGATCGCCGTCTGCCGGGCGATGGCCCGGCATAAGGGGCCCGAGGCAACCGCGCTGTTGCGGGAGGTCTTCGCCAGCGACGTCGACGTGGACGTGCGGCTGGCGGCTGCCGCGGCATTGGGGGAAACCCGGGATCCCGCCGCCATCGCCACCCTGGCCACCGCCCTGGAAGACCGCGACCCGGCCGTGCAGTACCGGGCGGTCATGTCGCTCCGCAAGATTGCCCCTCAGGATCTGGGCAACGACGTGGAGCGATGGCGAGAGTACGTCCAGGGTCAGCCTCCGTCGCCGCCCCGAACGCCCTCGCTCGCGGAACGGATCCGGCGCACGTTCGATTAGCGGCAAGTTTCTTGTGATTTTCCTCACGCGTCGAAAACATTGCGGTTGCCCGGCCACGGGAAAACTCGTACTATGGTTGCGAGTGGGGTTTTCGGAAGCGATCCATCGCCGACGGACAATCGCGTGAACGTGCCCGAGGTTCAGTCTGCTGTTGCTGCCGGGCACTTTACCGTGGGTCCGGCCGCCGATGGGAGCGGAAACCAGTGGCGCGATCTTCACGCGGGGACCGCTTTGCCCGCTCCCCACCAGCCGCCCCGTGGCGAGAAACGGCAGCAGGCCAGGCATCCCGGGATGAAACCCCTCAGGTTCAGCGACCGGTTCAAGACGCTCTACAACCTGGCGGTCCGCCTGGCGGAATCCGTCGAGGCCGATGCGGTCGTCTTGTTGCTGGACGGACCGGCCGACTGGGGCCGCCTGAAGAACCTGGCGGGTGAAGCGAAGGTCATCGTCGCCGCCGACACGGCCGAAGCGCTGGAAGGGGCCAAGGAGGCGGGCCTCGCGACCGTCGTCCTCCACATGCCCGAGAGCCCCGTCTACGACCGCCTCACTCAGGCCATTCTGGAGGCCGTGGCCGACGACATCCTCGCCCCCGGGGCCTGCGTGGTCACGCTCTACAGCGGCTTCGAGGCCGACACCATGGATTCGGTCAGCGTGATCAACCTCGGCGAGCATCTCGACCGCTTGACCGGCCGGGACCTGCGCCAACTGGAAACCCGCGTCCCCCTGGATACCCTCAAACTGGTGGTCGATCTGGCCGTCGAGATCGGCCGCGAGGGACGCGAGGGAAAGCCGGTGGGCACAATCTTCGTCGTCGGCGACACCCGCAAGGTGCTGGCGTCCAGCCGCCCGGCCGGTTTCGACCCGGTCCGCGGGTACAGCCGCAAGGAGCGCAACCTGAACGACCCCAGGGTTCGCGAGGGGATCAAGGAAATCGCCCAGATGGACGGGGCGATTATCGTTTCCGCCGATGGCACGGTGGAGGCAACCTGCCGCTACGTCGATTCACCCGCCGCCTCGGTGACCTTGTCCAAGGGGCTGGGCTCCCGGCATTGGGCGGCTGCGGCGATCAGCCGGGCCACGAAAGCCGTCGCAGTGACCGTCAGTCAGTCCAACGGCACGGTGCGGATCTTTCAGAACGGCGAGGTGATGCTGCGGATCGAGCCCCACCATCGCCGCCCCATGGTCTGGAAGGACTTCGAATACGAGCCCCCGGCCGGCGAAGTCCGGACCAAGGCCAAGCCCGACGGCAGCCAGTAGGCCAGGCATCACCCCTCCTCCGGCGTCTCCACCACCAGGCTCACCTCGAATCGGTGAGCAGGATCGGTCGGCCGGACCAGCCGGATGTCCAGATAGCTCTTCGGCGGCCCCTTCGGCTCCGCCACCTCGTAACGGAACAGGCCCGGGTTGTTGGTCAAACGCCGGCCAAAACGGAACTTCTCCGTTACCAGGCGGATCAGCTTGCCCGGATCGCCGGTGGTCCCCTGAAAGGTGATCCGCTGGACCTTTTGGCGCGGGTTGAAGTAGTAGGTCATGGCGCCGGCCAGGTCCTCTTGAGACGCGCCGGTCAGCACGGGCACCCGGTAGCCCTGAAGGTCCAGTTGCGCCAGGCCGGCCGAGACCCACGGCCAGCGGCTCAGGATCCAGCCCGGAGTAATGTCGAAACGAAGGACTTCGGCAAGGTCCTGGAAAGTTGCTGCGTCCGGGGCATGTCCGGGGATGGGTGGGACAAGTCCGCCCGTCTCCGCCGCCGACGTGCCGGTAGTCGCCGGGGGTGAAGTGAGACTGCCCGGAGCAGCCGGGGAATCAACCGTCGCCCCGGGGTCAGCAGGGATCGCGGCCGTCGGGGCTCCCGACGACTTGAAGACCGAAGACCAGTCCGCAGAGACCAGAAACGCCGCCGGCACCCCGATCACCAGCAAGAAGATCAACATGAAGACGGGTTTGTTCGTCATCGGCGACGGCTCGTTCCCGTGGGGGGGAAATCTTGATTCGTAAAGCCCACGGGTTGCAGCCCGTGGGCTTTGGAGAATCTTTGTGAAACTACTTGGCTACTGATACAATCGGCGCATCGCTCCGACCGGCTTGCCGCTGGTCGCCACGGCCCCCCGAATTGCCCACAAGCGTGGATCCGGTGCAACTCCTACAGTCGGCATGACAGTTCAACTCGACGACTATCGTTGGCTAGTCAGCCCAGGAGGACAGGCATTCCTGCCTGTCCGAGTCGGCCACTCCGGCTTCGCTCGACCGAGGGCCTGCCCTTCGACGTAAGGGGTGAGGGCGGCGCTGCGGCAGCGAGGCGTCGGCCGGCTGGAGATCAAGAAGCGCGGGGTCGGGATCGACCCAGAGCAGGTCTCCCGTCAACTGCGCCTCCGCGGCGACTCGGCGGCAGTCCTGATCCTGGCCAGACTCCACCGAGGCGTCACCGCGATCCTCGCGCGGCGGCTTGCCGGGGACCACGACCCGGCTTCAGCAAAGCGGCAGTAGAGGCTTGTCGGGCGACTTTGGGTTTGGCAACAGCTTCTTTTCCTGGGCGGACACGTGCCAATCCATCTCTTCCAGCGGGACCGCTCCAAGGAGAGGTTCCGCACCGCTTGGCTCTGACGTTGAAAACGCCCATTGGAGCCTCCCTTCGGTTCCCTCAAAATCACGACCGATACGAGGACCAACTGTGTTTTACCTGGAGCAAGGGCTCGTTCCGCCCTCAACCTTCACGTAAACCGGGGAACTCATCGAGGTCACGGTTACGTTGCCGGACGAGTCTGCTCCAAGCGTGGTCTGCTTGCCCAACATCGTGATGAGGGTGGCTTGGGTCGCGGGCGCGATGCGGATGGCGACGTCCTGGACGCGCGGCTCTTGCCTGTCCCTTCCGCACGGCGAGAAGACCACCCAGAGCTTCGATGCCCGTCTCTGGCGGTGGACAAAGCGGTAGACGAAGGGCGGGCTTGCCTCGTTGTACTCGCCGGAAATCTTGCCGTCGAAATCATAGGCGAAGAATCCGACGGTGCGGATCAGGGATTGCACCGCCCGCCACGCCAGCCGCGGCTCGGGCGGCTTGTGCTGATCCAGGGCGCTCATCAAGCCGAAATCGGCCGAATCCTCGAATCGGTGCGTCTTGCTGAAATACTCGAAATAGACCCACCCTTTGAGTCTGACCGGGAGACTGCGGGCCACGACGTACGTCTCGACCACCTGTTCGGCGTGGGTCCGCTCCGGCAGCCCTCCCAGGTCTTCCCCGCAGCGCAGGCCGCTCTCGTTCATCCAAAGCGGCTTGTCGGCGTAGCCGTGCCTGTCGAGGAACTTGCGGACGTTCGATAGCCCGGCCACGCCCGAATATGCCCCCGGGCTTTCCAGCCGGGTCGCCGGCACCCCGTGGCTCTGCACGCCGTACCAGTCGAACTTGGGGGCCAGGGCAAAGGCCCGCC
>Ga0315280_10008073_pt1 | contig 13904 bp, 11 predicted proteins | sample YL17G06_40_MG_FD_203697 | JGI IMG/M metagenome (GOLD analysis project Ga0315280, IMG submission 203697) | Sediment microbial communities from Yellowstone Lake, YNP, Wyoming, USA - YL17G06_40 | ecosystem: Environmental > Aquatic > Freshwater > Lake > Sediment | place: USA: Wyoming | collected...
CCGGACCTCATGGCCGTGGTGGCGGTCGGGGATTTCGACCCTTCCTGGATGGAAGGCCTGATCCGGGAGCGGTTTTCCGGCTGGAAGGGCCCGCAAGCGCCGCGCCCGCGCCCGCTGTACCCGGTGCCGGACCACAGCCAGACCCTCTACGCGCCGGCCACCGATCCGGAAGCAACGCGGTCCATCGTTGTCCTGCAGGTCAACCACGAGGTCCTGCCCTTCCAGACCGTCTCCGACTACCGCCGGGAGCTGGACCGAGCCCTGTTCAACTCCATGCTCAATGAGCGCTTCGACGAGCTCAGTCGGCAGCCCGATTCGGCCATCCAGTTCGGTTTCTCCGGCTTGAGCCGGGAGGTGCGCGGCAAGGAGAGCTACCTGCTGGGCGCCGGGGCGCGGAACGATCGGATCCGCGACGCCCTCGAGGTGCTGCTCACCGAAACGGAGAGGGCCCGCCGCTTCGGATTCACCGCCTCGGAGCTCTCGCGCGGCAGGCAGCGCTTGCTCGCCGCGATCGAGGGAGCCTACAAGGAACGGGACAAGACCGAGTCGGAATCGTTCGCCCGCAGCTTCGTGGGCAATTTCCTGGAAGGCGAGCCGATCCCGAGCATCGAGCAGGAGTATGAGCTGTACCGCCGCCTGCTCCCGCAGATCGGCCTGGAGGAGGTGAACCGCCTGGCGGCGGGGCTGCTTTCGGAAGGCAACCGGGTGGTTCGCATCAGCGCACCGGAGAAGGCCAGGGCTCAGGTGCCGGCGGAAGCGCAGGTGCTGGCCCTGTTCCGGGAGGTGCGCTCGAAGCCGCTTCAAGCCTACCAGGACCGGACCGCCGAACGGCCGCTGTTCGGCCAGAGCCTTCCGCCGACCCCGATAGTGTCGCGCCGCGAGCTGCCGGAGCTGGGGGTGAGCGAGTGGAAGCTGGCCAACGGGGCGCGCGTGGTGCTGAAGCCGACACGCTTCAAGGAGAACCAGGTCTTGTTCACCGCCTTCAGCCCCGGCGGGACGTCGCTCGCGCCGGACGAGGAGTACATCGCCGCGGTGACCGCTTCCCGGGTGGTCAGCGAGGGAGGGGTGGACGGCCTGGACGCGGTGGAGCTGAACAAGAAACTGGCCGGCAAGGAGGTCTCGGTGAGCCCGTACATCGGCGAGCTGTACGAGGGGCTGAACGGCAGCGGCCGGCCGGAGGATCTGGAGACCCTGTTCCAGCTCATCTACCTCTACGTGACCGAGCCGCGCGAAGACCCGGCCGCCTATCGAGCTTTCCAGCAGCGGCTGCGGGACACGGTGAAGAACCGCCAGGATTCCCCCGACGCCGTATTCGCCGACCGGATACAGACGGTGCTGGCCCAGAACCATTTCCGGGCCCGTCCCTGGAGCCTGGAGCTGGTACAGGAGATGAGCCTGGCGGAATCGCTGGACATCTACCGCGACCGCTTCAAGGACGCGGGGGACTTCACCTTCCTGTTCGTGGGCAGCTTTTCGCTGGAGCGGATCGAGCCTTTGGTGACCCGCTACCTGGGCGGGCTGCCGGCCGCAGGGCGGGTGGAATCCTGGCGGGACACGGGCATGCGGCCCCCCACGGGCGTGGTGCGGGCCGAGGTGCGCAAAGGGCTGGAGCCCAAGAGCAAGGTCGTGTTCGTCTTCAACGGCGAGACCGAATGGTCCCTGCAGCGCAGCCTGGAGCTGCAGGCGCTGGCCGAGGTGCTGGACATCCGGCTGCGGGGGGCGGTGCGGGATGAGGCCGGGGGCAGCTATGACATCTCGGCTGCAGCGGAGCTGAGCCGCTACCCCAGGCCCGACTACTACGTTTCCGTCGATTTCGGCTGCGCCCCCGACCAGGTGGAAAAGCTCTCGGGGCTCGTGCTGGCCCAGGTGAAAAAGATGCGCGCCCAGGGCCCCGAGGCCGTGGACCTGGCCAAGGTGAAGGAGATCCTGCGGCGGGAGCACGAGCAGAACCTGCAGGACAACGGCTGGTGGCTGGGCAGCCTGCAGACCGCCTACAGCAACGGCCTGGACCCGCGGATTCTCCTGGACTTCGACCGGCGCCTCGATTCCCTCAGCGTGGAATCCCTGAGGAGAACGGCGGTCGAGCTCCTGCGCCCGGACAACTACGTCCGCGTGGACCTGCTTCCGGAGCGATGATCGTCCTGAGGCCGGGCAAGGGCGAGCTGCTGCGCGCCCGCCGGCACCCGTGGATCTACAGCGGCGCGGTGGAGCGCGTCGAGGCGGGGGCGCTGCGCGGCGAGCCGGTCCCGGTGGTCGATGCCTCCGGTCGGCTCCTGGGCTGGGGCTTCTACTCGCCGCGCAGCCTGATCGCGGTGCGCCTGCTCGCCTGGGGGCCGGAACCGCCGCCGGAGGATTGGCTGGAGCGGCGCATCCGGGCCGCCTTCGAGCTGCGGCAGCGCCTGAAGCTGGCGAGCGATGCTTTTCGCCTGGTGAACGCCGAGGGGGATTTCCTGCCCGGCCTCATCGTGGACGTGTATAGAGCCACCACGGTGGTGCGTCCCCTGGTTCGCGGCATGGAGGCCGTGCTGGAGCGCCTGCTCGCCGCCCTGCGCTCGCTGTACCCGGAGAATGCCGTGTTCCTCAAGCGCGACGAGAAGGCCGCGCGCCTGGAAGCCTTGGAGCGGCCTTCCGGCTACCTGGCCGGGAGCGGAGACGGCACCGAGCGGATCCGGGAGGCGGGGCTCGAGCACCCGGTGGACATCGCCAGAGGCCAGAAGACCGGCTACTACCTGGACCAGAGGGACAACCGCGCCCTGGCCCGCCGTCTTTCCTCCGGCCGCAGGGTGCTTGATCTTTTCGCCTATACCGGCTCCTTCGCCCTGCAGGCCGCCGCCGGGGGGGCGGCGGAGGTGGTCTCGGTGGAAAGCTCCACGGCCGCCCTGGCGATCGCCCGGGCGGGCGCTCGGCTCAACCCGCAGCTTCCCGCGGAGCGGCTCACCTGGCTGGAGGGCGACGCCCTGGCCTACCTGGAGGGCTGCCCGAGCTTCGACCTGCTGATCGTGGACCCGCCGCCCTACGCCCGCCGGCGCTCGGAGCTGCCCGGGGCGCTGAGGGGCTACACGCGGCTCAACCGCCTGGCCCTGGAGCGCTGCGAGCCGGGAGGCATGGTGTTGAGCTTCAACTGCTCCAGCGCCGTTTCCGCCGAGCTGTTCGGCGCTGCGCTGCGCGAGGCGGCCCGGCAGGCCGGGCGCGAGGTGCAGCTGCTCGAGCAGCTACACGCGGCGCCGGACCATCCGGTGGCAGCCGGCCACCCGGAGGGGGAGTACCTCAAGGGCTGGCTGCTGCGCGCGCTGTAGGGACCGGCCTTCCCATTTATCGTCGAGAATCCGGTAAGGCTGTAGGCGCCCCAGAACAGCAGCGCCAGCCATAGCCCCGCCCAAATCCCAGCCCGGTCCTCGGCGCGATCCGGTCCGCTGCGTAGCGGGGCTGCCGAAAAAAAGGCTCCCGCAAGGGAGCCTTCTTACGCTTGCGCCCGGCAGGGCGCATCCACGGCCGCCTGGTTAGTTAGTTGACCTTCACATCGATCCTGCGCGGCTGGGCCTCGGGCTTCTTGGGGATCTGCACCACCAGCAGCCCGTGCTTGAACTCGGCGTTGATCTGCTCGCGGTCCGCGTCCTCGGGCAGGACGAAGGTCCGGGCGAACTCGGCCCTGCGCCGCTCGCGGATCAGGTAACCGTCCTTCTTCTCCTCCTTGGAGTCTTCCTTCTTGGAGGAGAGGGTCAGGATGTTGTCTTCCACTTTGAGCTCGATGTCCTTCTCCGTCAGTCCGGGCAACTCCACCTCCATGAGGTAGCGCTTGTCCTCTTCTTTCACGTCCACCGCCGGGGTGCGGCTGTTCCACAGGGGAACGTCGGTGAAGAAGTTGTCCAGGACGCGATTCCAGTCGAACAGGTCAACCGGCCGGGTGTATCTCATCAGTCCGTTCATTTTGAACCTCCTTGCTGTTTCCAGCTTGACTGCTAACAATTTATATGCAGAAAGCGTGCCATATTTATTGAATGTTTTAATTGTTTGATTAATAAGGAGTTAAGAAAAGGCAACAGTCTTAAGAGAGTTGCCTTGAAAGCTCGATTTGGGCTATAATGACACAGTGAGTCATATTGGAACTTAAACCGAGCTATAATGATACGTTTTGCTCCAGCAAGACGGATAAAAATGGGCAGCGGCGGTCTGCTTCCTCGCTTAAGCGCAACTCTATCGCGTTACGGCAGCTCCTTCAGGGCGCGGATGGCCTGCTCAGCCGTGTCCGCTTCCCGAAAGTAGAGGGCCTGCCCCCTGTTCTGCGCCGGCTCGATGCGCCAGGAGCGCAGGCCGATCACCGGGATGCCTGCGGCGTTGGCCAGGGCGATCTCGGAGAGGGTGCCGAAGGAGCCGGCCACGGCGACCACGGCCCGGCAGGACCTGACCACCAGCACGTTGCGCGCCTCGCCCAGCCCGGTGACCACGGAGTAGGAGAGGTAAGGGTTGGCCCCGGCGCGGGTGCCGCCGGGCAGGATGCCGATGGTGACCCCTCCGGCTTCGCGGGCCCCGCGGCAGGCCTCCTCCATCACCCCGCCCATCCCGCCGCAGACCAGGACCCAGCCCTGGCGGGCGATGCCCCGGCCCAGCTCGCGGGCGAGGCGTGCCTCTTCCGGCGTGCAGACCCGGCCCCCGATGACTCCGATGTATACCGGCTCCGCCCGGCCCGCCAGCTCTCCGGCCATGACGGCCTCAAAGCCCCGCGGCGACCAGGTCCCCCACCTCGGAGGTGGAGTAGCCCATCCGGCCGGCGGCCATGCTCTTCATCCGAGCGATGGCCGCGACCACCGAGCGCTCCACGGCATTCGCCGCCTCCGACTCGCCGAGCTGCTCCAGCATCATCTGGGCGGCCAGAATGGCGGCGATGGGGTTGATGAGCCCCTTGCCCGTATACTTTGGCGCCGAGCCGCCGATGGGCTCGAACATGGACACCCCCTGGGGATTGATGTTGCCCCCGGCGGCCACGCCCATGCCGCCCTGGATCATGGCGCCCAGGTCGGTGATGATGTCGCCGAACATGTTCGGGGTGACGATGACGTCGAACCACTCCGGGTTCTTCACCATCCACATGGTGGTGGCGTCCACGTGCGCGTAGTCGGTCTGGATGTCCGGGTATTCCGCGGCCGCCTCATTGAACACCCGCCACCACAGGTCGTGGGCGTAGGTGAGCACATTGGTCTTGGCGCACAGGGTGAGCTTGCGCCGGCGGTTGCGCTTGCGGGTGAACTCGAAGGCGAAGCGCACGCAGCGCTCCACCCCCTTTCGGGTGGCCACCATTTCCTGCATGGCCACCTCGTCCGGGGTGCCCTTCTTGAAGAACCCGCCCACCCCGACGTACAGATCCTCGGTGTTCTCGCGGATCACCACGAAGTCGATATCCTGCGGCCCCTTTCCCGCCAGGGGGGTCTCCACGTTGGGGTAGAGCTTGACCGGGCGCAGGTTGATGTACTGGTCCAGCTCGAAGCGCAGCCGCAGCAGGATCCCGGTTTCCAGGATCCCCGGCTTGACATCCGGGTGCCCGACTGCCCCCAGGTAGATGGCCTGGAAGCCGCGAAGCGCCTCTACGGCCCCAGCCGGCAGGGTCTCGCCGGTGCGCAGGTAACGCTCGCCTCCGTAGTCCAGCTCGGTGAACTGAAAGGCGATCTTGAACTTTTCTCCGGCGCGCTTCAGCACCTTGAGGCCCTCCCGGACCACCTCCGGCCCGGTCCCGTCTCCGGGGATCACCGCGATCTTGTACATGGGGGCCAGAGTATCGGGCGGCCGCGGTCCTGTCAATCGAAGCGGTTGCGCGGCTGGGGCCGGCGGGGATATACTGGCCTGGGCTGCAGGGGAGGGGAGCACGAACACGGTCCGGGCGGAGCCGCCCGCGCAGCTTTCGGGGCCCAGCGCGGGTTTTTCCCTGAACAACCGCAAATACCTCGGGGCCAAGCACCGGCTGCTGGACTTCGTGAGCCAGGCCATCCTGGAGCGCGCGCCGGAGCCGCGGGTGTTTATCGATGGCTTTGCCGGCACCGGGGTGGTCGCCTACCGTTTCCGGCGCCACGCCCGAAGCATCATCGCCAACGACTTGCTTTACTCCAACTTCGTGGCCAACCAGGCCTTCCTGAACTCCACCGAAGGGAACGTGCGGCCGGGCCGCCTGGCCGAATTGCTAGAGGCGCTGAACCGGCTGCCGCCGCGCCCCGGCTACGTGCACGGGAACTACGGCGGCCGCTACTTCACCGCCGAGAACGCGGCCCGCATCGACGCCGCGCGCGAGGGCATCGAGGAGCTGGAGCTAAGGGGCGCCTGCACGAGCCAGGAGAAGCTGGTTCTGCTCACCAGCCTGCTGTACGCCGCGGACAAGGCGGCCAACACGGTGGGGCAGTACGACGCGTATCTGAAGAACCTGCGCGCGGGCGCCGGGCCGCCTCAGGGCCGGAGAAAGCACCTGGTGGACTGCAATGTATACAAGCCCCTGGAGCTGCTGCCGCCGGCCATCGAGCTGGGAGCCGGCGGGCACACGGTGTACAACGAGGACTTGAACCGCCTGATCCACCGGCTGGAGGGTGAGGTGCTGTACCTTGACCCGCCGTACAACGGCAGGCAGTACATCGACTGCTATCACGTGCTGGAGAACATCCTGCGCTGGGAAAAGCCCCGATTATACGGCAAAACCCGGAAGTTCCGCCGCGAGAACCTGAAGAGCCGCTACTCCCGCCGGCGGGAGGCCGCGCAGGCGCTGGCGGAGCTGATCGCCGCGGCCAGGTGCGAGCACATTTTCCTGAGCTACAACAACGAGGGTATCATCCCGGACGGCGAGCTCCTGGCAATACTCAAGAACAAGGGCGCGGTGGAGGTCCTCGAACGCGAGTACGCCGTTTTCGGCAACGGGGCCGGCTGCGCCCGCAGGCGCTTCGTGCGTGAGCGGCTGTTCTACTGCCGGGCCAGGAGGGCTTGAGTGGCGGGGCGCTCGGGGGACAAGGTCGAGCTGTTCGGCCGGAACGGGGCCAGCCGTGGGTTCTATTCGCGCAGGAACCGGCTCAACGAGCTCACGGGCAAGGAGTGGGTCTACTGGTCCAAGAGCGTGATCAACAAGCCCTATCCTCCGAGCCTGCAGCACGCCCTGCGCTCCCGCCACGGGGGGCAGAAGCCCCCGGAGCTCTGCGCCGACCTGATCCAGGTGTTCACCAAGCGCGGGGCCCGGGTCCTGGACCCTTTCGCCGGAGTCGGTGGTACGCTCCTGGGCGCCTCGCTGTGCGGACGCAGCGCCGTCGGCATCGAGATCAACCCGCAATGGGTCAGGATCTACCATAAAGTATGCGCACTCGAAGGCCTCACGGAGCAGCGCCTGCTCACCGGGGACAGCCGGGCCGTGCTTCCGGAGCTGGCCGGCGAAGGGCTGCGCTTCGAGTTTTTACTGACCGACGTGCCCTACTGGCGGATGGACCGGGTGCCGAAGAGCCCGGGAAAATACAAGCGCACCGGCGAGCGGGCTCGAGCCAACCGCCGCTCCAAGCTGAAGCCTTTCCGGCCCTCCGCCTACCGCAGCAAGGAGGAATGGCTGGGAGAGCTGGAAGCGGTGTTCCGGCTCTCGCTGCCGCTGCTCCTGCCCGGAGCCTACCTGGCCGTGTTCATCGGGGACATGTACCACGGCGGAGGCTACCACTTCCTGAGCGCCGACCTGGCCGCTGTGCTGGCCGGCCTGGGCTTGAGCATGAAGGCCAACCTGGTCTGGTACGACGTGAGCAAGAGCCTGCACCTCTACGGCTACCAGTACCAGTTCATCCCTTCCCTGATCCACCAGAGCATCCTGGTGTTCCGCCTCTCCTAGACGGCTTCCCACTCCGGCCATTCCTCGCTAAGATGGGAGGCGCTGCTGGGGGGTGAGGAACCATGGGAATCTTCAAGACCTATGACATCCGGGGGATCTACGGGCAGGAGATCGACGAGAAGCTGGCCTACAAGGTGGGGCGCGCCTTCGCCCGCTTTCTGGACAAGGACAGCTACATGATCGGCCACGACGCCCGGCTGCACTCCCCCGCGCTGTACCGTGCCGCGGCCCAGGGGCTGGCCGACGAAGGCTGCCGGGTCAAGGGCATCGGGCTGGCCAGCACCCCGCAGCTGCATTTCTTCCAGATGCGGGAGGACTACGAGGGCGGGGTCATGGTCACCGCTTCGCACAACCCGCCCGAGTACCACGGCTTCAAGCTCTACGACGGCAGGGGCGGCTCGGTCAGCTACGACAAGGGCCTCGACCGGATCGAGGCCATCGTGGCCGGAATGGGCGGGGAGCCCCCGCGGCCCGGCGGGCAGTTCGACGAGGGGGAGCGCATCGACGCCTACATCGACTTCATCCAGGAGGCGGCGGGCAGGGACAAGCTGGCCCGCAAGGTGGTCATCGACGTGGGCAACGGCTCATCCGGCCGGGTGTTCCGCCGCCTGGCCGAGCGCCTTCGACTCGATGCGGTGATCCTGAACGAGGAGCCCGATGGGCGCTTCCCCAACCGCAACCCCAACCCGCTGAAGCCCGAGGCCCGCCTCCAGGCCGCCGAGGCGCTGCGCGGGGCCAAGGCCGATCTGGCCGCCCTGGTCGACGGCGACGGCGACCGGGTGGTGTTCCTCGATGAGCGGGGCGAGGCGGTCGAGAACTACTTCATCGCCGCCCTGATCGCCGAGGAGCTCCTGGCCCGCCGGCCGGGGGCCGCCGTGGTCTACGATCTGATCTCCTCGCGGGCCCTGCCTGAACGCATTCGGGAGCTAGGGGGCAAGCCGGTGGTCTCGCGGGTGGGCTATACCTTCCTCTACGAGGCCATGGTGGCCGAGGGCGCCCTGTTCGGCGCCGAGACCTCCGGGCACGTCTACTTCAAGGTCACCGACCGCTTCTACACCGAGTCGGCCGCCTACGCTTTGATCGTCCTGCTGCGCCTGCTCGTCAAACGCGGCAAACCGCTCTCGGAGCTGGTGGCGCCCCTGGCCAGGCGCTACGTGCAGTCCGGGGAAATCAATATCGAGATCAGCGGCAAGGACGAGGTCATGGCCCGGGTAGAGAAGCACTACGAACAGGCGGGCGCGCGCCTGGAGCGGCTGGACGGCGTCAGCGTGCAGTTCGACGACTGCTGGTTCAACGTCCGCCCCAGCAACACCGAGCCGCTGCTGCGCGTGCGCCTGGAGGCCGTGAGCCGCGAGGCCCTCGAGCGGCGCACCGCCGAGTTGAGGGCCTTCCTGCAGTCGGTGGTCAAGGGCTAGCGGGGTGAGGATCCGCTACAACGCGCCGGTCATCCTGAGCTTCACCCTGCTGGCCACGGTCGTGCTGGTCGTGGACCAGATCGCCGGCGGTTTCGTCGAACGCTACTTCGCCTGTCCTCCGCGGATCAGAGCCGGCGACCTCCTCGACTACCTGCGTCTGTTCAGCTACGTGCTGGGGCACCGAAACTGGCAGCACCTGATGTCCAATTTCGCCTTCGTGCTGCTGATCGGGCCCGTGCTGGAGGAGAAGTACCGCTCCGGGCCAATTCTACTGATGCTGGTGGTCACCGCCTTGATCACCGGGCTGCTGAACGTTCTGCTGTTCACCACCGGCCTCATGGGGGCCAGCGGCATAGTGTTCATGCTGATCCTCTTAAGCTCCTTCACCAACATCCGCTCCGGGGAGATCCCGCTCACCTTCATCCTGGTGGTGGTTTTGTTCCTGGCCAAGGAGATCATCGCTGGCTTTTCCGGCGACAACATCTCCCAGTTCGCCCACATCCTGGGAGGGTTCCTAGGCAGCCTGTTCGGTTTCCTGTTCACCCGCAGGCCGAAGAAAGCCTGAGCCGGCGGCCTGGAAGCCCGGTTTCCGGCCCCGATTGAACAGGCTCCCCCTTTTTTGCTATTTTTGAATCGGACGCGCTGTCATTATGCTCGACAAACTGGAAATCCGTGCCCGGCGCTACCAGGAACTGCAGCGGCTGACCTCCGACCCGGCGGTCATCCGAGAGCAGAAGCGCTACGCCGAGCTGATGCGTGAGCTCAACGGCCTCACCGAGCTGATGGAGGAGTATGAGCGCTACCGCAAGCTGCAGGCCGAGATGGAGCAGGCCCGGGAGCTGGTCCGCGAGGGGGCCGACGGCGAGCTGGTCAGCCTGGCCAAGGAGGAGCTGAGGGGGCTGAAGGAGCGGGAGGAGCGGCTCACCGCCAGGCTCAAGACCCTGCTCATCCCCAAAGACCCCCTGGACACCAAGAACATCATCATGGAGATCCGGGCCGGCACCGGCGGAGAGGAGGCCGCCCTGTTCGCCGCCGACCTGTTCCGCATGTACGGCCGCTACGCCGAAGCCCGGGGCTGGTCGATCGAGATCCTCTCCTCCCACCAGACCGAGATCCGCGGCTTCAAGGAGATCGTCTTTTCGGTATCCGGCAGGAGCGTGTACGAGAACCTGCGCTACGAGAGCGGCGTGCACCGCGTGCAGCGCGTGCCGGTGACCGAGGCGGGGGGGCGCATCCACACCTCAGCGGTCACCGTGGCGGTGCTGCCCGAGATGGAGCCCACCGAGGTGGAGATCAAGCCGGAGGAGCTGCGCGTGGACGTGTTCCGCGCGGGAGGCCCGGGCGGGCAGAGCGTGAACACCACCGACTCGGCCGTGCGCATCACCCACCTGCCCACCGGCCTGGTGGTCATCTGCCAGGACGAGAAGAGCCAGCACAAGAACAAGGCCAAGGCCCTGCGGGTGCTGCGGGCACGACTCTACGAAAAGGAGGAGGAGAAGAAGCACGCCGAGCGCGCGCAGGCCCGCCGGGCCCAGGTAGGCAGCGGCGACCGCTCCGAGCGCATCCGCACCTACAACTTCCCCCAGAACCGCCTGACCGACCATCGCATCAACCTCACCCTGTACAAGCTGGATGAGGTGCTGATGGGCCGCCTGGATGAGGTCATCGAGGCCCTCAAGTTGAGCGCCCAGGAGCAGTACCTCAAAAGCGCGAGCTCATGATCACCGTGCAGGCCGCTCTGCAGCGAGGTCAAGCCACCCTGTTCTACGCCGAGGTGGACACTCCGCTCCTGGACGCCACGGTGCTGCTGGGCGAGGCCATGGGAATGAGCAAGGAGCGCCTGCTCGCCAGCCCGGAGGCCGGCGTGGACCAGGAGAGCTGGCTCCGCTACCAGGGCTTCCTCGAGCGCAGGTGCTCCGGCGCCCCGGTTTCCTACATCCGCCGCAAGAAGGAGTTCTTCAGCCTGGAGTTCTTCGTCGACGAGCGGGTGCTGGTTCCCCGCCCGGACACGGAGGCGCTGGTCGAGGAGGCCCTGCGGCTCGTCGATCGGGACCCGGAGCCGAAGCGCCTGCACGACGCCTGTACCGGCTCCGGCTGCGTGGCCGTCGCCCTCAAGCACGCCCGGCCCGCCCTCGAGGTCTCCGCCTCCGACCTCTCGGCAGGAGCGGAGGAGGTCTTCCGGCTGAACTGCCGCCGCCTCCTGGATCGGGAGCTGCCGTTCGTCCGCTCGGATCTATTGTCCGAAGTGAGCGGGCCCTTCGACCTGATCACGGCCAACCCGCCTTACCTGAAGGACCCGGAGGTCGATAATCTGAAAAAGATCGGCTGGCCCGAACCCGAGCAGGCGCTGCGCGGCGGCCCCGACGGGACCCGCCTGGCGGCCCGCCTGATCCGCCAGGCCCCCTCCCGCCTGGCCCCGGGCGGGTTCCTGGCGCTGGAGGCCGACCCGGCGCAGATGGGCTTTCTGCGGCAGCGCCTGAGCCTGGCGGGGTTCCGGGAAATCCGCCAGGTTCCGGACCTGGCCGGCCGGCCGCGGGTGATCGTGGCGAGGAGCGCATGCCCGAGCTGAAGGAGGCGCAGCGCCGGTTCAGCGCTAAACTGGAGCGCTACTCGGAGGAGGAACGCTCGCGGATCCTTGCCGCCATGCGCCTGGCCGACGGCCTGCATCACGAGCAGCGGCGGGCCAGCGGCCAGCCCTATCTGATCCATCCCCTGGCCGTAGCCGAGATCCTGGTCGATGCCCGCATGGATTCCCAGACGGTGATCGCCGCCCTGCTGCACGACACCCTGGAGGATACGGGGTTCACCCGCCGGGAGCTGCGCCGGGAGTTTGGCAAAGAGGTCGAGGCCCTGGTGGCGGGGGTGACCAAGATCTCCCAGATCCGGGGCATGAGCAAGACCGCCCAGCAGGCCGAGACCATCCGCAAGATGCTCTTCGCCATGGTCAAGGACATCCGGGTGATCATGATCAAGCTGGCCGACAAGCTGAACAACATGCGCACCCTGGAATTCCTGGAGGAGGCCGACCGCAAGCGCATCTCCACCGAGTGCCTGGAGATCTACGCGCCGCTGGCCGGCCGCCTGGGAATGTCGCGGATGAAGGAGGAGCTGGAGGACCTTTCCTTCCGCGTCCTGAACCCCCGGGCCTGGGAGCAGATCGAGCGCTTCGTCGAGGAGGGGGCCAGCAGCCGCAGCGAGTTCCTGAACGCGATGGGGGAGCGCGTGCGGCGGGAGGCCGGGGCGGCCGGGCTGGCGGTGGAGGTGGAGAGCCGGGTCAAGCACTTCTACTCGATCTACCGCAAGATGAGGAAGAAGGGGCGGGCCCTGGACGAGATCTATGACCTGGTCGGGATGCGCCTGCTGTGCGACACACCCAGCCAATGTTACGAGCTGCTGGGCCTGGTGCACAGCCTCTGGAAGCCGATCGAGGGGCGCTTCAAGGACTACATCGCCATGCCCAAATCCAACCTCTACCAGAGCCTGCACACCACCGTGATGGGCTACGAGGGCAAGCTGCTGGAGATCCAGATCCGCACCCAGGACATGCACCGCACCGCCGAGGAGGGCATCGCCGCCCACTGGCTGTACAAGAAGGAGGCAGCCGGCGAGGCCATCAAGCCCGAGCAGCTGACGATCATCAACATGCTGAAGAGCTGGGACTCCAGCTCCCTGGCCTCGCCGGAGTTCCTGGAGGAGATCAAGCGGGAGCTGCTCAAGGACTCGATCTACGTGTTCACCCCCAAGGGCGACGTGATCGAGCTGCCCAAGGGGGCCACCGCCCTGGATTTCGCCTACCACATCCACACCGAGGTGGGCAACCACTGCACCGGGGCCAAGGCCGACGGGGTGCCCATCCAGCTCAAGGAGGAGCTGGCCAACACCCAGGTCATCGAGATCCTCACCGCGCCCAACGCGCGGCCGCACCTGAACTGGCTGCGCTTCGCCCGCACCCACCGGGCCCGTTCCAAGATCCGCCACTGGCTGGCCTTGAACGAGCCGGATCTGATCTTCGACCGCAACATCGTGGCCCGCAAGAAGGCCGAGCCGCCCTCCGTCCCGGCGAAAAAAGCCCTGCCTCCGGAGACCCGCATCCTGGACCGCAGCCGGGTCGGCATCCGCATCGGCGAGGAGCGCAACCTAATGATCCGCATCGCCGGCTGCTGCCAGCCCACCTCGGGCGATCCGATCATCGGCTACGTCTCGCGCGGCCGGGGTATCATCGTGCACCGCTCCTCCTGTCCCAACCTGCGCCACATCCACGACATCGAGCAGCGGAACATCGAGGTCCAGTGGGAGACCGCTTCGCCCAGGTCCACGCGCCGCTTCCAGGTCGTGGCCCGCGCCGGAGGGAACCTGTTCTCCGAGGTGGAGGGCGCGATGCGCAAGCTGCGGGGGCATTTGATCGAGGGCAAGCTCGAAGAAAGCGACACCGACGCCCTGCAGGGTTTCTTCACCGTGGAGCTGGAAAGCGGTGAAGATTTCAGTCAGGTCTTGAAGAATCTGCGCACCCTGCCTTCGATCCTCAAGATCCGCGCCGTCTCGTAGCATTTGTTTCGTTTTTTTCCCATAGGATTGCGCTATTCATTGTAATTGGGGTGTATTGCTATTTCATTTCTATGTTTAGAATTGAAGGAACTGCCGAAAAAGGAGTAGGCTGG